>Ga0185299_10000455_pt1 | contig 111180 bp, 129 predicted proteins | sample PaiPotPPA55metaG_FD_128002 | JGI IMG/M metagenome (GOLD analysis project Ga0185299, IMG submission 128002) | Iron sulfur acid spring bacterial and archeal communities from Banff, Canada, to study Microbial Dark Matter (Phase II) - Paint Pots PPA... ... | reverse complement strand
CCGATCGCCAGGCGCTCCGCGCCGGACACGTGGCGAGCTCGCTGGTGATGGGCGGGCGGCGGGTCGCGGTGCAGCGGCCGCGGGCACGCACGGTTGAAGGTCATGAGCTTAGGTTGCCGAGCTGGCGGGAACGGAGCGCACGCGATCCTTTGGAGGAGCGGGCTGTCGAGCAGATGGTGCTGGGAGTATCGACGCGCGGCTACGCCCGCTCGTTGGAGGACCGACCATGGCGTCAGGCCAAAACACGTGCTCACGTTCTGCAGAAAACGCGCCCAGACGTGTGACGGCATCTTCCATGGTAGTGATTTGGCCGGGATACGACGGATTGGACAATATCCGCACGAAGGCATTTTCCGTCAGCGGACAGGTCGCCCACCCATCCTTGCGGCTGACACCCGGAGCGCGCAGCGCACGCCGCGAGGTCCGAAAGCACCTTGCCCGCCGTGGTGCCCGCGCTTGGCCGCGAGCTCCTTGGCGGTTTCCAGGACATCTTCGTCGATATCCAATGTCGTACGCATGGTTCTCGATCATCGCGCATCAATCATCAGATGTAGACAACCTTCGAATTCTTGGGCGCCCGCTGCCGGGTGGCCGCGGAAAGATCTTAACGCGAGCTCCTCAATGAGCCTGCCACCGTCGAATCACCCGGATTTGAGCTTTTCTTCGGCGTAGAGTGACAGTTCGATCATGCGTTCGAGCAACTGATCGGCGCTCAAACCGGCAAAATTCTTCAGCACGAGCTCCTTGACGTAGAGGCGTACGAGATAGCGCAGCTGCAGAGCTCGATTGCGAGTCGCAAAAACAAAGTCGCGATGACCGCTGTTGACCACGATGATATTGCGAGCTGTGTCGAAGCGGCAGCGCCAGAGTTCTCCAGCCGCGCGCTCGAAGGTATAACCGGGCAATCCGCGAGCATTCACAACCGCGGGACTGATCGCCGCTTCTAGGTTATCGGTAATGGTCACCAAGGCCTCGGCAGTTACCGTCAGGTCGCGTTGATTCACGGTGGCGCGAAGCCGAGTGAGCCCAGGAATACCCGGAGCTTGAAACTCCACTTCCTGATCGGTCGTGCCGGACAAGGTACCTTCACCCTCCAGCATCTCCCAAGCAAACGTAAGATCATCGACAACGCGGCGGCGTGATCGATCACGCGGCAGCGCGCGAAATTTCCGCCGCTCGTTCAAGGGCATGGTACTCGCCGCCGGGGAGACAATGAGACTAAAGAGCGGGCCGGCAAAGTCGAAAAATTGCCGCCGCGGCGATGCGGAGTTTGCGGATTCTTTGACGCCGAGCGTGGCGGCGTCCAACTCGATCGCGACGGAACTCCCGTTACCAGTGGATCTTGCGGCCGGGCCTTCCTGGCGCGCGCGGCTTTGCACATCGAACCAGTCGTATTCCTCCGGCGGCAGCGCGAGCAGTGCCTCATGAAAGGCCCGCTGAATTGCCTTCAAGGACTGCTGACTGGCTTGTTCTTCTTCGGCGCGTTGCTGCTCCGCGATCAAGCCGTTGACGTGGTTCTCGAGAGGTTCGAGCGCGGCAATCAGGGCCACATAGCGATCATCCTGAATGATGCCGCTACGGGTTCCTGGGGTGAGGTCCAGGAACGGCACGTCGATCAAGCCCTGCACATAGCCAGACGTCCAGGGCGGGCGCTCCAGACCGGGCAGCGCGCCCAAGTCCTCCACGACCCGCGTGCCTGAGCGCGACAGCGCCACCCTGGAAGTGTCGGCGGGCTCCGCCAGATACAGCTCGGCGTAGGCATCGCCAAAGAGGGTTCGGATGGCCGGCAGCTGATGCAGCAAGCGGCCTTCGAACTGGCGCGGTTCCACTTCGTATTGCTTGCGCGCGAGCTTATCGATCACCGTAACCCGGACTTTCGCGTCGCGAATCCGGTCCCGGAGCTCCGAGGCGAGATACCACTGGATTTTCTCGCCACTCAAGCTCCGAATCCCTTCCAGCAGGGGGCTGATTTTGAGCTCAGTGCCCTTCTCGGCAAACAGCGTGCGCCGCGCGGCCACGTCGTAGCGCGGATCGCCCTTGCTCATGGTCATCTGGTAGGCGCGTTGGTCTGCGCCCGTCGAGGCCATCGACAGCTTGTCGCCGACGGTCCAGAAACTCAGCAGACCGATGCCGAACTCGCCTTGGACCCCCAAGCCCTGGCCGTCGGCTTTCAGGCGTCGCTTGATCGAATCGCAAATATGAGTCGCCACATACTTGAAGTCCGGTAGGCCCTCGGCATCGCGCGGTACGCCATCGCCGTCGTCCCGGACTGACAGATAATGCTCGTTGTGTTCGCGACCGCGCGTGATCGTGATGGTTCGGGCCTTGGCATCGATGCTGTTCTCGACAAATTCGGCTATCGCTTTCAAAGGGTTGCTTTGTGAAAGCGCGATGATGCGAATCGCGTTCCAGTCATCGCCAATCCGCAGCTTCCCGCCATCGTTCTTGCTGGGCTTCACGCGGATCTAGGCCTGCTTGGCCGGCTTGAATGCCATATTCTTCGCACCAGCGATGTTATTCGCCATCCTGCTTCGTCAGGTGCTTACGCACTTCGCGGATCCCTCACACGCTCCAATGCTCGTCCGGCCGCTTTTCGCCCCGAGACTCAGTGTGCCTCAAAACAGCGGTTCTTTGGCAACGTCACTTACGCTTCCACCGCGTGCAGCAAAGAGCGGCATCGCCGAAGGTTCCCTTTTGACCAACTCTACCGCAGGGGCTTTTAGCGGCGCATCTCTGAAGGCAAGCTGGAACTGCACCGGATCGTGCCGATGCAGTTCGCGCCACAAGCGCAGGAGCGTCCCCGTAAGCCAATGTCTCAACCCGGACGCGCTATGCACCCTCGTATGGCAGCGGATGCAAAGAGTCACCAGCAAACCCGGTTCGTTGCTTCCGGCGCGATGATGAACAACCAACCGCGAGCGTCCGCCGCACCCACGGCAGCGATAGCGATCCCGCGTCAGCACCCGCTCGCGCATGCCGCCGAAAAATCGCATGGAATGATGCCGCCGATCGTAACATGCGCGGCAGCAGCCGAGCGTTTTCAGTTCAATCGACTTTTTCCCGCAGGCGCAAAGGAAGGACAGCTGCTCCCCTGCCCTTCGCACCGCCGCAAGATTCTGTCCGGAGAAGCCCACCGCGCTAATGGCGGGCGGGCGCGGAATACCGGATTCCACCGTTACCGAGGCCGATAGCCAAGTAGCCGAAGCGGGCGCGAATCCTCGCGATCACCGCGTTCAGACCTTCTTCCGTCGTCCAGGGCGTGGACGGCGGGCATTGCGCCTGGCGGCGAGCGTCTTCTTGCGGCTTTTGACCAGGCCGCCCTTGCGGCCGTTCTGTTTGTTCGCGCGCTCTTTCGCCTCGCTGCGGACCAAACCACCCAAGCGGCCGAGCGCCACCGCGTGCGGATTCTTGCGCCCCGACTTTTTCTTCATCACTCCGCTCCATTCCGACACCTCCGCTATCTCCTAAACCTAGCTCCCGCCGATCGTATCTACCGATATTAACCGCTTTGCTTCGTTATGTAAAACATTCATGTACACGCTTTCAATCAGCGTTCTTCCGGACAGGAAGGTTTTGGTAAATAGTGGTGCAATGCCCCGCTGATTTGGGACATTTCTGAATTTCAGGGGTACGCCCCGGCCTGACTGAACGCCCTCCCCTTTTCGACTGGCGGGTTAAGCGCCCTACCGGCGGCAGGGCGGCCTAGCTTACTCACAAAGGAGGTTATGATAGATAAAAAGCCTAAAGACGGGGCAGGGCACTCAACGATGTGATTCTCGAAACACGCCACCTTCTGTGGACCAACTCGAGCAAAATTTTGCCCAGGGCGGCCCGTATGCGTCTACAAACCCGTTTGGAACTCAGAGAGTTCAAACGGAATCTCTGCCAATGAGAAGCACAATGAAAACAGGCGATCGGGCTGATCAGTTCTCGCTGAATTTTATAGTCAGTTTGGTTTTGCCGAAGTGGACCTGTAAGGATGCCGAATTCCAAAGACGAACGTTTCGAAGTCCCTCCTAAAATGGAATTCGGCCACTAAGGATTGCTGCGTGATTGTACATTGGATTCTTGGTAACCGCGACCTGATAACCAAATCCGACCGTAATACCCACGCGCTCGTATATCGGAATGCGCCCAACCAGGATTCCAGGCGTGAGGAAGACCTGGGTCTCGCCTTCGCGCTCGCCGTTCGGCCACCAAGTGTAGTTCACCTCGAACTCGGGCCAGAAATAGTGAAAGACTCGATACTGCAAGGCGGTGTTCCACGCGAGAGGCATGCCCAGGCGCTGGAGACCGCCATCCGGCAATGAAATTCCAGCGGTGGTCTGAATATCGAATGCACCAAAGCCCTTGCCACCCGCAATGGTCGGAGTAAAAACTCCATGACGGTTGCTATTGCCATCATCTCCAGTCGGGGCGCTGAAGCCCATAAATGCGGTCAGAATATAGTTCCCGTTTTCTTCATTCGCCGACAGAATACGGTACTTGACCAGGAAGGTCTCATCGGCCCAACCGTCGGTTTTCACGCCCTTGCCATGTTGGATCGCACCGTTGTGGGCAACCCAGTTGGGCACCCCCAGAATGATTTCCGTATTCTGAAACGGTATTAGCTCCAGCCCCTTGCCGTTGCCGAAATTGTCGGTGGCGACGCCTTTTTGATTCGCCTGCCAGGATTGATCGTAGCGGAACTCTTCCTCCAGTCGCGGCGTCACCGTGACCAGTGGTGTAACCCAGTGGGGCTGCTCGCTCTGGATGCGTGTGACGCGCGGGAACCAATCCGCAAAGTAATCTACGATCGCCGAGCCTAAGGAAGTGCGGTTTGAACCCCTGACTTGCGCGCAGCATGGCGCGGCCGTCAGACAGACCGCAAACAGCGCCACAACGAGAGAAATGAAGAAAATGTTATGTAGTCGTGACAAATTCATGACTCAATGCCTATGCCAGAATAATAGACAGAAGGCAAGGTATTATGGCGAATCAACTTTTGGGCTCTGATTCTGATCGCATAGTAGCGAGCTTTGGACATGTCATCTGGAACGGAGTGCGCTACGGTCCCCTTCAACACGCTCGCAGGTCTTGTCGCTCACCGCAGACGAGCGGCCCAGCCCGACGTATATCGGGGATGCTGTGAGGAAGCACCGTGCGAACTGCTCAGGTCTGTAGATCGATACGCAGATGGTTGCGAGCCGGAGGCGTCACCGCCCGACCGCCGCGTTCGGGTGCATTCTTCCTTCGTTTATGCCCTGTTCAGTTAATTCAACAATCACTTGGACGTAATCATGCGTTAATGATTGCGTGTGTATTCTCCGCTGCGATTTCACCGAAGGGACCGACGGCTTCATGAGATGGATTTAGATATTTCTATTGGGAACCTGGCGCGAGCTGTAGGGGCTCGCTTCCGTTATTGCAGCCGTTGACCAGATCACGTCAGTTGAATTGTCGCGCGCCTTCTGGCTTGGAAAATCCGTTGAGATGCGGACGTCTCCAACAACCGTGATTAGAACGGCCGCAGCTATTATTCGCGCGGTTGCATGCATAGCAAGTGTCGCGATGTTATTGACGTTCCCGATGATCCAGCCACACAGCTTCACCGATCATTTTCGCACGCCGCAGGTACGGCGGTTGATTCTGCGACACACGCAGGTGGCAGAGGTCGAGAATGGTACGGTGAAAAGTGTTGTGCGCATCGGCATCGAGCTGAACGCGCTGCCTCTGCTCGTCGATTTTAAGACGAAATTCGCGACGATCAGCAACGTTGAATTAGCTCTGCAAGCTTCGCCCACACGTCTGTTTCTCCGCCTCAAGCTGGGCGCCTCCCCCGCTGGCGGGGAAGATCCGTTTATTTAATCCCAACATATCTGCTGCTGATCTTTCGGCCAGGCGCAAGCGTGACCTCCGCCTCGTGCCGCTGAGATCTAATCCATCCGCCGAACTGAGTTGGCAACGGTGTCCCGGAACTAACCGCGATATCTGGTCCGTCTGCTGCGATTCTACGCGGGCCAGCCGCAGGACCAGATCTATGATTTGCCGTGCGTCGGATCATCGGCCCTAACAAGGACCCACATCAATTCAAGTTTGAATCACGATCAGAAAAAGGAGCGAGGAAATGACGGTGAAGAGAAGGAGAGGGCTCATGCGACTGAGCTTAGCCGCCGGGATGATAGCGGCATCGGGCTGTGCTGGGATGCCACTGTTCGGGAGCGGCAGCCGCGGTCCATATCAGCAGGTGGCAGCCGCTGACAGTCCGCCGCCAATGGTTCAGGACTGTGGGATCGTGACGATCGGCTCCCCCACTAAGTACGCCTGCAACGGAAAGGTTTACACGAGCTTCGATCTCCTCAAGCTGCGGCAGGACTGGGAGAAGAGTCACGGCGGTTGAGGGCTAGACCATTCACCTTGAGACACTCAATCGGGAGACGAAAATGAGAAATAGAAGAATCAAACTCAGCATTGCGATGGGGGTCGTGTCTTTATTGGCAATGCTCGGCTTCGCAGGACGGTCACTTGCTCAGAATGCGGATGACTCGGATCCTATGCTCAAGCTTTACGTCGATCCGAAAACGCATATCGTCTACACAGTCCCGGGCCGCGGACGCAGATTGTTGACAGAAGTTCCCGCATCCGCCCTGTCGACCCGTAATCTCGAAGAGCGTCAGGAGCAGACCGAGCGGAAGCTGGATCAGGATCGGGCGCGGGTTGCGGAACTCGCCGCGCGCAATGAGCAGCTCGAGGCCAGCAATTTTGATCTCACGAAGCAAGTATCCGAGATCCGGCCCGCCTGGCGAGATTACATAGAGAATTTTCAGGACAAGTTCCGGATCGGCACGCTGGTTTACGGCGATTACCGTTTCTACACGCATTCTGGATTCCAGCCTCAGGAACTGACGCAGATAAACAATCCGGGGCCATGGAATAACAACTACAATTCGTTCGATGTCACCAGGACCTACCTGAACTTTTATTTCTTTCCCACCAAGGATTGGACGATCAGGCTGACGCCGAACATGTACAAGACGATCGGCTCATCCAATGACAAGATCGGGCAAAATACGGGATTCGGGAGCAATCTTGACGGCAACCTCGCCCTCCGCATGAAATATGCGAACCTCCAGTATACCGCCCTGTGGGACAAGCTCCACGTTCCGGCGCTCAAAGGCGGAACGGTAATAATCGGTGAGACCGCCAACCCACTCGTCGGCTGGGAGGAAGACCTTTACGGGTATCGCTACGTCAACCTGACCCCGTGGAACTATCTGAGTCTCTCCTCGACGCAGCTCGGTATACATATGGAGGGGCCGATTAAGCCGTTCAGCGATGGGCTGACGTACGTTGACTATGGTCTCGGCGTGTATGACAACTCGAGCTTCCACGCATTCGAGCAGACTGACACCAAGCAGGTGATGGCTCGCGTTTCGCTGTATCCCTTCGGCAGCGACTGGCGCTTCCAGGGGCTGGGGCTAACCGGATTCTATAACTATGGTTACGGCAATACCACGCCTGACACGGCCAGCATTCCGACCGTCCTTAAGGGTCCGGATGCGCATATCACCAGGATCGCGGCACTGATGCACTATACCGCCGAGCAGTGGGGATTTGCGGGCGAGTTCGATTACGGCAACAACGCCTTCAGCGCGGGCAATTTGTTTTCCGGCAGTGGACCAGCCGACGAATTCGGCACTGCGACGGGTAAAGCTCAGACGACATCTCCGCCCGGTAAGTTTTTCGGCAATACCTGTACGGCAGCGGCGCCATGTTCTAACCCGGCGAGCGGATTCAGCTCGCAGACGGCTGCGTGGAACGCACTGCTGAACAACGGCCAGGCTCGTGAGATTGGCTGGGACGTATTCGGCCACTATCATATCCCTGACACGAGACTGACGGCCTTCGGAATGTTTCAGTGGTTTTTGCCGAACGACAAGGTTACGACCGATCCGCTGGACTTTCAGCGCTTCATCGTTGGCGCAAGTTACCAATACAACGAGTTCCTGCGCTTCGCGCTGGATAGCCAGAATACGCTCTTTTACCATAGCCAGAGGTCTATGAGCGTCTCCCAGTTGAAGGAATTCAACTATGTACCGGGTAGCAAACTCAACGGGCTGACTCTACCGACGACCGGATCGATCCCGAACCTTGTGCCATTCGATACGCACTCGATTTTTCTGAACGTCGAGTTCAACTACTGATCCAGTACGCATCAAGGGACCACGGGCGGGCTATAAGTCCGCCCGTGGATCCACGGGAGACCGAGAACATGAATGATCGCCGTCATCTCATCGTACTGTCTTTGCTGGGCTGGTATCTGATGCTGCCACCGGCAGCGCAACAACCGAATGGGCTCCCCTGGCCTGACGGTAAAGCGCCGATTTCTCAATGGACAATTGCCGAATCGTTCGATCAAGCAAAGGTCTGCGAGGGGCAGCTTGATAAACATCGCAAAAAGTTCCGGCAAACCTACAGCAAGATTAGTCACCAATTTGCTCAATCTGAATTCTGGTCGCGCTTCTATGTAGCCGCGGCCGGGGAGGCAACCTGCGTTGCGACCGACGACCCCCGTCTCAAGGTGGGCTCGGACAATGGGAGCTCCGATGTGAAGAAATCGTCGGCGGATTGAAAATCAGCGAGGCGCGCCCTCTTGAATATTATGTACGCGGACCCGTCGATGTTTTGGGCGACGGCGCGGGTCTCGATGCCGCTTGAGCTTCGATTCGACGCCAGATATGGTTTCGTCTGAGCCATGAATAACCGATTTCATTCCTCCGCGCTCAAGGCAGCAGGCCTGCTCAATCTGGTGGCCTGTATCGTGAGCGTGCTGATGCTGCTGGCATTCCCCATGCAGCGGGTTCATCAGTACACGAATCATCTTCGCGCTCCCGAGATACGCCGATCGACTTTACGTCACACTCCCATCGCTCAGCGCGAGTCCGGCCCCGCCGAACGCATCGCGCATCAGGCCGTGCAGCCAGCGCTCCTGGTGTATGTCGACGCCGGAGATGTGGTTGAACCCGCCGCAAATATTGAATTCGCTTCTCAAGTTCCGCTCTCACGTCTGCTTTTGCGCCTAAAGCTTGGCTCTTCCCGCTCGGGTGGCCAGGACCCACTTCTCTAGACCTCGAAATAGCGGCTGATTTCTCGTTGCCGTGGACCAATGTGTCCACGCGCGGGGTGAATTCAACGGTCACCGGACCTTGTTCCGGGGCCGGATCGCGCGAGGTCTTTTGGTTGTGCCTGGTTTCTCGTTGCGTAATGCCCACGTCGTCATCGTAGGGGCAATTCTGACCGTCATCCTTGGTGTCGTCGCACTTCTGCGGATGCCGGTGGACGTATTCCCGCAACTCGACATTCCGGTGGCGGTCGTCGCGACGTTTTATCCGGGGATGCCGCCGCTGGACATCGAGGCCGACATCACCACGCGCTTTGAAAGGTTCTTTACGCTCGGCAGCGACATCGAGCACATGGAATCCCGTTCGCTGCCGGGTGTGAGCATTATCAAGGTTTTCTTTCAGCCCGGTGTTGACCTCAGCGTTGCCACTTCAACGCTGGGGAATCTCGCGATGGCCGACTTGCGTCATCTGCCTCCCGGCACCTTGCCACCGCTCATCCTCAAGTCTGGCGCCTCGGCATTGCCGGTGACGCTCGTGACCGTTTCGGGCCAAGGGTTTACCGAAGCCCAACTCCGCGACCAGGCCCAATACAACATTCGTAACTGGATTGCGACGGTTCGCGGTACGTCGGTGCCTCCGCCCTTCGGCGGGAAATACCGGCAAATCATGGCTTACCTCAATCGAAACGCGCTGCAAGCCCGCGGGCTCACCTTGATGGACGTGGTTCACGCGCTCAACACCGCGAACCTGATTATTCCGGCCGGCGACGCCAAGATCGGCTCGACGGACTACTTCGTTTACAGCAACAGCATGATCGAGAACCCCGACGCCATTAACCAGGTTCCGGTCAAGATTGGACAGGACCAGGCGCCGGTCTTCGTAGGGGATGTCGGCCACGCTGAAGACGCCGCCGAGATCCAACAGAACATCGTGCGCATCGACGGCCAGCGTTCGGTTTACATCCCGGTTATGAAGCAAGGCTCGGCAAACACGATCGCAGTCGTTCAGGGGGTGAAAGCGGTACTGCCGCAAATCACCGACCTGCCCAAGGGAATCAAGGTCAACGCAATCTTCGGTCAGGATACCTACATCGAGGCGGCGGTCGAAAGTCTTGAGCATGAAGCGGTCTCCGGCGCGGTACTCGCTTCGCTCATGATCCTGATCTTCCTGGGCAGTTTTCGCTCTACAATCGCAATTTTTCTTTCGATCCCGCTGTCCATATTGGCGGGCGCTTTTGGGCTCATGATGAGTGGTTCGACCATCAACATCATGACGCTTGGCGGCTTCGCTCTGGCGATTGGCCGCTTGGTCGACGACTCGACCGTCGTCCTTGAGAATATCAATCGTCATCTGGCAGAAGGCAAAGCGCCTTCCGACGCGGCCCGCGATGGTGCCAACGAGGTGGCGCTCGCCGTGCTCGCTTCAACCGTCACCACGATGATCGTCTTCTCGCCGGTGATGTTTCTTTTCGGCGTGGCGCGATCCTTGTTCAGCGCGTTGTCACTGGCCGTCGTGCTTTCGATGGCAGCGTCTTACATCGTCGCGATGACTGTGGTGCCAATTTTTTGCGCGCGCTTTCTGACCGCTGAAGAAGGTCGCAAGGCTGAAGAGGGCGGACACGGCATTCTCGGTCGTTTCATCGCGGCCTATGATCGTTTCGCCTTGCGCTATGAGGGATGGCTCGGCCATGCGCTCAACCACAAGCCGAGCGTGATCGGGGCCGCGGCGGCGCTTTTCCTTGTCAGCATTGCGACCTTTCCGTATCTCGGGACCGAGCTTTTTCCCAAAACCGACGCCGGCGAATTCATCATCCAGTTCCGCGCACCGGTTGGCACGCGCATCGAACTTACCGAACAACTCGCCGAGCGTCTCGAAAACGTAATCAAAGATGTAATCCCAGACGATCAGCTCAAAACTGTTGTTTCAAACATGGGGCTCGCGCCCGGCTTCTCCTCGATCTATTCACCCAACGCGGCTAGCGACTCCGGCTTCGTGATGGTCGCGCTTAAGGACGACCATAAGGTTTCGACCTGGGATTATGTCCACACTCTAAAGCAGGAGTTGCCGGCGAAAATTCCCGAACTCAAGACGTTTTTCTCGTCAGGCAGCATTGTCGATTCGGTGCTGAACTTCGGACTGGCCGCTCCAATCGATGTGCAAATTTCCGGGCCGCACTATGGGGCGCTCTTTCCCGCGGCTCGGCAGATCGCACAACGGCTGAAAGGCTTACCGCAAGTTGACGGGACTTTCGTTGCCGAAGAGTCCGGTTACCCGACGCTGCGCATCAACGTGGATCGCGTAAAGGCCGCGCGGCTCGGATTGTCACAACGCGACGTTATCACCAACGTGATTACCGCGTTGACCTCCAACGAGATGATCGCGCCCTCGATTTGGATCGATCCGCGCTCCGGCAACGATTATTTCCTTACCGCTCAGTATGCCGAAAATAACATCGATTCGGTTGAGACACTGCGCAACATTCCGGTACGCAGCGCCGATGGTTCCCGATCGCGCGACGATGCCCTGCTCTTGCGTGACGTAGCCACGATCGTGCGGGAGAAGCATCCGGCCGAAGCCGACCATTACAACATTCAGCGGGTGGTTGATGTGCTCGTCGCGCCCAAGTCGGACGATCTCGGCGGAACGCGCGCCGCGGTCGCCGGCGCGCTCAAGAACCTGCAACTACCACCGGAAGCGCGGACAGCCATTCGCGGTTCGGTTGAAGCGATGCAGGAATCGTTTCAAAGCTTCGGATACGGCCTGTTGCTCGCGGTGATTTTGCTCTACTTGGTGATGGTCGCGCAGTTCCGCTCGTTTCTCGACCCTTTCATCATCATGTTTTCGGTGCCGATGGGACTGATCGGGGTCGTCTGGACGCTGCTCTTTACCGGCACCACGCTCAATATCGAATCCTTCATGGGAATCATCGCGATGGTCGGGATCGTTGTGTCCAATGCGATCTTGCTGGTCGATTTCGCCAACCAGCGCCGCCACGGCGGAGAGGATTTGCGCAGCGCTATCGTGGAATCGGCACGCATTCGAATGCGTCCGATCCTGATGACGACTCTGGCGACGATCGTGGGATTACTGCCGATGGCGCTCAAGCTGGGCGCCGGTTCGGAGGCGTCGGCGCCGCTTGCTCGTGCTGCTGCCGGCGGCCTCGCGGTATCGACACTGCTTACCTTGTTCCTGGTCCCCGCACTCTACGAGATCTTCTACAGCCGCCGGCAGGTGTCGGAATGAAGTTGCGGATTCTCGCTCTGATGCTCCTACTTCTTGCCCGGAGCACGACCGCCTGTACGCGTCCGGCAGAGATCGCGCCGGCGGATCCGCCGCCAATTGTAGCTGTAGTCAGTCCAAATCGCGGCGATGCGATCCGTTCGATCACGCTGCCCGGCGATATGGTCGGATTCTACGAATCGTCGCTCTACGCAAAGGTAACTGGCTATCTGCAGAGTATCTCTGTCGATAAGGGTGACTGGGTAAAAAAAGGAAAAGTCCTCGCTACTATCGAAGTACCGGAACTCCAACAGCGGGTCGCGCGGGCCGAAGCTAGCCTCGACGTACAGCGCCTCACATATCAGCGCCTCGAACAGGTTTGGAAAAGCGATCCGCGCTTGGTCGCGCGCCAGGACGTCGATATCGCTCAGGGAAAATACCTCGAAGCCAAGGCCGACGTTGACGAACTGCAGGCGCTGGTCTCCTACACCAAAATTGTTGCCCCGTTCGATGGCATCGTTACCGGCCGTTTCGTCGATCCTGGCGCACTAATCAAAGCCGGAGGCGATCAGCCGAGTTCCGGTCCAGATGAAGGTTCGACGCATCCGGTGGGGGCCGCGTCGCCGGTGGTAAGCCTCGCCATGATCGATACCATGCGGATTTACGTTTACGTCCCGCAAGGCGTGGTCGGCTTCATCAAGCGCGGAACGCCCGCGATGGTGACATTGCAGGACCTTGCGGGTCACCCATTTTCCGGTACGGTCACACGCTTCGCCGCATCGCTCGACCTCTCCACGCGCACGATGCTCACCGAGATCGATCTCGATAACGCACACCATGAGCTCTATCCCGGCATGTACGCCAACGTGACGCTGCAACTCGAACGCCACCCCGATGTCATTCAGGTTCCCGACTCTGCGATCGGCCAAAGTTCCACCGGCAACTACGTATTGGCCGTCCATGACGGAAAACTCTCACGAAGGGAAGTTAATGTTGGGATCCGCGCGGGACCCTTTGTCGAAATAACGAAGGGCTTGCGCGGCAACGAAAAACTCGTTGCAGCACTGGATCCTTCTTTCACTAACGGGGAGAGCGTGACGCCCGTTCCATGGAAGACGACTTCAGCAGATGACGCCAAGGCGGTCGCTAGCAGTGACTAAGCGACGAAAGAGGATGATGCGCAGGTCGCAGAATTATAGTTCAACGGTCGTCGCGACGCTCCTGTGCCTGCTGGCGGCAGCCGCCTCAAGCTCCTGGTCACGGGAAACCGTCAATCCTGGCGAAAAGCTCACATTGGAGCGGGCCATCGAATTGACGCTCCAGAACCATCCTCGCGCCCTGGAGACGGAATCCGAAGCGGCCGCAGCTCGGGCGCGCATTGGAGAAGCGCGATCGGCCCTACTGCCCCAAATTTTCTCGGCCGCTGAGTATCTTCGCTCAACCGATAATCCGATCGGCAATACCACTTATCTTAATCCAGGCTTCGTTCCTCGGATCACAGGAACGCTCCATGGTGGTTCACTTAATCCAGAACAAAGCTTTTCGAGTACCAACAATTTCCTTGCTGGCGTTGGCGGCCAGCAATACCTTTTCGACTTCGGACGAGTCCCCGGCCTCGTACGCGAACGGATAGAGGAGGCACGCGCTGCGCAATCGCAAGTACAGCTCACCGACCTCGACCTCATTTTCGAGGCAACGCAGCGTTATTTTGCGCTCCTCGCAGGCGGACAGAAAATCAAGGTCTACGAGAAGGCGGTCGAACAACGCACGGAACAATTGCACGACGCCAAAGTAAAGGCCGAGGCGAGCCTTACTCCTCAAATCGACGTACTCACGGCGCAAGCCGCGCTTGCCCGGGCGAAAACCAATCTTCTGGTGGCTTCTGATGAGCAGGCGACAGACCGGGTCGCGCTCGACAATACCATGGCCGTGAGTCCGAACGCCCCGTATTACGAGCTAGCCGACGTCCTTACCTACCAGCCGATTAGCGGTACCATCGAATCCTACTTCAATTCCGCGTTGGAGCGTCGTCCTGATCTCGCACTACTTAGAGCCCAGGCTCGCGCCGCCGGCGCGCAAATCACGCAGGTTTACAGTGACTTCTTCCCGGCCGCCCAGGCGGTGGCTGGATACAACGCGATGGGAACCGGACTCCCAGCCGCCAACAATTTCGACGTCGGGCTAGTAGTAACCTGGCCGATTTTTAACGGGTTTCTCACAACGCATCAAATCGATGAGGCCAAGGCTCGGGAAAACTCCATCAATTATGCCATCAACGATATCCAGCTGCGCGTCTGGCTGGAGGTAAAAAGCGCCTACTTGCAGCTTCAGACTTCTATCGAGCGCATTCACCAAGCCGAGGACACGCTCGCGGCTTCATCGTGCCAACTCGAACTCGCCGAAAAGCGTTACAACGCAGGCCTCGGAAACATTATCGAACTCACGGACGCGGAGCGTTTCTATATCCAGGACGATGCCGCATACGTCGACGCCCTATACGCGTATTCCGTGACCAAAGCGACTTTGGATCGCGCAACCGGCGCATCCCTACCCCGAGAGACTGGGAGGTAGGAGCTCTCCGTTATGCGCACTGAAAGTCCTAGACACTAACTATTTCGAGATTGGGACCATGTTGGCAATTCGCAACAATTCGCTTTTAGAGCAACTATCGAGTTTGTCGGCGATTTTTCTACCGATCCTGCTGTCCGCCTGCGCACAATCGGCGGCGCAACTTCACACGCCCGCGACAACGATGCAGAACAAAGCCGCACTAGTCGAAAGATTGGAATCGGCAAAACGGCAGGATTGGAGCAATGCGCTCGATCCTCATGTTGCACCGTCCGAGGAGGAGGATTTTCTCGACCAGATGAATAAGGCCGATCGTGCAATCAAGGAACTAACCTACGGCTTTGAAGTTTCGCAACCCGAAATAACCGAAGCGCTAGTGATCCCGCCCAAGTCTCTTTCAGCAAATACGAGAAAACAACTGATTCAGCAGCTTCAGGATGCCATACGGCAGGACGATCGCAACGAGCAAGCAATGTTGAACGATCTTGCCTGGTCTAACTCCGTCGCCCCAGTGGATACGTTTACGTTCGATCAGCAAAAGGCGATCGCCGAGGGCGTGATTAAAGATCTTGAAATCTGTGAGGATGTCCATTGGTCAAAGATCAAGGAGGCATTAGTGGTTCCTCAGAGCCCCTACTGAGCAACAAATCGTGACGCAATTCTATCCATCAGTTCAGCGAGCAGCAGTTTGCGACTGGTCCATCCGAGTGATGTTCGCGGTCTGTATTTCCATATTATCGCTGTCTGCATGTGGGCAGGATCAATTGCCTGCCCAGCAACGATCTTTTCTGATCGGAAAGATCCAAGCAGCTAGGACGATCGACGCCGAAAACCTAGCTAACGGCAAGACCGATACGATCCAGCGACTTGACTCCGTGTACCAGGCCCAAAAAGCAAAAAGGGTGATTGGCCAGTTGGAGCGAAATGAACAGGTTTCTCAGCCGGAGATCGACGATGCATTAGACGTTCCTCCGGAATCGATTTCGGCGGACGCGAGGGGCGAGTTGATTAGAGAACTCACGACAGCGGAAAGACGCGACGAACTGGGCGAGCAAACTCACGGCCCGGGAAATGATTGGCTCGCGTGGGATTCATATAGGGAGCAGAGGGATCGCGCGGACAGCATCGTGAAGGCTTTGGAAAGTGGGAAAGAGGTTCCTTGGTCAGAGATTCAGGGGGCCCTGCGAGTTCCGGAATTCCCATGATAGGGCTTTCTGCCGCCAGAGAGAGAACAACCATGCATAAGGAATCAAAATCGGCGCTTCGACCCTCTGCCTCAGGGTCGCGACCTTCTGATCAATTCCACCTTTCCGGTCACGTCGCTCGCCGGCATGCGCTTAAGGAAATTTTGACGGCGTTGCGCGACCAGGAAATTCAGACGCTCAAGCATCTCGTGCGCACTGAGTTAAGAACCGGTGAAGGCATTCCGGGCGCCGAGAGGGGCCAGGCGTACCGGCAACCGCGGTTCACATTCCACGGCCGCCTGATTACTCTCTCGGAGAGCCGGCTTGCGACTATATGGGCGGCCTTCGATCGTCTGGAGCAGGGTCGATATGGGCTCTGTATCCGATGCGGGAACGAAATCTCCGTCGGACGACTGCATGCGGTTCCCATGGCACAGTGCTGTATCGTCTGCTGCAAAGACGGTCCGACGTTTGGCGCGTGATGTACAACGCACCTCTCAAAAGTCTATTGTCCCAATCCTAACAAGGAGGATCACGTGAAGTGAAAAATCTGCGCGCCCCATAAGGCCATTAGTTCTGACTAATGGACTCCTTTTAAAGCTGCCTTTCGAAAGCTGATCGAGGGTCACGCACAGTGAGACGCGCGGCGGAACAGGACGGTGTGAGCAATTTATCAGGACGACGACAACGATTATTCACAATTCAACTGGTTTCGGAAAGCGAGGTCCATGAATAATAAAGGAAAGCAACTATTTTTGATGACCGTGCTGGCTTCCACTGTATTACTGTTCTTCGCAATGCCAGTGCCTCCGTCAAGTGAAGCTTCGACGACAACTAGCCTCTCGTCGCAACGGCCCTTACAACTCGTACAGCAACTGGATGCCGCAAAGAAGGCCGACTGGAACGCGGCGCTTGATCCGAGTGTTTCACCAGTGAGACGCGGAACTTTCCTTAATCAAATGAACAAAGCGGACCGTGCTTCAAAGGAACTGCGTCATGGATTCGCAGTTCCACAAAGCGAGATCGACGACGCACTTTGGGCCCCGCCAAGACACATTTCGCCGGAAGAGCGGGCACAGTTGATCCGGAAATTGGAAGAGTCGAAGCAGCAGGACGAACGAAACGAACAACAGATGCTGAACGATCTAGCGTGGTCGCGTTCGGCCGCGCCTGCGAACACAGCAATTTTCGATGAACGCGAGCAGCAGATCGATATGGTCGTCAAGGATCTTGAGATAGGTGCGCCGGTCCATTGGACTGCAATCAAAGAAGCTCTCGTGGTTCCGACGTCTCCATACTAGCGGAATCTGGGAGCAGTCTGGAGTTGAGGCGATTTCGTGAATGGTGGCGGAATGGGGAAATGAAGGAGAACCACGATGCCAAAGATACAGGCACGGTATACGTCGGAATGCCGGCGCCGAATGGAGGGTTTGGTGCGAGCAGGGCCTTGGGGAAACTAAAGCGTTAGGTTGCAGCTGAAACCGACCACGAGCGACTTAGGTAGGCGTTTTCTTATTACGCCTCGGCAGATCTGATGGCGCACTCGACGGAGCCGCGCTCATTTGAGTGTCAGCCCCTGCGCCAGCTCGATTCCAACTCTCCATCCGCCACGAAGAATCGTTACCCGGAGTTGGCGCAATCTCGTTCCGAAGGATCGGTTCTTTGAGCATGACCCTGCCCTCAACCACCCGACATTTTATACAGCGTAAAGGCGTTATGAGAGATAAAAAGGAAGGTCACATGGCGTCAACAGCTGGGTTGACAACCATCTTCCGCGGATGTTAGTGGTCGTTCACTAACATAATGGAGATGCTCGAACAGAAACCCAATACTAAGCGGCCTGTGATCGTACGGTCCGCGACCTCACTTTTTGCCAAGAGAGGAATCGACGGGACCAGCATGCGCGACATCGCCGAGGCCGCTGGGGTGCGGGAAGCAGCCATATATCGTCACTTTGTGAGCAAGGACGACCTCGCCCGCGATATCTTCCTGAGTTGGTACGGCTGGTATTGCCGTGAGCTTCAGCGGATCGCAAGCGGTTCTGGCGGGACGTTGGACAAACTCCGTGAGATTGTTGGTCACGAGTTCTCGGCCGTAACCGATCATAGTGAGGCGTTTGTATATTTTTGCGAGAACGAAGCCCGGTTCGCGCGGAGCCTTCCCCCGGAAATCGTGAGCGCTCGGCACGTCTTCACCTCGTTTATCAAGGCCGGGCAGGCCCTCGGAGACGTTCGGGCGGGAAGCCCCGGCATACTGGCGGATATGCTTGGGGGAGCGCTGTGTGCGGTCGCACTGACGTGGCATCACATGGGGCGGCGGAAAAACCTGAACACGCGGCTTGAGGAAGTGGTGCAAGGCTGCTGGCACATGATTTCGGCTTAAGCGGACAAGGAGGCAAGAAAAATGACGCCCGAGGAACAATTGATTCAGCGTTACTTTGACGCGTTCAACCGCCACGACCTCGAAGGGGTGATGGCCTGCTATCATGAAGATCCGGTCATTATCGGTGCGAACGGGAAGCGGTGCGCGGGCCGCGCAGGAGTCCGGCGCTCCTACGAGACCGAGTTCGCCACGTTTCCCGACGGGCATTGCGATTTGCGCATGTGCACCGGCAACAGCGGCCGGGGCGTGGCCGAGTCGATCTTCCACGGGACCCGGGCAAAACATGGGAAGGTTGAAGCGATCGGCGCGGAAGTAATGGAAATCGTGGACGGCAAGATCAAGGAGCTCCGCGATTATCATCAGCCGGTGCCGGCCAAGGCCGCCTAGATCGCGGATAGAGGGAGTCGCGGCAACCGGATCGGTAATAGTCAGAGTGCGCGGATTTTACGCGAGAGTCATTTTCCCGTGGGTGCTTGAGCTCAGCGTCGGGGGAGCGGCCTTGGCAAAAGAAAGGGCCAATGCGGTGAAGTCCGCGCACGGAGAAGTTCTCGAAGTGGGCTTCGGCACCGGTCTCAACCTGCCGCATTACCCGCGAAGCGTCACGCGCCTCGTCGCGCTCGACCCCGAGGAAATGCTTACTGCGAAGGTCGCACAGCGGATCGCAGCGGCGAGCTTTCCGGTGGAACGTGTGCAACAGGCTGGGGAGCATCTGCCCTTCTCCGCGGGTCAGTTCGACTGTGTCGTGACGACCCTGACGCTTTGCACAATCGCTGATCCCGTGTCCGCGCTGTCCGAAATACGACGAGTTCTTCGGGTCGGGGGAATCTATATTTTTCTCGAACATGGGCGCAGCACTGACGCGCAAGTGGCGCGGCTGCAGGACCGCGTGAATCCGCTTTGGCGACGATCCGGGATTGGTCGCGGGTGCAACATAAACCGCCCGATCGATTCGCTGATTGCTCAAGGCGGTCTGCGGATCACGAGCGGCACACCATGGGGAGGCCGCGGATTATGAAGGAGATGTATCGGGGGCTTGCCACTCGTTAGCGGCGAAAAATTGAATGTTTGAAACCGGTAAACCACGTTGACTCACGAGGCTGCCATCCGACTGGATGCGTTCATCACCGTCTTCACCGCGATGGCGCTGTGGGAAGCAGTGGCGCCCCGCCGGACAAGGTCGTATTCGAGACTGCGGCGCTGGCCGAGCAACCTGGCCGTCGTGGCGCTGAATACAGTATTCGTAAGGTTCTTGCTTCCCGCCACGGCTGTGAGTCTGGCGCTTATCGGAGAAAAGCGGGGCTGGGGTCTGCTCAACAACCTGCCGGTTCCGGCCTGGACGGCTGTCGTTGCGTCGGTGGTGCTGCTCGATGCCGCCATCTACCTCCAGCATGTGATGTTTCACGCGGTGCCTGCACTCTGGCGGGTGCATCGGATGCATCATGCCGACCTCGACTTCGACGTGACCACGGGCGCGCGCTTCCATCCGATCGAGATTATTCTGTCGATGTTGATCAAGTTTGGCGCAATGGTGGCGTTGGGGGCACCGGCGCTCGGCGTGCTGGTGTTCGAGGTCCTGCTGAACGCAACTTCAATGCTCAACCACGGTAATGCTGGCCTCCCCGCGTGCCTCGAACATTATGTTCGATGGTTCGTGGTCACGCCCGACATGCACCGGGTCCATCATTCGATCGTGGTCAACGAAACCAATAGCAACTTCGGCTTCAACCTGCCGTGGTGGGACCGGTTACTGGGGACCTACCGCGATCAGCCCGCCGCCGGTCATGAGGCGATGACGATTGGTATCGAGCAATTCCGCGAAGCACGCGAGTTATCGCTCGACCGAATGCTCTTGCAGCCGTTCCGCGGGCCCGCAGGCGCTTACGCAATTACTTCGAGGCGCGCGGCATGAGGTGGCGCAATCTCACCTTTCGTTCGGTTCTGGCGGCGGCGCTGCTCGGAGCGATCGTATGGCTCGCTCTGCATCGCGAAGTTCTTCGGGCTTCTGCGCTCGAACAGGGCCTGGCACACTTTGGTCCGTGGGCTCCGATATGATTCGAAGGGGCCCACTTGGACTAGCGGCGTTCAGGGCAGGGTGGCCGATGCCGCCCTGCCCCTCGCTCGTTTATTGTCCGGTTTGTGAACCCACCTTTTTGGCCATTTCGCGGTGTCCGGCCGCGAGATCCTTGTCCTGGTCGGCGGTGCGTTGATACCACTTCGCCAGCTCATCGCAGTGAGGCCCCATGTCAGTCTGCTTCCACCGGAACTTAACGTAGTTGTGGTGGACTGCGTGGTGTAGCTTCGCCTTGCCCTCGTTGTCCGCAGCCTCTTTATCGTAGTAAGCGGCGATCGCCTCATGATCAGCGGGTGTCTTTGCACTCGCTATTGCCTGATCCAGGTTGTCGTCTGTGACGACCGTCCCCTGAGCACCTGCCCGGATCGTGGGCAGCATGGCCGCAGCGAGCATTATTAACCCCGCTACGAGCAGCACAGTCACTTGCTTCATTTCTCCTCCTCTTCCTTTTCGCACCCGTCACGAATTTGCGAGGGCTTCTCGGTCAGCTAGTTTCATACCAATACCAATACACAGTTTTCCTACCTCTAATTCGCCATGCCTGGTACTCGTCTCATCATCTCTTCGTGGCTATTCATCATCTCCTCGCGGTTGCGCTCCTGATCGGACGTTTCTCGCTCGATTTTCTTACGCTCGTCGGGCGTCAGAGCAGCGAGATGGCGCACCCAGATAACCAGCTTCCAAATCTCATCTGGGCGGTGACGCTCACCGAACGCCGGCATCGCGGAAAGGGCGACGCCATTCGCCATGACGAAGTAAATTTCCGCGTCCGCAACTGCTGAGCGTCGCCGGTTAGTCGAGGAACCCGCGGATAGAACTCAGCCTCAATCCTGTTTTTTCCGCTGCCGTCAACGCCATGGCACCGGAACTATGCTCGTTGTAGTCTTCGCGGCCGCTCAACAAGTTGTCGGGGGTCACAGCTACCGGATTCCTTTGATGAGGGCGGTGAATGGCGATCCAGCGTTGTCGCACGGTACTCGCGATACGATTCTCCAGAGCGCCGGGCTTGACGGTGGCGCTCCAGTTCATGCGTGGCATCAGCAGGAAGACCGTCGACAGCGCGAATGTCACAAGTGCCATTAACGCGAACATGATGTACGCTAGGAGTCGCATAATCCGGACGCCTCGTGCCTAGTACCAGACACGGATTCCGAAGACGAAGCGTACATCGTGGACGATCCCGCCTTCAGCGCGGGTGAAATCTCACCGAATTTGCCGCTATACGCTAGACCGATGTAAGGCGCGAATTTGCGGGTGATTTCGTAACGCAGGCGCAGACCGGTATCGAGCTCTGAAAGCCCCGAACCGATACCGCGACTTGGATTTTCTATAAATCAAGTAGGAACGGGGCGGCACTGCAAGGTCCCGGCGCGGAGGCCGAATCCCCAGTCCGAAGCTCATCGAACTCTGGGCGGACGCTCCGCTGAAGATAGCGGAAGCCTTCATCAAGCACGAGACAACCCAACAGGGATGGCGCACGCTGCATCGCTGGGAGGAGTACTTTTGGGAATGGACGGGATCGGTCTATCTACAGAGTACCCGGTGAACAGCAGGAGGCGGCCGTCGCGCGATTCATCTATGACAACGTACTCCTATGACAACGTACTCCTCCTCAAGATGAACCGAGCCCAGGAAGCGATGGCATGCCCCCCAAAGGCGTCGCATATCGCCGAGACGCTGAGAGCACTCCAAAACAGAACCTTTCTTAAAATTCGACCACCAGCTTGGATAGGCCAGACGCACCATGATCTCAGCAACGCCATCACTGTGAAAAACGGGATCCTGCTACCGGGATCGCGAGAGTTACTAGTACCCTCCCCGGCGTGGTTTACCATCACCACACTCGACACCAGTTACGCTCCCGATGCGACCTGCCCGCTGTGGGAAAAGTTTTTGCTGGACCTACGGCTGCACGACATCCAGTCCCGAGACACCTTGCAGGAGATCTTCGGTTACCTCCTCACCCGCGACATGAGCCAGGAGAAGATTTTCGCGCTGCTTGGACCACCGCGAAGCGGAAAGGGAACCATCATGAGCACGCTGCGCCGTTTGCTCGGGGACGATTCGACCGCTTCGATGACGCTCGCCTCCCTCACCGAAGGCTTTGCACGCCAGCAGGGATCGGCAAGACCTTGGCGATCATCGCAGATACCCGGCTGGGCCGTCATACCGACGTTGCCAAGTTGCTCGAGATTCTCTTGACCCTCTCCGGCCGGACAATCACAGCATTCCGCGCAAATACCGCGACGCTTACGAGGGCCCGCTTTACGTCTGGCTCTTCATCGCCTCAAACGAGGCCCTGCGATTCCTCGATTCGACCGGCGCGGTGTGAACAGGTTCATCATTCTCAAAACCGTCCCCACTACTTCGCCATTGCGCGATGTGCGGCTGCAAGCGCTTTGTCCTGATCCGCAGCTTCCTGGAAGGCTTTTACGAGTGCTTTGCAGTGTGGCAGAAATGAGAGTTTCGAATACATATTTATGTTAGTTGTGTGAAAGCGAGCTTTTTTTTCGTTCTCAGCGGCTTCTGTGTCGTAGTAGGCGGCAATCGCCTCATGATCCGCAGGGGTCTTCGCGTGCGCGATCATCTGATTAAGGTTATCGTCGGTGACGACCGTTTGTTGAGCGGTTGCCCGAATCGAAAGCAGGGTGGCCGCAGCGAGCACAAACAGCCCTGCTGCGATTAACGTAGATATTCGCTTCACTTTTTCTCCTTTTCTGTTCCCCGCCAGTTTCCTGCGCGGACTCCGCCTCAAGCTATTTCTGTGCCAATGCCGGCTCAAATCTCAGTTAGTTCATGTCATCATTCATACCGCCTTGCTTCATCACCTCCTGATGGTGCCGCTCTTGATCAGACGTTTCTTCCTCAATTTCCTTACGCTCAGCGGAACTTAGTTCGGGAAGATGGCGAACCCAAAGAATCGTTCTCCAGATTTCATCAGGAGAATGATGGGCGGCGAAGGCGGGCATAGCTGTCATCCTGATCCCATGCGCGATTACGAAATAAAGTTCCGCGTCGGATAACTTTTGGATATCTCCGGTGAGTTTAGGCACCGGCGGATTGAAATCGGCGCTGAAACGGTTCGAGCCATTTCCGTTCAGACCATGGCAGGTGGCGCAGTGCTCCTCGTATTCGTTCTGGCCAGCCTTTAGATTCTCTGCGGTCGGAGGTATTGGGTTAGCTGCCGTGGTGGCGTTGTAGTTGATCCACCGGCCAATAACGCTCTTCGCGAGCGCCTTCTCCAAAATGCCCGGTTGCCGCGCCGCGCTCCAATCGATTCGCGGCATCACCGCGGTCCACACCATAGCCGCAAGGAGCGCGGAAACTATCAGGATTGCCACGGTTCTCGCTAAAAAGTTTGCATTTCTAATACCAGACCCGAATTCCGAACAGGAAGCGCACATCGTTGACGATTCCCCCTTCCACACGAGTAAAGTCAGCCGTTTCACCGAATTTGCCGCTATACGCTACTCCGATGTAAGGCGCGAATTTGCGACTGATTTCGTAACGCAGGCGCAGGCCGGTATCGAGCTCTGAAAGGCCCGAACCGATCCCGCGTCCTGGATCGCTCTTGCTGTAAAAGTTCAACTCGAATTGGGGCTGCAATATCAGGCGATTCGTAAACAAGATGTCGTACGATCCATTCACCCGTCCCGCGACGCGGCCTCCGTCGCTGAAGTAGAAGGTCGGCTCGAATTCAAAAAAATTAGGAGCCAAACCCTCTATTCCGATCGCTCCCCAAGTCCGCCCCGGATTCGAATCCAGGTCGTAACGAACTCCCGCCTGTACGTCGAAATATCTGAGATGCGGTATCGGACGATCGTAGAGCGCCTCGGTAATTCCGTCGCTGGCTCTGCCATTCTCAACGAAGCCTTCGGACTTTAACCACAGCTTGTTCATGTCCGTGCCGATCCATGCCTCCCCGTCCCAGCGAAACTCGTTGTCCGGACCGTTGGTGCGGCCTTCCAACTGATTGAACAGCAGGTGCCAGAAAATCCTATCCTCGCCCATCGATGACGGTTCTTCTTTCGGATAGGTCGGAGCAGGCTCAGGCGACGGAATCACCGACGATCCAGGTTGAGCATAGGGCGCTTGCGCAGAAGAGCCCGGAGCATTCGGTGCGAGTGATTGAGCGTTTGCTCCCACCGATCCGAGGCGTACCAGCAAGATGACGAGTCCCAATATGATCGAGAGAGCGGCGATCCGCTTCGGGGCCAAGCGAGGAACCACGCGCGATTTTCTTGCGATGAGGTCGTGGACGCTCATGACACGATCACCGTCAGGAACATTCCACTTTCCATGTGGTAGAAAAGGTGGCAGTGAAACGCCCAGTGCCCCGGCGTATCTGCACTGACCAGAAAACTGAGTCGCTCCGCCGGCTTGACGTTGAGCGTGTGCTTGTAGGGCCGAAATTCTCCGTTGCCGTTTTCCAGCTCGCTCCAGAGGCCGTGTAAGTGGATCGGATGCTCCATCATAGTGTCGTTGATCAGAACGAAGCGCACCCGCTCGCCAAGCTTCAGGCGAATGGGTTCGTTCTGTGAGAATGACTTGCCGTTAAATCCCCAGACGAAGCGCTCCATGTTTCCGGTCAGATGAAATTCGAGCGCCCGATCCGGGGGACGCGGATCGGCACCCCGGTAACGCGCGCGCAGATTTGCGTAAGTGAGGACACGGCGGCCATTACCCTCGAGACCCGTGCCGGGTTCAGATAACTGTTCGGTAGTCGTCTCAGCAACGTTGTCGACTTCCGGCCCGAGATGTAGTTGAACCGGGTTCGCCACTTGCAGATTAATTTGCTCGACGAGGGGCGCCGGGTTGTGCGTTCTCATCTCCATCCCGGGCATGTTTTCCATCTCTCCTCCATCATTCGCCCGTGAGGGTAACGCAGACTTCCGTTGAGAAGCCTGCGAATCCGTGTTCATACCCGGCTTATCGCCCATCTCCATGCTAGGCATGCTGTTCTGTGCGGGCGAACGCTGTGCGGCTGGCGGCTTGGGTTCTTGGCCTCCCATCTCCATTCCGGCCATCTTACCCATGCCCATGTCCGCCATCGTGCGCATGGGACGAGGATCCATTGGCGGGATTGGCGCCGACATCCCGATCCTCGGTGAGAGGGTTGCGCGCGCGTAACCTGTGCGATCCATCGATTGCGCAAAGATCGTGAAGGCAGAGGCTTCCTGGGGCTGCACGATTACGTCGTATGTCTCCGCGACGGAGATTCTGAATTCGTCGACCGTGACTGGCTCAACATCGTTGCCGTCGGCCTGAACGACGGTCATCGGCAAATTCGGAATCCGGACGTCGAAGATGGTCATCGACGAACCGTTGATGAAACGAAGACGAACGCGCTCGCCCCGTCGGAACACGCCGGTCCAGTTCGCCGCTGGCGGCAGACCATTGAGAAGATAGGTATAGGTGGCGCCGCTAACGTCGAGGATGTCGTTGGGGCTCATGTTCATCTTCCCCCACATCAGGCGATCCGAGAGTGTCGCGCCGAGGCCTTCTTTGCTCGCGTCCGATAAGACGGTGCCGATCGTCCGCTGGTGAAAGTTGTAGTAGCTGCTCTGCTGCTTAAGATTGCTCAATACCGTTTCGGGATTCTGATCGGTCCAGTCCGAGAGCATCACGACGTACTCGCGGTCGAATTGAATCGGGTCCTTTCCGCGAGGATCGATAATCAGTGGTCCGTAGTGTCCGGTCTGTTCCTGAAAGCCACTGTGGCTGTGATACCAGTACGTCCCGTACTGTCTCACTGGAATCCGGTAGACGAAGGTCTGGCCAGGATCGATGCCGGGAAAGCTGAGTTCGGGCACGCCATCCATGTTCGCCGGGGATCGAACGCCGTGCCAATGTATTGACGTTTGTTCCCGCAACCGGTTCGTGACGGAAAGCGTCACTGTGTCACCTTCGCGCCAACGCAACAGCGGCCCCGGAACTGAGCCGTTTATCGCGGTCGCAATTGCTGGGCGACCTGTGAAATTAACTGCAACCTCTTCGATGGCAAGATCGAAGTGATTCCCAGCTAGTGCGGCTTGCTCGTTACGCGTGTTCAACGCCAGCGCAGGCCAGCGCCATAATTCAAATCCAGCGACGACGCCGCCGGCCATCAACCCCCGCACGAAGCGGCGGCGGCTGATCCCGCCGGTAGCGTTCCGTCCAGAACGTCTATGTACGTGCATTGTTCACCTTCCCCTCCGAATAGCGCTCAGATGTGCGCGAAGCGGCTGCATTAGCGCCGAGCCGAATCTCGACTTCCGCCTCGACGCCGGTCTGCGGACCGGACATTCTGAATCGATCTTGAGCGGATCAGATGAGAAGGGTTTTTAGGATCAGAAAAAGTCGGACTGGCGAATTCGGCGGCGACTCCGAGACTCTCGGCAACCTCCCGCCGCTGCAAGCAAGATTCCAAGAGAGGACAGCAATGCAGAGCGGGGCGAAAGCCGCAACCCGATCGCTTGCTGAACGGCCGTCCGGCCGCGTTATTTCGCCGCGTGGCGCGCAAAGGATCGATTCACAGCAGACGCTGCACTTACTCTCGCACGGCACATGTCGTTGATGCTCGTGGCAGCCTTGCGCCTGATGGTAGCGTGCGCCGACAGAGGACGGCGGGCAGTTCGGAACCGCAGCGCAAAGAACTACGCTGTGCAGCGCCAATACTAGCGCCGAAATTATCGCGATTGCCTTCTTGCTATTCATCCGCACAATGATTGGACCAATGCTGACCGCCAACCGTCTTCCCGAAAGCATACCAGCTTGTAGTCATGTGACAAAGATAACACTGCTGTAATCGTGGTTTTTTGAGCCGAAGGGATTTGGAACGCAATCCGGACAGCTTCCATGGCGTGCGCATTCCGGTCCATTGGACCATTGGCCGTCGATAACCAACCTGTATTCAAATCGAATTTATCTCGCTCCGCGAGCGGGGTTGGCGGGCATTCTCTAGCCTTTTGGACAGCGTTTCCAACTTGATCCGCTATATCCGCCATGTGCAAGGGCACATGATTCCGCATACAGCGGCATTGCCATTATGAAAAAGACCGACAAAGCGCGCGCAGTGTTCTAATTTTCACGCGTTCCTCATCTGGAATCTTCATTTTGGACGCAAATGATGTCAGTGATGCTTGTAGTAGCCGACATCGATGATGTCGTTCCAACCCGTCGTGTTGTGACACTCGAAGCACTGATCCACGTTCGCGTGTTCTTTGCCCGCGATCTTCTGCGAGATCATCGAAAAGTGCTCCATGAAATGGCTCGGCGGCGGCTGATGGCATTGTACGCACTCCTTCGAGCGCGATGACGGATGTTGGTAGCCGGAAATCTTCCACGATGTGAGTCCGTGGCACTCGGCGCAGTCACTGCCGAATCGCTTGAGGTGCGGATCCCGGCGGTCGTGGCATCCGGCACAGTTGAGAGCTTCGCGCGTGGAGCTCGCGTCGAATTGATCGGAGCTTCGAATGTGGAACCATGTCTCTAGCGACTTGAGCGTGGCGGCGCTGTCGGCGTCACTTCGAGACGCGCGCGCCAGCGCCCGCGCACCGACCCTGGCGAGTTCCACGTGGTCCATGACGAGAGGTCGGATGTTGGTTCGCTGATGCTCGACGTGACACGCCGCACACTCCTGGATGCTCGCGTGGAACATGGTGGGCTGACGACCGAGCAGTCGCTCAGCGTTCGCATGGCATGCCGTGCACTTGACAACCGTCACGCCGACGGTCGCCTCGTGGCACGAAGCGCATTGATTGGCGAGGTAGGCATGCCGAGGCGATAGCGGACCCGGGTTGACAAACTGTTGCAGCGCCGATGATGCCGGCTTGAAGTGCACCACACTGAGAGAAGCCGCTGCAGCAACAATCAGCGCGAGCCAAAGCGCGAGCCGCTTCATCGCAGCCACCGCAGTCCGAAGTAGATTCCGGATCCGATGTGCAGCGCGAGCAGCATGTAGAGGATTACCGAGAGAACGATGTGCAACTTCAGCGATCGGCCGAACCAGCGCTTTAATAACCCGTATGTGCGGACCGCGTACTCCAGGTCTGCCACGGATTCGGCGATGCGGATGACCTCACCGGTTGGGCCGCCGAATGGGAACTCGAACCCAACCGATGCCATGCCGGCCACGAGGAGCTGAGCCTTCGGGATGACTTTCATTTCAGCCTGGGAGTTCTCGAGCACTCCCCACGCACTATCGAGATCGCCCCTGGCTGTCTGCAGCAAGACCAGCTTGTCGGTAATCTCATGGCCGACGTAGGTGAGCAGATAGCGAACCGTGAACCCACTCACCACTACGAGCAGCATCACTGCCGTTAACGTGATTCCCAGCCAGCTGTCGAACTTATGGCCGGTATGAATGATCGCGAGCAAAGGGCCGAAGATACCCGCGTAGACGTGCAGGGCAAGCAAGGACTGCATCGAAAGGTGCGCTGTTATTGGAGCGTGCAGGAAGGGAATACGCTTTGCGATTGGGTAAGCGAGCGGGACGAGCATTAGCGCCGCCCCCGATATCCCGAACACCGCACCCAGTCCACTGCCTGGAAAGCGCGGCGACCGGTGGACGAGGAAGCCTAGCCAGCCGATTAGCAAGATGGTGAGGACACCGCTGACGACGATGCCTTCACGCTCCTTCATGGCTACGCCTCCACCGTGACATCACCCTTGGGCTTTGCCTGGCAGGCGAGAATGATACCGTTGGTTTTGTCCGCGAGCTCGAGCGCGTCCTGCACCGCCATCGCGACCTCGCCGGAAGTCATTTTCACCTTGCAGACACCGCAAGTGCCGACGCGGCAGGAGAATTCGATTCCGATGCTGAGCTCCTCGGAGAGCTCTAGAATGGTCTGATCAACGTGAATTTTGGCCGACTTGTTGTTTTTCGAAAATGTGACGAGCGGGCCAGTCGCAGGGACAGTCGGTTTAGCGGTCGTTCCGGTGACGGATGGGGTAGGCTTGGTTGCGCCGAATAGTTCGGTCTTCACCTGATCCGGAGGAACTCCTAGCTCGGTGAGGATGGCCTTGGTCGAGTCCATCATCAATGGCGGCCCGCACAGGTGGATTCTCCGCGAAGCAAGATTTGGAACCGCCTGTGTTAGCAATTCCTTGGTGATGCGGCCGCGCGGCCCCTTCCAGTCTGTCCCTTCCGGCCGAGACATCGTGACTACGACGCGCAACCTCGGATTAACACGCTGAAGCGCCGCGACCTCGTTCGCAAAAATGAAATCAGTCGGAGCGCGGCATGCGTAGACAAAGAAAATCTCTCCGGCCCAGGAACGCTCGGTGAGATAACGGGTGATGCTCATCATGGGCGTGATCCCCACGCCGCCAGCGATGAGAACGATGCTGTCCGCCTCTGTTCCGATAAAAGTGAATCTTCCGACCGGGCCTCCCGCTTCGACTTGGTCGCTCACCTTGAGCAGGTCATCGATGTGGCGGGAGACTGCGCCGCGCGGTTCACGCCGCACCGTCAGCTCGACGTATTCGCGGTGCGTCGGGGAGGACGAGATGGAGTACGAGCGGTTCATTCTCGCGCCACCAATCCAGAACGCGACATTGAGGAACTGGCCGGGCACAAATGTGAAAGGGAGGAAGCGGTCGTTGGACGAAGGCAGGAGGCGGAACGTTTTCACGCTTGGCGTTTCCGCGACGATACTCCCCACGCGAAACTGCCCAAGCCAATTCTTATTCACGGGCGACGTTGAGGTCGCCTCCAAAACGGCTGGCGGTGCCCCGGGCGAGGCCGAAGAACCTCTGGCAGCAGGTGGGGCTGTTGGCTTATCCGCCGCTTTGCCGATTTCCTCTTCGGCTTGCAACCAGTCTATTTCGGGAGAGCCCATAGGCCGCCCTCTGGCCTGCCAGAGCTGGTCTGCTCGATCTACAATTTTTGCGGCAACTGCTCCGCCACCCAGCGCGGCTGGCGAGGTCGGCGCCACGGGCGCCGGTGCCCCTCCGGCCGGCGGAGCCGCCGGCGAGGACGGGCTGGGTGCTCCGGCAAGCGGCGGTGACGATCCGGGCGGCGGTTTATTGTCAGGACCGAGACGGCCAAAAAGGGCCGCCGCACGGCGCATCTTGAAGAAATACATGGCGAGCATTGCGAGCGCGAACGCAATGAGTAGCACCATCGTGAATAGGTGAAATGGAGTAACCCCGAGGAACGCGCGGGGCTCTTCGGGTTCGATGGGCGCTGCCAGATTCATCTCCCGTTTGAACCAGTCGAGTGCGAGGTTGCGCGGCGCTTTGCCTTCCGAGAGCACCCGCCGAGCAGCGATTCCCGCTCCTAGCTCGTCGAGTCCCTCTCGCATCAGGCCAACCGATAGCTGCATGGCCGCGTTGTCGCCGGCCTGCGTCGCGCGCTTGAGCGACTCGGAGCCTGTTGCGAGCTGCCCCTCGCCCTCGCTGATCTGCTGACTTGCGAGCGTTTCGATCTCGGCACGTATCTCCGGAGTGAGCGCAGGAAGCGTCATTAACGACGGGTAGATTGGAGTCTTAGCTGCACTAGATCCGCATCCTCCACCCATGCAGCCGCCCGACGACGCCGGCGCGGTCGTGCTGGCCATCCCTCCCGCAGCACGTGGTGCCGCAGCGGCCGGTGCCGGCGCCACGGGGCTGGCCGGCGCCATCATCTTGCCCATCATTTCGCCCATACCGCCGCCGCCCATCCCCGGTGCGCCGGGCGCAGGGGGTGGTCCCGCGGGCGCGGCCATCGGCGCGCTCGGAGCGATTCGCGGCGCGCCGGGTGGGGCTGCGGGTGCAGTCGTCGGTGCGCCGGGAATCAGGGTCGGCGCGTCGGCCGTGCCCCCACCAGGATGATGGCTGGCGTGCTCCTCAGCGGTCATTGCGTTCGCGCGAAGCGCGATGAGCACGAGCGCCGCTGCGAAGCCTCCGATGAGCGCTCGGCGGATCACATGTCCTCCATTGCGCCGTTGCTCTTGGTGTACGAGGTTATTCCGCTGCCCATATTACCCTTCGAATCGTCACTATTACGGCCATCCCCGCCTTTTGGAGATCTGTCGAGCACATTCATCCTTGTCGGATCATGGACCCATCCAACCCTCGAGAACGTTGATCTTGCGCCTTCCCCGCTGAGCCGGTGCCGAGCTGTGCGGCGCGCCGATCAAATGCGCTCGATGTTTGGGCGTTGGTGCGGCGGTTGGGGCGCATCCAAAAACTGCCGCAGCGGCGAGCAGCAAGGCCTAGCCACCGTCACTCCAGGCCTCAGGGCGATCCTCAGATTCATCGCGCTACCCCTTTGACAGGGGCAGCAACCGTCTCTAGGCGCCTTCCCGTCCCTTGCGTCTCCCGCCCGAGGAAGAAGTTCAACGCAGTCCTAATCACAATAATCGCGGCAAGCTGCCCGATGTCATTCCATGTCGGCGCGATCATCGTTCGTATGATGTCCGCAGCTAGCTCGAATTCGATTGCCAGCGCTAGCCAGCGAGCTAGCCTTAGCCGGATTTCCTCCGTGGAATCCGCCGAGGTCTCACGCTTGAGCACGCCCCGCCCGGCTCGCACGATGGCCTCGCCCGCGGCGAAGCCTACTATCACCGCCGCACCGACCTCTACGCCAGCGGCGAGATATAGCGTTAGAAGCCTAACCAACTCTTACAAATCCTGCCCCTTGGGGATGCGACAACTACATGTCGTCTTTCATTCCGCCGCCCATTCCCCCGCTCGGGCTGGCCTGCGGCGCGGAACCCCCGCCGGTTCCTCCCTGCATCCCACCACCACCCGTGCCACCACCACCCATTCCGCCCATACCTTCACCCATTTTCCCTCCCATGTGTTCCATCGGCATCCCACCGGGCGATGCAGCGGGACTCGCGCTTGTGCCGGGGGACGGTTCGCTAGCTGGCGATGCTTGCGCTAGAACCGCCGGTGCGTTTCCATTTGAGCCCGTCATCCTCGAACCGCTGCCCGGGGCACCACCCGCGCAGCAACCCTTGCCGTTTTTGGCGGTAGAGACGGCCGGACTTGCGTTGCCCTGCTGTGCTGATTCGAGCTTGCCGAGTTGCGTCTGGAGTTTGTCGATCTTGCCCTTCAGTAGCTTGATTTGGGCCTCTCTTGCGCGGCCGGCTTCTGATTGACTGTGGGTCTGCGCCAGACCCACAGACGCAGAGCACAACGCGAACGCAATCGCCACCGCGGCAAGCGTCAGCGTGCGCGAAATTGAAGACATCTTTCCCATGGTATTTCTCCTTTGAGCTCCGATTCGTGAATCATATCTTACGAGTCTTACGAGTAGGGGACCTACGACCCGTGTCGATCCAGGTCCGCGGCTCGCGCAATCGACACCGGGAAACCCGCCACGGCAACACCCGCTCACAAACAGAAGCACAACCGTGCGCGGGCGAGCCCTGACCGGTTCGCGTTCCGAATCATTTTGATTTCCCCTCTCCGTGCCTGCCGACCCACGCTCACGTTGTACAGCGGCACCCAGATGAGCGCGATGTACCACCCGTATGCGTAGCTCTCGACTAGACCCAGAAAGAAGCTGCCCCAACTGATCCATTCGAAGCCCGGCAATAAGCGCTGCCATCCCGAATGCATTTCGTGCGCAGGCATAACCAGGTCCCCGGCGACGCACAGGACGAACGAAATTGCGATGAACGCGCTGGTCGCTAGTCCCACTGAACGCAATGACAAAGTCTGATTCATGCGCTGGCGCTCCCCGACGCGAAGCGCTGAGGCTCCGCGTCAAACTTGTCGAGACACTTCCTCGAGCAGAAACGATATTCGCGCCCCACGAAGACCTCGGAATATCCGCGTCCTTGCTCCACGTCGATGCCGCACACAGGATCCTTGGTCCGCCCAGTGATATCGCCATGCCCCGCGTGGTGATGACCGTGCACGGCATGCGAGCCGCAGCCGAACCGCATCATAAAATAGAAGAGACCTGCGAACAGCAAAAGCGACAGTATTCGATCCATCTAGCCCTTCCTCGTTTTCCTCGTAATCGAAACTAGGCCGCCGCCCTCTCACGGCTCGCGGTCACCTCCCCGACACCCGGATACCGCTACTTGCGGTCGGTGGCACGCGCAGGCCTGATCGCGTGCCTTTCCGGCTTTCGAGACCTTCCTCGCACGCGCAATTCAGAAAACCGTGCGTCGGACAGGTTGAACAAAATCGCACGAGTGCCCTGTGAAGAGCTCTCCGAGCCCGATGAAGCCGCACGCCCAGATTGTTCGCCGAGATGCCCAATGCCTTCGCCACTTTGCTGCGCGGTTGACCGAGCAGATCCACTTGCCAGATCAGTTGGGCGTACTCGCTCGGCATCGTCGGCAGTATCCGGTAAAGACAACTGCAAACGGCCCGCTCGGCATCGTCGTCGATTTTCACTACCGAATCTTCCGATACCTGGAGACGCAGCAGCGCCGTTTTTCTTACACTCGCGCGGCGGTAGTGGTCGGTCACCGTTCTCCGCAGCACTTGGGCCAGCCATCCCTTCAAGGCGCCGGGCTCTTTGATCGTTCGTGCACTGCGGATCGCCTTCAAATAAAAGTCCTGCAGAACGTCCTCGGCGTCGTCGAGGTTTTGCGTCCGTCGGCTCACAAAACGAAGGAACTCCCGATGCCCCTCTCTTAGAGAAGCGGTCACCGCTTCTTCAATCGCGCTAGCAACTGGAGGCTTGCGCTTCACGCGACACCGGTCTGCGACCGACGTCGGCACGGAATAGAGGCCGGCACCATGCTCGCATAGCTCATATATGTCTCTCCAGACTCTGCCACCATCTGCCTCTCCTCTCTTTTGGCCAACAGCACGTGCACCCACACGATCGGGAACATCCCGAGCGCTGGAATCATCGGCCCGCTGCAGTAGGAAACCAAAAATGATCGTAATGAAGGCCACGTCCTGGAGGGTGGCGCACCACATCGGCATAGGCCCCGATAGCGAGAGTGTGAAACTCCTGAGTGAAAAGTACCTGCCACACGCTGGCGAGCAGATTACAGACCGAAAGCGATAGTACGTTTCTCAGAATGTGGAACGGATCATTGGTCAGAGACTCACCTTCCTCAGCCTGAGCGCGTTGGCGATTACCGACACGGAGTCTCAGACTCATGGCGGCGCTCGCGATTATTGGACTCAGCAATAGCCCGAATACGGGATAGAGAGCGCCCGCAGCGACCGGTATTCCCAGCACGTTGTAGACGAACGCAAAGAAAAGATTCTGCCGGATGTTTCGCATCGTCGCGCGGCTCAAACACCGAGCCTTCGCGATACCGCGCAGATCGCCCTTGACCAGCGTGACGCCCGCGCTCTCCATCGCCACGTCGGTGCCGGTGCCCATCGCGATACCGACCTGCGCCTGCGCCAGTGCGGGAGCATCGTTAATGCCGTCGCCGGCCATAGCAACGATACGTCCTTCCGACTGCAACTGAAACCGGCCGGCCGCTTCGCCGTGTCCGATATCGTCGTCCGCGGCGAAATGCCCGCCGACATCCGCCGCCGCCTCGAGTTGTGGGCGGGATGCATCGCGGGCGCCCTCGCAGAACCGGAATACCGCTCCAAACTGGCCAAAGTCGGATTCGAGCAAATCGAAGTCGAACCGACGCGGATCTACTCGGCACAACAGGCGAAAGAATTTCTCACGGGCAATGAAGACGCGGAAACAATCGCGCAAATGGCCGCCGGCAAATTCATGAGCGCGTTCGTGCGCGCGCGCAAGCCAGCCTGAATCTACTCGAAAGACAGCTACGCCATCTTATTCCGAGACCATCCGGACGATCTTGGCCTGCTTGTGAGGGTCAGCTTTGGACGACGACCGCCAAAGCGTCCTTCCAGCCACCACGGATCGAATTTTTCGCATGCGAGGGCTAAACAAAAGGGTGCGCAGCGAACACATTCAAAAAGACACAATGGGTCGCGGTTGACAGAGGAGCAATTTCTTTCAAAACTGGAACTCCGATGAGACTGGCGGAGTCGAAGAGTTCCCCGACGCGCCGCGCGTATCGCGGTCGTGTTTTACGTGTCTTCGGCCTGGCGTTTACGCTGCTGCTCGTGCTCCAAATGTCGGGACTGCCGCATTTTATCGCGACCGCGATGAGTGGCGAGGTGGCCGACTGCACCACTCCTGACGGTGCGACCGATCGCTGTGTTCCGTTTTGTCCCACTTGCGCGTGCGCGCATTTGGGACGGTCTGTCACCATTTCCATGCACGTCCCACCGCCAACACCGCCTCAGCGAGTAGTCGCTTCGTTGGTCCCGATCGGCCTCGCCTTCAACGATAGTCCTCAACCGGACGGAGTTTTTCATCCACCTCGAAGCTGATTCTGCCATTGCATGAGGACCTGCGTACGCAGGTCTGCGTCATAAGGTATCAGCCCTCGAGGATGGATAAATGATCGTATCCAGAGGTGTCGCCCTGGCGACACTGATATTTTTTCTTTTCGTCCAAGCCCCCTGCTCTGCGGATGAGCCATGTAAAACACCTCTCACTGCCGACAAAGTTGTCTCATGTGCGCTCTCAGTAAGTCCTGAGGTCCAGATCGCACAACGCGAGTTTGACGCTTTGCGAGGCCGCCGAACTTCCGCGAGCATCTGGCTGCCGAGCAATCCGAACATTTCCTTCAATGGCGGTGATCGCGAGCTGGCGGAACGGCCGGGCAGTGTCTCTGCGTTCAACTGGACCGCGACACTATCGCAGGAAGTCGAGGTCGCTGGCCAACGCGGTTTAAGGCTGAGAGTCGCCGACGCCGAGTTACAGGCGCAGACGCGCCGCGTCGTGGTGACGGAACTGGATGTCGCAGCCCGAGCGCTTTCCACTTTCTTCGAGGTCCAAGCAGCTCGTGAAGAACTCAACCTGGCCGAACGTCTCGGCCAGATCGCCCAATCACTCAGTGAACTCGCCGAGCAGCGCTCGAATATCGGCCTGCTGTCGCCGGTCGATGCAGACGTAGCGCAATCGGAGAGCATAAGGATCGGCCTTATCCGCTACGACACGAGGCGGAGATTCTATTCAGCGCAGGCTAACCTTAACGGGTTGCTAGGGCGCGATTTCGACGCACCAGTTGAGATAGGCGGCAGTCTACCACCGTCTCTCACAGCGCCGCCTGAAGTACGCGACGGCGCTTCATCTTTTGTCAGGCGGGCACTCCTTCTACGCGGAGAAATTGCTGCGGCGGATGCGGAGCGGCTCATATTAGAAGCTCAGCTTCAACTGATTCGACGCCAGCGCGTGCCCAATCCGACGTTCTCGATATACCGACAGCGAGACGAACTCAGAGATAGGATATTCGGGGGCGGCATCTCGATAGCCATTCCGCTCCCTGCCCCGCTTGGCCAAGACAGCGCGGGCGAGATCGAAGAGACGATTGCGCGGATTGCCCAAGCCAAAAGTAACGTCGAACTCGTCAAGCGCAACGTACGAATCGAGGCAACGCGTGCATATGAGGATTGGCAAACTTCATCCGAAGCACTGACGCTGTTCCAGCCGGAGTTGGTGAGCAGGGCCAATGACGACTTGGATCTGATCCGAGAGGCAATCGGATCGCGGCAACTGTCGCTCCGCGAAGCTCTATTAGCGCAGCGGAGTCTGGTCGATCTTCTTCTTGCCGATATCGAGGCGCGACTGAACTATTCGCGGGCTTGGGCGAATCTGATGCGCGTCGGTGGCTATCCAGTGCCGGGGATGAACCAGTGAAGCGTACAGGCACCAGACTTTCACTGATCCTGTTGGCCGGTTTGGCGATCGCGTGCGGCAGATCGGAGTCCCCGTCCGATGATGCGTCACCGCGTGGTTCGACCGTTGAGGGTCATCGCGACGAGCCGGAGCACGCGCAGCTTCCGTCGATCGTTCGGCTAACCCCGCAAGTCCTCTCGAACGCCGGAATCAAGACGATCATCGCGAAAGAGGAAGAACTGCCGGAGACAATCGATCTTACCGGCGAGATCGCGCCAGATCCCGATCGCCTGGCGCGCGTGGCGGCGCGCGCTCAAGGCCGAGTCGTCGAGGTTAGCTTCAAAGAGGGCGATTGGGTGAGAGCCGGTACTGTTCTGGCCGCGCTCGAATCAGCGGAACTAGCACGTGCACGGGCTGCGCTTACCTCAGCGCACGCCCGCGCCACCGCATCGCGCCAGAACGCCCGTCGAGTGGCGGAGTTGGGGACCAAGCGATTGGCCGCGTCTCAGGAGGTCGCGACAGCCGAAGCTGAGGCTTCGGCCACCGAAGCGGAGGCCGCAGCAGCGCGCCAGAGCCTTAGTTCTTACGGGCCGGCGGCACTCAAGTTCTCGGATGATGCAGCGAGACTCGAGCTGAAAGCGCCGATCGATGGATTCGTACTGAAACGGGACGCCGTCGTCGGTCAGTCGGTTACGCCCGATTCGGTAATTGCGGTGATTGCGGACCTGAATCGCGCATACTTCATGGCGCGTCTTTTCGAGAAGGACCTGGCGCATGTGCAGGTCGGTTCCATGGCGGACGTACGTCTGAACGCCTATCCGGGACAGACGTTCCAAGGAACCGTTGACAGCATCGGCCGTCAACTCGACCCGGATGCGCGAACCGTAATCGCCCGTGTTCTAATTCAAGGTCAGGGGTCGGTGCTCAAAGCGGGGCTCTTCGGCACCGCGAGAGTGTCCGTTCCAAATCTTCCGAACGAACAGCCACGACTAACCGTCCCGCTTTCCGCGATAACGGAGATCGGCGGCCGCAATGTCGTGTTTGTGCGGGAGCCCGATGGTGACTTCGTTGTTCATCCCGTGACGCTTGGTAAGACGGCATCTGGAAAAGTCCAGATCCTCGCGGGCCTGCGAGTCGGCGAGGCCGTAGCGTATGACGGTGTTTTTACTCTCAAGAGTGTGGTCTTGAAGGGCACATTCGGAGATGAGGGGGACTGAACGGTGAGAGTCTTGGGTGCCGTGATCCGTTGGTCGCTCGACAATCGCGCGCTGGTCGTGGTCGCATTTGTGATCTTCTGCCTGTTTGGCGTTGAATCGGTGACCAGGCTGCCGATTGATGCGGTCCCCGATCTTACCAACATCCAGGTCCAGATAATCACCGCCGTGCCCGCTCTTCCTCCATTGGAAGTCGAGCAGTATGTCACTGTGCCGGTCGAGCGGGCGATGTCCGGAATTCCGAACGTCTCCGAGATCCGCTCGCTCTCGAAATACGGAATTTCAGTGGTAACCGTCGTGTTCACCGATGAGACCAGCATCTATCTGGCTCGCCAACTCGTTGGCGAGCGACTGAGCGATGCCGCGGAGGCTATTCCGTCCAGGTACGGAAAGCCTGAAATGGGTCCGATCTCGACCGGACTCGGTGAAATCTACCAGTTCGTACTGCGCGGCCCTGGTTACTCATTGATGCAGCTCGAGGAAATCCTTGACTGGTACATCGCTCCGCAGTTGCGCTCTGTGCCCGGAATCACCGAAGTCAACAGCATGGGCGGGGAAGACCGTCAGTATCAGGTGGTGCTAGATCCGACACGTCTTCAGGCGGCGGGGCTGTCGATCCAGGAGGTCGCCAAGGCGCTGGAACTGACTAACGCAAATGCCGGCGGCGGATACATCGAGCGTAACCGGGAGCAATACGTCATCGGGACCAACGGATTGGTGAAGAGCCTTGCGGACCTTCGCAACGTCGTCGTCGGTGTTACTCCACAGGGTATACCTATAACTATCTCCAACGTTGGTGAGGTGAGGTTCGGACCGCGCCTCCGGCGCGGTGCGGCCTCGATGGATGGCCGCGGCGAGGCGGTGGTCGGCGTGGCAATGATGCTCATGGGTCAGAATTCGCGCACCGTCACGGAAGCGGTGAAAAAAAAGGTCGCCGCTCTCCAGACCACCTTGCCGCGAGGGGTCCGGATCGAGCCTTTTTACGACCGTTCGGTTCTGGTCAATCGCACGATTCACACAGTAGTCAAGAATCTATCGGAAGGGGCAATCCTGGTGATTCTGGTGCTCCTGCTTCTGCTGGGGAATTTGCGCGCCGGTTTGCTCGTTGCCTCCACGATTCCGCTGGCAATGCTTTTTGCGATTGTGATGATGAAAGCGACCGGCACTTCGGGAAACCTGATGAGCTTGGGAGCGATAGATTTTGGTCTGATCGTCGACGGGGCAGTAATAATCGTGGAAAACTCGGCGCGGCGCCTAAACGAGGACCGGCAACGCAAGGGTGAACTCCTGGCAGGCGAGGAACGAATAAACATTGTACATGACGCAGCGCTCGAAGTGCTGATCGCAAGCGTTTTTGGTGAAGCGATTATCGCGATCGTTTACGTCCCAATCCTCACGCTTTCAGGGATCGAAGGAAAGCTGTTCCGTCCAATGGCTCTCGTGGTGTTGTTCGCGTTGACGGGCGCATTTATTGCGTCGCTGACTATAGTTCCAGTGCTGGCCAGCTATTTACTCGTGCCCAAAGAAGTAGCGGGTGAAACGCGGCTGATGCAGAGAATCCATGGACTCTATATGCCGATGCTCGATTGGGTGCTGAGGCATCGGGCTGCAACCATTTGTACGGGAACAGTAGTTCTCATGTCTGCAGTCCTGATCTTTTCGCTCTTAGGCGCGGAATTCATTCCTCAGCTTGATGAAGGTGATCTCCTAATCGAAGTGCGCCGGCTGCCGGGGGTGTCGTTGTTGGAATCGGTCGCGATGGACGGGCGCATCCAAAGGGCCTTGGCTCATGCTCCGGAGGTCACCCGGGTCGTGAGCCGAACGGGCGCGGCAGAGATCGCCACGGATCCAATGGGAATTGAGCAGACCGACACTTATGTTGAGTTGAAACCTCGCGAACAGTGGCGGCGAGGGCTGACCAAGGGGGAGCTCGCCAACGAGATAGACCGCGCGGTCGAGCGCGAGGTCCCAGAAGCTTCGATAGCCGTATCGCAGCCAATACAGATGCGCACCAACGAGCTTGTCGCCGGGGCGCGCTCTGACGTCGCCCTTGAGATCTATGGACCCGATCTGGACCGGCTGCAACAACTCGCGGAACAAGCAGGCGAAATCGTCCGAGGAGTTCAGGGAGTGGTGGACGTGCGAGTGGAGCAGGGATCGGGACTAACGTATCTACGAATTAGTCCGGATCGAGCGAAGCTCGCGCGATACGGCTTAACAGTTGACGATCTCAACACCTTGACGGAAACGATGGCGGTGGGCCGGACTGTAGGTGTCGTGTTCGAAGGCGACCGGCGCTTCGATCTAACGGTCAAGATGGGCTCCCTGGCGGATCTCGATTCATTCAAGTCACTCCCGCTCAAGTCGAGCACTGGACAGATGGTTCCGCTGGGCGATGTCGCAACGGTCGCCGTATTCAAGGGGCCCGCCTTGATCAACCGCAGCGAGTTGTCACGTCGGCGTCTGGTAGAATTCAACGTACGGGGACGCGATCTGGTCTCCACGGTAAAGGATGCTCAGTCGCTTATCGCGCAGAAGCTAACACTGCCCGAAGTTTATCGAATTGAATGGGGCGGTGAGTTCGAGCACTTCACCACGGCTCGTGCGCGACTGATGGTGGTAGTTCCAATCGCGCTGGCGCTGATCCTGTTCATGTTGTGGACGGCCTTCGGCGCGATAAAGCCCGCTCTGCTGATCTTCCTGAATGTTCCGTTTGCAGCGATTGGCGGAGTCTATGCGCTCTGGCTGAGATCCATCCCGTTCAGCATCTCCGCGGGTGTGGGATTCGTCGCGCTGTTCGGGGTGGCAGTTCTGAACGGACTTGTCCTGCTTTCCTTCTGCCGACAGCGAGAAAGCATGGGCTTATCACCATTCGAAGCGATTCGAGACGCTGCTCAAATTAGGCTACGGCCCGTTCTGATGACTGCCCTGGTAGCTTCACTAGGATTTATTCCGATGGCACTCTCGACTTCCGCAGGCAGCGAAATCCAGCGGCCTCTGGCGACTGTGGTGATAGGAGGTTTGATCAGCGCAACCGCACTGACTCTTTTGCTGTTCCCTGTGATTTATACGATTGCTTCATCAAGGTCTGGCCATGCAAACACAGAATAGCCAAGTCACCGCGGCTAGCCCGGTGCCGGCCGGAAAGACTGTCTCGAAAGCGTCGCATGCTCGGCGCCCTCGTCCTGACATTCATCTTCTTCGTTGTGGAGGTGGTCGGAGGTTTCGCGGCCGGCAGCTTGCCCTCCTGGCGGACGCGGCTCACATGTTTACGGACGTTGCAGCCCTGATACTGGCCTTCGTATCCATGACCTTAGCCGACACGAGCTGGCGCCTCCCACCAATGTTCAAGATTTTCATTGTTGTTTCTCCTGATTGAGGGTTCTGATTGAAGGTGCTAATCGCTAGCGCGCTGTGCCTTGCAGTAAGCGTACAGCGCGTCGTACACGGCGAACTGGCGCCGCATATTCTCGAAGTCATCCGAGCTGATTCGTCGGAAGCCGCTCTTCATCCAAAAGGGCGGAGAATAGCTCAGCATTAAGAGATAAACAGGCAGGGAGCAGAGCTTGGAATTGAGGGCCCGCGTGCGCCAAGGATAGAATCATGATCTGGAATTCAATTCCCTTCATGACCGTCATCGATCTCCTGATCATCGCGGTCACCATCTACACCATACGGCGGTGTCGACTGATCGGTCCCAGCAAACGACCCTCGGCCCCGCAAACCGGACTTCGGTGGATCGCCTTAGGACTGCTGGCCGTGTGTCTGTTTTATTTTGCTGATCTCCTGTCCATGTACGTCTTGCCCGCTGTTGCGTCGACGCAGGAAGCAATGGCGTTTATGGGCACTCTCCATCGCAATCTCAGTTGGCTGGTCGTTCTATTCGCTATGATCGCCATCTCCGCCGGATTTATCGAGCTCAGGCGCACACAAATCGAACTGACTGAAAAGAACGAGCTCCTCGCCCAGCTGTCGTCTAAATTGGCCAAATTCCTGCCGCCCCAACTGTACAATTCGATTTTCACCGGCACGCACACTACCAGCGTCGCGGCCAAGCGGAAGAAACTGACGATCTTCTTCTCGGACATCGCCAATTTCACCGCGACCACCGACAGTCTCGAATCCGAGGAACTGACAAGCCTGCTCAATCAATATCTGACCGAAATGTCCAAGATCGCCGTGAGCCACGGTGCCACGATCGACAAGTACGTGGGGGACGCGATCATGGGGTTCTTCGGCGATCCGGCGAGTCGGGGCAGCAAGGAAGACGCCATCGCCTGCGTCAAGATGTCGATCGCCATGCAGCGACGGATGCGCGAGCTCCAGCTTATGTGGCTGGATCTGGGGTCAGAAAAACCGTTCCAGCTGCGCATCGGGGTTAACACGGGTTTCTGTACCGTTGGCAATTTCGGCAGCGAGGATCGGATGGACTACACCATCATTGGCAACGAGGTGAATCTGGCCGCGCGGTTGCAGTCCCATGCTGAGCTCGGCGGAATCCTAGTCTCTCACGAAACGTCGTCCCTAATCAAGGATACGATCCTGACCGAGGAACAGGAGGCTATTTCCGTGAAGGGCTTCGCCCAGCCGGTACGGGCTTACAGGGTCGTCGGCATCTATGACGAGTTGGAAAAGGACGGCCGGATCATTCGAGAGGAGCGCGACGGCTTTCGGCTGCTGGTCGACCTAAGGGCGATCAGGCCGGGGCTATCGCGGCCGTCGAAAATGTCCTTGCCCGGTTGAAAGGGTTGATCGGCTTTTCTGGAGGAAGACCGGGAATCGTTGATACGATCCGAAGGGACCGCTCGCATCGAGGTTAGGCAAGAACCGCCTCATCGCGCAGCCGCAAATCGAAATGAATTTCTATAGCAAGAACGACCCGGGCCGCGGAGCAGGTTCGGGCCTTTCGGAAATCGATACCGGTCTGAGCGTCCGTCACGAAATCAGCCGAAAGTTCGCGCCCTATATCGGATCGGAGTCGCGTACACCGGAACGTTTGGTCAACCGCCACTTTCACTCGTGAGGAAGGCGGCAACCATACGATCCCCCTTTCATCTTCGGCGCTCGCCTTTGGCACTGAGGCGCGCGATGGGTGATTTAAAAGCCTATTATAGGTCGCAGCGTTACACGAAAACCCCTCCCCGTAACAGCGGCAGCAAACGCAGGAGCGGTAAACCCATGACCATCGTGAATATCCTGCATAGCGTTCTGCAAGCTCTTTACATGGCGTTCGCCATGTTTTGGGAGATTCTTTGGCCGCTGATTCTCGGCTTCGCTCTCTCGGGAGTAGTGCAGGCAGTGGTCTCTAAGCACGAGATGAGCCGGCTTTTGCCGGATGATTCTGCTCGTTCACTTGCGATCGCTTGCCTGCTTGGGGCGGCCTCTTCCTCATGTTCGTACGCTGCCGTCGCACTGGCGCGCTCGCTGTTCCGCAAGGGCGCGAACTTCACGGCCGCGATGGCGTTCGAGCTTGCCTCGACCAACCTGGTTGCTGAACTGGCCATCATCCTAGTCGTCCTGATGGGATGGCAGTTCATGGTCGCGGAGTTCGCGGGCGGATTACTAATGGTCGCTATCATGGCGCTGCTTTTCAGAACTTTTCTGTCACCGGATCTCGTCGCGGTCGCGAAGACTCAGGCCGACAAGGGCATCGCCGGTAGTATGGAAGGTCATGCCGAGATGGACATGGCCGTCACCGAAGGACCGCTGCTGCGCCGAATATTCTCGGCCAAGGGTCTGACGGCCACGAGCCATTACTTCGTGATGGACTGGGTATCGGTCTGGTTCGATGTTGCCTTGGGGTTGATTATAGCTGGAGCGCTGGCGGCCTGGGTGCCGGACAGTTTCTGGCGCTCCTTCTTTCTTACCTCGGATTCAACCTTATCCAAATTCTGGGGACCAATTGTTGGACCCTTCGTCGCGATCATCTCGTTTGTATGTTCGGTCGGAAATATTCCACTCGCAGCGGTGCTCTGGAACGGAGGGATCAGCTTCGGCGGGGTTGTCGCTTTCATCCTGGCCGATCTAATCGTGCTCCCGATTCTCGATATCTACCGTCGATACTACGGCATGAAGATGACCTTTTTCATCCTGGCGACATTTTATTTCTCGATGTCTGTAGCTGCGCTCGTGATCGAGTTCATATTTCGAGGTCTCGGACTGATCCCATCGCATCAAGCAACAGTGGTTCAGGCGTCTGTTGGGTTCAATTACACCACCGTACTAAATCTCGCGTTCCTGGTACTCGCCGGTTTCCTGGTTTGGCGCTTCTTTACCACCGGTGGACCGATGATGCTGCGACATATGAGTTCCTCCGATCACCGAAGCCAGATGGGTGGGGAAACACACGGAGGTCACATGCCGATGAAGTGAGACAATATCTCGCCACGGATTTCTTCATCTGTGCACATACTGCATTTCGGCAAAATGGTTGGTCTGATGATCCTTACCTCATGAGGGAGCGCGTGTGCGGGGCTGCGATACGTCACGACATAGACGCCCCGGGGTGCTTCTGTGCCTGCCGGGAAATTTGCTGTTTTGTCTGTACCAGGCATCCGCCCACCATCTTATAAAGCGTGCATTTTGTAATGATTAGCGCAGCGACGCGGAGCTTGGCGTTCGCAGTTCGTTCAGGCCGGAGATTTACCCGAGGAACGCAGCGCGGTACCCGCGGCGTGCCGGTTCAGCCACTCGCGCTCAGTCTCCTCAAGTAATTCTTTAACTTTCTCCAAAGCTTGCCACGTCGAAGCCATCGCCGCCGTTATTTCGCGGAAGCCTGCCCTGCCCTGCTCCAATTTCCGCTGCCACTCGACGCTCACTTGATGATCTCCGCTACGATATTGCCCCTCGATAAGTTATACCTTATAATTATCCGATGTCGGATTGGACCCTCGACGAGTTCAAAACGGCGGGGGGCGAATCACACTTCGCCGAGGTTGTCGCTGGTTTAACCGATGCGAAGGACATCAAGGACGTCGCTGTGCTAATCGGCGCACGCCGTGTTCTGGGCAACCAGATGCGAGAACCGCGTTCCAAGTCCCTTGAAGATGGGCTGCTGTCGAGCTGCGTGGAACGAGAGCGCGAATATATTATGGATTTTTGCCCCGGGCGGCGTGCCGTGCTGGTCGGTGGATACGTAAAGAAGCGCAATGACACTCCGGTAGATAATACGCGCGAGATTGAAAGAGGTAGAAAATGAATACAAAAAGTCCGGGGCTCGCGCTGCTCGAAAAAAAGGTTGATGAGCTGGGATTGCGACGCGAGGTTGAAGATGAACTCGCCCAAATCTTAATCGAACACAAGATCGCGAATTTGCGGAAGCGGCGAGGACTTACGCAGGCAGCGCTGGCGCAGCGTTCGGGCGTTAGCCAACCGATGATCGCTCAAATTGAGTCGGGCAAACTCAACAATCTGACCTTGAAAACATTAGCTAGGACCGCACGAGCGCTCGGCGCAAGCCTCAAGATTGACTTGATCTCGCGGTCCGAATCGAGTGGTCGTGGTAAGCAGAGCAGCAAGGGTCGCGGGGGTGCTACTTCGCACCCCAGCACACCTTGTAATCGGGCCTGAACGGAACGCACGAGCACGTATTCTATTGAGGAATCGTCCACATGTAGCAGCGCGCATGGTAAAAATTGACGCGGCGCTTGTCAACGCTTGCCCCGACCGTGAGGATGTGGATGCACAATTCCATACCTCGACAACCAAACGACAACGCCGACCGATCCACGGGTGCGCGATGCGCTGCTACCATTTCTCGAACCGATCGGTAGGAAATCCTCATTCGGAGTAGTTCGCCGGACGCCGTGCGGCGGCGGTGGAGGATGCGCGGGTGAAGATCGCCGCATTGATCGGCACCTGGCCCTCATGGAGCCGCTATCGCTTGACCGGTTAAACTTCGTGCGTTAAGCCCAACCGTCCCAGAGGTGATGAACACCGTCTCGCCCGAAATGGTCTGCGGTCTGATGAAAGCGCTTGACGACATCGAGCGGCGCCGTGAGGGTACTGACATAATTAGGTCGGTACCGGCATTCGCCGCTGTTAGCAGACCCGCCGCGGTCAGCAGACCCTATCGAAGTACCGGTATTCCGTTCTCGCGTGGAGACCGGACGGCGGCAGGGACGGCGGCCCGCCGGCACACGGGCATTTCTGCTCAGTCGTACGCGATCGCGCGGCTGTAAACTTCCATCAATCCCGAAGACCGTAGAAAAAATACTCACGGTCCATCCGGTCATTTAGAACAAGAAGCCGGTTTCGATCAGACCCCGAACCTGTGAGTTATTTATGCCCTGCTTGCCGAATACAGCGCCGGGTGCATAGCTATTGGCTTGCACGTATGAAGCCTCACCCCGGAAGAAAAACTGCTTGTACTGGAAGGTCGGCGTCACCGTCAGAGACCAGGCGTCGCTACCGACTCCATACAAGAGGTTTGCGGCACTGCCCTTAGGCGAATTCTCATTCCCGGTGGTTCCAATATATTCGGCGCGTCCGGCCACTGAAAACATATCGGTGATAGCGTAACTCGCGAGGATTGCCCCACCTATGGTCTGGGTTGATTTAAGGACACCGATGGCCGGGTTAAACGGGATATTGGTTTCCTGGAAATAGGGCGTAATGACAAAGGGCGCGGCATTGTATGTGTAGATTATGTTGTAGATCTGGCCGTTGTTGTTGAGAAGCGGCGTTGCAAAATTGTTGGATTTCGCAAAGCCCGCGTTACCGCCGCCGACCAGGCTCAAAGTATTTGCGGGATTTATCGTCCAAGCCAACGAGCCTATGATCCAGGTGTAGCTGTGGGAGTAGAAGCCGTTGTTCCAGCTTACAGACGCGGCAAGCGGTCCGTATGAATAGTTAAGCTGGATGCCGCGATTGATGGCGTTCTCCTGATTCCACAGTAGCCCGCGCTCGATATTCATATTTTCAAAAGTGAAAGTGTACTCGGCCCCAATGAGCGTTGGGAGATTACCCGCCATAATCGAGAAGCTGTCGGTGGGCGCAATCTTTAGAAAGGCAACCGGCAAGGGCCCATAGAGTTTGTTTACCGCTTTTGACAAGTTGACATAAGGAGTGCCGAGCGCGGGAATGCTGTAACCTCCAACCTGCAGAAAGTATTGAATCACGCCGTCAGCCTTTTGGATGAAGGCCTCAGCGTTGCTGAAGTCCAGCCGGTTGTAGGGGTCGCCAACCACGGCGTGATTCTGAAATATGCCGATTCCGCTGACTATGCCATTGACGTCGAAATCGAACAGAGTGGCGATCGGAGCGGGCAGTTCCGCAAGAAAGGGCACATATTTCGGAAGATTGATCTCGTTGGGCGAGGCCATCAATAGCGGGCCCGCCATCGCGGGCGTTGTGAGAGGCGGCACCGGAGTGGCCGCGGCGACAGGAGCCGGAGAACTGGCGGCTGCGGCCGCTGTTGCTGGAGGAGCGCTCGGAGTTCCAGGCGCGGCTCCGCCGGAGCTATCGGCCCACGCGCTCTGGGCAAAAGCGATCATCAAGGTCAGGAGGAGTGCCCATACCAGGCTTCCGAAGGTCGAACGTCCTGCGCGATTTTCCATATCTAACTTTCTTCTCCGTCCGTTGCGTTGCGTCTGGAAAGCGAGATTCAAGGTGCGCGTAGGGAACACCGTTGTCCGCTCGTATCAAGTTCTATGCCGTCGCAGCGCCGTTCTACTTTTAATGTGTTTAGCTATGTTTTCGGTCGTTACGCGTGCAATCGCGGCCGCGATACTGCCCAGCGGGGCGGCATCTGCCGCTCCGCTGGTCAGTAGCGATCCAGCGGCTGCTTGCAAAATGCGGCAATGATGCAGCAAAGCTTGGAGAACTGAGCGTCGAGGACAAGCCCGTTGCGACGAGTAGCAGAAAGGATTAGCTTCGATTTTGTGAGGAAGGCGATCATCGCTCTGTTAGCGCTCGCGCTCGCGCTGCACGTCGGTTTCGGCTGCGGAATGGCGCAGGCTGCGACGGCGATCAAGGCCTTTTGTTGCGGCGCGAATTGTCCCGTTCCCTCCTCGCCTGGTGATCGTGCGTGCTGCCACGTACATGACTCAGGCGCCGTCGCGGAAGTTGTTTCTGACAAGCCGATCATTCCTTCTTTACAACCCCTCGCCGGTTCGATCCATTTCGCTGTTGTGATGCCCACGCTGAGCAGTTTCGAGCGGGCATCCGTTTTCCAAAATAGTCCCCCCGGAGCCACCACACTGGCTCTGCTCTGTTCGCGACAGATCTGATTTTCATTCCTCCGTTCCAACTGTAGCTCGGAAGTTCAGGTACTTGCGCATGCGCAGGTATCGGAGAGTGAAGTAACAGCCCGGCCGAATTGTGGCTCGCCGGCGATCGCGCTGCGACCGTATGCTCGCAAGTTGCCCAGGCACGTCTTCGGGTCCCATCCGAGTTCCTCTGGGAACGTCGATGAGGATCGATGAACGTGCGCCAGCATTGCATCCCGCTGTTATTCGATGACAGCCCATCGCGCCAGCTGCATAATGTCGGCGGCGGCCGTCGCGTTTCGTGACCGCGCTGGGAATATTTCTGGCGCCACATGGGTCGGGCTCTTTGTCGCTGTCGTCCTACCCTGCCTCTCACCGTTTTTGCCCTTGATCGGCCCTCCAGCGGACCCTGGGGTCCACATTACAAACTCGGTCGGTCTGACAGCTCAGTTAGCGGTCGATTCTGTGGCGCTCAGCCACTTCATCGCTAATGTCGAGCGCGGGATCATTTTCAAATGGTTCCGCTCGCTCGCGCTTCTGCTTCTCGTGATCCTGTGGGAACGGAAACCGTTAGCCTCGATCGGGCTTAGGAAAGTATCTTGGCGAGACCTTGCTGTGGTCGTGGCAGCATATCTGCTCGTCTTCACGATCGGCCATACTTTGGATTTGGTGCTGCCAAAGCATCTCCCTAGCAATTTCGAGTTAGCCGTGATGTTGTTTCCTTTCCCTTTGCGTATGGCAATGGTGATTACCGCCGCGGTTACTGAAGAGATCGAGTCGCGCGGCTACCTCATCGACCGCTTGGAAGCGATCACTGGCAGTACCTCAGTTGCCGCGATACTCGCTTATATTGTTTTCTTCCTCGAACATTTTGCGTCCTGGGATTTGGCCCATGCTCTACGGACCACGCTCTGGACAACGGCTCTGATATTGCTCTACGTGGGGCGTCGGAGCCTGCCCGCTTGTATATCGCTTCATTTTCTCGCCGATGCGACCGCGCTACTGTCCACATCACACATCCGGTGATCGATTAGGCGCGCTCTTCTATAGAAGCGCCCATCAGACTCGCCATCGTTCGGTACGTATACAGGCCGGAGATGGGCCGTAGAAATGAGGACCTTCGTCCTGTAGACGGATGGCCCGGTACTTTTCTTGCCGCATCAATTCCCGAATGCCGAAGTTCACGAACTTTCCTTCGCAATTGCTCTGGGCGTCGGCTCCATAGCGAGCCTTCCGCGCTTATCCGCGGAAGGCTCTGATGGCAGCGTAGCGGCGGAGTCTCGCGATGGTTCAAGCTGCACCGATCGGTACAACGTGCTGCTCGAAAAAGCCCAGGCGTCGCTCGTCAAAGGCGACCGCGGCGCGGCTATCAATTCGCTAATTGCGGCCAAAATCCAACTGCGCACCTGCCAGAAATTGGAGGAGCGAAACTCCACCGCCGCAGTCGCTGTCGCGCTGAACTTCACGCAATCGGCCCGCATTGAGTAGGCGGCCCGCTCTACCAAAGACGTACGGGTTCGAAAGCCTGGTCTATTTCCGAGGGATCGACCTTCTGCCCGCTCTTGAGTCGCTCAATCAAATCGTTAATTTGGGCGGCCTTCTTCAGATATTCTGGATTCCCGGGATTATTCTTGCTGCCACCATGTCTGCCCGCCAGGGCATCTTCCTGGGAAGCTTCCTGCAGCTTAGCGATCAATTCTGGATTGACCTGAGTCTGAGCCGTAGCCGCTTGGGCTATCGGAGAAGTTCGTCCCATACCAACCGAACCGGCCCATGCCGGAATTGCGAATGTGGCAGCAAGCACTGCCGCCGCTGAAATGGTTGAAAGCGTCTTCATCGTCCTTACCTCTGTTTCGTGAGTCGACGCGCAGCCAAAAATTAGGCGTTGCATCGAGCTGGTTTTCTTGGGCTAAGCGCAAACGCGCTGCCCCTCACGAATTACTTCGCTTGGCTAAAGCGATCGGTTACGAGGCAGGATCAAATCTGACGCGAGCAGAACAGATCGAACCGCATTCGCTGGGGAGGCGGAGCGGGCGAACGATACGTGACCAGGGAAAGGTCAGGGATATTGTGAATCGCAACAGGCGTATGGCCAATCATGTACACGAGCGCCGACTGAGGTGTACCTATACCCGGCTTCGCTTTATCGGCGCTTGCGGAAATCCGGCAGCAGTTCGCAGGTATCTGCGAAGAATGCGCGGGACATTTGCTCTGGCAGCATTGCATGCTATCCATCGCCGCGTTTCCGAGCCCGCATGCTGGGCCAAGCTGGACAAGCAGCACCCCCAGCACCAGCATTGTCAGCGCCTTTCGCACAGTTATTATTGTGGACCTGTTCCCGGGTTCCGGCAAGTAACGCTATTAGGGGCGTCGCAATAATATAGAAGGGAACTGTATGGGCTTTTACAACCGATTCATCCTGCCGCACTGCGCGAATGACCTGATCTCAATCCGAGGAGGCCAAGCCCCAACTGCCTAATCGAGCCGAATTCGCGTCGGAGGCATAACGGATAATCGCAGCCACTTGAGCCACTGATATACTATTCCGGCGTGCCGCCCCTGTTCTTGCATTCCTTGACGCTTGTCGTGAAAAGAAATCCCTTGCCAGAGCAAGAGTTTTGACCAGGCCCGGGACTAGTGGCAGTTTTGCAGGCGCTCTGGCCGCTGCAGCTGTTCGCGCCGAGACATTTCACTTTGCCTTGCGGATCCGATGTCGGCGCCGAACTCTGAGCTAATGCCGTATTGCTGAGAAACAACATTCCGACCGCGGTCGCCAGGAGAGACCCTCTCGAAAGAGACTTTTTCATTTCTTCCTCCTATTACGCGATTTCTGAAGCCGGCGTGTCTCTGCGAAGCTCCCGTTCCTTCATGATCGCGAAGAACACCGGCACGAGTATTAGAACGTGAATCGTCGAGGTGATCATCCCGCCCACGATTGGCGCAGCGATCGGCTTCATCACGTCGGAGCCGATGCCGCTCTCCCATAGAATCGGCGCGAGACTGAGCATCACGACTGCAACTGTCATCAGTTTGGGTCGAAGCCGCTGGACTGCACCCTCGATCACCGCCAACTCGATTCCCTCGTGAGTGAGCGAGCCGGCGGCGATATGACGATTCAGAGCTTCATGAAGATAGATCACCATGACGACGCCGGTCTCGACGGCGATTCCGAACAGCGCGATGTATCCGACCCATACGGCTACGCTGAAGTTGAAGCCCATTATGTACTGGAGGAGCAATCCGCCGGTCATCGCATACCCGGTCGGAAGGATCAGTACGATCGCTTCAGTCACCGACTGGAAAAGCGTGTAGAGCAGCAGAAAGATCAGGCCGAAAACGATCGGAAGGATGACCTTGAGGCGCTCCCGCGCGCGCAGCTGGAACTCATATTCTCCCGACCATTTCAGGGTATATCCTGCGGGCAGATGCAGCTGCCGGTCGAGCACGCGCTGCGCATTGTCGACGTAGCTGCCGTAATCCGCTGTTGCGAGGTCAACATAGACGTAGCCGGTCAGTAGCCCGTCTTCATCCCGTATCATCGAAGGCCCGGGACTTAAGGTGAGACGCGCGACTTCGCCGAGCGGAATCTGTGCTCCCGTCGGCGTCATGATCAGTATGCGACGAAGTGAGTTCAGGTCGTTCCGATAATCTGCGAGATAACGGACGTTTATCGAGTACCGCTCGCGTCCTTCGACGGTCGTCGCGATATTTTCGCCGCCCATGCCTGAGCTGACCGCTCGCTGAACGTCTCCGACCGTCAGGCCATATCTCGCGGCAACAGCACGGTCGACGTCAACGTTGATGTAGAACCCTTGAGAGACTCGTTCGGCAAAGATTCCACGGGTGCCCGGAACGGACCCTAGAACCTCCTCGATTCGGGAACCAATCTGCTGAATCCGGTCAACGTCGGGACCTTGAATCTTGAGCCCGACGGGAGTTTTGATTCCGGTCAGCTCCATGTCCAGGCGGTTCTCGACCGGCATCGTCCAGGAATTGGAAAGGCCGGGAAAATGCAGCCGACCGTCCATCTCGGCGATCAGCTGATCGTAAGTCATGCCCTTTCGCCATCGGGCACGCGGCTTGAGCATGATCGTCGTGTCATACATGTCCAGCGGCGCGTTGTCGGTCGCGCTGTCTGACCGTCCGACGGAGCCGAATACACTCTCGACCTCGGGAAACGTGCGAATGATCTGATCCTGCTTCTGCATCAGGTTCACCGCCGAACTAATCGAAATTCCTGGAAGTGCTGTTGGCATGTAGAGACTTGAGCCTTCATACAGCGGCGGCATGAATTGGCTACCCATTTTGAACAGCAGCGGAATCGTAAGCAGCAGGAAAATCACGTTGGCCACGATCGTCAGCACGCGATGATGCAGGCACCATCGGATAACTGGCAGATAGATGATCTGAAAGAAGCGCGAGATTGGATTGTCTTTCTCGGGGCGGAGGCGTTTGCCACGGATGAAAAGGATCATCAGTACCGGGACAACCGTGATCGCGAGGACGGAGGAGAACGCAATCGCGAAAGACTTGGTGTAGGCCAGCGGCCGGAACATCCGACCCTCCTGCGACTCGAGCAGGAACACCGGCAGGAACGAGACGACGATAATAATCAGCGAGAAGAAGATCGGTCTGCCAACCTGTTTCGCAGCCGAGAGCAGGATTCGTTGCCGCTCGGCCTCGGGAACCGACTCGCCTTTCAGCGCCGCTTCGTGTTGCGCCTCCGACAGGTGCCGGTATCCGTTTTCGACCATCACGATCGAGGCGTCCACCAGCACACCTATTGCGAGCGCCAAGCCGCCCAACGACATGATGTTGGAGCTGATCTGCAGATAGTACATCGGGACAAACGTCGCGATGACCGCGATAGGCAGTGCCAGAATAGGGATAAACGCCGAACGCAGGTGAAATAGAAAAACGATTATGACGAGACTGACAATGACGGCCTCTTCGAGCAGATCGCGTTTCAGTGTGTTGATCGATTCCTGAATGAGTCCCGACCTGTCATATCCGGCGACGATTTCGACTCCCGCCGGGAGAGTCTTTCGAATCTGAGCAAGCTTTTGCTTGACCCCGTCGATGACGGTGAGGGCATTCTGCCCATAGCGCATTACGACGATGCCACCGACCGTCTCCCCATCGCCGTTCCACTCAGCCGCACCCTCTCGAAGGTCGGGTCCCAGACTGACCACGCCCAGATCCCTTATCAGCACCGGCGTGCCGTTGTTGGTGGCGACGGAAATCTCTTCTAGGTCTGACACGGAATGGACATAACCGAGGCCGCGGATCATGTAGTCCGCACCCGACATCTCCAGCACACGCCCACCGACTTCGCCGTTGCTATCGCGGATTTTGTCGATCACCGTTTCCAGCGGGACCTTGAGCGCAAGCAACCGATTTGGATCGAGCTTGACCTGATATTGCTTCACGAAGCCGCCGATAGTGGCGACCTCCGAAACCCCCGGCACGGTTTCGAGCGCATAGCGCACGTTCCAATCCTGCAAACTGCGGAGGTCGGCGAGACTTTGAGTACGATTCTTATCGACCAGAGCGTATTCGTAGACCCAGCCAGCGCCGGTTGCGTCTGGTCCGATCGCGGGATTCACGCCGGTCGGCAGCTTGCCGGTTATCTGCTGGAGGTATTCCAGCACCCGGCTCCGCGCCCAATAGATGTCGGTGCCGTCCTCAAACACGACGAACACATATGAATCGTTGGGCATGGTCTGCGCACGAACGGCCTTTACGTGCGGCGCAGCAAGCATCGCAGTGACAATCGGATAGGTCACCTGATCCTCGAGGAGATTAGGTGGCTGTCCCATCCATTCCGTGTGGATAATCACCTGAACGTCAGAGATATCTGGCAGCGCGTCAAGCGGAATTCGATAAAGCGACCAAAGCCCCGCGAGTACGAGAGCCAGCACACCGAAGAACAGCAGGAAGCGATTGGCACTACACCAGTCGATCGTTTTTACGATCATGCCATCTGTCCTCACATTGCCATCGAGCCGCTGGCTGACACGTCCACCTGTTTGGTCGCGATCGTTTGGCCTGCCTTCGACGCAATGATCGTAAGGCTCCAGGTACCACCGCTAGGCAGTTCGATGTTCGCGGCGTACGTACCCTTCCCTTGGTCAGCTGCCGTGCCTTGCGCGTGCATCGCCGCCATTCCCATCGCCGGCATCGCCGCTATGTAAAAAGACACTGTCACCTGTGCGCTTGAAATTGGCGCGCCTTTGGAGTTGCGGAGCGTCACGATCACTTTGTTCTGGCCCCGAACGAGAGGATTGGGGTCGCTGGTGAACTCGATGCTTCCCTGCGGGATAGCTTCCGCCGCTTGCCCGATGGCATTCGCGCCTACGCCCGGCGGAGGCGGCACGAACGCTCCCGCGGCCGCCTGGAGCTGGCTCTCCGAGTCGATCAGAAAATTGGCGGAACTGACGATCTGCTGACCCGGCGTCAATCCCTTGAGCACGATGAAGTCATCACCGACGTGCGGGCCCAACTCGATTTCGGCAGGAGTGAGATATCCGTCACCGCGATCGATGAAGGCGACGTTGTGCGTCCCCGTGCGGAGAACCGCCGTATCGGGAATCACGGTCTGCTCGCCCATCGGCAGGTCCAGCGCCACATGCGCGAACATCCCCGGGAGGAGTTGGACTTTTTGATTCTTGAACTCGCATCGGACCTTGGCGGTGCGAGTCATCGGATCGATTTGCGGCTGGATAAAATCGACGCGGCCATCGAAGTTTGTGCCCGGATATGCGTCCACCGTAACGGTTGCGGGATCGCCGGGACGAACCTTTCCGATCTCGTTCTGAAATACCGCCGCATAAACCCACACTTTTGACAGGTCTGTGATCGTGAACAGGCGCGTATCGGGTTGTACATACATGTTGGGCAGAGCGTTGCGCTCGACGATGTATCCGCTCATCGGCGAATCGATCTCGACGGCGTGGCGGACAGTGCGTTCGCGTTCCAGGCGTGCGATCTCGCGCAGCGACACTCCCCAGAGTCGGAGGCGTTGCACAGCAGAATCGATCAGCGACGACGCATCAGTGGTTACATCTCCAACGGAACTATTGCTCACACGCTTGCCGGCATCGAGCGCCAGCAGATACTCGCTCTCGGTGCTCACGAGGTCGGGGCTGTAGATCGTGAACAACGGCTGGCCGCGGCGAACGTACTGATAGGTCGAATTCGCGAACACTTGTTCGATCCATCCGGCGAATCGCGTTTGCACGTAGCCTTGGAGTCGTTCGTCACTCTCAATGTTTCCAGTGGTATCGAGGCGGTCGCTTACGTCCTTTCGCTCCGCAGTCGCGAACTTGAGTCCGATCAATTGCCGCCGCTCCGGTGTGATTCGGATTGGCGCCAGCGGAGAATCTGCTCCGATAGCCATTGGAACCGTGAGGAACAGAAGGAATCCCAGCGCCGCCATGATTGTGCCGAGCCGCCGTCGTGGAGAGCTGTAACTCATTTTTCGTCACCGATTACTTGCTGGAGTTTGGCAATCGCGATTTCGTGGTCGGCCAAGCTGCGGTAGTACTCCTGCCGGAGGTTCTGTAGATCAAGAACCGACGAGACCAGCGTCTGGAAATCGACCTTGCCAACTTGGTATGCGGACATTGCCGAGGCCTGCGACGTTTCGGCCTGCGGGATCAGACCATCACGATAAATCGACATCATTCGCTCCGCAGTGCGCATCGCGACCAGGCTGCTTTCTGCAACGGAGGAAACCTGCAGTTGAGTGGCCATGGTTCGCTCGCGAGCCGACTCGGCCTCCAGCGCGGCCTGCTCGATCGCGGGCGTTTGTCTGCGCCAGAAATAAAGCGGAATTTTCGCGCCAAGATTCAGCATGTAGTAGTCGCGGAATCCGGGGCCGGTTTTTTCGAACGAATAGCCGACCGTAAAGTCCGGCCAGTATCCTTGATGCGCAAGCTTCAATGCTTCCGCGCTGCGCGCTTCCATCGCTCGATCCGCTGCGAGGTCGGGCGAGCCGCCGTCGCTGAGCCGTGCCAGCTGCATTGAATCGAGCTCTAGATGCGTCGCTTCGACCTCGCCGATTTCGATATTCGGCGAGTCGGGATCCCGCCCTAGCAGTTGCTTGAGTTCGAGCTGTTCCTGGTCTTCCTCCTGATGGTGCATGGCGTGCTCCTTCAGGATCTCGGTGGTCTGAAGCTGCGCCTTGATCAGGTCCTGCTGCAGACCCTGACCCACGCGATACCTGGTTTCTGCGATCTGTTGGATCTGTCTGAGCTCCTCTTGATTGCGATCGAGAATCGCCAGCGTCTTCGCGTGATAGAACAGTTCGAAGTAAATCTCCTTGACCTTTTCCTCGACTTCCCGCCCTGCTGCTTCATAGCGATGCTTGCCGTACTCGGCGTCTTTTTCCGCCTCGGACTTCTCCAAGCGGAGCTTGCCGGGACCCGGGATGTCCTGCGAGACACCGAAGCCGGTGTAGTAAAAATCGCTGCTCTCATAACCCGAGAATGGTTGCGGACTTCCAACCGTGAAATGCTGGAGCGACACCTGTGGATCGGGGAGCGTCGAAACCTGTACAGGTACTTTAGTTAAAGCCTGCCAGTGCATTCGTGCCGATGTGATCATTGGGCTTTGCTCCAGCGCCTCTCGGATTAGCGCATCCAGAGTTGGCGGCGCTGGCGCACCGTCGGATTCCGCCTGCGCGACGGAAGGTAAAATGATCGAGCACGTCAATAGCCAAACAAACGCCGCACCGCAGCATTGGCGGAAGCCGCCAAACCGGTTTCTAGATTTCATGCAGTTCGTACCCTTCTGAGGCCATTTCGACGACCACGTCTGACTTGGCGGAAAGTTGACGTGCGTTCGTGGGAGGCGCCAGCCCATCCTTTCGGGTGGAACTGGCGCCCACGTATTCTTCGATCGAACGCGTTATCTCGAGATGGGGCGACAAGACATTTCTTGTCAACAAATCACTACCGCCCCAGGGAACAGTGCTCGGTCGAGCTCCGATCCGATGATCAAATTACTGATTTGTCGGTTGCAGGGCCTGGTCGATCTCGTCCGGTGACACTGACTGGCCGCTCTTGAGGCGATTTATCAAATTATCCAGCTGAGAAGCGCGTTCCATGTTCCTAACGAGAGCTGGTCCCTTGTTTTGGGGCGGACCCTGCATCGCGCGCGCGACCTGATGCCTTTGGGCCTCAAGTTGTCTGACCGCCACCGCCTGCTGATCATCAGCAGACACACTTCTCTGCCCGCCAACGGGACCCGCCAAAATGGGGGTAATGGACATTGCAATGCCAACAACTGAAAGCACGCCAATAGTTCTGACTTTCATGGGAAACCTCCGGCAGCGCCGACCACACCTCGGTCGGGCTATTACTCTTTGCTTTTCCGATACCCGCGCAGGCGCAAGTACCTGAACTTCCGAGCTACCGATGAAACGGAGGAACGAAAAATCAGATCTGTCGCGAACAGAGCAGAGCCAGCTTTGTGGCTCCCAGAGGAGTGGCTTGAAGTACTGATGCCCATTCGAACCTGACTGGCGCAGGCAACAATGAACTCTTATGAATCAATACTGTGAGGAACTGAAGTGAAGGAAGGATAGGTTTGGCAGAAACAGCTTCGGCGGCGGCGCCTGATTCTTGACCCTGGCAGCATGCGCGATCACCGACCGAGGAAGGGACGGGACAATTCGCGCCGCAACAAGGGGCCTTGATGAGTAGGGTCTCGGCCCCCGAGATCCCACAGCCAAAGCTGGTATGCAGCACCAACATGACCGCTAACATGGCGAGAATCCCCTTCTTCACAAAAATCACGCTAACCCTTTCTGCCGCCGCGAGCAACACAATGGGGATCGAAGAAGACTCGATCGGATCGATGTTGAAAGGCATCGCAAGCCGGAACTCGGCGATCCTGCTCGCCCCTTAGGCACTTGCTCGCAGTCTGTGCACGAGCGCCGCCATTAGCTTCCAGTATCGCTCGTTTTTCCGCCCGACCATGGCATCGCGATTGCACAAAACGACCACCATGAAGCCAACCGTCATTGTTATCGCACTCATTTCACTGACTGGGTTAGCAATAATCTTCGTGCGGCTTGTGCCTGCACGAGCCTCCTCAGCGTTCTCAAATTCCGGTGTCGAACCAATCCGCGCGGGGAGCTGCGTAGATCGTTACAATTCCCTAGTGAACAATGCCAAATCGGCGCTTATCGCAGGTGATCGTGCTACGACTCTCAATCTTCTTGAGCAAGCCAAACATATGATGCCAACCTGTCCCGCCCTGAAAGACGATGCCGCGCCGGCGACCGTGCTGCTCTCCTGAATGCCAGCGCCGGGCTACCGAGCCCGGAGATCGGACTGGTTGTCTTTACATATCCCGCGTGATTGCTGCGATAAGTAATGAAGCGGCCTTCTATGATCGCTCGGAATTGAGACCGCATCGAGGAGTGTCGGTTCCCTCCCCTGACGGCCACAGTTAAAGCTTCGGCAGGAAAAACTCATATTCATGGGCCTCTCCCTGCTCGCTATCGCCGCGGTTACGGTATCAAGCCGACCTAGGCTCCACGACTTGGGATCGCCCCAAGCTCCCCAGGGCGGTCCTCGGCTTTCAATTTGTGCTGGAGTCAAAAAGGTCGGCGCTTGCCCTGAGTTCGCCTCTGCCTTGTACCAACTCGAGCGTCCTCAGCCGGCCAAGAGCGTTGTTGAAACCCCCGCCGCTTGCTTCATAGCCGGCTTTGGCCGCCACTTCCTCTTTGCTCAGAGGGTCAGGATACGCTTGGGTGAGTGCCTCCAGAATTAACCGTTCCGCCTTGCCCAAGCGGTTGCGCCAGTACTCGATCAGTGCCGCACCCGCGGGCAGCGGCTCCCACGAACCTAGCGCGTGAATGCCGGATTCGGTAATGGTAAGCCTATCCCCGTCGCCCTCGATCAGCCCTCGCGACCTTAGAGCACCGAGATAGTTGTTAAAGCCGCCGCCAGCAGCGGCGTATCCGGTCAAAACTGCCACCTGCACCTTGCTTCTGCCCTCCGGATACTGGACCAAAGCAGTCAGGATTTTGCGTTCTCCCGCGGCGAGTTTAAGCGCTCCGTCCAAGCTCTCGGCCGAGGCGACACGCTGGTTTGCCGGTTGCGCGATTCGTTCAGGCCGGTGATTTGGCGACGGATCAGGTGCGGTGTCCACGGTGTGCTGGGCCAGCCACTCGCGCTCAGTTTCTTCAAGTAATTCTTTAACTTTTGCCAGAGATTCCCCCATCGCCGTCAACGTCGGAGCTAATTGGCGAAAGCGCGCCCTGCCCTGCTCGAATTTCCGCTGCCACGCGGTGCGCTCCCGCTCGACGGCGGACTTAACCGCGCGATTGATGGCCAAGGGATCGGTCTGCTGCCTCGCGCTCGCGTCCTTGTGGTGTTTGATTTGGCGCTCCAGCTCGACGATCCGCCGGCGTGCCTGATCGAGACCTCGGATTTCGTCCTCGGCTTCTTGTGGCAGGTCGGCGAATTTGCCGAGAACGCCGCGGATCGCCCGCGACGGTGCCGGCGCGGTAAGCAGATGCCGCTGGCCAGGTCGCGGATGCGTGGTGCGAACCTGGTCAGAGCGGAAGTGAACGACTCCCGGCTTACCCAACGCCGGGCCGAACGCGTAAAACTCGCCCTGCCCAAGATCGCGGAGCTTGACTCGGTCGGCTTTGGAGAGGCCCAGCGCGTCTCCCGCCCTGACCTGGTCGGCATCGAGCCAGGTGCGCCCGATGATCACGTTGTTGGCCTCTGCCGCGGCATCCTTGTGGAGTTTCGATAGACGCTGCGTTGCGATGATGCCGGCGTAACCGCGCTTGCGTCCCTGGCTCATCAGGCTGATGACCGCCTCTGTCGATTCCGCTTCCCCGGAACCGCGTTCCGGACAGTAGATATGCGCCTCGTCCAGGATCACCAGCGTCGGTCGCCAAAGGTCGCGCGACAGGTGGATAAGCGATTCCAGGAAGAGCTTTACGAAACGCCGGCGCTCAGCGAGCTTCAAGTCGTAGAGATCGACGACCGCCGAAACCTTGAATTCGAGAAGCCGGCGCGCGAGCAGCGCGGCGTGGCGCGGATTGGCCGGCAGCTCGCCGCTGGCGCCGACCAGGAGCACGTCAACTGCTTCGCGCAGACTCGCGAACTCGCCTTCGTTATCGAGCACGATCGTCTGGATGCCGGCGCGTTCGGCGATGAGACGGAGCAGCCACGATTTCCCGCCACCCGAATTGGCCTGGATAAGAAGACGGGTGTCGACCAGCGTAGGGAGGTCGAGATCGAGCTTTTCACCACCGACGATTTGACCGATGATCATCGCCGCTTCCGCTCGCGTCTATTCCTGCGCCTCACTAGTATCCGCCTTGGAAAAAACGTCTCGCCGAATCTCTCGCCAGCCGTTCTCGGCGACCAGCGTTTCCAACGCCGCCCGCAGCCGCTGGCGACGCCCGGTTACCGTTTGCATGTAACCCGAATCGTACGGGAATATCTTGGCCATCAGAATCCGCACCGTCCCATCACCGTGCCACTTCAACCGCTCGTCAAGGCGCCCGGCGATTATGCTATCGGCAAGTTCTCCTGCGATCGGCTCTATCCTGACTCCTTCTGCGCGCGGCAACGCCTGGCGATAGCTGCGGCTGCGTTCGCATTTGGCTGTCTTTCGATCGAGGTCGACGCTCCAGTTCTGGAGCTCCGCGCGAGTCGAGCCCACACCCATCGCCCCGTGCCGCTCGATCCGAAAGCTCAGCACCGGCGGCTCCCAGCGTACATCCTCCATGCGTCCGAGCTTCCCCGCATGCATTCGTTGCGATTCGGCGTCCACGAACTCATGCCAGCAGCCGGCCAGTAGCGCCGTGACACGGCCGGTCTCCGCGATTTCGCCCGACGCAAGCGCCAACAGGTGCTTCTTCAGCAACGCAAACGCGTCTGTCTCGCGCACGGTCATTCGGTTCGCCAAGTTCACACCTAACCGCAACGGGTCTTCGCAAACCGTCTCCAATGCAAGCCCTGACCGCCACGATCCAGGCGTTCGGATTTCATGGCGTGCACACCTTTTCCTTCAGCCCGGCAGAAGCCAGCAGCCGGAAATCCGCGAGGTTGAAAGTGTAAATCCGATCAGCACCGCACCTCGCCGCGCAGCCCATGAGCAACGCGTCGTAAATCTTCGCTCCGCTCCATCCCCCATTTCCAACGACCCTGAGCGCTTCGACGTAATCCTTTTTCCCGATGGGCACAGCCTCGAAATGCGGCAAAATGTTCTCGGTAATGATGCATACCGCCTCGACCGGGTGGATGCGCGGCTGCACCGGCAGTCGCGTGAGCGCGGCGTACACTTCCGCGATTGAGTGCGCGCTCATGAACCCCTTGTCCTTTCCCGCAGCTACCCGGCGCAGGGCCGGCAACGCCTGTGCGTAATGCGGGTGGCTCCGTTCGGAAGCGGCCACCAGAACATTGGTATCGAAGAAAACTTGCACCGCTTAGGTCTTCAGAACGAATTCGATCCGCTCCTCGCGCGCATCTTGAACCACGCGATCCCAGTTCGCGCCCGGTTGCGCCACACCCTGGTGCACCCACAGCCCATCGACCTTGATCATCGATGGGCGCTGCTCGACTACGCGCAACAGCACGCCGCCGGCCTGCTCGACGGCCTCCAGTTCGCTGTCCGGCTTTAGGCCAAGACGTTCCCGCAGAGGCTTCGGAACAACAATCCGCCCCGATTTATCGATCCTGAGTGTCGTGCCATTTGATGCTGCCATATGCCATATTCTATGGCACTACTTATTTGGACACAAACTAACCATCCGCGAGACCGAGCTCGGGCTAAGGGCTTTAAGCGAGTAACAGCCAGCCACTCTTACGCACGCGCGCCGCTTCTAATTGCGCCCGTGACGGATGCCGGCCTCACCCAGTCCGATGGCGAAGTAACCGAACCGCCCCCGAATCATGGCGATAGCCGTCTTGATGTCTTGCGGCGACCAAGACGGGGCAGGCGCGCGTTGCGGCGACAGGCGAGCGTCTTTCGGCGGCTTTTGGCTAACCCGCCCTTGCGCCCGTTCTCCTGGTTGGCGAGCTGCTTGGCCGCGCTGCGGACCGCGCCACCTAACCTGCCAAGCGCTACCGCGTGGGGATTCTTGCGCACCGACTTCTTCATCACTCCGCTCCATTTCGCAGCTCCTTTGCCTGTTGCCAAAGCATGAAAAGGGCTAATTCTAGTATCTAAACTAAACGCTTTGCTTTGTTAAGTCAACACCGCTCTGCGGAACATTGCCGGCGCGTCGAAAACTCGTCGGGAGGGGGCCACCTAGGGTGAGGGGCAAAGTTGACTGTTTCTAGCCGGTGGCTAGATTTTCGCTTCAGGGCGGGCTGGTACCGGAATCACTTTGAGCCGTGCGCGAGCAGGAAGACCACCATCGCAAGACCCAACAGTAGTCGCGAGCCGGTCTATCCCGCGTGGCGTGTGAGAATCCCCTACCCGCTTCGTCTAGTGCGCTGCCACAGGTCTATCTATGCTGGCGTCTCGGCTCTTGAAGGGGACTCCCGTCTGTTGGAGCTTGGCGATGATGCTGGATTTCAGCTCCAGCCCACATTGGTTGAGAGTCCAAAAGATGTGCTTTACATCGGAGGGTTCAAGAAGTAAGCGCGCGCCAAGCGCGAACCGGCATTCCTCTTCCTTGTAGCGAAGCGCCACCCGGAAGGCAGATCCCGTTTGAAAAGTTCCACCGCTGTCGACAGGTAATATCTGTTCGCTGCCGTTCTCTTCTATGGCAACAAACTCCATACGCCTAAACCGAACGACCAAAGCCCTTTCTTCGGTGCAGTCCGCTGGACCTACGACGCCCATCCGATGCGTAAGACAGTTTCGAGCCTTGTTGAGCGACCGGAAATAGAGTGCGGCAACGGTCTCGATCTGGAACTCGGTGTGAAGAATCTCCAGCTTGCCTTCTACGCCGTCATGATGGAACTTCCTGAATCTACCGATCGGCGGTCGTTTGCGTGTCGTAGTCCACTCACACAGCAGCAAAACCTCGTAGCTTCGATCGAGAGCTAGCGCGAATGACTCGACCGCTTCTCTGAAAGCATTGGCTAGCACCCAGCGTCCAAATTCGACCTTGATTTCTTCGATGTTTGGAGTCGACCGGGAATATGACAGCTTGAGCAGACCTGGTAGGTCAAAATCGGTCAAATTTGGATCTCTGGCCGCATTCGTTCCCAAACCGGCGAACGCGCTTCCGCGCAAAACTCCCATTCCCGCCGGTTCCCAGATCTCGTCCAAATCAATCGTTACTTTTTGAGGTTTCGTTTCGCCGGTCATCCCCCAAATTCCTCCGCCGCGTTCCTCCCACGCATTGCTATAATACTGCCAAGCCCTGGCAACTGCACATTACAGGCTTCGCAACGCCTTCTCCGCTGTCCTCGTGACGTATTCGACCTGGCGCTTGTGGTCGCCCTTCTTGCTGAGATCGCGGCCATTAAGGAGTTCAACCTTGATCTGTTCCAAGGTCAGTCCACAGCCGGCGGCGTGTTTCGCCCACGCCATATCGGCGCGATGAAGATCGCCGGCATAAATCGCATCCTCGTGAAACTCTTTAAGCGCTTTGACTCCGACCCGCTCTTTGCGCCGGCACTTGCGTCTTTGCGGCTGCTCGCCCTTCACCGTTGCGTGTTGGTGCTCGTCATCCTTCGAGATGCTGGCCAGTAACTGGGCGGCCTGCGAATAGACCCGACCCTTAGCTGACCGCAGCCGCGCGAAGGGCCGCATTCCTGATGGCAGCTGTCGCTCCGGTTTAGGGTTGGTGAATCCCGCGAGCCGCCCGAAATGCCTCCAGTCCGCGCTCGCCGGATCGCCAACAAAGCGCTCGGCGAGATGCTTAGCCGCATGTGTACTCAGTGTGGCTTCGAGGACCTGGCCGTGATTCAACCACGCCTGGAAGTTATTGGGCGAGGTCTCGACGACCACCGCAGGCTCGAATCCTTCCGCCTTCATTCGCTCGATAACTTCGGCAGTAAGGTCGTCGATGAGGCTCAAACTGTGCGTCCCGGCGGGCCGGATATAGATATGCGCGCCCTTGCCGTTCTCGTGGCGCAGCCATTTGATCGCCTGCTCGATCTCGAAGGCGCCCTGCCCTTCTCTGAGGATCATCTCGCCGGCGTCGCGCCGGATGCCAAGATCAAAGCGCTCACAGCCCATCGCGCGCAGCTGGACGCGCACCAGCCGTTCCACGATCACGGCTGATTTCTCACCGCGCTTTTTTCGCTCTGCTTCCGTCATCGGCGGGATGTCCGAGGCCCGCGCTCTTCGGACGCGGGCCTCGTTACATTCTCAGAATGGAACCTCTTCGCTCGCCGCCGGTTCCTCGGCTTCGCCTCCGGCGGGCGCCTCAGGCCGCGGTCCCAGAAATTGGACTCGCTGCGCTACGATCTCCGCGCGCTGGCGCTTGCCGCCGCCATTCTTGTCGTCGAATTCGCGGGTCCGGAAACGCCCTTCAACGTACACCGCCCGCCCTTTGCCAAGATACTTCGTACAGGTTTCAGCGAGCCTTCCGAAAACCACAACGTTATGCCACTGGACCCGCTCCTGGCGGCTACCGTCCTTGCCGGTGAAGCTCTCGTCTGTCGCCACCGAAAAACCCGTGACCGGCTGGCCGCTGGTCGGCAGATAGCGCAATTCGGGATCTTGTCCGAGGTGGCCAATGATGGTTACCCTGTTCAACGTCATTTCACTTCCCTCCGTTTTTGCTCCGCGTCCGGGGTGGCGCCCGTTCGCGGAGTATTTGTTAGTCAGGTTTCAAATTGCGATTACTATGTTCTGTTCCCGTAGTGCCGCAGCATCGTACTCCTACAGCGATCGGGTATTCACTTGCTCGAACGAAAGTCGGCCGTGTTCGATGTCATTGAGCTCAATCCAGCTAATGCCGAGCCGCATGGCTTCTTCCCGCTGTGTGAAGCAACGCTTGACGCGTGCATCGCGCAGCGCTTTGCCCGTGCGCCAGCGTTCGGCGGCTTCTGAACTCACCTGGCCTTCGCCTTTACAGAATGAGCAAGCTCTCATGCCGGTCTGGCATCCGCGGTCACTGCAAGTTATGGCGAACGAGGACTTCGCCCCTCTACATTCAGGACAAACAATCTGGACCATGATCCGTCTCCTTCCTTTTTCTGCCCGCTTCCGCTCCTGCGGCAGGGCGCTTTGGTTCGTAAAAACCCGAACCTTTTTCCCCCTCGTCCTCCTCACCCCACATTGAGAGGCGAGGGCGGAAAGACCACGATGCGGAGCAAAGCTCCGCCACCAATGAGCGCGCGTGGAGCCATGCAATTCCGCAGTGACGGAGCGAAGCGGTCCTGCAGGAACGGCGCGGCGGAATTGAGTGAAGCGCACGCAAGGGGGGGAGACTGAAATCCGAAATCATAAGCTGGTAATCCCGGCTATCAGGGCAAGAAGGGCCAGCATCATAAGCAGAGCGACAACGAACGCGATGAAGAACCGTAATAAGTAGTGCTCCAGATCATGCAGGCCATGCGCAGCGCTCAGTAGGATACGCAGGCTGCTGGCAGCGATTTTCTCGCGGCGCTCTGCGTCGTGCTCGATTTCAATCTTGTTGGGATCCGGCAGGTCCGGGTGAACGCTGGGCGTTGGGTCGAAGTACGGGCTGATGGGTTCGCGAACCGTCCTCGGAATCCAGCGAAGCCAAACGTGGCTGATGCGCCGCGACTGAAGGGCGAGCGTGAGCCCGAGCAGCACGGCGCCGGCCCCAATCAGAATCGTCAGCTTGGCGAGCTCCGGACTCATAACTTCTCTACCAAGAATTCGATTCTAAGCAGCCCCACGGAATGTTCTAAGCTCGTCGACGCCAATTACCGCGCCGCCCCGTGGGCCAGCGTCAGAAATTATGAAACGCTCTTGCCGTTACCGTTTTTGAAGTCCGGTGACGTCTACCGCAATGTCACGCGTATAGCTGCCCGGACGGCCAGGCTGATATTCGAGCGCGGCGCCACCAGTTCCTGACCCGTCATTCGGTGAAAGGGGCAGCGCCGCGCCGCTGGCAGATGGGGAATCGCCGTTGTTTCCGCGATAGTTATAGCCGGGGGGCTGTCCATCGAACGGATTGAGCACCTTGGTCGCTGCGCTTGCCGCCTTGTCTGCGCTCGTCTGGCGCTGGTGCTGAGCAAGTATGGTTTGGACGGCGGCTTGTTCACCGCGGCTGTCGCCTCCTTTGCCGTTGGCGAGGCTCGCAACTCCATCAGAAATTTTCTTGAGCCCGCCGGTAATGGGATTGATGATCGTGCGCGCGATGTAGGCGGCTTCGAACGCATGCGCAAGCGCCAAGCCGATGGAGCCACCGACCAGACTCGCCACTGTGTGCGGAATCCCGATGCTCAGAATCGCGAAAACGACTGCAAACGCAGCATAGTTGAGCATGTCGGACGCCGAGATGCTCCCGGAGCAAACAGTGGTCATGATCGACTTAGGGTCAACCCCGTAGGTTGTGTACCAGGGCAGCGGAGTCGAGATGGGTTTGCAGGCAGCGGCCATCGCGGCGCTCCATTGCGTAGCGAGTTGCACGCCGACCGCGAGCACCAGGTAGTAGAACAGCAGCCTAACGCCGACGCGAATGACGAACGGGAAATAGCCCTCGGCGGCCGAAGCGGTGAAGCGGTTGCCGGCGAAGCCGAGGAGGAGTACGCCGCCTCCCACAACTAGATACATTTCAACCAGTGTGAAAAGAAGCGCGGCCGCGGTGATGGTGAACGCGAACAGCACGAAGAAGCCGCACACGCTCTGCACAATCGCTATCTCCAAGTTGCTCATGAGGCTGGCGCTCGCCGGAGTGTCGAAAATAGCGCCCGCCATGTCACCGCCAAGTTTAAGAACGCTCTGTGGACTAAGGGGTGGTAGACCGGTAACGCCTGCACCGATCGCAGAAAAACTTTTAACCACGCCTGTCATCCAAGAGAAGGCGTTGATGATCATCAGGTAGATAAAGCCGCCGCTCAGAACGTGTTTGATCATGCGGCCAAGGAAGTAGGAGGGATCGACCTGGCCCTCGGCAGTGTACTGGATCCAAGTGACGAGGATGTCGATCAAGAGGAGCGCGAAGAAGAGTTTGAGAGCATATGGCTGGATCGCAACGCTGTATTTGAGGCCTGCGCTGTAAAATTGAGTAGCTATTCCATCGAAGTTCGGCATTGGAATTGTCCTGCAGTGTGTCGGTTGCCAGCTGACCTACAGCTTCGCGCGTATCACCGCGGCGCTGAGAATGAGAGTCGGTTAACTCTGGGTTTTATTGTGGCGGGGGGGGTCCCGGAGTCGCATGCAATATATCCGGCATCCCTGGTGCTGGCGTTGCGGAGAAAAATTCGCGGCGCTGATCCTCTGCGACTTGGCGCTGGTAGACGGCCCATCCGACATAAATCAGAGCGCAGACGCCGATGATCGCGAAGGCGAGGACCAACGGATTCTGGCGTTTGATGTTCCTCATGATCAGATGCCTTCCGAAAACCTCTTTGGCCTACTGCGGCGGCGCGGCGCCATTTTGATGAAGGATGTCTGGAATCCCAGGTGACGTAGGCGCGCCGAAGAACGCCTGTGCCGCTAGTTGGCTCTGGGTCTGGTTATTGAGCTGGTTGGCGGCGGCGGTATTCTGCGAATTGATCATCGCCATCACGAGCTGGCGCAGCATCTGGACCTGCTGGACCTGGGCGAGCGCGATCTCGTTGCCGGTTTGGACCGCCTGCAGGTTGCCGATCGCGGTCTGATTCTTCACCTCGAGCGTTTGCAGCGCGACCTGCTCACCCTGGAAGTTCTGCGCCTGCGACTGCGCGCTCTGGAGCGCGCCGTTCAAGGTGTTCAGCGTGGTGTCGACGCTCGCCTGCGGGCTTTGCGCGCCGGGCGTGCTGGTGACGTTGTAGCCCGGATATAGCTGCTGGAATTGTTGGGCGAGTCCCTGGAAGGTGTAGGAAAGCCCCTGCTGCTCGGAAATTAGTCCGCCCAGATTGGCGAGCAGATTCTGATTAGACTGCCAGACGCCGGCGCCGCCGCCGGTGGTGTTTTTAACCATGTACTGGAGTTGCTGGGCGAGGTTGGTGACGGCGGCGGTCTCCTGCTGGAGCTGCAAGAGCTGGCGCGCGAACATTTGTGGATCGAATACGATCGAGCTGCCGCCGAATTGCGCCCGCGCGGCGGATGGCATTGCGACCAGCAATACGAGCAAGACCGTACGCAACTTAAAGGAATACTTTAGCATCTCCCCTGCCCTCCTCCCTCCGCTTATGCCGATGCTTCCTCGTGCCCGTTCCGTCCATTCATGTATCCGCGAGTGGGCTCGATGAGATGCGCGGGAATTTCGGGAAGCGGATAAAAGCGATCAAGGTAGTCTGCCCACTCACCGAGGCCGTGAGCGTGCAGCCACTCGACGCGCCAGCGCTCGCCATGCTCAGCGATCATCCGCCGCGCGACGAGCACGTCCTCTTTCGACCCCGCCCCGATGAAAGCGAGCGCTGCCGGCCCGACCGCAAACTGGAACAGCCGCCGGCCCAGCGGCGAGACGTAGTAGTAGTCACGCTTGGGCGTGGCCTCGGCGAGTATGTCGATCTGGCGGTCGGAGAGGCCGAACTTGTGGTAAAGCTCGCGCGTCTGCGGATTGCGGCCTTCGGCGTTAGGCAGATAGAGCTTGGTCGGACACGATTCCAGGATCACGTCGCGCTGAGGCGAGTTGGCGATTTCACTCAGACTCTGCGTCGCCAATACGACCGCCGCGTTCTTTTTGCGCAGCGTGCGCAGCCATTCCTCGAGTTTGGCGCCGAAGGTACTGTTCGCCAGCACCACCCAAGCTTCATCGATCACGATGAGCGTGGGCCTGCCGTCGAGCCGCTGCTCGATGCGGTGAAAGAGATAGGTAAGAACCGGGATGGTGACCTTCGGCCCCATGCCCATCAAAGTTTCCAGCTCGAAGGTGACAAAGTCGCCTTCGAGCAACACGTCACGATCGGCGTCGAGAAAACGCCCGAGCGGTCCCGCGAGCGAGAACGGACTCAGCCCGTCGCGCACCGCCGTATCCTGCACCTGGGTGATGAGGTTGGTGATGGTGCGCTGCTCGACCGGGGCTTCGGCGAGCAATTCCAGAGCGTGATAAAGCGCTTTGCTCTGCGGCGGGACCAGCTTTACATTACCCAGCGTTATCCAATCCTCAAGTAGAACTTGAAGTTTCATCCGGTCGGTTGGATCGTCAATTCGCGCCAAGGGCTGTAGCGGGACCTCCTCCTCCCCCAAATCGAGATGCTCGCCCCCGAGCGCTTTGGTCAGCACAAAAGCCGAATAGCCCTTGTCCATGAAGAATACCTGGCCGCCGGGGATCGCGCGGTAATTCGCCGCGATCACGCCGAGCGCAACGCTCTTACCCATGCCGGTGGGGCCGATCCCAATGGTGTGGCCGGTATCGGCGATGTGAAGGTTGAAACGCCACGGTGTGCTGCCGGTCGTGGCGCCATAGCAGAGCGCCGGGGTGTTCTTCGGATAATAGGGGCACGGATTGGTGGCGAGCCCCGGCCAGATGCTCGTCAGCGGCATGATGTCGGCGAGATTGCGCGTGCTCACGAGCGGCTTGCGCATGTCGTACCAGCCATGGATCGGAATCGAGCCGAGCCAGGCTTCGACGTTGTTGATGGTCTCGACGCGCGGGTCGAAGCCCATGTTCTGGCAGACCTTGAAGATGAGCCGCGCGGCTTCATCGGCCTCAATCGCGGTGGCGGCGTTAATCACAACTCTGGGAGTCGCGTAGCAGAAGCGGACGTCGCCGGCTTCAGCCTCGGCGATCGCGTCGTCGGCGTCGGCCGCCATCCTGAGCGCGTGCTGATTCTCGAACGCCGCGGCCGTGCCCGAGCCGATGGTCTCGCTGACTATCGCGCGGGCGCCCTTGCGCTTCTGAAACCAATTGCGCCGGTGCACACCGATCTGTCCAATCGCGGTCCTGATCGGCAGTGGAATCGCGCGGATCGAGTAGCGGTAAGCGATGGGCAGCTCGCTAAGAAATACCGCCAGTTCCGCGTGTGAAAACGGCGGAAAGCCGCCGAGTGAAACTACCCTGATATGTCTGCCACCGACCCGTGGTTTGAAGCCCGGAATGAAGTCCTGATTGCCCAGCACCGCATCGAGCGGAATTGCTCCGCTCGGCGCTTTTACCTGGCACATATGTCCGTTGATGCAAGTCGTGATGTGCGACAGCAGCTCGGGCATCTTGAGCGGCGCGAGCTTCCATACCGGACTTATCGCGTCGGCGAATTCCTGCAGTTGCTGCCTGAACCACTCCCGTTGCCGCTGCCGGTCGGCGTCCTTGGGCAGGCCGGAGACGAATGCGCGCCCTACCCTGCTTTGCACCTCGGACGGCCGGCGGCACGCCATGCTGAGCACCGTCCGGGTTTCGTAATGACGGCCCTCCTGGGCGTAGTGGAGCGCGCCTTCATGATCGATCATGGAGCTCACCGGATCGGGGAACACACGCTTCGCGCGCTCCCCGCTCGGATACCGAATGAGATCGACCTGGTAAGCGAAGCCCTCGTCGAGCCGAATGAATGCGCGGTTCGCGAGTGCGCGATGCGCGTCCAGTTCCTCGGGACTGGCCGAATTGAGATCCGGTGCAAGGCACTCGAACGCTACCAATCGAGCCTCATCCTTCATGACGATGGTGTAGTCGTCTTCTGCAAAGCCGAAGTTGAGCAGATCGGGCAGGCCTCGCCGCCGATCCGCTTTCCGCCGTAAATCTCGAAACTCCTTGAAAAACATCTTGCCCTCCCTTACCCCCGCATCTCCCTGGGTGTGGGCACCGTGGGCCGGACGCGGGCCGGCGCCGGCGCCCAGATCGAGGCGCGCGCCGGATAGCAGTCCTGCTGATAGCGCCAATGGCGGATGTAGACCTGGCTAAGCTGCGGGTCGATTTTGGCGGCCTGCACCAGCGCCCAATGACCGGCGGTCGCCAGCAGCACGCCCAGCGCGGCCGTGTACCAGCGCCCACCGCCGAGAATGAGGGCGGCGGCGGCGATCCAGTTTGCGAGCGCCAGCGGACGCTCCGCTCCCGCCAGCAGCACCGGACGAACCAGCGATTGATGAATGATGTTGAGCCGCTGCCTGCCCTCGTTCACTGCGTTGCCCTCCTTGATTCTTGACGCAGCTCGCAGACTCGCCTGCTCGCTACGGCTCGAAAACTCGCCTCCGCTAGCGCGCTTAGAAGAGCGCTCCGCCCAGCGGGAAGAGCGTGGTCATCAACGTCGTCGCGCCCAGCGCGGCAGCACCGCCGAAAGCTACCGCCGACATCTTGCGCACGCCGGTGCCGTGCTCGCTCACCGACCACATGATGCCGGTGCCGATGATCGCCGCCGTCGTGACCGCGTGCGCCACCGGCCCCTGCAGATCGTTTTGCAACGTGGTCAGCGGCTGATCCCACGGCAACGTGCCGCCGCCGGCCACGGCGGCAAAAGCCCGCGCCGGCAAGGCGATGGTGAGCACGCCGGCGGCGTATCCCATGCGCACTCCCCACTTCTTCAACAAACCCTTCAACTTATTCATCTCTCGACCCTCCTTTGCTGCATCGGCCTCACGCCCCGTGGGGCAATCGAACTCCTTGCGGTTAAATAGGGTAAACTTCCAACGGCGCGAGCTTGAATCCTTCGCGCGGATCGTAGCCTTCGACGCGGACCAGCTCGGTCACCCGCCGGCCCTTGCCCGTCCGTGCGATGAAAGCGATTAGTTGAACCGTCTCGGCGATTAGTTCCGGCTGCGGCGGAACTCCCGCTTCCTGAACCAGACTCGAAAGTCTGGTGAGCGCGGCTTTCGCGCTATTGGCGTGAATCGTCGTCACACCACCGGGATGGCCGGTATTCCAGGCTTTCAGGAGAGCCAGCGCTTCACCGCCTCGGACCTCACCGATGATGATGCGATCCGGACGCAGCCTCATGGTGGCGCGCACCAGCCGGGTCAGATCAGCGCTCTCGCTGGTACGGAGCTGAACCAGATTTTGCGCGCGGCACTGGATTTCGAGGGTGTCCTCGATGATCACGTAGCGCTCATTAGGATCGGAGCGTTCGACCATTTCGTTGATCAGCGCGCCGCCGAGCGTGGTCTTGCCCGAGCCGGTGCCGCCGCTGATTAAAATATTCTCGCGGCGGACGATCGCCTCGCGGAAAATTCCCGTTTGCGATTCTGTGACGATCCGATCACGCACATAGTCAGTCAGCGTGTAGAGCACCTGAGCGGGCTTGCGCATCGCGAAGCACGGACGCCGCACCACCGGCGGTATGAGCCCCTCAAAACGCATGCGGTCGATCGTAAGCTCGCCCTCCACGATCGGATGCGCGTCGTCGGCCACAGTCCCGAGCGCGGCGGCCACCGTTCCGATAAGACTCTCAACCTGGCTCGCCGGGATCGAAAATCCGGCTTCGAACAGACCTCTACCATGCGCCTCAAACCACGCCCGCCCATCCTCGTTGACGATGATGTCGGTGATCGCCGGATCGGCCATCGCGGCGAGTAGCTGTGGCCCGAGTTGCCGCCGTAAGAGCTCGTCGCGCCGGCGCTCTTGAACTTGCTGCGGGGAGATCATTGCGTAGGCTCTCCCAGTTGCTCGATCTCCGCAGCCGTCATCCGCCTGCGCAAATGATAGATATTGGGATTTACGCCGGGCTCATCGAACAGCACGCCCTCACCCACGCTGGCGAGCAGCGCTTCGGCGCGCGCTCGGATTGGCGGCCAAACCGAAACATGCCAAACCGGGCCACCGAAGCTCTCTATAGTCTCGTCGTCGACGTCACACGTAAAAATCACCGTCTTATCCTTCGGAAGCACGTGAATGCAGGCCGGGTCGGCGTTCTTCTCATCTGCATAAGGATGCGACAAAGCCGCTAGCTGCCAAGGTGTAAATTTCTCGCGCATTGATGGCTTACTATCTCCACGGATTCCGGCTTTTCATGCGGACGCTCCATTGGCGGGTGTATGTCGATCTCCGGCGCTCTCCGCACGCAGTTGCCTGAGGATGTCTTGGACCTCGTGCTGCCAGTCGCGATGGCGGCGCTCGCCCACGGCCAGCGCCTGCTTTTTCTGGGCCTCGGGAATCTCGGGCAGGCGGATGAGTGCGTTCAATACAAACTGATCGAGCATCACGATCAGCGTCCTCAACTGTTCAGCGACCGGACGGCCATCGCCCATAACCGCTCCGCGCACGATCTCGGCAAGACGCTTCTCGCTCAGCATCGGAAAAGCGCCGTCATGTAGTGCAGGCGCAGCGTCTTGATCCTGCAGCGTCAGCCGCTCCTTCGTGTAGCGTGAAAGTGAAAGGCGCCGCCGCGCCGCTTCGCGCCTCAATTGCGCCAGCTCCTCGGCGGCTAAGTACACTACGACTCTGGGTCTCATCCGCTCCTCCTGGGTTATTGGTTCCGCCGTGGCGCCGCCGAGCCTGCACCTTCGGCAGCAAACTTCAGGAAGCTAAGCCTCCGGCCACCATGGCTCTCGCTCTCCGCTACTTCTGGGTCGGACTCGACCTTATGTGCGAATCCCATTGGAGTATCGTTCGCCAATGACGTCGCCACTTCGTCCACCTTTTCCCGCTCGTCCTCGACGGGCGGAGCGGTAATCATTCGGTCGCTTATTGGCGGCGGCGCGATCGCAGCGAGCTTTTTGAAATACGGCTGCGCGTGATACTGGAGCTGCTGCGCCCGGATCGGCGGCTGACCGCGCGTGAAGATCAGCACTTCATCGGTGCGCATGCGTCTTACTTCATCCGGCGTCATAAGCGGGCGCGCCACTTCCGGCTCCGACGTGCTAGCGCCCGCGTTCGAGAAAGTCCGATGCGAATGGCGCACACTGGTCTCCCCCGCCAACCTTGAGAGCTCCTGCGCGGTCTGCATCTTGTTGGGAGTAAATGCCACGCTGGTGTCGCAGTTGCTGGTGATCGATTCGTCGTGGCCGTATGCGGCATAGATCTGAGTAAGATCCTGGGCTACCAGACAGGCGCGGATTCCATAGCCCGCGATCAGCGAGAGCGCCTCCGCCAACACATCGAGACGTCCCAGCAAGGGAAATTCATCCAACATCAACAGGAAGCGGTGCCGGCTTGCCGGTACCGCCCGACCGTCTTTGTAGGCCAGGGTGCTCGTGAGCGTACGGATGATCTGGTTGAGGATAAGACGGGTCAGGGGCTTCAACCGATCGCGGCTTGCCATCGGCACCACCAGGTACAGCGATACGGGGCGCTCGTGATTCACCAGATCATCGATTTTGAATTCGGAACGCTCGGTATTGGCCGCAACGATCGGATCGCGATAGAGCGACAGGAACGGCATTACCGTGGAAAACACTCCCGCCCGATCGTTTTCACTTTTGTTCAGCACCTCGCGCATGCTCTCGGCCACCAACGGATGCGTGCGCGTCAGCTCGCCTCGATAGTCACGCCAGCCCATCGAGCCGTCAGGGTCGTGCTCGGCGGTAAGCATCCGCTGGATGGTGTCCATCAATGTGCAACGCGGGTCGCTGAGGAATCCTGCGATCCCGCGCAGCGTCTTGTTGGGCTCCGCATAGAGCAGATGAAGGATGGTGCCGGTAAGCAGCGCAGCGCCGGTCTTCACCCAGTGGTCGTTGAGCCCCTTGCCGTCCGGGTCGACGATCATGTGCACGATGTTCTGCACGTCCTCGGCCTCGTGCGCCGTGCCCAACCGCACCTGCTCCAGCGGGTTGTATTTGACGCTGATGCCGGTGGTGTCGGTGGGATCGAACTTGAGACACAGCTGCCCCATGCGCTTGCGCGCCCCCGCCGTAAGCGTCCAGTTTTCCCCCTTGAGATCGTAGATCAGCGCCGAGTGCGGCCATGTCAGGAGGGTCGGCACCACCACCCCGACGCCTTTGCCGCTGCGCGTCGGCGCGAACGTCAACACGTGGCCCGGACCGCAATCACGCAAGTACGAATCGCGCCGCCAGCGCTGCCGCCAGATTCCCAGATAAATTCCGACCCGTGGCTTAGGCGGCTTGAGCAGGTTCGTGCGCACCGCCAGCCGGCGAATTCGCCACGGCAGGTAACGGGGCGGCGCGATGAAGCCGACCGCGCGAACGTCACGGGTCGCCGCCCAACGGGCCGAACCGTGCAGGTCTGAGGCTGTATCAGCGAGCAGGTAGCGCGCGATCAGGACCGTCCCGGCGGCCAGAGCACCGCACACGAACAGCGGCAATGCCGCCGCGCGGATAGACAGCTCCCAGACCGGTTGCAGCTGCTCCGCGCCGTGCCAGCGCGACCACCAAACGATCCATTCCCACGGCGCGTAAAGTCCACCGGCGAGCGACGGCCCCAGCACTCGCGAATAGCCGAAGAGTTGCGCCGCGTGCTGCGTCACCGCCCAGTTGATCCAAAGCGCGAGCGACATGAAGCCCAACATCGCTGCCAGTTTCACCTGGCTCAGCCGCGCCTGCGCGCGAGCGTTCGTGACCCGGTATGGACGATGTTCCGCCATGATGACTACCTCTCGAAATCACGATCGTGATCGTGTCCGCGATCGCGTTCGTGCTGCCGCTCCCGCGCGCGGCTCTTGATGATGTCGTGCTCGCGCTGGCGCCGGCGCAGCTCCGCTTCATGTTCTGCGGAAAGCTCCCAGCTCCGCTCTCCCACCCGGCGCGCCAGTCCCAGCTTCTCGAGGAATTCAAGCCGCGCCATCTCCTGCTCTGCCCTGGTCCGTGCCCCTTCGTTGTAAGGCTGGGAGTCCTGATAGCTGACCACCCGATCGAGCCCTGCCCGGCGCTCCAGGGCGCGGTCGATCTCGGTCCATTGCTCGCGCTCGATGGTCCGCCCGCGCGCCAGCAAGACCTCGTGATCGAGCCGGAGCCCAAGCTCGCGCTCGATGATCTGCTGGCTCAACTCACGGATGCCCTGGCGCACGTAATCGCGATCGAGCGTGAGCGTGCGGCCGTCGTCGCGCACCCCGCGGATGAGCAGATGAACGTGCTCGTCGTCGGTGTTGTGATGATCGATGGCGACCCATTCGAGCTTGGTCTCCAGGTCCTGTTCCATCCCGGCCACCAGGTCGCGCACGTGCTGGCGCAGATCGAGCCGGTCGGCGTCTTCCGGCGAGATGATCAGCGACCACATCAATTGGTCACTGCACTCCCATTCCCGCACCACTGACGCCATGTCGAGGTCTTCGCGCCCGGCGTCAAAGCCCAGGCCGCGGCCAAGCTCGTGCTGCGCCCGTTCCCGCGACAGATAGCGCGCATGCCTGACCCATGATCCCTTTCCGCGATTGCGCCGGAATGACGCCTTGACCACGCTCCGCCGACGAAACGCTCCGCTGCCTGCGCCACGACGGTGCGCAGCTCTCCCGCCGCCTTTGAAGCTGATCTTCGGCTGCCGCCGCGCAATTCCCGACGCCTGCGCGCGCCGCATCGCCCGCACCCACCACGGCACCAGCCGGCGCGTACCGCGCGCCGGTCCGGGCTTCAGCGGACCCAGCCGTAGCCCGGCCTCATCGTTACCGCTCGGCACCCTCGACCGCCGCATCATCCGCACCCCTGAGCAGACTCCTTAACGCCTCTGCCAACCGCCCCGGATCCTCAGGCGCGCTGCCGCCCAAGGCCTCAATCAATCGCCGCAACTGTGCGCCGTTGAGCATCACCGAATGAAGGTCTTGGGAACGCCGCCACGACTTCCACGCCCGCTTGGCGGTCGCCCGCTCGTCGAGCTTCTGGCGCCCAAGCGATGCGACTCGCACCCGCTCTTCGGGCGTCAACGCACCCCGCTCATGCGCTACGCTGACCAATGCTCCCAAAAGAAAATCAGGCGGCTCGCGGTCGAGTCCCGCGATTGCAATGAGTCCGCCCAGGTTGACCAGGTGATGGACCCGCAGACCCTGCTCTTGCGTGTGCTCACTCATGAAACTTTTCACCACGTAACTACCGGGCTCAGCACGCCGCGCACGCCGTCGCGAGGAATCGGTCCGAAGTAACGCGCGTCCCAACTGCGAGCGTCGTTGAAACCGAACAACCAAACCTCGCCTGCGCTGACTTGGTGCGCGCCCGATGGCACGTGCCGGAGCGGCCGGCCCGCGCTGTCGCACACCGCCGTCTGGCTGTTCGAGAACTTCACTCCGTTGACCGCGACCCAGCCCGGCTCCAGATCAACCACGTCGCCGGCGACCGCGCCGATTACCTTCGCGACCGGCTCGGCTCCCGCCGGACAATCGCCCTCGCGGAGATAGCCGCGCGCGATGCCCGTCCGCGCGATCGCGGCCGGAAGGCAGGCGGCGACCAGCGCGCCGCGCCCTGCCGGAACTTCGCTAACCCGATAGACGCCGGCCGGCGCTGCGCTGTCCGTAATCGTGATCCGGAGATGAAAGAACCGGCCGTTAGTGGCCAGAGCAGCCGCGCCCGCGATGCTGACAGCCAGCACTGCAAGGCCGCGCCGGGCGCGGGTCACAGTGACCCACCTGGAGCGGGTCACTGTGACCTCAGGTGTGCCACTATGACCCGCAAAAAAGTCGTACGGAAACCATGAGAAAACGGGCGTAGTGGACCGCAGTGACCCGTTACCTTTATCTTGCCGTACGACTGAAACGCTTCCCCGCGCCTTTTTCCACAACCCTTCCATCCCTCTCTCCTCCGCCATCACCGCCCCGTAACGGATAAAGCCTCCACCTAAAGCCCCGCCCTACCCTTGCGACTTCCCATCCGGCATCCCGCCATTCGCAAGACCGTTCGCTCTGCTCCTCGGATTCGTAGCAGCCGTTGGATGTGCAACCTGTTTGAGCTCGTCCCGGATCTGTCGTGTAACCCGCGTCACTGCATCCGAGAGCGTTGCGTTTAGATCGAAACCTGCCGCCCCAGCCTCCTCACGCAACCGGTCCAGCTCGGCCTTCACCGATGCAGGCACCCGCACCGTGACGGTCTCAGTCCGCTCGTCCTTACGTTTGAGAATTCCCATCATCCTGCCCTCCTCGACCTCTCATCGGTGTGCACAAATTGCGCACGATGTGGTGCGCGCTCACTGCTTGAACGGACTCGGAAACACCAGGTCTTCGGTCACCATCACGTCGAATTGATAACCGGGCCTGATCTCGATCGTCGGCGGACGGTTCATTCCCTGTGCCGTCATTTGCTGCCCGACACCGCCCAACTGCCCGGACGCCCCGGAGCCAGCCATCTCGCCCGCCATCGCCCACTGATTAGGTTGGTAGCCGTAGCCGCCGTAGGCTCCGCCGCCGCCGAACGTCGCCATCTGTCCAACCATTTGGCCTGCGCTGATCAGGCTCATCACCGCCGCCGTGCCAAAGGTCGCGAGGTAATGGTTATTCATCTGGTCCGCGAATCCGGCATACCCTCCCTGGTCGGTGCCCGGCATCTGCGGCAGGTCCATACTCGCCGTGTTTGGGAAAATGAGCCGCTGCCATGCAATCTGAACGCGCTGCTGCCCCCACGCCGAGGCATTGCGATAAGCGCCGATAAGACGGCTGCCCTGAGGAATCAGCAGGCTCCTCCCAGTCGCGCTATCGAACACGCTCTGGCTTACCTGGGCGAGGATCGGTCCCGGCAGATCCGAGTTGATGCCGCTCACCATCACCGCCGGGATCACGCTTCCGGCCATCACTGTGTACGGCGATGCCGGCGGATGCAGCGTCACGTTGGGATCGCTCGAACCGATCGACGTGGCACCCGATGCTTCCTTCGCACTTCCAATCTCGAGCGTGCCGCCGCCGTGAAATGCTGCGACCATCTGCGGCGCTTCGAGCGCCCGCATGTACTTGTCCTCAGCCCACTGCGCGTAGCGGCTCGGCGGCCTCGGTGATCGCTGTTCAACCTGCGCCTGGACTTTCGGCAACGTTGCCACCGGCGGCGGCACCACGGTGGCAAGCGGCTCGCGCGGACCGCTTCCTGCGGCCAATTCCTCTACTTTGGCTTTGTTGCGCGCCGCGTCCGCCCCGTCATCCGCCGGTTGCGTGCCACCGCTCTGGGACGACACGCCCGCCGACCGGATGCCCTGCGCAGCAACCACGCCGACGATCATCGCTATCGCCACGATCACGATGAGCAACAGACGGTTGAACCTGCCGCCGCCCGGATGCTCCTCTTCCCGCTCCACCTCGCGTACTTCGTCTTCACCGCTGCGCCCGCCGCCGGCTGCTTGCCTCGTTACGCCTTCGGCTCCGCTCGTGATTCGTTGCGCCTGGTCTGCCATCGCCCTACCCCTTTGATACGCGGCTCGCTGACTCGCCTGCTCGCTTCGCCTTCGGCTCCGCTAGCGACTCCCGCCCGCATAGGCGATCGTCACGCGGTCCTGCTGCCGTCCCACCCCAGAGACGAGCAGCGCCTGGTCAAACAGTCGATCGACCACGAAGTAGTCGCCGGACAAACGGTAATTGACCATCTGGGTCCCGCCGCCGGCCGCGATGAGGAGCGCAGGCGCTTCGCTCGACTTCATCCCCTGTGAGATCTGGATATAGACATGGGAGCCGTCATCGAACGCACGCAGCGGCTTCCACGGTACGTTCGGACCGCTAATCTCATATGCGAAGTTGAGCTGGCTCGGATCGACCGCGGCGACCTTGACCACGCTGCCGCCCGCGTCGCTTGGCGGATCGATTGCCGTCTCTTCCGCGTTCTCCTGCTGCGCCTTCGCCGCATTCGCGTCGGCGTCCTTCATCGCGGTCAGAAGTTCGTCCGGATAATAGAACTCGACCTCCTGCATCGCCCGTCCCTGCGATCGCAAAACCAGGTGATAAATGTGCCTGGTCGTGTAGATGGTCAGGTTGGTTTCGATCCCCGGCGCCTGTGGCTTCAGCGCGATGTGCGGAACCGGGTCATGCGGATCACCCGAGGATGCCGGCGTTGCCATCCAGCGTTCCTGATCGCCGATGGCGATGTCCGTAACTGTTTCGCTTGCTTGAAGTTGAATGTCGGTCGTGCGCATCGGCGCACAATCGACGATCGGCTCAGGACCTTCGCCGTACGGATAAAGCACATAGCGGGGCGTCTTGTAGGTCGGCCACTTGCCACTCTTTTCGTATTGCTTCACCGCCTCGCGGACCTCGGGAGCTTGAGCGGCCAGGATCTCCGCGCTCGTTGGCGCTCGCGGTGCGGCCTCTGGTTTCGGAGAGGCTTCGAATGCGACCTTCGGCGCTGGCGGCGCCGCTGCCTGCTTTGCCGCGCACCCTCCCAACATCAGCGCTACACCCACAATCGCCAGCAACCGCTTCATCGCTCTGCCCTCCTCTACCTCATCTGGCCGTCCTATCCCTGCTGCTCCGTCCAGCTGATCCGATCCACGAAGAACCCCAATGGATTGGTCACGATCGTGTCCGCCTCGCGCGGCGGCACGATCTCCGTCTCCAGCTCCGCCTCCCAATGGGCCGGCATGCCCAGCGCGGCGCCGTTCAGATCGCGCCGCACTTCGGTCCAACGTACGTCGTAGCTTTTCGGGGAAAGTTGCAGGATCGAATCGATCTGCACCGAAACGGTCTCTTTCTGCGCGATCTGGAACGGGTTATGGGCCGCATTATCCGCGTGGTAATACTGGTCCAAGAACTGATCGGCCGCACCGCGCGAGTGCGCGAGCAAAGCATTCAGCTGCTGCTGCTCGACCTGCGCATCGCTCGTCACTGTGCGCGCCTGGCGGATGAAAGACGCCACCTCATAACGCTCGATTCGATCGATCATGTCGGGCGCCGCCGCCGGCGTGAGTGGCTGCGCTTGCGTCAGCGCATAGCCGAGCTTGTCAACCTGGACTGCATAAACCACGTATCTGCTGCGGCTTGAAAGCCAAACCAGGCCCGCGGCCAGGATGATGCTCACGACCAGCAAGCCGCCCGCGGCCAGTTGCCAGTTGCGCCTGCCAACCACCAAATCCGCGTAGCGCTCGTCCCATGCCCGCCATCCCTCGGCATACGAATTCGCCACCGCCATGACCGCTCCTCCACACGTAAAACGTCAGCCCCGCGCTATCCGGCCCCGCGCCGCCGTTTTGGTTTCTGCTCCGCCTGTTGCTCCCGCTGTTTCCGTCTGGCCTCGCCCTTGGCCACCACGTCCTTGAATACCCCCCAGGCCTCTTCCCTTTCCTCCGGCGTGAGCCGGTTCAACTCCTCCGCGACTTCCGGCGGCACTATGCCAGCCGCCAGGTAGAGCACATCGCGATTGAGCTCAAGGGCGCGCGCGAACTGCTCGATCAGATACGGACGCGGCGCAATCGTACCCCGCTCCAGGTCCGAAAGATGGGTCTGCGAGATGGGCCTCCCCTCGATTTCAATCCGGGGCGACAAATCTTCCTGCCGCAGACCAAGCTCCTTGCGCCGCGCGCGAATCATCACTCCGAAGGTCCGCGTCGTCCTGCCCTCCTCCAGTCCGTTATTGTTCCGCTCCACCTCATCCCCCTCCCTCCCTTGCGATCAGCCATCAACTCGCCCTCTTTGAAAATTACGTCTGCTGCCGCGAACGCGGCGCGCTGCGACTACACCCGGCTCCGCGCTCTCATCCCCGCCGCTCCTCATCAACCCAAATTGGTCTTCGCCCGGCCACTGCCTTCCGCAACGCCTCCAGCGCCTCCCGCCCCGACTCCTCGCTCACCCCAGAGACGTCCACCGGAAACATCACCGCCTCTTCCGCAAATCGCTCGCGCGCCGTCGTTCGCTCCATAACGGCCCCTCCACATCAAAACCGACCAACCGTAAGCCATATCGTTGTAGCACAAACTCCAATATGGCAAATACCAATATCCACAGCGCGATCGCATGTCAAGCCCGCGGACGAAAAATTCTCGCGCTCAGTCAGGTAACGCGAGCGCCGCTCTCGATCAGCGCAATCACTTCCGCAATCTCGCTATCCCGCAGGGTCCAGAAACTGCCGCATAAACGAGCACCGACCGTGCGCTCAAAGCCCCCGCGCAGCGCCAGCGCGCGCCCGGCATCTTTCAGGTGATCGACCAGAATCGCAAACGCGACCCGCCGCAGATCCCCCGCTTCGCCACTACCAGGCAGCTGATACGGCGCGAACTCCGCCTTCCCGTGCCCGCTTGCCACGAATACGCCGCCGTCGCCGCCGCTCCACGCTCCAACGTACAACTTCATCTCGCACGCCCTCCCTGGACTTTGCCGGCGGCGCGAAACGGTCGGCGCCGTCGCATTAAACCGCCCGGCATGCCTGTGCTACTCGATGGAAGACGCCAACACCGTTAACACCACAGTATTTATCGAGTCAACCGCGCGCTCGTGAAGTCTTCCGCGCCTGCTTGATGACCGCGCGAAATGCCTGCCACGCTGCTTTTATCGTTTCTTCCCGCAACCCTTCGGCGCGAATGTCCGGCGGGACCACCCGGCCCCACAGATAAAGCACATCGAGGTCGAGCTTCAGCGCGCGCGCAAGCTGATTCAATATCGGCCGCCGCGGCACGCCGAAGCGATCGTGCTCGATGTCGGTGATCCGTTGCTGCGAGACCGTCTCCCCGCTCCGGCCTTTGATCCGCGCTGCGAGCTCTGTCTGCGTCAAACCGAGCTCCTCACGCCGGCGCGCGATGAGCTCGCCGAAGCTCTTCACCCTTTTGTTCCCCCACCTTTAGCCACTGAAGTGCCAGACATCCCACGGTTCCTTTTTTCCCCACCACGCCCTCCTCCGCATCCATGACTCGACGCTTTCCTCCTCTCAAACCAAACAGATTGCGGCGCACATTTCGCGCCGTGCCGCCCGCAAGGGGCGGGAAAAAGCGCCCTCGCGGGCGCGCAAAGCGGGAGGGGAACCGATGGTCATTCGTGGCGATGCGCGAAGAATTCCACTGCGCGATGAGACGGTCCAGTGCGTAGTAACCAGCCCGCCCTATTTTCAGCTGCGCGATTATCAGTGTAGCGAGCGTCAGATCGGACTCGAAGCGACGCCAGAGGCTTATATCGCGGCACTGGTCGAGGTCTTCCGTGAAGTTCGCCGCGTGCTCCGCCGCGACGGCGTTTTTTGGCTCGTCCTGGGAGATTCCTACTGGGGCACGACTTCAAGCCAGCGCAGCCTGCACCACCCGACTCTCAAGCCCAAGGATCTGATCGGCATTCCCTGGCGGGTCGCCCTCGCCCTGCAGGCTGACGGCTGGTATCTGCGCGCCGATGTGATTTGGGCCAAGCCCAACCCGATGCCTGAACCGGTCCGCGACCGCCCTACCCGCTCGCACGAATATGTTTTTTTGCTCAGCAAGAGCCGGCGTTATTATTACGACACCGGCGCGATCGCCGAGCCCGCGGTCAGCGATCATCCGAGCGCGAATCGTTTAGTTCGACGGCCTGGCCGCACTCACGGCAATCGCGGTAACAACACTTTCTGGAGGGATGTCGGCGGTCAGCGTAATCGTCGCGATGTCTGGCAGCTCAAGAGCGAGCCGACCACCGAGGCGCACTATGCAACGCTCCCGGCCAAGCTCGCCCGTCTTTGTGTTCTTGCCGGCGCCCGGCACGGTGACCTGGTTCTCGATCCCTTCGCCGGCGCGGGAACCATTGGTGAGGTCAGCGAAAGACTGGCCCGGCGTTGGATCGGAATTGACCTGCTAGCTGAATACGGTCGCCTGGCCCAGCGACGCACTGCTCAACTGGGACTTCCGTTTTAATGTCTTGCGGGCGCGAAGCGCCCTTTTATCCCGACGCCAACGGCGGCGGCGCGGTATTTGTTTTGGGATGTTCGTCCCGGAGGGCGCTCCTTATGGGGTAAGCCGGGTTTGGGTGGGTTTGAGCCGGCTAGGGGCGAAGCCCCTTATTGAGGCGGCGTGTTTGTCTGTCGTTAAAGAGGTTAGTTTTTGAGTTAAGATCGCGCGCGCGTGTTACGCTCGTAACCGCGATGAAATTTGTGTGTAATTTTGCGGGTTTAATCGAATGACGGGTTCCTGATAACCCGATGAAATAGTTCCCGAAACCCCGTGTTGCAAGTTCCTGATAACCCGTGTTTTCGTTCCCAATAACCCGAAAATTGATTCCTAATAACCCGAAGTTGGTTCCTGATAACCCGACACTTTGCGAAAGATACTGACCGTCTCAACAGCCGGTTCCTGATAACCCGTGAAAAAGGCTGCGCTTTGCGTTAAAGGGCCCAAGCGGCTACTGGGGTTCCTGAAAACCCGACTTCACCTGTCACTTTAGATCGCCGCCAGGCTGGCTTACCTCAGGTTTCATGGCGCTCGCAGCCAGCTTTTTCGGCTCTTTCGTGGAGAACATCACCTGGTCCGCCTTCGCGTCATAGCGAACCCAATAATCAGGAAGATTGTCGGCTTTGGCTATATTCTTGACTTCTAACCGAAAGCGCTTGAGAGGGCTGTTTGAGCCACTTTTTTTGTAAAGTACCTCCAAGCCTACAACCCACTTGATTTGATGTCCGCAATGCTTGCGAGCCAGCTCATACAGTCGCCGCTCGAGAGCGCGTGAAAGCCGGAAGTAGTCGCGGTTTATAGTCAATACTTCCAGCCCAACGATGGCATTGTAGAGCCAGTCTGACAGCCGAAGTTCGATCGCGACCATCCGTCCGTCTGCCGAATTCTTCTCGACGATCTTCCAGGAATCTAAAATGCCGAACCCCTCGCGCTGACGGACACCATTAGTCCGTATGTCCGTCGTTATCCGCGTGCCAGAGAGTCGCTCGAAAGCCTTTTGCAGTTGATCATAATCGCCGCCGCCCGTGTGACGGTTAGTGTTTACCAACAAGTCGTAGGCCGTGATCCGTACGGTCGGACTCACATCCTGTCGATCTTGATTCACCGCCGCGGTCAGTTGACTCACCGCGTAAATAAGAACGTCTTTGTCCCAGATAGTAGCCAGCCCGTAGGCGCCCGGAGCTATAACTACGGTATTTCCGTTATGCTCGTAGCGTCGGATTTTCCGGTCGGGCTTTTTCGACAGGCTGAACATGGGATGCTCCATGGAATGCCTGTCGTCCTTTACCGCCCATTCCACGAGATCGGCGACAAAGAAATCGCGATTGGGATGCCGGTTTGGAAGCATATGCCCCCGCGTCTCATTACCTGATGCGAGGGAAGACGACTCGTCCTTCCGCGCTCGTTCGCCGACGCGCTGAAACCGAGCCAGAACGTCAGATAGCTTTTCCACCCCTCCGATCACCCTACCCTTCCGCAGCTTGCTTGACTTCCTAAACCACGACCAGTCCCCTCGGGTCGATCGCCGAAGATTACATCGACGCTTCGCCCGATGCCGGAATCACCTACGCGGCCGCCAATCCATGCCGCTGCAGCCACTCAGTGAAGGCCTGTTGGAGAAGCTCCGATTGCTTAACGCCATACGTAGCAGCGGCTATCTTGAAATTTCTTTTGAACTCCGCAGGAACTCTAAAATTAAGCGCAACCATCCTCGCAAGCTCGGGCTTCTGGACGTTGTCGCGAGTCTCCTCAAGCGCCGGTGGTTCTCCCTTAGTGCTCCTCAATGGAGCCGGAACTGAAGTCGGCATCTCATCTCACCTCTGCTTCATGAACTTCCGCATTTGAAGATTTACTTACAAAATTGATCACGCTTTGTGCGAGGCGTTCGGCGCGCTCCCGTAAACTTGGATGTGTTGTTTCGGAAGCCGCCCTACCCTGATCGCTCGCTCTCCGGTAGCCGGTTCTTTCAGGCAATTCGCCTTCAAGCACCCGATATCCAGCCCGCGTGATATACGCGCGGGCCTCGGCGATCTCGTTCTCCCGATCTCCCACTCGGCAGAGGCCGAATATTATGCGGTCTGGCGGTATGCGGTTCTGTATGAGCTCGTGGGCGAGCAACACTGATGGTTTGAGATCGTCAAGGCTGAGGCCGGTGGGCAGTATAATCGCGTCGCTAACCTCGGCAATTTCCAACGTTCCCGCCATCGAATGTGGCGGCCCATCGAAAACGACCAGGTCGTAAAGTCGGGTCACCTTCAGCGCCTGCGCAACCGTACCAAAGGGTTCAACGGCAATGTCGGGTTTAATACCGCCGCGCTCCCGCCGCTGTTTCCAATCAGTACTCGTGCCTTGCGATATATCGAGGTCGGCGATTTTGACCTGCCAGCCCGCCGCCGCGTACTCCCGCGCTATGAGGCGCGCGAGCGTGCTCTTACCTACACCGCCTTTCTGGGAGACCAAGCCAATGAGAGCCGCCATCCCACCCACCTCCGCACCATACTTTGCGTGCTAACACACTAGCACGCCAGCACGAAAACACAACATCGTTTCCAACCTTTCTAATCTATCGTGCTTGGTAGAAAGCACGAACACACGCTTACGTGTTTGCTATTTTTTGTGCATTCACGCTTTTGTGAATGCACGCTATCGTGCCAACCGCCCATAGATGCTGCGCCAACTCTGCCTTATTTGCCGCCAGTATTCCGGCGCCCTTACTCCCCCTGCGCGCCGTGAGCACGCAAACTCGCAAACCCGTTAGCACGCTAACACGCTTTCGTGCGCCAGGCGCCGCCAAGCGTCCCTGCACGCAATCTGCTTTCCACGTTTTCGTCTTTGCACGCTTTCGTGTTTAAACGCATTCATATATTCCCGCCCGCCCGTTGTCTGTGCTTAACGAAATGGCTAAACATTCACGGTCTGTCAAATCGGTGCGTCCTATCGCACTGCGATGCTTGCAAACGTGTTTGCGTGCTTGCACGCTAGAGCCTCTGGGTCCGGCGGTAGCGTGTCGTCGGCTCTCATGCCGACACCCTCGAAACGGAAAAGAGGGTAGGGCGGCGGCGGTACGGGACGCGTGCAATCGTGTTTTTGTGAAAGCACGCAGGTCCGCCGCACACACCTGAAGAGCAGAGCAGGGCGGTCCCCAACCACGCGTGTTGGCGGGGGCAACGTTGTCCATAACGGATTAATGGATTTCCGTGGAGATCGATGAAACGGCGCGGACAGCCGCTCGCTGAGGGCGAGTCAGCGGCCTCGCTCGCTCAAGGTGAACGGCGTAGTTGCCGATCTTCGTGAGGCTGAATACGCATTTAATCTCGGCCAAGAAAAATGGCAGTTCCAGCGCAAAATCGGAATGCTGGTCGCTTGCCTCAACGAAATGCAGGAGCTTTTCCCCAACCAGATACTGCAGCGCGTTGGCGAGTCCGATCCATCGCCGGTGAAAGTCTGTCGCTGATGCCGCCATTTGTGGCCGCTCTCGAACCACGGCCTGTTGTCACGCTCGCATACATCAAACGCCCGTGACGCTCAGATTTGCAAGCGAATAGGGAGTGAGGGCGCCGCAGGCGCGAAACTGCGTCAATTCATGCGCGTTCGCTTGAAATCAAGGGCCAAATCCCAGATTTCGCCATGGTGCGCACGCCGCCGAGGCCCTTGTAGCCTCGGCGGCGTGCGATTTACTCGGCAGCGCTTTCACGGTTTAGGATGTAATCCGCTGCCTTCTGGGCCTCCGCTGCGGCGATCACTACCATGCGCCTTTCGCTGCGCAGCTTCGCGAGCCAGCCCTGAATGTAAGCCGCTTGATTGTTTAGGACCGCCGGCGAGATTCCGGCTTCGGCGCAAAGGTAAGCAGCTGACAATTCCGCAATGAGCTCCTCAAACGAATACGTGGACGAACCGAACGGCGCGGCTTCCGTGATCGATTTGCGGTTGAGCCGCTTCGGCGAACCTGACGCGTGAGATGCCTCGTGGAAAAGGCAGGCATAAATTTCTTCGGTGCTGGCGAAAAGCTCACGCGGGGGTAGGGTGATGCGATCCGTGATTGGGCTGTAGAACGCCTTTGATCCAGCGTACTGAATTTCGGGCGGGTTGGGCATTCCGGAGATGATCCGCTCGGCGGCCTCGATGGGATCGTGCTGATGCGTCTCGACCTTTGGCAGCCTATCGAGGACTGCTTGCGGAAGCTCGCACTGCTCAAGATTGAAAAGCCGATAGTATCTAAGGACGAAACGCCGGCGCTTCTGCTCGTCGGCCTCGTGCTCCTCGGACTGACTCTCGCTGTCAGCATTAGGGATTCGATCGACCTTCCAGAACACCACGATTTGACTGTGCTCGCCCTTGTGCACCGATCCGCTAAGCTCGTTCGCTTGCTTCATGGTCAGCCAAAAAGGCGAAACGTATTTGGTCGCCGAAAGCAGAAAAACATTGATCCCTCGATACGGTTTTTTCGATACTAAGTTGCGCGGCAGTCCGGTTGCGCTCCACGGCCGACGCCAGGGCACTATTCCTTGCTCCAGCAGGTTGCCGATCTTCTCGGTCACGATCGCGTAGGTATCCATCGCTCCATCTCCTTTGCTGCGCCCGCTTCCCGAAGGGCAGGGCGGTTTGGTTCGTTAAAAACCCGAACCTTTCTTTCCCCCTCGTCCTCTTCACCCCACTTGAGAGGCGAGGGAGGAAAGAGACCCGATGCGGAGCGCAAGCGGAGCTAACCAATGAGCGGCGCGGAGCAATTCACGGCCGCCGTGCCAGAGCTTGGCGGTCCAACGGACTGGCGCGGCGGACTTGAGCGGAGCGGCGCAAGGCGGGGACGGGGAGGGTAGGGGGCTAGCGGTGCTGGGCCTTTAAGAGGGAGATCGATACCGCGCACGCACTACGCGCACGAGACAAATAGAGCGGAATGTCGCCGGTGCCCATCGAGCGTGGCACTATCGGCGGTAAAGGCTGGCGTGGAAACGGTTTACGTAGGAGATTTTGAGATGGCGACGTTGAGGCATGTGCGCACGGAGTGCCAGTGTGCCGACGAAGAGGTTAACCGGCGGATTTCTTGGCTGGATTCTGGCGTACATGGTCGCGTCTATGTCTATTTTTCGCCGGACGATGCGATCGGTGCGGCAAGCCAGTTCAGCCGCTATGGGATACTGGGAGAGGGCGAGTTGCCTGGTCCTGGTGACGATCGCATCAGCGGCGTGACGTTCGGATGCGAGGTGAAGAGGGTCCGCCGCCACGGTTCTGAACCTCGTAATTTGCACGAGGAGCAGACGGTCGTCGTGTTTCCGGCTAATCGTAAAATCGTAAATGCGGTACTACGGATAATGGTAAGGGCGGGCAGGGGAGAGCGCGGTGGTGTTGGACGAGCGTGCTGCGGAGGATTGGATGAACCCGCGAGAACGCGACCCGGTATCACTGAAACGGTTGCTCGTGCCGCCATCGCAAGATGAGCTCGTCATGCGGCCGGCCTCGCCGCTGGTGAACAGCGTAAAAAACGAGGGTCCTGCGCTGCTTGAGTTTAGCGAGGCTGCGACGCCGGACTGATTGGCTCAACAAGATGGTGTCGGGGCATTTCACAGGCAGGGTAGGGGAGTCCCGTAAACTACGATGTCAGTGCGCGCTCTCAGGTGCTGCGCTTTCCCAAATGAAGCGCTCACCAAGAACAGCGGCATCGCGGCTGTTGGCGCCCGGCGACCTATGCTAAAATGGTGTCATGACGCCTTTGTGGCCACGAAGAGGGTAATGCTGCGATGAGAAACGCAACCAAGAAATCAGTTCGTTCTAGGCCCCGTCTCACTGTAGACATTAGCCCCGCGCTCAAACGCCGGATCAAGGTCGCCGCCGCTGCTCAGGACGTACCTGTATCGGCATACATAGCGAACGTACTCGAACGCGTAGTGCCTGCCGCTGAAATCGTTGGTAAGGGCCCGGACGGCACAATTGCTTCCCGGATGATTCGACGCGCAAAAGGGCTCCGAGCCGCACAAAGCCGTCCTTTTCCTGAAGACTCAGCTGATCTTATTCGCGAGGCTCGCGAACAGCGTCACGCTGAAGTATGAGCGACGAAATTGTCGTCGACGCTAGCCTTGCACTCAAATGGGTGCTGGACGAGCCTTATACTGTCGAAGCCAATGACCTGCTGGAGAATTGGCGGGAGCATCGAAACAAACTTCTGGCACCCGCACTTTTCCTTTATGAGATTGCAAATGCTCTCACCAAGCGAATCCAGCGCAAGCAATTGACACTCGCGCAAGGGCAGGAGCGACTTGGCTTCTTCCTTGAAAGCGGGCCGCTTCTGCAACAAATCGGAGCTGTTCATTCGCGCGCGCTAGAATTGGCCGATCGATTTCGATTACCCACTGCTTACGACGCGCACTATCTCGCCTTGGCGGAATTCCAACAGTGTGAATTCTGGACCGCCGACGAGCGGCTGTGGAATTCCGTCAAACGCGACCTTCGCTGGGTGCACTGGCTCGGCGAGCGCGGAACGAAATGATCTTTCGCGAAAAAGGCAAATGTAGCGAGACATTTGACCCATGAGCCAGATCAAGTCAAAGAAACGCGTCGCCGACCATGGGGAGGTGTTCACTCCTCCTTGGATGGTCGAAGCGATGCTCGACCTCGTGAAGCACGAGACGGAGCGCGTTGATTCCCGCTTCCTGGAGCCTGCTTGCGGGAGCGGGAACTTCCTCGTTCGCGTCCTGCAGCGAAAGCTCGCCGTCGTCGAACTCAAGTTCGGAAAGTCCGATTTTGAAAGGCGACATTACGCCCTTCTCGCTGTGATGTGCATTTACGGTATTGAGCTTTTAGAGACAACATCGCCGAGTGCCGCGCGAACATGCTGGAGATTCTCGCCGACTACCTGAACCTCAGGGAATCAGACGACCTCTTCCGGGCTGCCTCCGACGTGCTCTTGCAGAACCTCGTCCACGGCGACGCGCTCAAGATGCGCACCAGCGACGACCAGCCGATCACGTTTGCTGAGTGGGGCTATCTTGGTAAGGGCAAATTCCAGCGGCGCGACTTCCGCCTCGACACCCTCACCCAATCGTCGGCCTTCAGCGCGGAGGGCTCGCTCTTCGCCCACCTCGGGAAGCACGAGATCTTCAGGCCGACGAAGTCCTACCCCCCGGTGACCGTGAGCGAGCTGGCCGCCACCACGCTCGGCGACGCCCCGAAAGAGGCGGTATGAGCGTTCAGGCTAGTTTTGCGCTGCGCAGCCGGAACCCGGATGTTCTGACGTGTATCGCCAACCTCTCCAATGATGAGGTTTTCACGCCGCCCGAGTTCGCGAACCGGATGTTAGACACGCTGGCCGAGGTGTGGGCGGCCGACAACGGCGGCGCGGATCTCTGGGCGGACAAGACGGTGAGGTTCCTCGATCCGTGCACAAAATCGGGCGTGTTCCTGCGCGAGATCACCAGCCGTCTCACCAAGGGACTAGCGGCCAAGATTCCAGATCTCGAAGAGCGGGTCGATCACATAAATGACACGGCAAGTGTTCGGGATCGGTATCACACATCTCACTAGCTTGCTTGCACGCCGAAGTCTGTATTGCTCGAAGCATGCAAAAGGCAAGCACTCCGTTGCTAAGTCCTTCGCCAACGATAGTGGCAACATCTGGTTCGAGCGCATCGAGCATGCGTGGATTGATGACAGGTGCGAGTACTGCGGCGCCAGCAAGAAAACCCTTAACCGCGGCGGAGGTCTCGAAACCCACGCGTATGCGTTCATCCACACCGACGACATCAAAATTCGGGTAACCGAACTTGTTTGGAGACGATATGCAGTTTGATGTGATCATCGGGAACCCGCCGTATCAGTTGGATGACGGCGGATTTGGCGCGAGCGCCATTCCCATCTACAACAGATTTGTGGAGCAAGCGAAGGCGCTTGAGCCACGCTTCTTGACGATGGTTATCCCGTCTCGCTGGCTCTTTGGTGGCCGCGGCCTGGACGAGTTCCGCGAGACGATGCTTACTGACAACCGGATTAGAAAGCTCGTTGACTACCCGGACAGCCGGCAGGTTTCCCAAGCGTGGATGTTGCAGGCGGTATCTGCTACTTCCTGTGGGACAGAGACAATCCTGGCGATTGCCGCGTAGTTGAATTTGAGCACGGGCTAGAATCGTCAGAAACCGTGCGTCCGCTCCTGGAGGAAGGTGCCGAAGTATTCATTCGGAGCAACCGCGTGCTTTCAATTCTGCGAAAAGTGATGGCCGTGGAGACCGGCTCAACGTCACTGTGCCTCCCCGAGGCGAAGCGCTTCGAAAGGCAGGTCAGTTCGCAGAAGCCCTTTGGATTGCGGACCTTCTTTCGAGGATCTGATAAGAGGTCGTCAAAGCACGACGTGCTTGTCCTCCAAAGTAGAGGGCGCGCCTGGACGTCCAGATCCGAAGTAACAGCCGGCCAGGATCTGATTGATAAGTGGAAGGTCTTCACGTCCAAGTCGTCATCGGAGCACGCTGGTCAGGTTGACAAGAACGGGCAGCGGCGTGTGCTCTCACTGTCTGGTGTCATTCCACCTGGATCTGTTGTGACCGAGACATACATACTACTAGGCGCCTACGACACTGAGACGGAAGCGCGGAACTGTTTTTCGTATGTTGTCACGAGATTCTTCCGGTTTCTCATTGCTGCGCGGTCATCTGCGCAGGACCTCGCACGCTCAGCCTACTCGTTCGTGCCGCTCCAAGACTTTTCGAAGGCGTGGAGGGACAAGAAGCTGTACGCGAAGTACGAGCTTACGGATGACGAGATCGCCTATATTGAGAAGTTGATTCGGCCGATGGAAGTAAACGGTGAGTAAGACCATCGAGGAGATCCTTGCGCCAAAACCGGAAGCCCGGCCGCGCATCTACGCCTACTCGATCGCCGATGAGCCGCACAAGGGTCTCCTCAAGGTTGGGCAGACGACACGCGGCGTGAAGCAGCGAGTGGCCGAACAGGTTAAAACCGCCGCCATCAAAAACTACACCATCGAACTGGACGAATCCGCCGAGCGCGACGATGGTACCATCTTTACCGACTACGAAGTGCGCGTGGCGCTCATTAAGAAGGGCTTTGAGAACGCCGATCTGGAGTGGATGCGCTGCTCGGTCATTGACGTGAAAACCATGCTCACCGAGCTGCGTAGAGGCCAGCGGTTCACCGGTTCGCATCACGAAACGTTCGCGATGCGCCGGGAACAGGCCGAAGCCGTGAACAAGACGCACGCCTACTTCCACTCCATCTGGAAGGAGGATATGCACGCCGTCCCGCGCTTCCTCTGGAACGCCAAGATGCGCTTCGGTAAAACCTTCACCGCGTATCAGCTCGCCAAGAAGCTCGGCGCTAAACGCGTCCTCGTGGTAACCTTCAAGCCCGCCGTCGAGGATGCGTGGCAGACGGACCTCGAGTCCCACGTGGACTTCGACGGGTGGCAGTACCTTTCCCGCAACTCCAACCAGGACCCAAGGGACATCGATTCTAAGAAGCCGGTTGTCTATTTCGGCTCTTTCCAGGACCTTCTCGGCCGCGATGGGGCGGGGAACATCAAGCCGAAGAACGAATGGATTCACACTGTGAACTGGGACCTCGTGGTCTTCGACGAATACCACTTCGGTGCGTGGCGGGATACCGCCAAGGAGCTTTTCGAGGGTGAGGAAGAAGCGGTCGCCAAAAAGGAGACCAAGCTGGAGTACACCGCCGGCCTGGAGGACGTGAACGAGGATCTCACTGAACTTTCGGAGAAGGAGACTCAGTTTCTGCCTATCACGACCAAGGCATACCTCTACCTCTCGGGCACGCCGTTCAGAGCGCTAGCAACGGGTGAATTCATTGAGGAGCAGATCTTCAACTGGACGTACACCGATGAGCAGCGCGCCAAGGAGGAGTTCGCGGCGAAGAGCCCTGGCAAGTGGAACCCCTACGGCGCGCTGCCGCAGATGCGCCTGCTGACCTACCAGATGCCGGACGAGCTGCTGGCAATCGCGAGCGCCGGGGAGTTCGACGAGTTTGATCTCAACGAGTTCTTCGAGGCATCAGGCAGGGACGCCAAGGCGAAGTTCAAACATAAGAGCGACGTGCAGAAGTGGCTGGACATCATCCGCGGTGCGTACACGCCCCAGGTGATCGAGCATCTGAAGACGGGCACGCGGCCGCCGTTTCCGTATTCGGATGTCCGCCTGCTGCCCCACCTGCAGCACTCTTTCTGGTTCATCCCCAACGTCGCGGCCTGCCACGCGATGGCAAACCTGCTGGCCGAGAAGCACAACACCTTCTGGCACGACTACGAGGTGGTCGTCGCCGCCGGCGCCTCGGCGGGAATTGGGCTGGAGGCGCTGCCACCCGTGCGTAAGGCCATCGGAAGCGGATTCGAGACCAAGACTATCACGCTCTCGTGCGGCAAGCTCACTATCGGCGTAACCGTTCCACAATGGTCTTCTATACTCATGCTGCGCAATCTCAAGTCTCCAGAGACCTATTTTCAATCCGCGTTCCGCGTGCAATCGTCGTGGTCCATCAGGAACCCCAGCGGCGACAACCCGAACGAGGAGGAGATCCTCAAGCCTATCTGCTTCGTGTTTGACTTCGCGCCCACGCGCGCGTTGCGGCAGCTTTCCGAGTACGGGATCGGCTTGTCGCCCAACGAGCTAAACCCGGAGAACGCGGTCAAGGACCTCGTGTCGTTCCTGCCTGTGCTGGCCTACGACGGCGCGAATATGACGCAGATCGACGCGGGTGGCATTCTCGACATCGCGATGGCGGGCACCTCAGCCACGCTGCTGGCCCGCAAGTGGGAGAGCGCCCTGCTCGTGAACGTAGATAACGACACTCTGCGCCGCATCCTGGACAACCCCGAAGCGATGGCCGCCGTTGAGCGTATTGAGGGCTGGCGCGCGCTGGGCGACAACATCATTGAGACCATCATCAACAAGAGCGAGAGTGTGAAGGAGCTCAAGAACAAGGCCAAAGACCGCGATCTGACGGAGAAGGAGAAGAAACAACTCAGCGAGGAGGAGAAGGAGTACAAGTCCAAACGCAAACTCGTTCAGGAGAAGCTGATCAAGTTCGCGACGCGCATTCCGGCGTTCATGTACCTGACCGACTTCCGAGAGAATACGCTGCAGGACGTCATCACCAAGCTCGAACCGGACTTGTTTCTGCCGTCACTGGCCTAACCGTGAAGGACTTCCATTTGCTCGTACAGCTGAAGGTGTTCAACACCGAGCAAATGAACCAGGCTGTCTTTGCCTTCCGCCGCTACGAAGACGCGTCACTACGCTATACGGGAATCGAAAGCCACGAGGGCCTGACCCACTATGGGCTCTACGACACCGTCGTGGCGAGGGAATGAGAGAGCGGCCCGTCCCCCTTGCTCAACCGCCCCACCTGGGGCACAACATCAACCCCGGACTCTACGCATAATCGCGGGTAAATGGGGGCAGGCCAGCCTTTATACTGAGACATATTCGAATGGACCTCATCGAAGACTTTGTCGCTCGGTATCGTAAGGAGTTTGACTTTTATGATCAGTCTGCACGGCTAGTAGCGCAAACGTTGGAAGGCGCTCTCCAAGCCGCAGGTATTCGGGCAATCGTTACTTCACGTGCCAAATCTGTCGGACGCCTTGAACGCAAATGCCGTCAGCGTGAGGCCGAAAAGAAGTACGCCTCGGTTCAGGATATCTATGACGATATCATTGATCTAGCAGGAGTACGCGTGGCCTTATATTTCCCTGGCGAACGCAATGAGGTTGACAAGTTGGTGAAGGAGTTATTGACACTCCTTGGACCTCCGAAGAAGTTTCAAACCGAAGATGCTCCTAAGACGTTTCCAACCGGAGGTGATCCCTACGAGAAACGCTTCTCCGGTTACTGGGCTACGCATTATCGCGTGCGGCTCCGTGACAGCTCACTCACTGACGCCCAGAAACGGTACGGAGAGGCGCGAATCGAAATTCAAGTTGCGTCGGTTCTCATGCACGCATGGGCGGAGGTAGAACACGATTTGGCGTATAAGCCTCTTGAGGGGCATTTGTCCGAAGAAGAATACGCTATTTTAGACGAACTTAACGGGCTAGTGATGGCTGGCGAGATCGCTCTGGAGCGCCTTCAGAGGGCGGGCGAGGCACGGGTGGCCGCTGGCGGCAGAGAGTTCGCCAATCACTATGACCTCGCTGCGCATCTCCTCAGTCGCACCGGACGAATCGTTGGCATCCCTCTAGGGAAGGTCTGCACAGGTCGGTGTAGCGGAGCGATTGGCTGAAATGGTCATAACAGTCGGGTTCTTGGAACGAGGAACGAGTGATGGTTGGCGCGGCGATGGCCGTCACCGAGACTGCTTGCTGCCCAAAGTTTCCTCACAGCGCACACTTGGCCCCTGCTGGCAGCAGTTGTCGGCGGACCTGGTAGAGGTTGGCCAGCGCAAACATGGTCTGCGCTCGCGCCAGGTTCTTGGCCAAGCCGCGGTATCTCACTTTAGCGAAGCCCCACAGTTGCTTGACTACGCGAAAAGCGTGTTCGCCGCGCGCCCGGGTCCGCGAGCGCGCCCGGTTGATCCTCCGCCAGCGCTCGCTCAAGGGCCGCTGGGAGGTAGGGCGCCGGTTGATCCGGTAGCGCAAGCCCCAGGCCTCGAGAAACTTTCGATCGTCTTCTTTCCAGTACGCCTGATCACCGAACAGCTCCCGCTCCTGCCCGTGCAACAGATCAGGCAGCTGGGTGATGTCGGCTACGCTGGCTGCGGTCGCTCTCACCGTATGGACGATACCGCGCTTATCCGCTCCGATGTGCAGCTTCATCCCGAAGTGCCAGTTGCGGCCCTTGTGGGTCTGCTTCATCTCCGGGTCGCGGGCCGCACCGGCGTTCTTGGTCGAACTCGGCGCTGCGATGATGGTCGCGTCCACGATGGTTCCCGAGCGCAGCAACAGCCGCCGTTCTTCCAGCAACCCGGTGATCGAATTGAAGATCGCTTGGGTCAGCCCATGCTGCTCCAGCAGATGGCGAAAGCGCAAAATCGTGGTCTCGTCGGGCACCGCCTCGTCGCCCAGCTCGACCCGCACAAAGCGACGCATCGACTCACTGTCGTAGATCGCGTCTTCCGCCTGCGGGTCCGACAGGTTGAACCACTGCTGCAGGAAGTAAATCCGCAGCATCTTCTCCAGTCCCAGCGGTTGGCGACCTTGGCCGGCTTTGGGGTAGTGCGGCTCGATCAGCCGGACCAGCCGCGGCCAGGGAATCACCGCATCCATCTCGCCCAGGAACCGCTCGCGCCGAGTCACTTTGCCCTTCCCATTCCACGCCATCGATGCGAACGTCCGCTGATTGCCCATCCCCACACCTCCACACCTGCCGATCCTACTAACGGTTTATACCAGAACCCAAACACTTGTGCAGAGATTCCCTAGCAGATGCCGCCTTGGGCCGAGTAGATTTATTGTTTCAGTTCCTAAAGCGCCTCGACCTCTCCACTCCAGACCGTATCGCTCCTTACATCGACGCGCTCAGCACTGATACCGAAAAACGGCCAATAGCAGAACAGATTATCGATCGCTTGCTCGCAGAAGACGATTCCCGTTATGCAATCTACGAATCCATTCGAGACGCACTCAGCGAAGCACACGTGGCAACTGCCTCGCCGGATTTCCAAACTGCCGTCGGATTTTTTCTCACGAAGTGGATCGAATTTGAGCGCCTACTCCGTAACTTGGCTCCAGAGCAAGAGGGACTTAAAATTGTACCGACTGGCTTTGCGCTGAGGCGACTTAGCATTATCGATAATCCTGCTGTTATCGATGATATCGAGCGTATTCGACGACTACGAAACAACCTAGTGCATGGCATCGAAGTGCCCGACCCCGCGGACCTTCGTGAAGCAGGGGCTAGTTTGCAACGCATCGTAGAGCAATTGAAAAAACGTCGACGAAAGAAACGTCAACGAAAGAGGTGACGCTGTGACTTTTTTACAACTCCCTGAATACAGGGTCTCCAAGATCGGCGTTTGAGAAATGCGGGCACGAGGTCGCCTGACGATTTCGCAGAGTATGGCTTTCCCTCACCGTGTTCTCGTTGCCGGTGTAGACCAGCCAGGCATAAATTCGGTCACTCCGAGTCCAGTTTGTAACCAAGTCCACGGCGAGGCCGACTGCGGTGGACGCCAAAACCCCGTTGGGCCAGATAACCTGTGGCCGAGCGCCGGCATTTCCGTATCGTGCGGCCTCTCGGGCGAGGGTCTCGTCGGTGAGGAAGCCCATGCACTTCATGCAAAGACTGCCCGGCGATGAAAGTATAACCTGCCCCCCAATCACGGGAGGGTCTTTGCCGTGCACATCCATCCCGATGTCGATGTAGTGCATGAGGTAACGCCGGCAGGCGATCTCGAGCTCCTGGCGGGCCTTGTAGCTGTCCACACACCCTATAACGATCTGACATTCACGGAGCGGTTCGGGGTTCTCCTGCCACTTGGAAGAGAAGCCGCGGACACGGGCCTCCCGCTGCAGCCCAAAGATCGTCATCTTCGCGAGATGGAGTTTCGGCGTCTCGGCAAAACTGTCGGAAAGGGTCGCGCCAACGAGCCGGTTCAGATTGGATTCTTCGACGACGTCGTAATCGTAAATGACGTAGCGTTGAAACCGGATATGCGCCAGCTGCTGAACGACGTGGGAACCTCCACCTCCCAGCCCGACCACCGCGATCGTGCATTTGGAGATCAGGTCCTGAGAATCCAAGCCGAGAAACGATTGTCGGGAATAGCGATCTGAGCTCATCGGAGTACCTCTCGCTCGAATACTCGGATTGGGACGCCGATCACGCTGATGCTGCCGGAAGTTGTCGGCTCACCTTGTCCCGGCAACCAGACCCAGGCGGCCGCATGATCTGCGCTCAAGAGAATCATTCCGTGGGCAGCTTGAGGCCCAACCGCCTGAAAACCTGGCATCATCTTCGGGATCTCGCGCCAGTCGGTCGGGCTTGGTCTTGGCTCGCCGCGATGCTGATGTAGATGAACGTGGAAAATTCCTTCACGTGTCGAACGACCATGATACACGGCGTGCATAGCCCTAGTGATGGCCTCACTGTTGATACGAGCACCAACATGGGGATCGTCGATATAGTACTCATCAGGGATGGAGTGATATCGCGTGAGAAGAATCAATTTTGCGCTGCCGGTGAGGCTGCTCAGGCGACCGGACACGAATCCAACTCGCTCCGCCGCAAAGCGATGAGGACGTTCCAGGTCGCGCATGATTTCTCGGTATAGAGCGCCCGATAATTTGAACTGGATGCTCATTTTTCCTTCACAAAGCCGTTGAGGTGACCGATCAACAACTGGGACAATGTCGGGTTCGCCATCTCAACCCGCCATGAAAAGGCGAACCAGTTCCTCTCGACGATCCTGGCGTTGCTCACGTTCCAATTGCGCGTATAAGGACCTTGGATCTGGCTCGAAAAATACAGCCGCGATGGGTAGCCGTCCTTCGGCTCGGGACAGAGAAGCGCATCGCACTCGGCCGGCTGACATCCTGCTGGGAGGCGGAGGCCTTCGAGGTACAGAAAGGTCACCCCGCCCTCAGTCACCGCGCTCAGCTTTTTGCAGTAACGCTTGAGATCTTCGATTTGTTCTTTCGGATATTCCATGGAACTCACCGCTTAGGAGGATGACCCTCCCGACTGCGGCTGCGAAAAGAAGGTTTCGCAGCCGCAAATTTCTATTGGCTGGTTGGGTGGGATGGACATTGGCGGTCCGCCCTTTTCTTCAAGGAGTACGTATCCATCGGGGGTTTGGCCAACCTTAGCGAGGATCTGCGCAACCGTATGGACGCCCCGCTCGATCTCGTAGGGGTGGTCGTCGCCGTTGATGAAAATCGTGACGATCTCCTTGTGAGCCGTGATGAATCCCTTCAGCCCGCGTTGTCGCAGGTCGACGATTTCCTCTGGCTCGATCACGTCGTTGTCGCAGTGGACAAATTCCGTGATCAGCTCGAAGGCGCAGGGCCGCTTATCGACCTTGCTGAGCAGGATCCTTCCGGTCGGGTGAGCCGTATCGACGCGGACGACCCGGTCGTCAATTCGGACCCGGTACACCTGAGCATCGGGCACTTCCCGGCCGCTTTCGGCCATCTCGCGGATGTCGATTTCTGCTTCTGAAATAGCTTCGTTGGACATATAAACACCTTTCTTTGTCAATTTGGTTCAGCTCAACGCGCTAAACCTCTACACTTAAAGGCGCGTGGCCGCGCGAGGTCGGACACGAGAGGCGAAATTAAATTTTTGTCCGGGATGGCCCTGCTCAGACGCCTATATCCTGGGAAGGCGGTAAATGGGTGTGGATGAGAAGCCGCGGGAGCTGAACAATCGCAGCGAGAGGTCCGTCCTTACTCGCGACGAATTCATTGCTGCCCTGAGGGCGCTGTCACCGGCTGGTCTTCTGCGGCTTGAGAAAAAGGCGAGATTTCGTGCTCTCGGCTCTGGTATGGAGGCCAATGATCTTCTTCAAGAAGCGATACTGCGCACGCTCGAGGAGGATGGGCGAAAATGTCCGTCGGATGTGCCCATTCCCATCTATCTCGACAACGCCATGCGCAGCATCGCCGATGGCGAACGGAAAAAGTACGTGCGCGAGCGGCCGGCGGGCGCCGGCCAGTCCGACGAGGGACCGGAAGAGGAATTACTCGTTGATCCTCCGGATCCGGCTCCCTCGCCAGCAGATACGGCCCTCGCTCGAATTGAGCTTGGGGAAGTGCTGGATGCCCTAGTGCAAATGTTTGCGGACGATCCTGAGGCACAGGCCGTGATAATGGGCGATAGCGAGGGATGGTCTGCCGACGAGATCAAAGACCTGGGCAACATGGACGACAAACAGTACGCTGCCGCGCGTAAGCGGGTTCGGCGGGGTCTCACCAAGAAATTCGGCAATCGAGGACGACCATGAGCAAGGATTCAGATGCCCGAATAAAGCTCGACCGATTAGGTGAAGCTCTCGCCAAAGATCTGGATGCACTCTCTGACGATGAGCTTATGGAAGAGATCGCGGCTACTGATGAAGAACGACAAAAGACGGTAAGCCACATGCGCAGCCTCATCGAAGAGGCAATTGCTACGAGCGGGCGGCGGCGGTTGGCTAAGGCGCGACAGGCCTATGATGCCATCAGAGGTAAGGCGCGGGCCAAAGTGACTGAACTCCCTCTAGATCGGAAAAAAGCGCTGGTCGCCCATTTTGCAAAAAACCCGCAAGCACTGCCGGAAAAATTAACAATGGCAGCGCGCAATGAGGCCAATTCCGAAGCTGATCTAGATAGCCTTCTTCAGGATCTCCTTGAGTTGGGCGCTATCGATGATGAGGGTAATCCTCGATGAAGCTCAGACCCGCTGAGCTACTGCTTAAGAATCTCGGAATTACCGACCCGCGCGAGATTGATTTGGAGGCTATCGCTTTAGACCAAGGCGCGATCGTGAAGCATGGCTCGCTGGACGGATGCGAGGCACGCATAGTCGGCTATGGCAGTAGGGCCATCATAACGGTTGATGACAGGAAGCCTCGGACACGCCTGCGGTTCTCCACTGCGCATGAGCTCGGCCACTGGAAACACCACCGCGGCCGTTCTCTGGTCTGCCGACCCGATGAACTCTCTGACCTGAGAAGCAATTCTCTTGATCCCGAGCGAGTAGCCGATTTCTACGCGGCAGACCTCCTCCTTCCGCGTTACTTGTTCGTGCCGCGCGCGGCGGCGCTGCGGCTCTCGACCTTTGAAGCCGTTGAGATTCTGAGTAAAGAATATTCGACCAGCATTCCCGCAACGGCGATCCGCCTGGCGCAATACGGCCCTGAGCCGGCGATGCTCGTTTGTCACGGCCCGGAAGGTCGAAAGTGGTTTAATAGACCGCAGCAGATCCCGGAGCGTTGGTTTCCAAGAGATGATCTCTCGGCCGACTCATCCGCAATGAATGTGCTTTATGGCAAGAACCGCCTCGGCCGACGAAGTACTGTCGGCGCTGAGGCGTGGTTCGACCGATGGGATGCCAACCGTTACGAGCTCTATGAGCAGAGCCTCAAGATCTCCGATCAGGAGGTCTTAACGCTCCTGGTCTTTACTAATGAGGAAATGCTGGAAGATCATTAATTGGAGATTGCCGCATTGCCAGCAATTTGGCAGGGCGGGGGGAGGGCGGTCCCGCTATTGGCCAAATAACGACAGATCCTCCAAAAGTTCCGGCCCCTCGTTCTTGACGCTGTTCACCAGCGGCGATGCAGACCGGACGACCAAAAGATCGTCCGGCGCCGGCGCCAGAAGGCGCTTGAGCGAGAGGGGATGGGGCTCGCGCAAATTCATCCAGTCGGCAGCACCGGCCGCGTCGAGAATAACCGGCATGCGGTTGTGAATTCTCTCGATCGTTCGATTGGCGGCCGTCGTGATAATGTTGAACGTCGTCCCCCACTCGCCGGGATGGGACTGCCATGCCTCAAAGAGTCCGGCGAAGAGGAGCAGAGCGCCGTCCGCCGGATGGATCCATAACGGCTCGCGCCTGGCCTTGGGACCGCGCCATTCAAAAAAGCCGTCAGCCGGCACTACGCAACGCCGCTTTTCGAACGCCTCCCGCAACGAGGGAAGCTTGTCGACGGTCTCCGCTTTCGCATTGATGCACATCGAGGCCCGGCTGGCGTCCTTCGCCCAACTATTCACCAGGCCCCAGGTCGCCGGGATCGCCTCGCGGTTCTCGTACCTGGTTTTGAGAACGAAGTAAGGTTGCGTCGGCGCGATATTGAACCGTGGCGTGTAATCGCCGAGTTCGCTCTCAGGCACGCCGAGCATGGCCGCCAGCTCCGTCCTGTCGCGTCGCGTCATCGTGAATCGACCGCACATATCAACGGCCCTTTGCGAGGATCTCGCGCAAGCGATTTTTCAAAAGCATCTCGGCGGGTGAGTGCGGGCTGGCTTCCAGCCAGCGCTCGAAGTCTTGTACGCGAACCGTATGCTCAATCTCGGGATGCTTTACTTTAACAGAGATCGGCGTCTGACCGCGCCCGATGTCCTCGACCCAATCATTGTCGCGGAAAATTCGTAGTGCTTGGGCGACCGCCTCGTAGACGCTGCCAGCACTAACTTCAACCGTATGTTCAACTTCCTTAAGATCGAGACAGGAAACCTTGCACGTCTTCAATGCCACAGGGACGATTTATCAGTTTCGTTTTTTCTTCGCCAGAATAGCGGCGAAAAATAGCAGATCGGATGAATCGGACAAAAGAAAAGCGGGCAATTGAGGAGGGGGGGAGTCTCCTTAATGCCCGCTTCTTCAACAGTCTGATGGCAAGGGAGGAGGTTCGCAATCGGACTATTTGGTTTGGACGAGACTTCCGCGCGGCATATATTCAAGCCAGGTTCGAGGCGATCAGAGGGCGGACAACGGAAGGGCAGGTTCCGTAGAGCATGGGCCGCCTCGTAGCCGCTGCCAGCACCGACTTCAACCAAAACGTTTTAACTTCCTTTTACGTTGTGTTACGGGCGACGTTCTCTGCACCGGATTGAAACCCCGATGTGCTCGCCATGACGATTGAGTTCGCGTGAACGTCTCTGGCCTTCGTTATGAAAGCTGGTCTACCCCAACTTACCCGCAGTTATAAGCACCAGAATCGGCTCGATGTTGTCCAGACTGAGCCCACGCTCGTGATTGAGGCTGTGCTTACGGGTGAAGATGCCGCGGCTCGATAATGAAAAAGCGCGGCGAAAAAGTGATGTCACGGTTGTCACCTCGCGGAGTGTAATACGGCTCTGGCGCGGCGGACTGCCCTATGCGGCAGTCCTTGCATATTCTGCCTGGCGCAATCGGCGGAGCGCCGTCCGATAGTGGGACTCGTCAAGCTCGATGCCGAGATATTGGCGGCCAAGTTGCTGGGCCGCGACAAGCGTAGAGCCGGAGCCACAGAACGGGTCAAGGACAGTGCCGGACGGCTTGCAGAAAGCCTCGATGAGAGGCGAAAGCGCCTCGATGGGCTTCTGCGTGGGATGCAGCCGGTTGCCGGTATAGGCAAAGTCGATTACGTCGGACACGGGCTGTGCCGGCGGCCGTGGATTGCCCTTTGCCAACAGATAGGCCTGCTCATGCTGGTAGCGCATGAAGCGGACAGACGAAGCGTATTGCTTGCGGAATACGACGTGCCCGACTATCGAGAAACCGGCCCTACGCCATGCCGACATAAACAGGTCGGCCGTGTTCCAGCCGTAAAAGCTCACGCAGAATGAGTCTGGCTTGAGGACGCGATAGACCTGCATGAAGGCCGGTTGCAGCCAGCGGTCGTTGTCATCGTTTTTGACGCTCTTGCCGTCTCGGGCGCGGTATCGCGTGATGTAGGGCGGGTCAGTAAGAACGAAATCAACGCTGTAGGACGGGATGCGCCGCATAACATCGACGCAATCGCCGTGCAGGACCACGCCAGAGTCGAGCATGTCAACGGCCTTGTCGGTTAGGATTTGGTGCGCGTCCATCGTTCTTGCCTCCATCCCCATAAAAGGGGAATTTTTCCGTCCGCCCTCCCACAAAAGCTGGAGGGCGACGAAAAATTCGGAGTCAGGAATTTTGGAATGCGAAGACGCAGAGCTTCGCGGACGCAGGCAAGGACTCTTTCACCTGGCCAAGGACGCGCGGAGCGGCGAGCCACAAATGGGTTGGTGCGAGAACGGTGGCCACGGCAAGGAATCGCCCAAAGCCTAGAAGGTTTCGCCGAATAGATCGAGCACCGCCCGCCATGCGCGCGTCGTGTGCTTCGGGTGATAGCCGACGCCGGGCACAGTGGCCTCGGTGTGAGTGATCCCCTCAGCGGGCGATCCATCCGGGTTTGTCGGCCGAGCCCAGAAAGCGTGCTTGGCTCCGCCATAGATATTCACGCGCCAGTCGACCCCGGCATCTTGGAGCGCGCGACCAAACGTCAGGACTTGCTCAGGGGTGCAAAGGGGGTCTTCGGAGCCGGTGCACAGAAGGAAAGTGCCGGTAACATCGGTCCAGTCCTCGGCACTGGCGTCTGGCAAGCCGGGATGAACGACCGCAATGGCCTTGAACTGGACGCCGATCCTGGCAAGTTCGAGCACGATCCGGCCACCAGCACCATAGCCGAGAGCGGCGATGCGGTTAGGGTCAACACCGGGCACCGCGAGAAGAATATCAAGCGCGGCGCGACCGATAGCCTGCATCCGCTCGACATTGGCCATCAAGGGCATGGTTCGGGCTAGCATCGCATCCGGCCGACCGAAGAACACCTGACCACCGTGATAATCCATAGCCAACGCTATATAGCCATGCGCGGCCAGATCGTCGGCTCGCTGCCGTTGATAGTCGTCAAGGCCGACCCCATCATGTCCTATAAGCACCGCCGGCCAAGGCCCCTCACCGTCCGGCTGCGCTAGATGGGCGACCATGCTCAGACCGTCCACGTCATAGGTGACTTCACGCGTTGCAATCATCATCATCACACATGCTATCGAGCACTAGGGTGAGACTCGCCGTGTCAGGCGGCGAGCATGAGGGGCGGGCTGTTGCTGTTCGCGGCCGCCCTCGCCATTCGGTCGAATCTCATGTCCGTCAGTTGGTGGACGATCCGAAGGCAGGTTCCGCCCGTCGCGTTCGGAATGATTGTGAACGTCACGGTGCTTTCAAAGAAAGGCGGGCTGTCGTCGCGCAGCTTGTAGCGGACTTCTTGGCCGGGGTTGACGGTGATCGCGTCGGGATCGGCCAATGCCTCCTTTGGCAACCACCTTTCCCGAAATTCGGGAATGCTGATAGCGCGCCAGACCTTTTGCGGCGGATCATCCAAGTCAAATTCCAGCTCGACGCCGCTATCCTGCTCCGTGGTCTTTTCTTCGTTCATTGGTCCATGTCCTTTAGCAAGACCTTGAGAGCTGCGATGCGGGCGGGCCAATAGGCGCGATACTTCGCCAGCCATTGAGCGATGAGAGCCAGCCCCTCCGGATCGACTTCGTAATTCACGAAACGCCCCTGCCGTTCTTCCCTCACGAGCTTTGCGCTCCGCAGAACCGAGAGGTGTTGCGACATTGCCGGCTGGCTGATCTCCATGCCCTTGCGCAACGTGCTGGCGTTCATGCTCCCTGCCGACAGCTTATCGAAGATCGCGCGGCGGGTCGGGTCTGCCAAAGCTCGGAAAATAACATTCTCGACCATACCAACACATAAGCACACACTTATGCGAGTCGCAAGCCTGTTTCGGGATGACTTTCTATTGTCGCGGAAATCCTAAGTTTTGATACGTCGCAGAAATCAGGAGTTTTGAAGCGCGTGACGGGCTGGCGTTGCAATGCAGTCGGGCCAGGTCTGGACCTTCGCATCCGTGCCACGAAAGTCGCGTTTCGGGACGGGAGCCAACGTCTCCTCCTGGCGGATTTTGTTGAAAAAAGCCGCTTGAGGCGATGACTCCCGTCTGATTCACTTCTCCTGACGACGGGAGAAGTGGCAATGATGGGGGAGTGCGCCAGGTTCCGTGTGCATGTCTTTGACGCGCTGGACGTGGCGCGCATCAGGAAGGGGGCAGGCATGACGCAAAAGGAATTCTCGGCGGCCTTTAAAATCCCGTTGCCGACACTGCGCCATTGGGAACAGGGCCAGCGTGTTCCCCAAGGCCCGGCCGGTGTCCTGTTGCGTGTGATCGAGAAGAACCCTGACGCCGTTCTGAACGCGCTGCGGTAAAGGGATAGGCTATCCGGGTATTCCGATTACTGATGTTGGAGGCGAAGTTTTCCAGGAAAGCGCCGCCTGCTCGCCGCTGGTAGCGACGAGCGCGGGTAAATTCGGAGCAGAAGCACGGGCGGGCACTAGTTGATTCATGGCAGACCCAGTTTTTTCTTGAGCTCAGCTTTAGCGATTTCCACAATTACACTGAAAGCAACTCCTGCGGTCGCACCGACACGGCTTTAGTTTTTTGCCAAAGATCGGGATCGCTAACGCTGTCCAGAAAATCATGCCCCTCCCACGTCAGATCGAGTCTCTGCCCAGGTCGTTGACGGCCGCCGTCTCGCCACGGGCAACCGTAACGTGGCTGCCAGCAATGCCAGATTTGTGCGCGCCGGCTGATAGTCCGGCACCTCGCGCACCAGCTCACGCCATACCATCGACGCACGGGCCGTCTTTCCCTCCTCGGCATAGATCGCACCGAGCGAGTTTCGCGCATCAGGTTGCCCAGGTTTCAACCGCAGCGAATCCAGCGTCTCGCGCTCGGCATCCGCGAGCATTCCACGCCGCTCATAGACAAGGGCGAGATTGAAGTGCGACTCGGAATGGCCCTCACCGAGGAGCACCGCCCGCCGCAGACTGTCCGTCGCTTCGTCCAGGTCGCCGTTTTCGAGTTGAGCCAACCCCAGGTTCTGGAATAAATCCCAATTTCTCAGTCCAAGCACTGCGGCACGCTGATACTCACTGCGCTCCGCCGTCCTCTTGCCGATCATTCCCTGGGTAAAACCCAGATGATAATGAGCGAGGGCATTGTCGGGATGTTTGCGCACGACGTCGGCGTGCAGGCGAATCGCCTTCGGGTAGTCTTCAACGCCGAGGGCATAGTCCGCGCCGACATCACAGACTTGCTGGTCGCCTCCGCCCGCGCATGCGATGCGCGCAATGCCCAGTGAGAGCAGCAGGACAGCCGCCGCGAATGCGATTCTTTTCCGGGGACTCATAATTATCCGTAACATCGTTAGTCACTGTGCATCGCTATCGTGCAGAGACGATATGTAGAGAGTGACGGGTAGGCGGCCCATGCTTCCGGCCGCATCCTGTGCGATGGCTGGCGCCTTTGCGGGCACCAGCAGAGCGGCGATGGTCCACGACCCAGGTGAAAATGACTTTGCTGCGAAGCTTCATCATCGAATCCTCCTAAGTCTATTGCTTGGCTTCCGATTAGACGCCGGCTCGAGCGAGGGGCGAGGCCTGGCCTGCACGTTCGGGGTCGCACAGGCAGGCCTGCCGCTCATATGGCAGCCTCCGCCGTCATCAGAACCGTTAACGGGAACGTGGTTTTTCTCCTACGGCAAGGCTAAGAGAATATGAATCTTGGCTCTTCTCCTTCGTTCCGAACGTCGAGCGTCCGGCCTTCAAGCGGCTCCCTCAGCGCGTCTTCCACGAAGATGTGCAGGCCATCCTTTTCCAACTCCGCGTCACCCGCTTTAGGCGCATCGCAGACGTCGAGTCCGACTAGAATAGTTCCATCCGCGCGGGAAACCGCATCGCGCCTGATGCGGATTCCAGCATCCTCCGACGCCCCTTCCTTTGACTTGGCAGTGGCCTTCAATACGCTTATTGCTTTATTCGTAACTTTGAGCATCGTGTTCAACCTCCTATCCACTTTGCGGTTCGGGCATCGATGCTGCGAGCCCCGACTAGCAGCATCTGCGTCAGTCCACCTGGAAGCCGGCCGAGCAGTCAGATCGCAAAACGCGACGAATTCGGGCGGATGACTTGCCTCGAATTTTTGTCCTTACTCTTTCCGGCATAGCGGGTGGACGCGAAGGATCGCGTAATCTTTCGAGAAAATAATGCGTGGGGAAAATCGAGACTCAGGGAGATCGATCTCGACGTAGAAATAGCCTTCAACATTCAGTAGCCCGTGTCAAGTCCGCACACCGCCGAACGGTTCACTGAGAACTGGCGGGCCTGTATATCGAAGGCGTGGTCTTGAAAATGTTGGGTTTCTACACAGGCTCGTAGGCAAACCGCCATGCGCCGGTAAAACCCTATCATTTGATTATCCATCGCGACCGGCTCGAGCGTTTTCTCGCGAGAACTCATTCCGCAACTGCACGAGGAGCGTAGGCATCTTCGTCTGCGTCACTGCCAAAGTCGCATTATCGAGGCCAGTTTTGGGCCTCTCCCCTTTTCACCTTTCCTACCAAGAAACTCAGCTCAAGCGGCTTTGCGAATTTCGACCTCGTAGCCGAGTTCTTTGATACGACGCGCGAGACGTTGCGCGGTCCGCTCCTTATCCATGCGGGCGAAGTAGAGTGACCCGAGATCGCGATACGCCACCTGATCCCGCAGCAGATAATAAGCCGTGGTCAGGATCGACGCGGCGACCGCGATAATAGCCTTTTGTGGACCGCGCCGTGCGCGTAGCCTGACAAACTGCGCGTGGAGATAGTTGTTCTTATTGCGAGTCGCGGCCCATGCGCATTGCACCAGCACGGTTTTGAGCCACGGGGCGCCGTGGCGCAAGCGGCGGGACATGACCTTGCCCGCACTTTCGTTGAGTTGCGGACACAGCCCGGCCCATGATCGCAGGTGCGCAGCCGTCGCAAACCGGCTCATGTCGACGCCGATCTCGGCGATAATCACGTGGGCGGCCGTCGCGCTGATTCCCGGGATAGTTACCAAACATGCGACCGCCGTGTTAAAGGGTGCGACCACCACCGCGATCTGCTTCTCGAAAGCCGTGACCGTTTGTTCCAGGTGCGCTATCGTGCCGAGATGTTGGCTCAGCAAAAGCCGATGATGCGCCGTGACTTTGCCGTGCAGCGCCGCCGCCAGCGTCTCGCGTGACGCGGTCAGCCGCCCATCGCGTAAAGCGGCCAACTGCGAGGGATCAGTTTCGCCGGCACTAAGCGCTTTTGAGCATGCGACGGCCGCTTTCGCCGAACACGTCCGAGACCACGGAAGCCAGCTTTACATTGGCGTCTTCGAGTACCTTCTGGATGCGCTGCTTGTGCTGGCCGATCTCACGCATCAGCTGCTTGCGGGTACGGGTCAGATCGCGCAATGCCTGGATCGGTCCCGGTGGCACCAGACTCGCGCGGATCAGGCCATGCGCCAGCAAGTCCGCGATCCAGGTCGCATCGTTAACGTCGCTTTTGCGCCCAGGTACGTTACGGATATGAGCCGGGTTGGCGAGGAGAAGGTCGAGTTCACCCTCCAGGATGTGCCACACCGGCTTCCAGTAGACGCCGGTCGCCTCCGTCGCGACGTGTGTGCAGCCCGCTTGTCGCAGCCAGTCGCCGAGCGCCAAAAGTTCCGCCGTGGTGGTCCCCCAGCGGCGGACCTCATGCCGTACCCGTCCACGCTCTTGCACCCGCAAGCATCCCACCACGGTCGCTTTGTGGACGTCCAACCCCGCGCAACGCTGATGAAGTACTTCCATTGCTCACTCCTTCACCACGCCGCCGGCGCGAGGCCCCTCCACAGCGAATTCTACCAACCGTGCTCGCGAACCATCCGGTCCTCGGCAACAATCCAGGGTGCTCGCGGGGCCTCAGGTCAAACTAACACTCGGGCTGCGAGCACCAGGAAAAAGCCGACCTCGGTGCCGACAGCGCGGTGTCCTTCTCTTAGCAGGTTTCATCCATCAGGGTGGGCGCAGCCCATGCCGAACTAACACGATAAAATACATTTTCGGGTTAGAAACACGACAGAGAGTAGGGCGGTCAGCAAAGGCAGCATGGCCAAGGATCTTACCACGCGCTCTGACTCCACGAGGTCCGCCGGGGTCACTCCGAGTGATGCCGGTCTATAGCCTAAAAGATGGAACTGGCTGCGCGGGGCGCGGCAATCAGGCCGTGGCCCTCTGCCCGAATATAGCGTGATAAAGGACCAGGACGACCACCGCGCCAATTACGGCGACGAAGATGCTGTAGATGTTAACACCGTTAACGCCGGCCGCACCCATCGCGGTGAAAATCCATCCGCCGACGAATGCTCCGATGATTCCGAGAATGATGTCGCGAATCAGCCCTTCGCCGGTCTTGTTAACCAGCTTGCTGCCGATGAAGCCCGCGATTAGTCCTACTACGATCCATGAAATGATGCCCATCGAGGTGAGTGGCGGAGGGGAATCACACCCCTCCGCTCTCTCAGAACCGGACATGAGCCTCTCGACTCATCCGGCTCCCATCATCCGGCCGTTGGTTCCCAAACGGCTTGGCTCTATTCATGCCGGTCCTCCCCTTTCGGGTTGCCTGCTGAATAAAGCCGGATGACGACGCCCCTTCGGTCCAATCCCATTGCAGGACCTTCTTCCCTACTACGGACGTCTCCGCCCCTGTGCCCCGCATCGGTACTCAGACCCTCACGGCTGCCAGCCGCTTGGG
>Ga0185299_10000454_pt1 | contig 111220 bp, 115 predicted proteins | sample PaiPotPPA55metaG_FD_128002 | JGI IMG/M metagenome (GOLD analysis project Ga0185299, IMG submission 128002) | Iron sulfur acid spring bacterial and archeal communities from Banff, Canada, to study Microbial Dark Matter (Phase II) - Paint Pots PPA... ... | reverse complement strand
GCGTTTCCGCCCCGCCAAGCCGGGCGACAACGTTCGCCCAATCTTCGTTCACAAGTGATTCGTGTCTCATGACACTTTGGAATCACAGACGATTCCGCGGCGCAAGACTATTTTAACGTATATGGGCGAACGCCGGGACGACGCCTACTTGTGGCGCACTCCCCGCCACAAAATAAAAATCTTCCCGCCCCGGCGGCGAGCCGTAGATGAACGGCTGCTGCTCATGCCTGGTCGAATTCCAGACGTCGTCGCGGACGATGTCGAACAATTTTCGCACCTCGACATGCGGCTCCCTGACGTCGCGCGCCACCGCCATCGCGAACGGTGAGTCGACGCCCTCGCCGTCCTGCGCGGTCTCGCCGTGCTTGGCGGCGTACACCACCATGAAACCGGCGCCGGGCTCGATATCCGACAGCCCCTTGTCGACCAGCCTCAAGGCAATGGTCCGCTGCATGGCGGGCGCGAACGGATTGTCGCGGCAGGCATCGAGCATGACGAGATGGAGCTTGCGCGCAGCGCCCACCGCGGCGATCACCTGCTCCAGCGCGACCGCCTCGGTCTCGGCGTCCTTGTCCGCGGCGAGCTTGGCGTCGACCGGGACCAGATAATTGACGCCGCCGATCTCGAGCCCGTGGCCGGCGTAATATAACACCGCCCAGTCGGCCTTTTCGGCGTCGCGCCCAAACGCGCGAAGGGTGTCGAAGAATTTGTCGCGGGTCAGGTCGTTGGCAAGCATCACGGTCTGGAATCCGACCGCGCGCAAGGCCTCGGCGACGAGCCTGGCATCGCGCGGCGGATTGGCGAGCTGAGGCGCGTTCTGGTAGGCGCCGTTGCCGATCACCAGCGCGACGCGCTTGGTCGTGGCCGCGCCAGCGGGCCCCTGCGGCGTCAGCGCGGCCAGCCGTTCCCGGGCTTTTTCGCGGGCAGCTGCGACCTCGTAATTGTCGAATGGCGTCAGGGCAAAACTGGCGGAGCGATAGTCGGCGCGCGCCTGTTCCAGATTGTGCTTCCGCTCGAACACTTCCCCCCGGCCGAGATGGCCGCGCACGTGATTGGGATTGAGACCAAGCACGAAATTGAATTCCTTCAGCGCGGCGTCCAGATCTCCCTTGGCCAGATAGATCTCACCGATGCTCGCCAGCGTGTACTGGTTTTTCGGCATCTTCTCGATCACCCGGTTGCAGTCCGCGAGCGCCTTTTCGAACTGGCCCATGGCGGTATAGGTGAGACAGCGAAGGCTGGGCACCCCAACCGCCGCGGGTTCAATCCTTTCTGCTTCGGCAAAATCCGCGAGCGCGCCGTCGTAATCCTTGTTGATCGTCAGCAGGTGCCCGCGATTGATGCGGGGCATGTAAAGATTTGGATTGAGGTCGACCGCGGCGTTGAAATCGTCGAGCGCGCTTTGCAGTGCCCCCCTGGCGCATATACAGCGTGCCGCGATTGTTGCGGGCGAGCGGGGAGTTGGGACGCATCTGAAGCACGAGATTGTAGTCCGCCATCGCGTGCTCGTCGTCGCCTTTCGCTTCATAAGCAAGCCCGCGGCCGTTGATATAGTTGGGGTTGTCCGGATCGGCGGCATGCGCCGCTTCGAACGCGGCCAGCGCCTTGTCGAATCTGCGAGTGAACTGAAACGCCGCGCCCCTGACTCCATAGGCGATGGCCAGATCCTTTCCCTGGACCTGCCCGGCCGCAATGACCTTTTCGCAGGCGTCCTGCCGCGCCTTGGCCTCGGTTTGCCGGTCGCGGCACAGATCCATGTCATCGGCCAGCGCCGGGCCGGCGATGACCAACAGGACGACCGAAAATGAAAGGGCGCGCAACATATGCAAAACGCTCCGGCGGATGAGGTTTTGTCGGTCGATAGAAGCCACGGTTCATTGGGGCCTGCGACCGCGGCAATATTATTCACGAACTCGTGCGCATCGGGCAGTAACAATGTCCGCACCGCCGCGTATCTTGGCACATCAGGCCGGGCCACGATGATTGCGAACCGCCGCCCCGGCGCTAAACTATCACCAGATCCGCTTCACCCAAAGGAACCCGCCATGTCCCGCAGCCAATTCAGCCGCCTTTCGCTTTGCGCCGCCGCCATTGGCGCGCTGGCGATCGCCGCTTTCGCCGTGGCGCCGCTGCGCGCCGCGGAAGACGCCGTGGTCATCCCCGCTCCCGCCCAAGACGTCAAGGCCGCCGACGGCATCCAGACCGTGGTCGTCGCGGGCGGCTGCTTCTGGGGCGTGCAGGGCGTGTTCCAGCATACCGCGGGCGTCGTCAACGCCGTCTCCGGTTATGCCGGCGGCAGCAAGATGACGGCGGACTACACCATGGTCTCGACCGGCACTACCGGCCATGCCGAGTCGGTCCAGATCAAGTTCGACCCGAAGCAGATCAGCTACGGCAAGATCCTGCAGATCTTCTTCTCGGTCGCGCACGACCCGACCCAGTTGAACCGGCAGGGCCCCGACAGCGGCACCCAATATCGCTCGGCGATCTTCACCACCTCCGACGAGCAGAAAAAGGTGGCCGACGCCTATATCGCCCAGCTCAACGCCGCAAAAGTCTACAAGAAGCCGATCGTGACCAAGGTCGGGCCGCTGGAGGGATTTTTTCCGGCCGAGGCCTATCACCAGGATTACCTGACGCTGCACCCGACCCAACCCTATATTGCCTATAACGACATTCCGAAGGTCGAGAACCTGAAGAAGATCTTTGCAGACAATTACATCGAGAAGCCGACGCTGGTGAGCGAAGCCAAGGTCACCAACTGAGGGTTTGCTCCAAGAAGGATACAAATGTCCGACACCAAGACGATGACCGGCAAAGTGCAAAAGAGCGAGGCCGAATGGCGCAAGGAACTGACGGCGATGCAGTATGCGGTATTGCGCGAGAAGGCGACCGAACGGCCGTTCTCGGGCGAATACGAGCATGAGCATCGGCCCGGCACCTATATCTGCGCCGGCTGCGGGCAGACGCTGTTCGAATCCGACGCCAAGTTCGATTCCGGCTGCGGCTGGCCGAGCTTTACCGCACCCGCGGCCAAAAGCCATGTCGACGAAGAGCGCGACGTGAGCCATGGCATGATCAGGACCGAAGTCTTGTGTGCGAAGTGCAACGGCCATCTCGGCCACGTCTTCGACGACGGCCCCGGCCCGACCGGTCTGCGCTACTGCATCAATTCGGCGGCGCTGAAACTGCAGCCGAAATAGAAGCAGATTCTTCCCTTCTCCCCTTGTGGGAGAAGGCGCCCGCGATACGAAGTATCGTGGGCGGATGAGGGGTCTGTATCCGCGGAGAGGGACCCCTCACCCGCCTTCGCTTCGTTTATCATCGGGCAGCGCTTCGCGCCGACCCGTTGGCGAAGCCACCCTCTCGCACGAGGGGAGAGGGTAAAGAGCATCTGCGCGTATTCAGGCTCACCTGGGTTCCCTCGCTGGAACCAACGGCCGCGATATGCTTTTCTCCTGCGGCGGAGTGGACGATTTCCGCCCCGCTCAGGGAGTGCACCATGTCGCTTGGAACGATCCTCATCATCATTGTGATCATTTATCTGCTCGGCGGTTTCTCCGGCCGCTTCGGCGGCTACGGTTATGGGCTGGGTCATTCCGGAATGGGCCTCGGTGGCGTTATTTTGGTGGTGCTGCTCGTCCTGGTCCTGCTCGGCAAGCTGTGATCCAAGTAAGCCATTGAAATAAAGCGATTTATTAGAGATGCTGGTATCCCGGTGCCCTGATTCATCATCAGCCCGGCGGGGAGTCGCATTTCTGTCAAACGAGCCTATATTAAAGCCTGTCCTGACATGACGTGTACCGGCGCGCCGCCGCTCAAGGCGGGCCCCCCGTACGATCCGTTCGCGACAACGAAATCGCGTTCTCACTAAAAAGATCAGAGGTCCCTGACCATGGCTTCCTTCAGCTTCAATACTGCTGCCGAACTGTTTCCCGCCGCGATCCGCAAGAAAAAGCGGGCGGGTTTTGCGTATCGGCGATTTGGCACCGCGGCCGAAGCCGTTCGCTTCGCGATCGAGGAATTGCCGGCGGATTCGCTGAACGGCGCCTACCTGCAGGTCGATGAAGCCCGCTTCGATCAGAGCGGCATCCGCACCCTCTATGAGAGCCAGGATTTTCCGCTGCCGCGCCGCCCGCGTGCACCCGAACCCGCGCCTGCCAGCGACAAGGCGGACACCGAGGCCGCGTAACTGCGTAGCGGTTGGTTAGCGCGGCTGCCTGTCCATCCATCGCCGCAATAGCCGCACATTGCGCATGTTGGCGCGGAACAGCACGTCGAAGGCATCGCCGGCGACCGGCACTGTTCCGACCACGCCCTGGATCGCGACGTTGCCGAGCATGCGCGCCGTGACATGCCAGGGCGCGCCGAGCGCGCGGGCTTCGCGCACCAGCCACAGCGAAAGCGCGGTCGCGATGACGGCGCCGACCACCGGGATCAATCCGATGATGCCGTCGACGCCGTAGCGGATCTTGGTGCCGGGCACGATGAAGGCGATATCCAGAAGCTTTGCGATCGCATCGAGCCGCGCCAGCCGCTGCTCGCGGGTGAGATTGCCGAACGGATTGGCGCTCGAATGCGCGAAATCGAAGCTGAAGCCTCCCAACCGCGGTCCGAACGATTCTTGCGGTATTTCGCGCCCGTCCTGATCGATGATCGGCCCACGCGCCTCCGCCCCACCAAAGCGTGCCCGGTAAGCGCTCCCGGAGCCGGGGCTGCTTGAGCCACCGCTCCGGGAACGTAAATTGCCGGGGACAAGGATCTCTTCGTTCGACATCGCCATCAGATGGGTAACGTGCAGGGCGGCCGCAAGTTGCGTCACGCGGTCGCGCTTAGCGCCCCCGAGCCGCCGACGGCGGCGGCGAAAGCAGCGGTTGAAACAGGACAGGTCGTTAAAACCGCAATCGAACGCGACGTCGCTGATCCGCGTTTGCGAATGCGCCAGCAAATCGGCCGCCTTGCGCAGGCGTATGGGTGCTGCTTTCGCAGGGACGACAATGTGGGGAAAGCCCGTCCCTACTTGCTCCCCACCGCAGGCTCGCCCGGCGCCGGCGCGGGGAAATCGATCGCCTCATGCGCGAGCCACGAGGAGACGGTCGCGGGGATGAAGCCGACCAGGCCGTAGAGGATGAACTGCAGCACACCGGTATCGGACCCGCGCGAGCCGTAAAGAACCTCCGCGGCGATGAACGCGAGCACGCCGACGATCAGCATCCGCACCACCGGGACTACTCGCTTGACGTGGTAGAGAATGTCATCCACCGCCGCCATCATCAGTGCCGGCAATATGCCGAACAGGTAGCTGTATTGCAGCGTCTTGAAGAACACCGCGACCATCTTTTCGACTTCCGTAGCGCTGGGCGGATGACTCCAATAACCGGACATCACGGTGGTCGTCAGCAACAGCCAGAACCCACCGAGCAGCGGGACCAGAACCGCGAATATCAGATACCGTTTCATGCCGCCCTCACCCTAATCCAGAGCCAATCCGGCCAGCCTGTCTTACGATTGTTTTCCGGCAAATTCGAGTGGCCATGCGAATACTCCCCGCCATGGAGATGATAGTCGCAGCGCAAAAAAAGCTTCCGGGAAACCCGCCGCCCTACTCGCCCCACGCCGCGAACGCGTCGTTGAACGCGCGCTCGCCGGGGGCGCCCTTTTCGATGGCGATGATGGCGCGGCGCTGGTTGACATACACCAGTGGCACGTCGAACCACGACCGCTCCTTGAGGAGCTGCAGATTGCGCGCGCGGTCGGCATCGACATTTGACAGGCCAACCAGGAAGAAGCCGTCGGTGACCTTGACCGCTAGCCCGGCGAGCGGCGTGCCGCGCGCCTGTTCGTTGGATTTCATCAGGATGCCCGGCACATTGCTGACGCCGCCGCCGGCGAAATCGGGCGGCAGGATGAAGGTCAATTCCGCGGTGTGGCTGGCGGGCAGCGAGGTGTCGGTATTGCGGCGGAACGACATCGTCATCTTGAATTTGCGGTCGGGAATCTCGATGTCGGCGCGCACGGCGATATCCGGCGGCTGGCCGGCGGCGGCCTTGACCGGTTCGGTACGCCAGATCACCGAGCCGACATATTGCTTGCCCTTGGGATCGGAGGGATCCTCGTCATAGAGCACGACGCGCTGCGCCACCGGCGCCACCTGTTCGCTCGACGACGGCTGGCCGACCCGGTCGGGGATTTTCGGTTTTGTAAGTGCCGAATTGTCCTTCGGCGCTTCCACCACTGGGGCCGGTTTGAACATTCCGCTGACGGTCGTCACCAGCGATTTACCCCACAGGATTCCGGCGCCGACCAGGATCAGCACGATGCCGATCGCAATCGCGCTCTTGAACGGAAATGCGGTGCCGGACCTCGCCCGTTTCTTCGGCTCGCGTTCGGCCCCAAGCCGCGGGCGCGGCGCGGACGGCGGCGGCGCGTAACGCTCGGCCTCCTCGACCGACTCGTCGTAGGAATACGGCGCGTCGGGATCGGCGCCGCGGTTTTCCAAGCTCGGCTCGAGCCGGTCGAACTCCGGCGAGGGCGACGGCACGTTGGCATAAGTCTTTCGCGCGGCGCGGTTGGCCTGGGCGGCGGCGCGGCCGAGATCGTCGGCGTCGGCGGCGATATCGCGAAAACCGCGCATGCCCGGCGCCTGCGGCGCAGAATTGTCGGGACCGCGGCGCGGTGCGCCCGACCGTTCCCGGGTCGGCGGCAGCGGCGCATCCTGCAGCGGCGGTTGCGGCGGCTGTGGCGATTGCGGGCGCGGCGGTACCGGCGGCTCGGCGCGGCGCTGGGCGCGCGGGTCTTGCCTGTCGTCCTGCCCAAGCGGCGGGCGGTCGTTGCGCGAGGGCGGCGGCGCCGGCGGACGCGGCCGCGAGGACGGCGGTAGCGGTGCTTGCGAGGTCGAGGGCGCCGACTCGGCCGGCCGTGCCGGGGGTCGCGTGGTGGCGCGGAATGCATCGCCGGCGCGGGCGCGCTCGCCGCCGGGGCGCGCGGGGTCCGCCGAGCGGGAGGCGTCGCCGGAACGCGATGCATCGCGGGCGCGCTGGGCCGCCTCGGATTCGACCTTGCGCACGGCCTCTTCCAGCGACAGCCGCTCGCGGGTGATTTCAGATTCGCTGAGCGGCGGTTGTACGCTGCGCAATTGCGCGATCAGCGCCGCGCGCGCCCGCTCGTAGAGCGCGCGCCGGCTCTCGCCGGGAGCACTGGGGTCCAGTCCGGCGATGGCGCGGGCGATCAGCGGGTAGTAATCAGCCATTTCTACTCAACAATGCGCACATTCCGGTAACATCTCGTTAAGCCTCAAACGGGTTCTGTACCAGAATAGTATCCTCGCGTTCCGGGCTCGTGGAAAGCAATGCGATTGGGCAGCCCACCAGTTCCTCGACCCGGCGGACATATTTGATGGCCTGCGCCGGCAAATCCGCCCAGGAGCGAGCATTGGCGGTCGGCTCCTTCCAGCCCTCGATGGTCTCGTAGACCGGCACCACGCGGGCCTGCGCGCCCTCGCCCGCCGGCAGATGATCGATTTCCTTGCCGTCGAGCCGGTAACCGACGCAGACCTCGATGCTGTCGAACCCGTCGAGAATATCGAGTTTTGTCAGTGCCAGCCCGTTGATGCCGCAGGTTCGCACGGTCTGGCGCACCAGCACGGCGTCGAACCAGCCGCAGCGCCGCTTGCGCCCGGTATTGACGCCGAATTCCTTGCCGCGACGGCCGATCTCTTCGCCGATTTCGTCATGCAGTTCGGTCGGAAACGGCCCCTGCCCGACCCGGGTCGTGTAGGCCTTGCAGATTCCGAGCACGTAGCCGACCGCGCCAGGACCCATGCCGGTCCCGGTCGCCGCCTGCGCCGCCACGGTGTTGGACGAGGTGACGTAGGGGTAGGTGCCGTGGTCGACATCGAGCAGCGCGCCCTGCGCGCCCTCGAACAAAATGCGCTTGCCCTCGCGGCGTTTCAAGTCGAGCAGCCGCCACACGGTCTCCGCATAGGGCAGAAGTTTTGGCGCCAGCGCCGTCAACTCGGCCAAAATGGCCTTGCCGTCGATTTCCGCCAGATTGAGCCCGCGCCGCAGCGCGTTGTGATGCGCCAGCAGGCGATCGATCTTGTGCGGCAGCGTGTCGAGATCGGCAAGATCCATCAAGCGGATGGCGCGGCGGCCGACCTTGTCCTCGTAGGCCGGGCCGATGCCGCGACGCGTGGTGCCGATCGCGGTGATGGCGTTGGAGGATTCCCGCAAGGCATCGAGTTCGCGATGCAGTGGCAGGATCAAAGTGACGTTTTCGGCAACCCGCAGGTTGTCCGGGCTGACGGCGACGCCCTGGGCTTTCAGTTTGGCCACCTCGTCAAGGAAGGCTTGTGGATCGACCACCACGCCGTTGCCGATCACGGCCAGCTTCGAGGGCCGCAACACGCCGGAGGGCAACAGCGCGAGTTTGTAGGTTTCGCCGTTGATGACGAGGGTGTGGCCGGCATTGTGGCCGCCCTGGAAGCGCACGACGATGTCGGCCTGTTCCGACAACCAGTCGACGATCTTGCCCTTCCCTTCGTCGCCCCATTGGGCGCCGACGACGACGACATTAGCCATTTCGCGCGTAATCCCCTCTGCATCTCACTCAATACGAGCATGATCTCGTCGGAAAAAAGGTGGCCGCTTTTCCTGATCATGTGCCCAGCTCAAATCGCGGCCGGGGGCCGCTCGCATGCGAGGCACACAATCGGATAAAGGATGCGGGCTATCGACGCAAGCAAGAACGGCTGTTTAGCCGGGCCAAAAGCCACGTTCAACCCATTGATATCCCCTGAAAATTTGTGCCCGCCCGATGCCGGTTCGTGCGACTTGCGTCGAATACCGCCACCGGCCGCATTCCGCCTCACGAGACCGCGCGCAGCTCCGCGTCACGATGGATCGCGGCGAGGCGTTGCGGGGTCGTCAACGTTACAAAGATCAGCAACAACGGCGCGATCGCGGCCAACAGCGCGGCGCCCGCAATCAGCGCCGCCGACGGCGTTCCCCAGATGTCTTGCAGCCGGCCTGCGGCAAACGGCCCGACCGCCATCAGGACATAGAAGCAGGTGTAGAACACGCCCAATCCGACGGCACGCTGGTGCGAGGCCAGCACCCTCGAGGGCAGCGACAGGATGGCGCCCGACATTGGGCCGACCGCGACCCCGAACACCAGGCAGGAGACCGCCGGATGCACGCCGGCGGCCAACAGCGCAAGTGCCACTGCGGCGACCAGCGCGCAGCTGAGGATGGCCGCGACCGGCGCGCCCAGACGATGAACGAGATATCCGCCGGATGGAATCGCGAGAATCGTGAACCAGATCGCGAGGCTGGTCAGCGAGGCCGCCGCGGTCGGCGACGATCCCTGCGTCACCATCGATAAAGGCGCGTAAGTGAAAAACAGGATGCAGGCGAGGTTCATCGCGCCCCAGATCGCGCCGGCGATGGTGACAGCAAGCAGAACTACGGCAGGCAGCCTGGCGTGGCCGGTCGCTGCCGGTTGCGTCAGCCGCTCCTGATCCGGCTGCGAGACCAACAGGAACGCGAATAGCGCCAACGCCGAAAAAGCCGCGGCCGACCCCATCACCGCCGGCCAACCCAGCGATTGCGCGATCGTGGCCTGGATTGGCAGCGCCAGCATCGCGCCGAACGGCCAGCTCACTTGCAATATCGACATCGCAAGCACGATTTCGCGGCTGTCGAACCAGTCCGTCGTCATCTTGGCGGCGACCAGAATGACGACCGTCGCACCGACGCCGCCCATCATGCGCGCGGCCAGCGCCATCGCAAAGCCGCTGCAAAAACTCAACCCGATGTTCGAGATCACCATCAGCGCCAGGCCGGCAAGCCCGAGCTTCCTTTCGTCACATCGCTGGCCGAGCAGTCCTGCCGGAAACGAGACGACGACGCCGGGCAAGAGGTAAGCGCCGAGCAGCATGCCGATCTCGGCATAGTCGAGACCCAGATCCCGCATCAAGAGGTTGGCGGCCGAGCCGACCGATTGAAACTGAAAGCCGGTCGCCGCGCGCGCCGTGAACAAGATCGCGAGGATGATCCATCTTCGGCCCGGCATCCCCAGTGCCTCCCGATCAGTCCGTATGTTCGCGGCTGACCAAGCCAACGCTCAGCACATTGGAGAATTCGGACAGCTCTTCCTCCGAGATCTCGTTCAGCGTCAGGCGAAGCTGCATGATCGCCAGATCGATCAGATGGCCGGCAAAGGACGCTCCCCTGGAGACGACGATATTGCGCTGCTCCTTCAACACCGGGATGACATTACGCAAACGATGGGTACTGAATTCATCCATATCGATGCCCTTTGGGGCTTCGCGGCGCGGTTGCGACCAGCCAGTGGCGCGTGGTGACGGTTTCGGCAAATAATTCGATGGCTTTCGTCGTCAGGGTGTGGACGGCCTGAGAATCGGTGTTGTGCCGTCCGCGGCTCACCGAGGCGTCGCTCAGGAAGGTAATATTGTGGCCCCGATGCGCCGCATCGATCGCGGTGGCGAGACATGTTTCTTCGGCGACCAGACCTGCGATTGCGAAATTACCGATCCGCGACACCACATCCTCGAACAGCCGATTGGTGTAGCAGGATGGTTGCGGCCGCTCGAACACCATGTCGGACCGCTTCGGCTCGAAGCCGGAAATCCATGCCGATTGCGCGGCCCGCTCGATCATGCCGGGATTGCCGGACGGCCGGGTGAAGGCGATCGGCAAGCCCAGATTGCGCGCGTGCTGTATCGCAAGCGTACAGTTCGCCATCGAACGGGCGAGATCGGACACACGGTCTTTGGCCAATTCGTCATAATTTTTCTCCTGCAGGTCGACCATGACCAGCAGGCGGCTGTTGGAAGCGGCGACATAGGTTCGCAGATCGATGACCGAGTTCATCGGGATCACCGCGCGCTTGCGGACAGAGAAACGCCTCTGCTCGCCGACATTTCAAGGACGCCGGGGACGTCCCAACGACCTTCCGGGCGGATGATGACGTAAGGATCGGCGGCAAGGCTTATGCTTTGCGGGTGCCTCTCGGTTTCAAGCTTGACCTCGGTATAGTCGAAGTCCGAGAACGTGAAGTCGCGCGCGTCCGCCGTGCGGGTGAAGCCGTGCTGCTCCCAGAATTCCAGAAATCGCTTCTGGGAATGCGCATACAGAACGCGATAGCCCTTCTTCCGGCAGAGCTCGATGGCGGTGGCCACGATACGGCTTGCCAAGCCCTCGTTCCGGCTTTCATGGCGGACAGCCAGCCGTTCGAGCTTGGCAAAATCGGCAAAATATCGAATGCGCATGCAACCGACAGGCTCCCGGCCCCTGTGGCAGATGAGGTGGGTCGCGGAGAAATCGTTACCGTCGAACTCCTCTTCGAACGGACATTGTTGCTCACCCATATAGACCGCGCCGCGGATGGCTATCACGCGGGCCATTTCGTCCATCGATTGAACAACGCGCACCGATACTGAAGGCTCGCGACGGAATTTTGCCGGCGCAACATCGTTCGAGCGATCGCACATCTGCAGATTGGGCCCGTACAATCCGCCGTAGCGCGCTCCCGGAGTAAAGCCGAGAGGCTCCAGCACCCGCAGCCCCTCCTTGGTTACCGGCCGCGAATAGAGATTGACGCCTCGATAAAGCGGTGTTGAGATTTTTTCCAGGACGAGCGGTATCGCCGCGGCGAGCGTACCCTTGGCATGGATGCACCAGATATAGATCCCGGCCGGCCGCTCGGATTGCCGGGCGATGACGGAAATATCGGGGTTGCGCGTGTCAAGACTGCCATCGATAAGCCCGCGCAGACCGTCGTGGGTCAACGGCAATACCGCGAAAAATCCTTCGCCCTTGGGAGAGCCGATGTCGAAATGATCCTTCCTCGCGATCGCCCAGAAGGTGTCCGGGTTGTGGTTTGCCACCGCCTGAACGATCCGATTGGAGGTCAAACCCGGAATGTCCACTCGCGCCGCGTCAACCAGCGAGGCAATGCCCGCCGCATCGACCGTGAAAATGACGATGCGCCGGGCCACCTGCAAGTTCGTCATCCGGTCGAGCGAATGCGCCGTCGACCGGTCCCTTGGAGCTTTTCCGCTTGCGGATTTGCGAACCAAATCGATATCGAGCGCATTCATTTTGACGTCTCTTGATTGTATAAACATTCGAGTTCTGCCATTAATAGAATGGTTTGATGGGACTCATTTGTATGCACTCACCTGAGCGCAAGGGTGCGCGCGCCGATGCGCACACCCCTGGACGGATGGCAAACTGGGACTTGGTCCGGATCTTTCTGGAGGTCGCCCGCATAGGCAGCTTCCGAGCCGCGGCAGCGCATCTTAATATGTCCGCAAACTTTCTCAGCAAGCGAATTTCGGCATTGGAAAGCGCCCACAGAACGACATTGATCACCCGCCATGTCGACGGGATCAGATTGACGCCGGAAGGTACACTTGTTCTTGAAGCCGCGAAGCGGATGGAAGAGGCGTCGTTCGGTCTGGAGCGTGCGCTGAACCAGACGACACCCTCATTGAGCGGTGAGGTTCGGATCGCTGTTACCGAGGGGCTGGGCACATTTTGGCTGGCGCCAAGGCTGGTCGAATTCCAGCGGGCCTATCCCGGTTTGCTGGTGGATTTGAAATGCGAGATGCGCTCCGCCGACGTGCTTCGCCTCGAAGCTGATGTCGCCGTGCAACTGGAGGAACCGGAAAATCCTGATCTGAAAAGGATCAAGATCGGACGGCTCCATATCGTGCCGTTCGTGAGCCCCTCCTACGTTGAAATCTACGGCATGCCGAAAGACATGGACGACCTCCGCAAGAATCATCGAGTCGTCATTCAGAATGCGGAGCAGACCAAAGGCAGCGAAATGTACGCCAAATTTGGTCGCCGCGAGCAGCTCGGCTTCGTCGCCATGCGCAACAACGTTTCGAGCGCGCATGTCTGGGCGACCTCCAAAGGCGCCGGCGTGGGCTGGCTACCGACCTATGTGCCGGCGCTTGGCGATCCACTGATACCGCTCGATCTCGGCGCCAAGTTCGAACTCGATATCTGGCTCGCCTATCACCCGGACGCGAAGAAAATACCGCGTGTCAGGCAACTGATCGAGTGGACTATCCAATCGTTCGACGGCCGCAAATATCCCTGGTTTCGGGACGAGTTCGTTCATCCCGACGATTTGCAAAAATCATACAAGGGCGAGCCGCTGGTAAATTTATTCGCCGGATTCATGAAAGAATCACGGTCAAAAGTCGGCTGAATTCCTCGCGGATTGCACAGGTAAAGCGAGACAATGGGCAACACGACCGACGGGCATATCGACCGGCTGCTAAAGGCGAGATGGCTTGCGATCGGGCTTTCGCAAACCGATCTTGCCGAAGTGCTGGAGACTGCGTTCACGCACACCCGCAACGGCGGCAACGGGTCGAACGGCGCCGACGCCACCCGCCTGATGCAGGTCGCCGAAGCGCTCGACATCCCGCTTGATTTCTTCCGACGCAAGGACGCGAGGGCCGGCGAGGCCGAACAGGATCCGGCTTGCGCGGAGACGTTCGGTTCGCTGCACTCGCTGCTCGAATTGCGCCTGCTGCGGTCGTTTCACGAATTAAGGGACCAGCGCACAAAACGCCTGCTCGTGCATCTGGCCGAACAGATCGTCAAACGCCAGGCCAACCGCCGCGGCGACGCTGGATAGCGGCGGGCGTAATCGAGCCCCCCATGCTGGATGCAATTGCCGTAGCGCGGCCGGCGGGATCTAACGATGCCGCGCATCGGTAGAACTTCCGGAACGACTTCCTTCCTTCGAGCCGAGTTTGCTTTTCTCGACTGCCTTCCCCTGCTATAATGTCGTCATGACCGATTTAATGGAAAAGGCGCTGGCTGCCGTCGGCAATTGGCCGACTGATCGTCAGAATGAAGCGGCCGAAATGCTGCTGGCGCTGGATCGGCTCGGCGAAACCTATCTTGCCAGCGAGGAAGAGCTCGCGGCGATCGACGAGGCGCTGGCACAGGCCGTGCGTGGTGAATTTGCGACCGAAGCCGAGGTCGAGGCGACCTTCGCGCGCTTTCGCAGATGAGGCTGCGCTATTCGCCGCGCGCGCTTGGCGATCTCGCTGCCATCTCCGATTACTTGATCGAGCGAAGTCCGGCCGGTGCAAGGGCAGTCGAGCAAACCATTCGCAACACGCTGGGGATGCTCGAACAGTTCCCCTCGGCGGGCCGAACACTACAACAACGCCCTGACGTCCGAGTCATGCCGACGCCGCGTTTCCCGCTCCTCGTGTTCTATTCGACGGGGGCAGACGAGCTAGTGATCCTGCACATCCGCCATGCCGCCCGCGCGCCGCTCGCAATGGACGACCTCTAGCCTGCCGTATTCAATCGCGATCGCCTTGGACGGCCGCAACCGGCAGCCCCGCGCCCGGTTCCGTTTCGTTGCAGTGCAACCACCAATCGTCGCCCCGGCGCATGGTGGCGATGCATCTCGCGCCATTGAAGTGCATTGAAAATCCGTGTCTGTGAGGCCGGCCGGGCGATGAGATTCCGGCCCGGCGCGTTAGGCCCGGGCGGGGCCGCGGCGCTTTGAACCCGGGCCGAAACGACCGCTTTATGTCCGCATCCGATCAGACCTCCGGCGCCGCTGCCCGCGGCAACTGGATCGCCAACCAGCCCTATCTGCTACTCTCCATCACCGCGCTGTGCTGGGCCGGCAATGCGATCGTCGGCCGTCTCGCCGCCGGGCATATTCCCCCCGTGACGCTGTCTTTCCTGCGCTGGGCGATCGCGTTTTTCATCATCCTGCCGTTTGCCTGGAAACATCTCGAGCGCGACTGGGCTGCGATCCGCGGCCGGCTCGGCGTCATGATCCTGGTTTCCATCACCGGCATCGGCACCTTCAACACCCTGCAATACTGGGCACTCGAGCATACCCAGGCGCTGAACACGCTGCTGCTGCAGTCGGCCGGACCGCTGTTCGTCGCGATATGGTCGCTGGTCCTGCTCGGCGTCCGGCTGACGCTGGCGCAAGCCTGCGGGATCGTGCTGTCGCTGATCGGCGTGCTGGTGATCCTGCTGCATGGCGACCTCACCGCGCTCGCCGGCATCGAGTTCAACAAGGGCGACATCATCTTCACCGTGGCGATGGTGTTCTTCGGCCTCTATTCGGTGCTGACGCTGAAGCGTCCGAATATTCACGGCCTGTCGTTTGTCGCCTTCACCTTCGGCTGCGGCGCCGCCAGCCTGGTTCCGCTGTTTGTCTGGGAACTGTTCACCCGCCCGTTAATGCAGCTGAATACCGCGAATATGCTGAGCCTGTTTTATGTCGCGGTATTTCCCTCCACCCTCGCTTATCTGTGCTTCAATCGCGGCGTGCAGCTGATCGGCGCCAACCGCGCCGCACCGTTCTTTCACGTGGTCCCGGTGTTCGGGGCGGTGATGGCGATCGTCTTTCTCGGCGAGCGGCTGCAGCTGTTCCACATCATCGGCTTTGCGCTGGTGCTGACCGGGGTTTTCATCGCCTCGCGAAAGCAATGAGACGGACCGTTCGCCCCCATGCATGACAAGACGTCAACCATCACCTCCCCGCCGACGGCGGTGAAACGCGCAACCAGCGCCGTTCCGCGCGCGTTGCGGCGCTACCTTTCGCTGGACGACTTTGAAGCAGCCGCCCGCCGCGTTCTGCCGAAGTTTCTGTACGGCTATATCGCAGGCGGCGCCGAGACCGATGCCTCGGTTCGCGACAACCGGCGCGCGTTTGCGGAATACGGTTTTGTTCCGCGGGTGCTCAACGACGTCTCGGGCCGCGAGCAGACCACAAAACTGTTCGGCAAGACCTATGCGGCCCCGTTCGGCATTCCGCCGATGGGCTCGGCAGCGCTCTGCGCCTATCGCGGCGACGTGGTGCTGACCCGCGCGGCGGCCGCGATGAACGTGCCGATGATTTTGAGCGCATCATCGCTGATCACGCTGGAAGATGTCCGGCGCGAGAATCCCGCGGCCTGGTATCAGGCTTATCTGGCGGGCGATCCTTCCCGCATCGAGCCTCTGGTCGACCGGGTCGCCGGCGCCGGCTACGACACGTTTGTCGTTACCGCCGACGTGCCGGTGCCACCCAACCGCGAGAACAACATCCGCAACGGTTTCAGGGTGCCGCTGGCCATCACCCCGCGCGTCGCCTTTGATGTCGTGACCCATCCGCATTGGCTTTTCGGCACCTGGATGCGCACCGTGATGAATCACGGCATGCCGCATTTCGAGAACATGGACGCCAAACGTGGTCCGCCGGCGCTGTCGCAAAACCTGATGCGCAATATCGGCAGCCGCGACCAGCTCGCCTGGAAGCATGTCGAACTGATCCGCCGCCGCTGGAATGGCAAGCTCGTGGTCAAGGGCCTGGTCGCCCCGGCCGACGCGCGGATCGCGCGCGAATCCGGCGTCGACGGCGTGATCGTCTCCAATCATGGCGGCCGCCAGCTCGACTACACCATGTCGGCGCTGCGCACGCTGCCCGAGATCGCCGCGCAAGCCAACGGCATGACGGTGATGCTGGACGGCGGCATCCGACGCGGCACCGACGTGCTCAAGGCGCTCGCGCTGGGCGCCCAGTTCGTCTTCGTCGGCCGTCCGTTCCTGTTCGCGGCCGTGGCCGGCGGCGAAGCCGGCGTGCAGCGCGCGCTGACGCTGCTCAAGGACGAGATCGATCGCGACATGGCGCTGCTCGGCGTCCGAAGCATCGGCGAAATTTCCTCCGATCTGGTTCGCCGGTTTTAACGGAAAGCGCTGTCGCCGCAGCTCGCGCGATCCGCTATTGTCAGGCCGGCGTTCGAGGAGAGCATCGTGACGTTGCCAAAACATCCGTTGCCGACGACGGTGGTCGGAAGCTATCCGCAGCCGGAATGGCTGGTCGACCGCGCCATGCTCTCCAAATCCGTGCCGCGCACCCGCATGCATGAGATGTGGCGGATTCCCCAGGAGCATCTCGAGGAAGCCCAGGACGATGCGACCATCGTCGCGATCCGCGACATGGAGCGCGCCGGCATCGATATCGTGACCGACGGCGAGATCCGCCGGGAAAGCTATTCGAACCGGTTCGCCACCGCGCTCGAGGGCATCGATATCGACAATCCCGCCATCATCACGTCGCAGTCGGGACACAAGACACCGGTGCCGCGCGTGGTCGGAAAGGTGCGCCGGACCGGCCCGGTCGAACTGCGCGACATGGAGTTCCTTCGCCGCAACACCGATCGCGCGGCCAAGATCACCCTGCCCGGCCCGTTCACCATGAGCCAGCAGGCCAAGAACGAATTTTACAAGGACGACGAGGAACTGGCGATGGCGTTTGCGGATGCCGTGAACGCCGAAGCGCTCGACCTGCAAAAGGCCGGCGCCGACGTCATCCAGCTCGACGAGCCCTGGGTCCGCAACAATCCAGAGCTTGCAAAACGCTATGCGGTAAAGGCGATCAACCGCGCGCTTGCCGGCATCACGGTGCCGACCGTGGTGCACCTGTGTTTCGGCTATGCCGCCGTCGTGCCGGGCTCGACAAAACCTTCCGGCTACTCGTTTCTGGCCGAACTTGCCGACACCCGCGCCGAACAGATTTCGATCGAGGCGGCGCAGCCAAAACTAGATCTCGGCGTGCTGAAGGAGCTGTCGTCGAAGAAGATCATGCTGGGCGTGCTCGACCTCGGCAACCCCGAGATCGAGACGGCCGGCATCATCGCCGACCGCATCCGCCACGGTCTGAAATATGTCGCGGCCGACCGGCTCATTCCCGCCCCCGACTGCGGCATGAAATACATGCCGCGCCACATCGCGTTCGGCAAGCTCAAGGCGATGTGCGATGCTGCGGCGATGGTGCGGAAGGAATTGAGCTAGGACATTTTCGAGCTAAGTTGCCCCGCATTCTCGTCATGGCCGGGCTTGTCCCGGCCATCCACGTCTTTCTTGCGGCGATAGCGGCAAGACGTGGATGCCCGGGACAAGCCCGGGCATGACGAATTCTGATGCTCGTTGTTCGCCACGAAGGACGCCACATCGAGAAAAGCTACCCGATCTTGAACTTGCTGTACGCCTCCGCCGTCGCGATGATCAGGTGCTCGGCGCAGCCATTGCGGCGGTGCGGATCGCTCAGGTTTTCGTAATCCGCCGATGTCATCATGTCGATGAAGGCTGCAACCGAGGGATAATACACCAGCGCCAGATAGTCCCATGGCTGGCCGTCCTGCGAGCCGAGCGCGGTCGCCTTGGCTTCTCCGGTCCACAACAGCGTGCCGCCGCGCGCCTTGATCATCGGCACGGTTAGCGCACTGTAGCGCAAATAGGCGTCCCAGCCTGAGCCGTCGCCGTCGAGCGAGCGTTCGCGGAACCGCATCAGGTTCACCATCACGACCGGCCCCTGGTGCTCCAGCTCCTTGAGCCCCTCGATATTCAATAGATCCACGCCCATGGCCGCTCCTTGTCGGGCTCCCACGGTACCCCTTTGCGCATGCCGGCCGCAACGCTGGTGTCACACGTCCGCGCTATCGTGGAGAAATGTGCGGCCCGGCCGGCTTCGCGGACGCGCACGCAAATTTCGGGGGCTGCGGCGATGATTACCGTTCCGGAGCTTGCAGCCGATGCGCTGGGTGAATTCTTCGCCCATTACATGCGCCGCCGGTTCGGGTCGTCGCAGGCACATCTGGTCGAATTGGTGCCCTCGATCGCGCGGATCGCGATCGAATGCATCGGCAACAGTGATGCGCTCTATCACAATGTCGAGCATACCATGCTGGTGACATTGGCCGGACACGACATTCTGCGCGGCCGCGCCCTGCACACCCACATGCCGGCCGAGGACTATGCGCATGTGATCATCGCCTGCCTGACCCACGACATCGGTTATGTCCGCGGCGTGTTCCGCGAAGACGACAACGACGGCTATCTGGTCGACCCCGATGGGCGCAAGGTCACCCTGCCGCGCGGATCGTCGGACGCGGCACTGTTGCCCTACCATGTCGACCGCTCCAAGATGTTCGTCATGGAGCGCCTCGAGGGCGTGGCGGTATTGGACAAGCGGCGGATCACGCGCGCCGTCGAGGGCACGCGGTTTCCCTCCAGTTTTCCGAACGAAGGCGAGGAATGCGACGAGGAAGCGGCGCTGCTCCGCGCGGCCGATCTGATCGGCCAGCTCGGCGACCCCCATTATATCCGCAAGGCCAATGCGCTTTATCACGAATTCGAGGAGGCCGGGTTGAACCGGCAGCTCGGCTATTCATCGCCCGCGGACCTCGTCAATCTCTACCCGCAATTCTACTGGAACAGCGTGGCGCCGCATGTGCAGACCGCGATCCGCTATCTCAATGTCACCTCGAGCGGGCGGCAGTGGATCGCCAACCTCTACAGCAACGTGTTCCGCGCCGAGCGCGATATCTCGCTGTCGGGACCGCAGAAATAGCGGCAAGGAAAACGCACGGCCCGATCGTGGGTGGGAATAGCGCCGCAAACACGCTGTCATACCCCGCGACCCGTCGAAGCCTTCGGCGTAGACCGGTCGCCGGTGATGACATCGGGAGATATGGCGGTCTTCGTCGCATGGCACCAATCCGCTCTGACGCCTTGTCGCGACGGATAATTCAGGCACAAGGTGCGGCAGCCTTCAGAGACCCGATTGTAGCGCATTGCTTTACAAGACCCCGCACCATTCCCCGCTGCACTGGCTTAACAACCAGCCTTATCTGCTCCTCAGCCTGACCTCGCTGTTCTGGGCTGGCAATATCGTGCTGGCGCGCTATGTCGCGGGCCATGTGCCGCCGATGACGTTGTCCTGCGTCCGTTGGATCGGGGCGTTCGTCATGCTGCTGCCGTTCGCCTGGCCGCACCTCAAGCGCGACTGGCCGGCGTTGCGCGGCCATCTTCCGCTGATGGTGGCGCTGTCGGCGACCGGCTTTGCCATCAACAACGCGCTGTCCTACTGGGCGTTGCAATACACCCAGGCGCTGAACGCGCTGTTGATCCAGTCGGCCGGTCCATTGTTCGTGGCGCTGTGGTCGCTGGCGCTGTTCGGCATGCGTCTGACCTGGGCGCAACTTGCCGGCATCACGATCTCGCTTCTGGGCGTGCTCACCATCATCCTGCGCGGCGATCTCTCAGCCCTTGCCAGCATCGAATTCAACAAGGGCGACGTGATGTTCGGCGGCGGGCTGGTGGCGTTCGGCCTCTATGCCGCGCTGATGACGCGGCGGCCGAAGACACATCAATTATCCCTGATTTCGTTTACCACCGGCTGCGGCGCGCTACTGCTGTTGCCGTTCTCGGTCTGGGAGTATTCGACCGGCCTGACGTTGAAGTCCGATGCGTTGACGATCGCGACGCTGATCTATGTCGTGATCTTTCCGTCGACGCTGGCCTATCTGTTCTTCAACCGCGGCATCGCGCTGATCGGGCCGAACCGCGCCGCGCCGTTCTTTCATTTGGTGCCGGTGTTCGGCTCGGCGATGGCGATCCTGCTGCTCGGCGAACAGCCGCGGCTGTTCCATCTTATCGGCTATGTGCTGGTGCTCGCTGGCGTGGTGATCGCCTCGCGGCAGGCGGCGGCCACGCCTTGACGGCCTTACGCGGCGCGGACCTTTACCAAAAATCCGTCGACCGCGCTGCGCAGCATGCCCGACTGGTTGTCGAGCTCGCGGGCGTTGGTGAGCACGTCGGTCGCCGCCGTGCCGGTCGCCGACGCCGCCGTGGTGACGCCGCCGATATGGGCGCTGATCTCGTTCGATCCCGCCGCGACCTGCTGGATGTTGCGGGCGATCTCGCGTGTCGCATCGCCCTGCTGCTCGATCGACGTCGAAATGCTGACCGTGATCTCGCTCATCTGCGCAATCGTCTCGGTGATGCCGCTGATGGCCTTTACCGCGTCGCTGGTGGAAGTCTGCATCGCCGCCACCTGCGCCGAGATTTCCTCGGTCGCCTTGGCGGTCTGGTTGGCCAGCGCCTTCACCTCGGAGGCAACCACGGCAAAGCCGCGGCCGGATTCGCCGGCGCGCGCCGCTTCGATGGTTGCATTCAGCGCCAGCAGATTGGTCTGGGCGGCGATCGAGTGGATCAGTTTTACCACCTCGCCGATCTTCTCGGCGCCGGTCGACAGGATCTGCACGGTGGCGTTGGTGCGCTGGGCATCGCCGACCGCCTTGCTCGCGATCTCGCTCGACCGCGTCACCTGGCGGGAAATCTCGGCAACCGAGCTCGACAGCTCTTCAGCCGCCGCGGCAACCGTTCCGACGTTGTCCGACGCGCTCTGGGAGGCCGCGCCGACGGTCGCGGCCCGCGCGCTGGCATCGCTCGCAGTGGCCGTCATCGATTGCGCGGTGGTCTGCATGCCGGCGGCTGCCGTCGACACCGAACGGACGATGCCGTTGACGCTGCGCTCGAAATCATTGGCAAGGCTCTCCATCGCCGCGCGGCGTTCCGCCACGGCGCGCCCTTGCGTCTCGGCTTCGGCCATCTCCAGCCCCTTGATCCGCACCGCATTGTCCTTGAAGATCTGGACGGTGGCAGCCATCGCGCCGACCTCGTCGCCGCGCCCGACGCCTGGAATCTCGCCTTCGAGCTTGCCATCGGCGAGCCCCCGCATCCGGTTGCCGAGCTGACCGAGCGGCCCGCTGATGCTGCGGCCGATCAGCCAGGCGATGCCGCTCGAGACCACGCCGATCACGAGAATCGCGATCCCGAGCGTCCAGATGATCGGCTTCAGCTTGGCGTCGAGATCGTCGAGATAGGCCCCGGTCCCGAGATACATGTTGAAACCGGGGACCGCGACGGCGTAACCGACCTTGCGGATCGGGGTTTCCTGGCCGGGCTTCACGTATTCATAGAACAGCAGGATTTCGCCCTTGGCCTTGACGCCCTCCATGAGTTCGCGGGACAGCATCCGGCCGTTGGTGACCACGTCCATGCGGTTGGTGCCGATCTGTTTCGGATCGGGCGCCATCACCGTGATGCCGTCATAATTCGTACCGAACAGATAGCCGCTGCCGTTGTCGTAGGTCATGGCATTGGCGCGGCGGCCGAATTCGGCCAGCGCGGCTTCCTTGGTGAGCTTGCCGGCCTCGACCTCTTTCTGCAACCCTGCGGCCATGTTGCGCGCCATGTCAACGATAGCGTGAACCTGGTCGATGCGGGCGTTCAGCATTTCGCGCTGCATCAGATAGCCGGCGAGAACGCCGGCGATGCAGAGGCCGACCAAGGTTACCCCCACCAAAATGCCGAGTTTAGGAGCAATCGTCAGATTGTTCAGCTTCACGGTGGCGTCTCCGGGGTAAGCGAGCGCGGTTGGCGGAATGATCAGCGACACGGTATAGTTAACCCCTTAGCGTTGTGTTACGACGCCGCACGGCTGCTCCGTAAAAGTACCCGACAAGTGAGTTGCCTTCGTTTTTGGGCAGCAGGGATGGACGCGGGCGGCTGCTCAAGACGCTGAAATCGTGCGGCAGCGGCAACCATGCCGCGGTCACAACCAACACCGAAGCGTCAAATCGGGAGAAAAAGGGAAATGCCGAAATTCAGGGTTGTAACGCCGAAAGGCGCGAGTTTCACGGTAGCCGGCAGCGGTTATGCCTTTGAGAAGGAGGCGCTCGATCCGATCGGTGCCGAGATCATCGAGGCCCCCGCCAACGAGGCGGAATTTATCGCCGCCGCCCGCAACGCCGACGCGATCTACGCCAAGGGCATGCCGATTTCGAAGACCATTATCGACGCGCTGGAAAACTGCAAGGTCATCACGCTCGGCAGCGTCGGCGTCGACAGCGTCGACGTCAAGGCCGCCACCGCGCGCGGCATTCCCGTCACCAACATCCCCGACACCTTTATCGAGGAAGTCGCCGACCACGCCATGATGCTGCTGCTTTCGGGATTTCGCCGCCTGGTCGAGCAGGACAAGATGGTGCGCCAGGGCCGCTGGGCCGAAGGCCGCCCGGCGCTCCTGAAGATTCCAAGACTGATGGGCCAGACGCTCGGCTTCATTTCATTCGGCCGCGTCGCGCGCGCGGTGGCAAAGCGCGCAGCCCCCTTCGGCCTGCGGATGATGGCCTATGATCCCTTCATTTCCGAGACCCTGATTTCCGATCATGGCGTGCTGCCGGCGACGCTGTCGGAGGTGCTCTCGCAATCCGATTTCGTCTCGATGCATGCGCCGGCGCGCCCTGAAGTGCATCACATGCTCGGCGAAACGCATTTCAAGCAGATGAAGCCGAGCGCGATTTTCATCAATACCGGGCGCGGCGCGACCGTGAACGAGGAGGCGCTGATCAAGGCGCTGCAGGAGGGCTGGATCGCGCACGCCGCGCTCGACGTGCTGGAGAAGGAACCGCCCTCGCACAACAACCCGATGCTGGGCATGGAAAATGTCACGCTGACGGCTCATGTCGCCTCAGCCTCGGCCCGCTTCGACGAGGCGCGCAAGCGGCGCGTCGGCTACGAATTGTCGCTGGTGCTGCAGGGCATGTGGCCGGTGAGCTGCGTCAACCCTTCGGTGCTGCAAACGACCTCGCTTCGGCGCTGGCAGCCGGTCAGCATGGAGCGCGGGCCGAACAGCTAAAGCTCACGGCTTCTTCGTCCGATAATCCCCAAACGTCTGGTCGCGCTGGTCGAGCTGCGCCTTGACGCTGCCGCCGTCGCGCCGGAACGTCGACATGTAGGCGCGGCTTGCTTCCGTGGTGAACGCCAGCGCCTGGATTTCGGTGCCGGCGCGCATCGCGGCGCGGGCCCCCATGATCTCCATCGCGCGATGCACCGAACGCTTGTTGAGCTGCTGCAGTTCGACCGGCACTTTTGCGGCGCGTTCGGCGAAATCCAGCGTGCGTCGCTCAAGTTCGTCAAGCGGAAACGCGCGTGTCGCAAATCCCCATTCGGCGGCCTCGCGCCCCGACATCGCGTCGCCCGTCAGCATCAATTCCATGGCGCGGCGCATGCCGAGGAGCCAGGGATGATATTGCATGTCGGGCGGGCTCATCAGCCGCACCGGCGGATAGCCGATCTCGGCGTCGTCGGCGACATAGACGACGTCGCAGGCGGTTGCGAGTTCGGTGCCGCCGGCCAGGCAATAGCCGTGCACCTGCGCGATCACGGGTTTTGCCAGATCCCAGATCGAGAACCAGCCCTCGACGACATGCCGCGACCATTGGCCAGGCCCGGCCGCCGAATGATAGGGCTGCTCGACCGAATTATCCGATGACAGGTCATAGCCTGCGGAAAAGCAGGGGCCGGCGCCGCGCAGGATCGTGATCGAAACATCGCCATCGCGGTCGGCCGCTTCCAGCACCTCGAACACCTCGCCCCGCAACCGGTTGTTCAGCGCGTTGCGCTTTTCCGGACGGTTCAAGGTGATGCGCCGGACCCGCGGTCTCGGGTCGTCGACGAGAATGTACTGGTACGGCATCGGCTGGTTCCTCCCGATCTCTGCGGCCTGTTGAGCGGCCTTCGGCCTATCTAATGCCTGAGATCGGTGGGGAAGTCATCGGTCAGCCTCCGCGCATCCGCTATCCGGCCGGCATCATGACAATGCCCTTGTCCTTGGGCCAGCGTACCCGCCATGCGAAGGCAATGTCCCTGGCCTCGCCTGGCTTGGCGTCGAAGGCCCATTCCAGCACGCCGCGCTTGTCGCGCAGATTGGTCGCGGTCGGCGGCGTCGTCGACGGCAGCATATCGACCTGGATGTCTTCATTCTCGCTGACCGGCAATTGATCCTGGATCGCAATCCGGATCGGGAAATCATGACCATTGCGAATGACGGTCTTGAACGAACGTTCGTCGGTCTTCGACGTCGTCACGATCAGGCCCGCCGATCCTTCGTTGCGCTTGACGGTGGAGCGTTCGACCTTGACCTTGTCGTCGGCGCCGAAACCGAGCCGCACCGTTTCGTCCTTGCCGGCGGCAAGCATCTGGCCGCGGCCGACAAACACGCCGTCGCGGTAGATCGCGGTCCGGCCCGGCAGCAACGGCGCGTCCTCCGTCTGCTTGAAGCTCGCTTCGAGGAACGCGGTCGGGTCGAGCACCGGCACCGCGCGCACGGCGAGATCGGGCGCGATGATCGCGGTTGCGATGCGCAGGCTCTTGGCACCCTCGCTGGCGCCGACGCTGACCCGGCCCGGAATCTTGAACACCACCTGGAAGCCGCTGACGTCAGCCACGGCCTGCTGCTCGTCGGCAGGCTGCACCGGCGGTTCAGGAGGCGGCGGCGCCAGCGCCATCATCGAGCGTGACTTCGTCATGTCCGGGAGGGCACCCGCGGGCGCCGCTGCCATCGGCCGTGGCACTTGCGGATACTGCACGATCAGCGAATTCAGGTCGGGCGCGCTGCCGCCGCGCGCGCCGCGCGCGGTGGAAACGCTTAAGGCGACGTCCGACCAGTCCTCTCCGGTGGTCTGGGTGATTTCGGCCCGGCGCACCAATTCGAGCGCGGGCTTGCGATCCTTGGCGCCGGTGTCGAGACGGAGGTCATAGAGCGGCGTCCAGCGCGCGGCACGCACGGCATAGTTCACCCGCAGCGTCGCCTTGGTCGCGGCCGCCGCCGCGAGATCGATCCTCACCTCCAGCCGGCTCGGCGGCTTGATCGCGCGATCCGATTCCAGCCTTGAAATTTCCCGGTCGATGTCGCGCTGCTTGCGCTCGGCGTCGCGAATGGCGGTGTCCGTGGTCGCAACCTCCTCCGCGACCGCGGCAAAGGCCGCGCGCCACTCGGCGAGCGGCCGTGCCTCACCCTTCTCGCCAATTCCGGCAGGAGAAGCTTCGGCAAAGCGCTCGGCGAATTTGCGCCGCGCGGTGGCCGCGGCGATCGCGTCCTGCAGGTCGGCGCGCTCGTCCTTCAGCGCCTCGATGCGCTTGTCGAGGTCGGGCAAATTGACCGGCGGCGCCGCACGCGGCGGGCGTGCGTCGACCGCGCCGATCGTAAGCTTGCTATCCGCCTCGCCCTCCACCCGCAGCGATGCAATATCGAGCGTCAGCGGAAAATCCTTCAACACCACGGTGTTGTCGCCGGCGGAAATGTCGATATCGATGGTACGGGTGACGCTGGCGCCATCCGGATAGACGGTGACCGCATCGACGGCGGAGGTCGCCTCGATATTGGCCGCCTTGGCCGGCATCACGGCGAGCGCGATGAAAACGATGACGCTCGTCGTCACAAGGCAATTGCTGGCATCGCGCATGATTCCCTCCCGCAAGATCCGCACGTCGTCGGCAAGATCGGGGCTGGTCAGGCTCGGCCGGACGCGCGGAAACGACACACCCCTGACGTGTGAGACATCGGGACCAAGGAACCGGTTCGATTGAGGTTTCCGTAAGGCATCGCGGCGGCGGGCCGGCGGCCGGTTTACCAGGAGACGCCGTATCGCGCGGCAATGCTGCGCGCCTGGGCTTCCGCACTCCGGTAATCCCGATCGTGGGATTTGTGCGCGGACCTGGAAGCGGCCGTCCTCACAGGTTTGACCTCCTCTTTGGCAGACTTGGCAACCTCGGTGACCGGCTTGGCGGCGTCGATCGCCGCGGGCTTGGAAGCGTCGGGCGTGACGTCGGCCTGTGCCGGCGCGGGCTGGGTCGATTCGATTTGCTCGCCGGAGTTCGGCGTATCGTTGGCGGCGACGATCAGGCCCCTCGGCTGACCGGCCTGAGCCGCTGCCGATGCCAGAACCAGGACAGATACCAGGATGAACTTGCGCATGTTTTTCTCCCGCGGGTTGATGCGGCGGGAAACTAGCGCAAAGGCGCGATCCGCTATGTGAGGCACGTCACGCCGCTGACACGCTTCTTCGTCATGGCCGGGCTCGTCCCGGCCATCCACGTCTTTCTTGTCTCGGTGCAGCTAAGACGTGGATGCCCGGCACAAGGCCGGGCATGACGGGTTTCGCAGGAATGGTCCATTCCATCGACGGCATTTTTGGTCAGACTCTCAAAACACCAGCGCCTTGGCCTGCTTCACCTGCGGCAGCGCCTGCACCTTGGCGATCACGTCCGCTGGCACCGTGCCGTCGACCTCGACCAAAGCGATGGCGTCGCCGCCCGGCTTGTTGCGGCCGAGATGGAAGGTCGCAATGTTGATCTTGGCATCGCCCAGGATGCCGGCGAAGTGACCGATGAATCCCGGCTTGTCCTCATTGGTGACGTAGATCATCGACTTGCCGAATTCGGCGTCGACCCGGATGCCCTTGATATCGACCAGCCGCGGCTTGCCGTCGGCATAGACCGTCCCCGAGACCGAGCGCTCCTGACGCTCGGTGGTGATGGTGACGGTGATCAGGCTTTCATAATCGCTCTGGGCCGCGCGCACGATCTCGTCGACCACCATGCCGCGCTCCTTGGCGACAACCGGCGCGGAGACGACGTTGACGTCGCCCAGCATCGGCCGCAGCAGGCCCGACAGCGCTGCCGAGGTCAGCGCCTTGATTTTCATCTCGGCGACATGACCCTCATAGGTGATCTGCACCTTCATGATACCGGTCTCGGTGAGTTGCCCGGCGAACGAGCCGAGCTTTTCGGCCAGTTCGATGAACGGCTTCAGCTTCGGCGCTTCTTCCGCCGTGATCGAGGGGAAGTTGACCGCGTTCGAGATCGCGCCGCTCAGCAGATAATCCGACATCTGCTCGGCAACCTGCAGCGCGACATTCTCCTGGGCCTCGGTGGTGGCTGCTCCCAGATGGGGCGTGCAGATCACGTTGGGATGGCCAAACAGGACGTTCGACGTCGCCGGCTCCTCGACGAACACGTCGAAGGCTGCGCCCGCGACATGCTTGGCATTGAGCGCATCGACCAGCGCCTGCTCGTCGACCAGGCCGCCGCGCGCGCAGTTGATGATGCGCACGCCCTTCTTCATTTTCGCCAGCGCCGCAGCGTCGATGATGTTTTTGGTCTTCTCGGTCAGCGGGGTGTGCAGCGTGATGAATTCGGCGCGCTTGAAGAGATCGTCAAGCTCGACTTTCTCGACGCCGATGTCCTTGGCGCGTTCGGGCGACAGGAACGGGTCGAATGCGATCACGCGCATGTGCAGACCCTGCGCGCGATTGGCGACGATCGAGCCGATATTGCCGCAACCGATCACGCCCAGCACTTTTCCGGTGATTTCGACCCCCATGAAGCGGTTCTTTTCCCACTTGCCGGCCTGGGTCGAGGCATCGGCCTGCGGAATTTCGCGCGCCAGGGCCAGCATCAGGGTGATGGCGTGTTCGGCGGTCGTGATCGAATTGCCGAACGGCGTATTCATCACGATGATGCCCTTCGCGGTAGCGGCGGGAATTTCCACGTTGTCGACGCCGATGCCGGCCCGGCCGATCACTTTCAGCCTGGTCGCCTTCTCGATGATCTTCGCGGTGGCCTTGGTGGCCGAGCGGATCGCGAGGCCATCGTAATTGCCGATGATCTCGGCGAGCTTTTCCTTGTCCTTGCCGAGATTGGGCTGGAAATCGACATCGATGCCGCGGTCCTTGAAGATCTGCACGGCGGCGGGCGACAGGGCGTCGGAAATGAGAACTTTGGGTTTTGTCATTGGAGGGCTTTCCTGAAACGAGAATGTTGATGAGTGGGAGGTCGCGAGCGATGCAATCTCTTCTCCCTCTCCCCGTTCTTACGGGGAGAGGGTTGGGGTGAGGGGCTCTATCGACAGACTCGGACTCGCGGAGAGCCCCCTCACCCGGATTGCTCAGGCGCGCAATTGCGCTGCCGAGCAATCCGACCTCTCCCCGCAAGCGGGGAGAGGTTAGAAACTCACGCCGCCTTCGGAAGCGAGGCTTTTGTCTCTGCGAACGCCCAGTCGATCCACTGCGTCAGCAGCGCAACGTCCTTGGCTTCCGCCGTGGCGCCGCACCAGATGCGAAGACCGGCCGGCGCGTCGCGGTAATGCGCGAAATCGTAGCCGGCGCCTTCCTTCTCGACCAACGCCACCAGCTTCTTGGCAAAATCGGCCTGCGCGTCGGGTGTCAGCGAGGTGATGGCGGGATCGACCACTTTCAGGCACACCGAGGTGTTGGAACGGATCGCCGGATCCTTTGCTAGGAAATCGATCCACGGCGTCTTCGCCTTCCAGTCGGCAAGCACCTTGGTGTTGGCGTCGGCGCGCGCGATCAAGGCCTTCAACCCGCCGACCGACTTGCCCCAGTTCAGCGCGTCGAGGTAATCCTCGACGCACAGCATCGACGGCGTGTTGATGGTTTCGCCCTCGAAAATGCCTTCGTTGAGCTTGCCGCCCTTGGTCATGCGGAAGATTTTTGGCAGCGGCCAGGCCGGCTTGTAGGTCTCGAGCCGCTCCACCGCGCGCGGCGACAGCACCAGCATGCCGTGCGCGGCCTCGCCGCCCAGCGCTTTCTGCCAGGAGAACGTCACCACATCGAGCTTGGCCCAATCGAGCGGCTGCGCGAACGCCGCCGAGGTCGCATCGCAAATGCTGAGGCCTTCGCGCTTGCCGCTGATCCAGTCGGCATTGGGGACGCGGACGCCGGAGGTGGTGCCGTTCCAGGTGAAGACGATATCGGAGGAGGGATCGGCCTTGGAGAGATCGGGGATTTCACCGTAGGGCGCATGCAGCTTGGTGACGTCCTTGAGTTTTAGCTCCTTGACGATATCGCTGACCCAGCCCTCACCGAAGGATTCCCAGGCGATCGTGGTGACCGGGCGCGCGCCGAGCAGCGACCACAGCGCCATTTCGACCGCGCCGGTATCGGAGGCCGGCACGATACCGATCTTGTAACCGGCAGGTACTTCAAGCACTTCGCGCGTCAATTCGATCGCGAGCTTGAGTTTTGCCTTGCCGACTTTCGCGCGATGCGAGCGGCCAAGCGCGGCGTCTTTGAGATTTTGGGGGTTCCAGCCGGGGCGCTTGGCACAGGGGCCGGACGAAAAATGCGGCACATTCGGCCGCAATGCGGGCTTCGCAGCAATCATGTTCTATCCTTCCAGATAGTAAGCCTCCCGTTGGGGGGAGGTGTCCCGCCGCGGTCATTAAGGGAATCGGCTGGAATCGTCAAGGAACTTCGGAAGGATCACGCGCGATTGATGGTTCGGCGGCCGCCTCGGGCGCGGTCGGCGGGGCCGTTTGCAAATCCATCAGCTCGGCCGCATCGGTGACCAGCCTGGCGGCCCGGCGCCTGCTTGCGATCTTCAGGACGCTCTTTTCGTTCGCCTGCACGACGTATTCGTTGCCGATCCTGACAATCGTATAATTTTTCATCTGAAATCCCCAAGCTACCCGAGCCCGACGGGATACGCCATTCTTCCACGGATCGTTCCGCACGAAAAATTACGGAGCGCTGATTAGTTTATCGCGCGTTAACCGAAATGAATCGCAAAACGCGTTTCGCAATCGGCGCAAGGCGCGCCGGACAGGCCGGATGAACGGACCTGTTTCAAAATCGTAACGTCATCCCGACATGGCTCGGCAGAAATCCCAGCCAGACGCGTAGTTTCATTTCCGGTGCTTGTCGATTTTGAGCTTGATACCGGGTTTGCGCTTGCCGGGAGGAAGGTCCGGCACCAGTTCGAGAAGCGAAATTTCAAGAGCGATCGCAATCCGCTGAAGTACCGCGACATCATCACGGGCATGGGCTGCTCCTATTCGTAGATCCCGCCGCGCGGGCCAATATCGAGGACGGTAATGGTGTCGGCCGTTTCGGTGAAGATCACGCGGAAGTCGCCAACCCGTAAGCGCTTCGCATCGACCCCGACCAACGGTTTCACATTGGCAATCTCTTAACGAGATATTTCTAAACCTTCTTTGTCGCACTTTGCGATCGGTCAAAACCGCAGTGTCATCCCGACATGGCTCGGTTGAAATCCCAGCCGCTTGTAAAATCGCTGCGCATCGACGCGGCTGTGATGCGTAAACAGTTCGATCAATTTGCAACCTTTGGCGCGGGCTTGCGCGACCGCCCACTGCACAAGTTGTTCGCCGATGCCGCGGCTGCGGCAATGCGCGGCGACGCGGACGTCCTCGATCAGGCCGCGCGAGGCGCCCTGCGAGCTCAATCCCGGCAAGACGCAGAGCTGCAGGCAGCCCACCACGGTTCCGTCGGCATCCTCCGCGACAACGAGGTTGATATTCGCATCGTTTTCGAGCGCGTCGAACGCGGCGAAATAGGATGGCGGCAGCGGATCCTCGAGCCGCTCGCGGGCGCTGCCGAGCCGGTCGTCCGCCAGCATTGCCACGATGATCCCGACATCGCCGCGGCGGGCGCGCCGGATGGTGACGGAGGGGATCGCGCTCATGGATGATCCCGCAAATTGCTACCGCACAGGCGGCAGGCCAAGCGCCTGCTCGGTCTCGCCGATCCAGCGCCGTACCGCCGCATAGCCGTCGAGGTGAAAGCCGCCTTCATGCGCCGGCCGCGTATAGGCCAACAGCGCGACGTCGGCGAGCGAGAGACGGTCGCCAACGAAGAACCGCGCCGTCGCCAAATGATGCTCCATCCGCGCCAGCGCGGCATAGCCGCGCTTGATCTTGTCCGGATCGAGATCGGACACCGGCTTGCCGAGATAGACCATCTGGAAGCGGCACCCGGCCACGAACGGCTCGTGGCTATTCTGCTCCCAGAACAGCCATTCGTCCATCTTGGCGGCGTCATATGCATCGGTGGGGATGAGGTCGCTACCGCGGGCAAAGTATCGAATGATGCTGTTCGACTGCGCCAGCGTGCGGCCGTCGTCGAGCACGACGGTCGGCACCTGGCCGGATCCATTCAGTCTGAGAAACTCCGGCGTGCGGGTCTCGCCCTTGAGCGTATTGACCTCGATCCAGCTGTAGGGCAACGCGAGCTTGTCGCAGACCCACTTCACCTTCAGGCAATTGCCCGAATTGCTGTCGCCGTAAATCCTCATGGTGTGTCGTCCTGACCGGAGCGACAGACCAACAGGCGGGATCGTCCGTGTCAACCGATTCGAGTGGCGAGGGATGCGGGAAACAAGAGCCTAGAACTTGTAGCCGAGGCCGGCGCGCACCGTGTTGATATTGGTGTCGGTCACGGCGGTGAAGCGGACATATTCCCACTCGGCCCGCGCGAACAGGCCGCCGACCAGATTGATATCGACGCCGAGGCCCGCCGTGTAACCATAGATCAGGTGGTTATGCACGGCATCGTCTGCGAACGAATCTTGCAGCGGGAAGAACGGCCCAAGCGCCGTGGAACTCACGGCGTCCGTGATCAATACGGAGCGCGAGATGTTGGCATTGCCGAGCGCAAACCCGCCGAACACGTAGGGCAGAAAACAACCCCAGGCGTAGCCGGCGCGAGCGCGGAACGTCGCCATGTCCGAAATCGAGATTGCAGACGTTGAGGTAACCGAAACCGAATGGAAGAAGTTGTCGGATAGCGCATTGCCGCTGGTGAGTGCCTTGGTCGCGCTGGCCGACCCCCCGAACGTGCCGTGCAGGTAGCTGGCCTCAAGGCCGAGGACAACGTCATCCCACTGCGAGTTGTATCCGGTAAAGGCCCCGTAGCCGCTCGAACGCGCCGAATCCTTGCCGAGCTGGAGATTCCATTGTCCGACCCCCATCTGCTGGATGACGTTGTCGGAAATCAAGGCGGCCACCATGTTCGTGGTCGAGCCGTTGAAATTTTCGTCTGATGATCCGTACCCGCCCTGTCCGCCGATGTAGAAGCCCTGCCAGTTGACCCGGGGCGCGCTCAATCCGTCGGTGTAACCGCCGCGCAGGATCGGAATATCCGGCAGGTCGGCCGCCTGCGCGCCGGACACTGCTCCGAACATCACCGTCGCCAGCAGAAATCTACGCATCGCAAACGCTCCATCGAACACCTGACTTGGCGTTGATCATCGCCTGTTAACCTTAACCAATCGTTGTCGCGGGCCGCTGTCCGCGCAAAACAAAACGGCGCGGGAACATCCCGCGCCGTTAGCAAAGATTAACGAGAGCAGCGGCTCGATCAGCCTTTGCGCACCAGCGGCGGCGGCGGCGCATAGACCGGCTCGCTGTCGAGATTCCAGCGCACGCCGAGCTTCAGGTCGTGCGAGGTAATGTCGTGCATGGTCCAGGGGAACTGCGGCGTGGCGGTGCCGGCGAAGTTCGAATTGACGCCGGTTGTGGCATCGCCGAGGTTCATGTAGCTGTAGCCGAGTTCGAGCGTGACGTTCGGCGTGACCTTGTAGCCGAGACCCGCGTGCAGCGCCCAGGCGAAATTCCATTTGCCCGCGTCAGCCGCGTAAACGATGCTCGAGGGCCGTGCGACGCCAAAGCTGTCGCCGAAACCGTCGTCGCGGAAACCTGAAATCTTGTTGTAGGAACCGCCGATGCCGGCACCGATGTACGGTGTCACGCACCACCAGGTGCCGAGGTCGACATAGCCGTTGGCCATGAAAACCGCCTCCGACTTGGAGCCGGAATAATTGTCGACCAGTGCCGTGCCGACGAATGCGTCGGAGAATTGCGAGCCATGGAAGTTGGCGCGGCCGCGCCATTGCGCGGTGACGTCGCCGCGGAACCAGTTGTTGAACTGATAACCGACGCCGAGGTCGAACAGCGTCGAACTGTCGAAGCCCATCCCAACCTGGGTGAACAGCGCGGCGTTCGGATCCGGATTGTTAAGCGATTTCATTTGCTGGTTGGTCATTCCGATATCGCCACGCAGATACCAGCCGCCGAAATCGGCCGGCGGGGGCGGCGAGTACATCGGCGGCGGCGCGATCGCCATGTCCGCGGCAGACGCCATCGACGACAACAGGGATGCCGCTCCGGCGGCGACGAGGAACATAACGCTACGCATTGGCTTCGTCCTTTTGACCGGTGAGGCAGACAACGGAGGCCTCACATCGAGAAACTCACGGCCGGACGATGGCACCAAATACTTAAGCGCCGCTTAACCCTAATTTTTAAGGTTGATAATCTCCGAAGAATTTTTTCCGCGGCGAAACCCGGGGTTGCAAAGATGGCGGGATCGCCACAATCACTAACAATGTGTTGATAGGAGTCGGCGGCGCAGCCTCTCTTAACCTCTCGCCGCCCTTTGCGGGGAGAGGTCGAAATTCGCGCGAAGCGGGAATTTCGGGTGAGGGGCATGGCGCGGTGCTGTTGCGAATTCAAATTTCGCGGATGGAAGAGCCCCTCACCCCAACCCTCTCCCCACGAAGAGCGGGGCGAGGGAGCGGTTAGCGCTTGCGGCGCCTCAGCGTGCCACCTTCGGCAGCTTCGGCAGGAACACCGCGAGCAGCCCGATGGCGGGGAGGAACGCGCAGACCTGATAGACAAAGGCGATGCTGGTGTGATCGGCGAGCTTGCCGAGCACCGCCGCGCCGAGCCCGCCGATGCCGAATGCGACGCCGAAGAAGACGCCGGAAATCATCCCGAAGCGGTGCGGCACCAGTTCCTGCGCGAACACGATGATCGAGGATGTCGTCGAGGAGATGATCAGGCCGATGAACACCGTCAGCACCGCGCTCGCATGAAGGCCGGCATAGGGCAGCGCCAGCGTGAACGGCAGCGCGCCCAAAATCGAGAACCAGATCACGATCTTGCGGCCGAAGCGGTCGCCCAATGGGCCGCCGAGGAACGCCCCGACCGCATTGGCGGCGAGGAAAATGAAAAGATAGAGCTGGGCGGCCTGGGTCGAGACGCCGAACTTGTCGATCAGATAGAAGATGTAATAGCTCGACAGGCTCGAGACATAGAGCTGCTTGGAAAACAACAACGCGACCAGCACGATGAGCGCGGTCTTGACCCGGCGCGAGCTCGGCGCGTCCGGATGCCGTTCGAGGACTGCGAATTTCTTGGCCGCGATCTGCGGCCGGTACCAAAGTCCGATCCGCCACAGGATGACGATCGCGACAAACGCGATCGAGGAAAACCAGGCGATGCTGGGTTGGCCGAACGGCACCACGATCAATGCCGCAAGCAGCGGACCCATCGAGGTTCCGAAACTGCCGCCGAGCTGAAACACCGATTGCGCAAAGCCATAGCGCCCGCCCGAGGCGAGCCGCGCGATCCGCGCCGATTCCGGATGGAACACCGCCGAGCCCAGTCCGACCAATGCCGCCGCGACCAGGATGACGAGATATTGCTGCGCGACGCTGAGCAGCAGCAGGCCGAAGAAGGTAAACCCCATGCCGATGGCGAGCGAGAACGGCTGCGCCTTCTTGTCGGTGAAGTGTCCGACCACCGGCTGCAACAGCGACGCCGTGAACTGGAACGCCAGCGTGATCAATCCGATCTGGGCGAAATCGAGCGCGTAACTATCCTTCAGGATCGGATAGACCGACGCTATCAGCGACTGCATGGTGTCGTTGAGGAAATGCGAGAGGCTGATGCTGGCGAGCACGACATAGGCGGGGCCGGCCGCCTTCGCGACAGGCGACGTCAGCTCCGGCACGTTCACTGGCGCGGCCAGCGCTTGCTCGGAGACGACGACAGGCTTGTTCAACGGAGGATTCCTGCAGGGATTCGCGGGCGACCGCGCATTTCCTACGATGGCCGCGCGGCGCCGACCAGCACCAATAGATTATAGCTGCGATGCGATTAGGCAGCAGCGGCAGCGGCCTGACCGAGCGCGCTGACGATGTCATCGACCACTTCCTCGACCAGGATACGGTCGTCGCCCTCGCCCATCACGCGGATCACGGGCTCGGTGCCGGAGGAGCGGACCAGCAGCCGGCCGTGGCCGTTGAGGCGTTTCTCGCCGGCGTCGATCGCCGATTTGACCTCGGCGTCGTCGAGCGGCTTGCCGCCGCGATAGCGTACGTTCTTCAGTATCTGCGGCAACGGGTCGAAGCGGTGACAGACTTCCGACACCGGGCGGCGAAGTTTTTGCACCACCGCGAGCACCTGCAGCGCCGCGACAAAGCCGTCGCCGGTGGTCGCGTAGTCCGACAGAATGATGTGACCGGAGGGCTCGCCGCCGAGGTTGTAACCCCGGCTCAACATCTGTTCGAGCACATAGCGGTCGCCGACCGGCGTGCGCACGAGCTCGAGCCCGATGCCGTCGAGGAAGCGCTCCAGTCCGAGGTTGGACATCACGGTCGCGACGATGCCGGGCTTGGCGAGCCGGCCGTCTTCCTTCCAGCTCTGCGCGATCACCGCCAGCAACTGGTCGCCGTCGACGAGATGGCCGCGCTCGTCGACCAGGATGACGCGGTCGGCGTCGCCATCGAGCGCGATGCCGATGTCGGCGCGCATTTCGCGCACCTTGCGGGCGAGCGCTTCCGGCGAGGTCGAACCGCATTCCTTGTTGATGTTGAAACCATCAGGCTCGACGCCGATCGAGATCACGTCGGCGCCCAACTCCCAGAGCGCTTCCGGCACCACTTTGTAGGCGGCGCCGTTGGCGCAATCGACCACCACGCGCAGGCCGTCGAGGCTGAGATCGCGCGGCAGCGTACGCTTGGCGAACTCGATGTAGCGGTCATGGACGCCGTCGATGCGGCGGGCACGGCCGAGGCTCGCGCTCTGCGCCAGCTTCTTCTCGAGCGATTCATCGAGCAACTGCTCGATCTGCTTCTCGACGTCGTCCGAAAGCTTGAAACCCTGCGGGCCGAACAGCTTGATGCCGTTGTCTTCGAACAGATTGTGGGACGCCGAAATCATCACGCCGAGATCGGCGCGCATCGACTTGGTCAGCATCGCCACCGCCGGCGTCGGCATCGGGCCGAGCAGCAGCACGTCCATGCCGACCGAGGTGAAGCCGGCCACCATCGCGTATTCGATCATGTAGCCGGAGAGCCGCGTGTCCTTGCCGATGACGACGCGATGACGGTGCTCGCCGCGCTGAAACACCAGACCTGCCGCCTGCCCGACCTTCAGCGCCAACTCCGGCGTGATCAGACCGTTGGCACGGCCCCTGATCCCATCCGTACCGAAATATCTGCGGCTCATGTGCCCCCTGCCCCCCAACATCGCCGGGGCCTCTCAAGACCACCCGGCGCGACCCTCGGTACGCCCACCCATTATAGCGTGCAGCGGGTTATAATGCTTTCGTCACAAAAATGGCTTCAAAAAATATGATGAATCATTACCGCCGTTGGGCCCCGCGACATCCGGCTAACATATTGTAAATGCTAATATATCAGGCCGATCTGGCGGCCGGACGCCCGACCCCTAGTCGGTGCGCTTGACGTGATGGTCGCCCTTGCTGGGCGCCGGCTGGGTGACATTGACCGGGTCCGAGCCCGGAAAAGTCTCCTCCAGCCCTTCGTCCAGCGCCTGCTCGAGCTGGCGCTTTTCACTGTCTTTGGGGTGTTTTGCGCCTTTGGGGTCAGAGCGTGATCCGGTCATGATGCATTCCTGCTGATGCCCGTTGCCGTGGAGCGATTTGGCGGATCGCCCAATCATGCTAGATGACTGCGAAGGCGAAAAATACAAGAAGCCCAACGACAAGAAGGCTCGATACAGGAAGGGTTTGGAACGTCCATGAAGCACATCACCTGCATCGAGGATCTGCGTCAGGTTCATATGCGAAAGGTGCCGAAGGCGTTTTTCGATTACGCCGATCGCGGCTCCTATGCCGAGGAAACGCTGCGCGCCAATCGCGACGATTTGCGGGCCATAAAATTTCGCCAGCGCGTGCTGGTCGATGTGTCGAAGCGCAATCTCTCGACCACCATTCTCGGCGAGCCCGCCGCGCTGCCGCTGATCCTGGCGCCGGTCGGGCTCACCGGCATGCAATACGGCGACGGCGAGATTCACGCCTGCCGCGCCGCGCAGGAAGCGGGAATTCCTTACACACTGAGCACGATGTCGATCTGCTCGATCGAAGACGTCGCGGCGAGTGTTGAAAAACCGTTCTGGTTCCAGCTCTATGTCATGAAGGACCGCGGCTTCATCAAGGCGCTGATCGAGCGGGCGATCGCGGCAAAATGCAGCGCGCTGGTGTTGACGGTCGATCTGCAGGTGATCGGGCAGCGCCACGCCGACATCAAGAACGGCATGGCGGTGCCGCCGGAATGGACGCTGTCGAAATTCGTCGATTTTGCCACCAAGCCGGCCTGGGTATCGGGGGTGCTGCGCGGCAAGCGGCGCACCTTCGGCAATCTGGTCGGGCATCTGAAGGGCACCGACGACATTACCGCGCTGGGCACGTGGATCTCGACGCAGTTCGACACCACGCTGAACTGGAAAGACGTCGAGTGGATCCGCAGCATCTGGCCGGGAAAATTGATCCTGAAGGGCATCCTCGACGTCGAGGATGCCGAGGAAGCGGCGAAGACCGGCGCGCAGGCGCTGGTGGTGTCCAACCATGGCGGCCGCCAGCTTGACGGCGCGCCGTCGTCGATCGAGGCGTTGCCGGAAGTTGTCGACGCCGTCGGCTCGAAGATGGAGGTCATGTTCGATGGCGGCATCCGCTCCGGACAGGACCTGATGCGCGCACTCGCGCTCGGCGCCAAATCGGCCATGATCGGCCGCGCCTACATTCACGGCCTCGGCGCCTTCGGCGGCCCCGGCGTCACCAAGGCGATCGACCTGATCCGGGCCGAACTCGCGACCACCATGGGACTCTGCGGCGTCAACACCATCGCCGAGATCGACGACCATGTGCTGGCGATCTGATTAGACGAAAATAAGCTGTTGTCGTCCCGGCCAAGGCGAAGCGCGAGCCGGGACCCATCAACCCCAGGCGCGCGAAATTGCCAATGCTGGGGCTACAGTCCGGCGTAGTAACAAACATCGGTGGTTATGGGTCCCCCGCCTTCGCGGGGACGACTCGTTGAGAAATTTCGCCGAGGTGTCTTCTTCCCTTCTCCCCCTGTGGGAGAAGGTGGCGTGGACGAAGTCCGCGCCGGATGAGGGGTCTCTATCCGAGGAGAGAACCCCTCCCGTCTTCGCTGCGCGAAGCCACCCTCTCCCACAGGCGATTATCCAAGTCCCGGATAATCGCCCTCCCATAAGGGGAGAGGGCACAAGTGAGCGGTCACATCGGCGGCGTGATGCCGTCGCGGCCGACATTGACGCGGTTGGCTTCCAGCGTGCCGTCCTCTTTCTTGACCGCGCCGAAGATGATGATCTTGGCGCCCGGCTTCAATTCGGACTTGTCGCCGACCAGGAAGGTGACGATCGGCGTATCCGGCGGCACCACCACGTTCTTTTCGCCGTCCTTGTACTTGACCCGGATTTTCTCGCCGTCGGTTCCCGCCATCCTCTCCGCGACGGTGGCGTTGGTCATGGTTGAGCCGGGACGGAGATCCCATGGCCGAAAGCCTTCGGCGGCGCCGCGCTGGTTCTCGGGAAAAATATGAACCGCAAGCGCCTTCTGGGTGCCGTCGGGTTCCGGCATCGCGGAGACGCCGACGTAGGAACCCGGCTTGATTTCCGACATCGCAATCTTGGCAACGCCGAACACCGCGACATTGTCGGTCACGCGCACCTTCATGTCGGTGCCCTCGCGCGATTTCACCGTGAGCAGCGGACCGTCGACGGCTTCGATGGTGCCGCGAATCCGGACCGACGGCGGCTGTTGGGCCGACGCCCACGATCCCAGCACGGATATCAGCGTCAGCGCCGCCACCGATAGGCGCAGCATCAAGGAAGCAAGTTTCGGCATGACGTTCTCCCAAAAACAGTTCCCGTCCCGGGAGGAGAACACCGCAGCGCAACCGCTATTCCGCGCTTGGCTTGTGCGCAGCCGTCACATCGGCGGCGTCAATCCGTTCAACCCGACGCTGACCCGGGTGGCTTCGAACGATCCGTCCGGCAACTTCTTGAAAAAGGCGATGATCCTGGCGCCGGCTTTCAATTCGGACCTGTCGGCGGGGACATAGGTCACAACCGGCGTATCCGGCGAAACCACGACCTTCTTCTCGCCGTCCTTGTATTTGACCAGCAGCGTGTGACCGTCATTGCCGGTGACGCTCTCGGCCACCGTGGCGTTGGTCATGGTCGAGTTGGGACGCAGATCGAACGGCCGCGACCCTTCGCCGGTGCCACGCATGCTTTCGGGAAACACGTGCACTTCGATCGCATTGGCGCCGCCATCCGGCCCGGGCACCGTGGTGGTTCCGATGAAGGAGCCGACCTTGATGTCGGACAGCGAGATTTTGGTTAGTCCGACCACCTTGGTGTCGCCGCTCACATGCAGTTTGTAATCCTCGCCGCTGCGCGACTTGACCGCGAGCGTATCGCCGTCGACGGCTTCGATGCTGCCACGGACCCGCGACGGCGTCGGCGGCTGCTGCGCGATCGCTGCGAGCGACGAGGCGGCAACCAGCGCAATTATGACAAGCGGACGAAGGAGCGTCGAACGGTGAACGAGCATGAAGATCTCCGGTTGAAACACACTTAACAATACAATGGACACCGGGACTTCTTCGGTATTCCCGCGCAAACCTTTGTGAGATCGGCTTTGATCCAGGCTCTCTATTCGCACCTGGAGTCGAGCCTTCAGTTCGGGCCATTCGTGGTCAAGGATGGAGAACCGACCTCCATCTTGAACTCTGGAGCGAACGGTTGCAGCCGCAGGAAGGTTCCTGCGAGGGGGATGTGTTCAAGTTTCACGCCGCTCTCACCATTCCGAAGCTTCAACGAAATGCATCTTAAACCTTGGTGAGATCGGCCTCCACCAGCGCGCGAAGCTCCGGCGTGACCTCGGGCCGCTGTCCGAACCACAATTCAAATCCGCGCACCGCCTGGTACAACAGCATGCCGAGCCCGTCGGCGATCCTCAGTCCGCGCGCCTGCGCCGCCGCCAATAGCGGCGTCGCGAGCGGCACATAGACCAGATCGGCGACCACGGCATCCGACGGCAGCAGGCCGACATCGAGCTTGAGCGCCGGCTGGCCATGCATGCCGAGCGACGTGGTGTTCACCAATAATCCCGCACGCGGCAACAGGCCGCCGATCGCATCCCATGCAACGGGATGAACATTGGCGCCGAATTGATCGGCGAGCACACCGGCCCGTTCGATGGTGCGGTTGGCCAGATGCACATGCTTGATGCCGCGCTCGATCAGGCCGAACACCACCGCGCGCGACGCGCCGCCGGCGCCCAGCACCACCGCATCGCCCGCCTCCTCCCAGCCCGGCGCGCAGGCGTCGAGATTATCGACAAAGCCTTCGATGTCGGTGTTGGTCGAACGCAGCTCGCCGCCCTCGTACCACAGCGTATTGGCCGCGCCGACCGCGCGCGCACGGGCGTCCGGCACGGTCAGTGCCAGCGCGCGTTCCTTGTGCGGGATGGTGACGTTGGCGCCGACAAAGCCGTGCGCCGAAAGATGCAATACGAACTCGGCAAATCCTTCCGGCGGCACCGCCTCGATGTTGTAGCCGCCCTCGATGCGATGCGTGCGCAGCCAGTAATGATGGATCAGCGGCGAGCGCGAATGCGCCGCCGGCCATCCGATCAGGCATGCCGCGCGGGGTTTTGTCACGACGCTTCTCCAAAACAATATGCCTTCAATTTATCTTCCGACCGCCTGTGTCAAGAACGCGGTCGTTCCGCTCAGCGCCAGCGCCGTGCCCGCGGCGAACCAGATCGCGGCGAGATTGATCCAGTGATAGGCCAGCGCGCCAACCACGCAGCCGATCGCCAGCGCGGCCCACAATAGCAGATTGGGCACCCAGCCCCAGCGCGCGCCGCCGGTCAGCGCCACCGCGACCAGTTGGCCGACCTTGACCAGCGCCCCCGTGATATAGGTAAGACCGAGACCGGCGCCGCCATCGATCTGGAACACCGTGTTCTCCATTCCCATGGCCAGCACGATCGCGGCTATCGCGACGCTGGGGAGGCCGAAGGCGTAACAAAGCGCGGCCGCGGCGAGCAGCAGCGCCTCCGCCAGCAGCAGCCATGGCTGGCGATAGGCGCCATGGCCGCGCACGATCAGGCTGCCGGCGGCGGCGCCGATCACGAACAGCACGATCAGGCCGAACGACTCGGCCGCGCTCCGCCAGTGTCCTTCGGCAAGGCTGACGCCCATCCGGGTCGAGTTGCCGCTCATGAAGGCGACGAACAGGCCGCCGAGATGAACGAAGCCGATGGCATCGACATAGCCGGCCAGCGCACTCAGCGTGCAGGCGAGCGCCACATTGCGACGTGAATCAAGCATGGCGCCGGGCCGGCGAGCGATGCGAGCGCGACCACACCGTCGACCGGCCGCAGCAACGCGGACCGCTCAGGCGTTCCATTCATAGACCTCTTTTTCGTACGCCTCTTGAAAGCCGGCCCGCTGCAGGTTGCGATAGGAATGTTCGAGCATGTAGAGCGTCTCGGACACCATGATCGGACAGCCGATCGCCTCGGCCCGCTCGACCCGCTTTGCGATCAGCGCCTGTTGCGCACCGCGCTTGCGATGAGTTTCGGCGGTCGCCGCCGCCATTAGATATCCGAGGTCTTCAAAGATACAGAGCGCGGCGATCGCGACCGGCTGGCCGCCGTCGAACGCCATGTAGTGGAAGAAACCGTCGCTGCCCGCCGACCGCGCATATTCCGGCCACAGCGTATCGCCGAGCTGATCGCGGGCTTCGCCGACTTCATCGACGCTGACCTCGCGTATTTCGAGATCGGTGTGGAATTGAAGCGGCGAAGGCTGGCTGCGACACAACGTCGGATAGCCGGTGCGCCGAATGCGACAAAGCCCGCTGCCCTCGATCCAGCGGCGCACGACATCCATGTTGGGACCGGGGCTGAGCCAGACGAAGAACCGCTTGACGCCTTCGGATTTGAACAGATCGATCAAGCGTCCGACGCTGTCGAAATCCATTCCCGGCTCGGTGCCGCACAGATAGACGCGATTGAGATTGGCGGATGCAAAGGGACCCTGGCGATCGGCATCGATGGTGACGTAACAGCCGCCGAATGGCGAGCCATGGAATTGCTTCCGGACAAGGCTATCCGGCTGGCATCTTCCGTCCAGCCAGGCGGAAAGCCGCCTCAGTTTCAGCGCCAGACTGATCGTATCCATTGCGCTCCCTGCCCGCGATCCAAACAGTTCCGCCGGCACCAGCCAGCGCCAGCGGTCACAGTGTTCACGAAAGCGGTCGAATTGGAAAGCTTGACCGCCCTAAAAAAACGTGATCGCGCAACAGCTATCCTGCCGCCAGATCGCTCCCTGCGGCTGATGGCTCATCGCGATGACCCTTGATATCCGCGATCGCCCGCGCGATGGTTTCGCGATATCTGGCGCGCGGCGGGCTCACCCCATGGGTTAGCAGCACGCGGCGCACGGTCGGCGACGCGCCGGTGACGTAAAGCCGGATGCCCTGGCGTTCCGCCTTGGTCGCAACCCGGCCGATCGCATTGGCCGCCGTGGAATCGAGAAACGGCACCGCCGTGAAATCGATCACGAATGCCTTGCGGGTTTGGGCGCTGCTATCGAGCACTGTTCCGACCGCCGACGCCGCGCCAAAAAAGAACGCGCCTGAGATGCGGTACACCAACACGTCCGGGTCGGCGGCAATCCCGGCATCGTAAGGCACACGATCGCCGTTGCCGCCGTCGGCCTTGTCGGCAGTCACCAGCGGCGCTTCGGCCTCGATGCCGGTCATCTCTGCCATGCGGTTGACGAACTGCACCGCGCCGAGCGCGAAGCCAACCAGGATGCCCTCGGTGAGATCGCGAAAAATCGTCAACAGAAAAGTGGCGAGCAGCACAACAGCGTCGCCGCGCGAGGAGCGGATCAAGGTCGCGAACTCGTGCTTCTCCGCCATGGTCCAGGCGACCACCACCAGCACCGACGCCAGGGCTGCGAGCGGAATGTAGCTCGCCAGGGGTGCGGCGATCAGCATGAACAGCAACAGGAACAGCGAGTGCAGCATTCCGGAGATCGGGCCGCGCGCGCCGGCGCGGACGTTGGTCGCGGTGCGCGCGATGGTGCCGGTGACGCAGATGCCGCCGAACAGCGCCGATCCGACATTGGCGAAGCCTTGCGCCACCAGTTCGCAATTGGAGCGATGCCGGCGGCCAGTCATGCCGTCGGCTACCACGGCGGACAGCAGCGACTCGATGGCGCCCAGCAGGGCGAATGCGATCGCGTCGGGCAATACCGCCTGCGCCTTCTCCAGTGAGAAATGCGGCCACGCCGGCCATGGCAATTGCCGGGGAATGCCGCCGAAGCGGGTGCCGATGGTTTCCACCGGTAGCGACAACGCCCATGCGGCGAGCGCCGCGACAACGACGGCGATCAGGATGCCAGGCCAGGTCGGCCGCAGTTTCCGCAAGACGACAATGATCGCGATGCTGCCGGCGGCTGTGGCGACAGCCGAAACATTCGCGGTATGGAGCGCGCCCGCCAGCGCCTCAAGCTTCGGAATCAATTCGCCGGGCTCTTTGGTCGCAAGCGTAATGCCAAGCAGATCCTTGATCTGGCTGGCGAAGATGATGACGGCGATCCCGGCGGTGAACCCGACCGTCACCGGATAGGGAATGAATTTGATGTAGGTGCCGAGGCGAAGAAGGCCGGCGGCGACCAGAATAAGGCCCGCCATTGCGGTAGCGAGGATCACGCCGTCGACGCCGTGGCGCTCGGCAGTCAGCGCAACCAGCACGATGAACGCGCCGGCGGGTCCGCCGATCTGAAACCGGCTGCCGCCGAGCAGCGAAACGATGAAGCCGCCGATCACCGCCGTGTAAAGTCCGCGGTCCGGCGTCACCCCCGAGGCGATGGCAATTGCCATCGACAGCGGCAATGCGACGATCGCCACCGTCAGGCCCGACATCGCGTCGGCCCGAAAATCCGCAAAGCGATAGCCTTCGCGCAGCACCGTGATCAGCTTCGGCGCGTACAATTCGGCAAAGGTCGGCTGTTTGATCTGCCCTGTCATGGCCCGATCAGCCCCGGTTCCCTGATTCGGCAGAGTAGCATGTATCGGGCGGCATTGGCCGTCATTCCGGGATGGTCCGAGGCATCGCCCCGGAATGACATTAGAATCACGCCGCGACGCGATGGGCGGCGATGATCTGATCGGCGGCGCGGCCGGTGACCTCGGCCATGCGGTCGAACTGCCGGGTAAAACTGCCGGCGCCGGCGGTTGCCGAGCGCAACTCCACGATCAACTCGCCGATCTCGGCTTCCGGCATCATGGCGCGGACGCGGTCCCATCCCGGCCAGCCCTCGCGGGTATCGAAACCGAGGATCTGGCCGCGCCGTCCCGACAGGATGGCGTTGATCTTGGCGGTAGCGTCGGTCGGACAGACGATCTCGACGATATGGATGGGCTCCAGCAGCACCGGCTGGCAATGCGGCAGCCCCTCGGAGACGCCGATCCGCGCCGCGGTCCGGAACGCCAGATCGGAGGAATCCACGCTGTGATACGAACCGTCGGTCAGCGTCACCTGCACGTCGATGACGGGGAAGCCGAGTGGCCCGCGCAACAGGCCGTCGACGACGCCCTCTTCGACCGCGCCGATATAGTTTCGCGGCACCGCGCCGCCGACCACGCGTTCACTGAACTCGAAGCCGCCGCCCCGCGGCAGCGGCTTTATTTCAAGCACGACGTCGCCGAACTGGCCGTGACCGCCGGATTGCTTCTTGTGCCGGCCGCGCTGGGTGATCGATTTGCGGATGGTCTCCTGATAGCCGATGGCCGGCGGATGCGATTTGACGTTGACGCCAAACCGGTCGCGCAGCCGCTCCAGGGCGACCCGCAAATGCATCTCGCCCTGACCCCACAGCACGATGTCGTGGGTTCGCTGGTTCTGGATCATGGTCAGTGACGGGTCTTCCTCGTTCAGCCGCAGCAAGGCCTGGCCGAGCTTGACGTCATCCTTGCGATCGGTCGCGGCGATCGCCATCGCCAATACCGGCGGCGCCGGTTCGGCTTTTGCCAGGGCCGCCGGCGCGGTCTTGCCGGCCGACAGCGTGTCGCCGGTCTTGACGGTATCGAGCTTGCCCAGCGCGATGGTGTCGCCGGCTTCAGCCGAGGCGCGCTTGGTGTCGTGGGCGCAGCTCACCGCCGAGATGCCGGATACCCGGCCGGCCTCGCCCGATGACGACTGCAGCGTCGCGCCGTCGTCGAGATGGCCGGCAAGCACGCGCGCCAGCGACAGCTTGCCGCCATGCTGCAAATGCACGGTCTTGAACACATAGGCCAGCGCCTCCTTCGATGAGGGCACGCCGAGACGTTTGGCGGTCTCGGTCACGCCGGGCGCCTCATGGCGCAGCGCCTTCATCAACCGCAGCACGCCGTTTTCACGGGTCGCGGAACCGAGCAGTACCGGACAGATCAATCCCTCGCGCAATTCGCGCGCGAGATCGTCGAACACGGCATCGCGCGGCGGCGGAATGTCCTCGAGCAATTGCTCCATCAGCGCGTCGTCGTGATCGGCGAGCTTTTCCAGCATCGAGAAGCGGGCTTCCTTCTCGCGGTCGAGATCGCCGCCTTTGAGCGCCATCACCTCGGAAGATTTGTGTTCGCGGTAGACAAAGGCGCGCTCCAGCGCCAGATCGACGAAACCTTCGATCAGCTCGCCATTCCAGATCGGAATTTGCCGCAGCACCAGCGGAACCCGCGATGCCGGCTGCAAGGTCGAAAGCGTCTCGCGAATGCGCTTGTTGGCGCGGTCGATCTTGTTGAGGAACAGAAAGCGCGGGATGCCGAGATCCTCGAGCTCGCGCAGGATGATCTGAAGCTGCGGCAGTTTGCGCTCGTCGGCCTCGCAGACCACGACCGCCGCGTCGACCGCCGGGATCGCGGCGCGCATGTCGTGCGCGAACTCGACCGAACCGGGGCAATCGATAAAGGTGTAACTGTCGCCCATGAAACTCGTGGTGGCGGCGGTGAGGCCGACGCCCATTTTGTGGTGGCGGGCCTCGGGGCTGGCATCGCCGACGGAAGTTCCGGCATCGACGCTGCCGGCGCTCCGGATGGCGTCGGTACGCGCCAGGATCGCTTCAAGAAGTGTGGTTTTACCGCTTTGGAAAGGGCCCACCAGTGCGATGCACCGTGGACCGCGGGGACTTCTGACGTCTTGTCCCATCGCCGCCTCCTCCGTTGGAGCTCGGCCCGTGATTGGGTCGGCGGCTCTGATGCTCCCCCTCCGTCAGCGATTTGGCAAGTCAGAAAAATGTCGCTGCGGTGCATCGCCGGTCTCTTAACCTCTCCTCGTTCCTTACGGGGAGAGGTCGCCGCGCTCTTCGTGCGGCGGGTGAGGGGCGAGGGAGAAGAGTTACCGTCCCGGGCGGAGTTCCAGGCTTTCCAGCCCGGCCGCGACGTTGAGGCCGACCTGACCCTGCACGCTGAGCGGCTGCAGCGCGATCGAATTGTCCGAGCCGCCGACCAGCACGTTGCCGCCGAGGCCTACGCCGACCGAGGCGCTGCCCTGCGCGCCAGCGTACGTGCCGGAGAGATCGCCCACCCCGAGCCGCGCCACCGGCGCATACACGCCCCAGGCGAGCGCGGTTTCCTGGGTGATGCCGAGATCGACGCCGACCTTGCGGATGGTCGCGACGTAACGGTCGTCCGGCACGCCGTCGATGCGCAGCACGCAACCGAGGTTGGTCACCGAGCCGACGACGAAGCCGATGCTCGAGCCGCCACGGCATTCGAGAACGCCGACCTGCACGCGCGCCATCGGCTGCTGTGCATGGGCGCCGGCCAGCGACGCAACCAGCATGGGGACGGCGAAACCGGAACGGATGATTGAACGGCGCATGAAGAAATCTCCGGATGAAAAAAATGTAATGCGAGCAGGGAATCGGGCGGCGCCAAAGCCGCGGCGCTCGCTTTCTATGACACAACATCAACCGCCGTGGAAGAATTTGCGGTGACGCAAATAAAAAGAGGCCCGCTTCCGCGGGCCTCTGACGCTTAACGTTATTGTCTCTCAACCATGATGGTGATGGTGGTGGTGGTAATGCCGGTGCATACCACCCCGGCCGAACTGGACCGGCTGCAATTCGATGTCGGCGACCCCTGCCGCGACGTTCAGACCGGTCTGGCCCTGTACGCTGATCGGCTGCAGCGCGTAGGAATTCTGCGGACCGCCGACCAGGAAATTGCTGCCGCCGCCGACGCCGACCGACGCATTGGCGCCGACGCCGCCATAATTGCCGGCGAGATCGCCGCGTCCGACCCGGTTGGTCGGCGCCGTAACCGCCCAGGAGAATTTGGTCTGATCGGTGAAGCCGAGATCGAGGCCGATCCGGCGCACGGTTGCGACGTAGGGCTCGGGACGGCGGCCTTCGCTCTGGAACACGCATTCCAGGCTGGTCACCGAGCCGACGACAAAGCCGACATTCTGGCCGCCCTCGCATTGCAGGACGCCTGCGCGATATTGCGGTTGCGGCAGCGCGTTGGCGCTTGCAACGGACACACCGAGCGAAGCGATGGCGATACTGAGTGTCGAAAGACGCATAGTTTTTACCCCACTGAGGAATTGGATTTGCGGGGCGGACAGAAAGGAAGCGCCGTGTCGAAAACAAGGCGCTTCGCAAAAAGTTGCCGTCAAAATATCAAAGTTGGCGACGAGGTGATGTGAGAAGTGATTTGACTATCTCAAATTGCCGCAAAATCGCTGGATGCGCTTGCAGGCGTCCTCGAGATCGGAGGTTTTCGCCGCGTAGGAAATCCGGAACGCCGGACCAAGCCCGAATGCCGACCCCTGCACCACCGCGACGCCTTCGTTCTCCAGCAGCTCGGTGACAAAATCCTCGTCGTTGCCGATCACCTTGCCCGACGGCGAGGTCTTGCCGATCGTGCCGCCGCAAGAGGGATACACGTAGAACGCGCCCTGCGGCCGCGGACAATCGATGCCCTTGGCCTGGTTGAGCATCGACACCACGAGATCGCGCCGCTCCTTGAACATCTTGTTGTTCACCGGGATGAAATCCTGCGGCCCGTTGAGCGCCTCGACGGAAGCCCATTGCGAGATCGACGAGGGGTTCGAGGTCGACTGCGACTGGATCGTCGCCATCGCCTTGATCAGTTCGGCCGGGCCGCCGGCATAACCGATGCGCCAGCCCGTCATGCAATAGGCCTTCGAGACGCCGTTCACCGTCAGCGTGCGGTCATAGAGCTTCGGCTCGACCTGCGCCGGCGTGGTGAAGACGAAATCGTCATAGACCAGATGCTCGTACATGTCGTCGGTCATCACCCAGACATTGGGATGCTTCACCAGCACGTCGGTGATCGCCTTCAGCTCAGAGCGCGTATAGGCCGCACCGGTCGGGTTCGACGGCGAGCACAGGATGATCCATTTTGTCTTTGGCGTGATCGCCTTTTCGAGTTCATCCGGCTGAAGCTTGAAACCGTGCTCGGCGGCGCACACCACCGGCACCGGTTCGCCGCCGGCGAGCGCCACCATTTCCGGATAGCTGACCCAATAGGGCGCGGGAATGATGACTTCGTCGCCCGGATTGATGGTGGCCATCAGCGCGTTGTAGAGCACCTGCTTGCCGCCGGTGCCGACGATCACCTGGTTCGGCTTGTAGGTGAGACCGTTCTCGCGCTGAAACTTGGCGATGATCGCCTGCTTCAGCTCGGGGATGCCGTCGACCGCGGTGTATTTCGTCTTGCCCGCCTCGATGGCGTGGATCGCCGCCAGCTTGATGTTGGCGGGGGTGTCGAAATCGGGCTCGCCGGCGCCAAGGCCGATGACGTTGCGGCCGGCCGCTTTGAGCTCGCGTGCTTTATCCGTGACCGCAATCGTTGCGGACGGCTTCACACGGTCAAGCGCGGCGGACAAGAACGGCATCATCATCTCCTTGCAGGCGTGGTGGCCCAAACTCAATCCACGACTCTAATTAATGGGATCGGACCACCCTAAAGCGCGCCACGCTGCATCGCAAGAAGGTTCACGCCGACCATGCAAATTTTGGCAAATGGCGAAGCGGTGCGGGCGGATTTGCGCAACATTCCTAAAATTCTGCGGCGAAATGACTCATATCCGGCAAACCCGCAATCCAGCATCCGGCCGGCCGCAGCGCACGCCATGACGGGCCGATATGACGGGCCGATCCCGCCCGGCCCTCGCATCGTCGCCGATCAACCACGCGACGGCGGCCTCGAGACGTCGCCGCATTGCACCGCCCCGCACGCGATTGTGTCAGCGGCGCTGCCTTGCATCGCGCAGGCGTGAACTGATTTGTCTTGTCGTCCTGGCAGGATGTTCTGCGCGGTTGCAGTGCGGCAGAGGATTTCGATTTTTTCCATGTTGCGGGCCTTGCGACACAACCGCATCGGCATCATTGTTTAACCGGCGTTGCGGGGCGACAAGGCGGTCTTGTGCGTGCGCTACGCGGCACATGTTTCAACGATCGAACCCGACCGAATGTACAAGCTCTATTCGATGCAACGCTCCGGCAACAGCTACAAGGTCCGCCTTGCGCTGGCGCTATTGAACGCACCCTATCGCGCGATCGAGATCGACATTCTGCGGGGCGAGAGTCGCACGCCGGATTTCCTGGCGAAGAATCCGAGCGGACAGGTGCCGCTGTTGGAAGTCGCGGACGGACGCTACCTCGCCGAATCCAACGCCATCCTCTGGTACGTCGCCGGCGGCACGCCGCTGGCGCCGGAGACGCGGATCGAACGCTGCGAAGCGCTGCAGTGGATGTTCTTCGAGCAGCACGCGCTGGAGCCGAATATCGGCGCCGCCTATTTCTGGCTGTCGCTGGTCAAGGGCGGCCGCGACCTGCAGACGCATGCGCTGGAAGACTGGATGGAGCGCGGCTATGCGGCGTTGCAGGTGATGGAAGATCACCTCAAGACCCATCAGTTTTTCGCAACCGGCCAGCTCACGGTCGCCGACATCGCGCTGTATGGCTACACCCATGTCGCCGACCGCTGCGACTACGACCTTGCGACCTTCCCGGCGATCCGCGCCTGGCTGCGGCGGGTCGAGCAGACGCCGGGTTTTGTCGCGATGGACTGGCGGCCGGGGACCGAGGCCCACAACCCGGCCGGCGTCGCCGCCGAGGCCTGAATAGCGGGAATAGCGGGCATAATTGCTGAAATAGCGGGCATAACCACCGCCTTTGCCGACATTTTGCCATGTTCGGGGCGGCCCACCGCCCCAATATTGCCGGCGATCGCTGCGACATTTGGCGACGCGCGCGGGGTGATTCGCCCGCGCCTGGAAGGATTTAGGCCATGAAATGGTCGCCCGGCGCCACCGGCTTCAACAGCCGCCAAACGCCAGTCGCCTCGTCCCGGCTGATCGACGCCGTCGCCGCGTCGCTGGCAATCGGCTCGCTGTCGCTGTGCCTGATCGTTGCCCTGACGGTGCTGTCGATCAAGGTTTCCATGGCCATGCCGGCTTTTTAATCGAAGCTTTTTTCAACCATTCGCGCTTTTCGCGGGACAACACGCGATGCTCGGCACCGCGATTGGGTAGCGATGAAAACACCTGTCGCACTTGTCACTGTCGGGCTGACCGTCGCGATCCTGCTGGCGGCATCGCTCCTGATCGTCACGGGAACGCGCGGCCAGAACGAGCCGCCGCCGCTCGCCGGCGAACCCGTGAACACGACGCCGTCGCCCGCGGCGAAGTAACGGCGGCCCGACCCAGCCTTCACTGCAAGCCTTCAATGCAAGCCTTCATTGCAAGGACGTCGATAGAACTACGCCCATTTGTGGAAAATGAAGAACGCGCCAAGCGCGATGAACGCAAAACCGAGCGCGTGATTCCAGCCCAGCGGCTGCTTCAGATACAGAACCGAAAAGCCCGCGAACACGATCAGCGTGATCACCTCCTGCATGGTTTTCAGCTGCGCCGCTGAATACACCGAACTGCCCCAGCGATTGGCAGGGACCGCCAGCCAATACTCAAAGAATGCGATGCCCCAACTCACCATGATGACGAGCGGCAGCGGGCTTTCCTTGAACTTGAGATGGCCATACCAGGCAAAGGTCATGAAGACGTTGGAGGCAAACAGCATCAGGACCGGCAACAGCGACGGCGAAATGGTCGGCATTTATTTCCTTTCAAATTTTCAGCACTAACACGCCGGCGTGGAACCCGATTCCGCCTTCGCTATCGTTTGATATAACAATTCCGAAAGCCGCATCGCTTCACTAAACCGCTTTTTAAGGTTGAAGCAAGAATCCCTGCCGCGCGCGCAACCAACCGTCATGCTGGCGGGATTAGTCTCGCAACAAACCAGAAAAAGTCCGGGTGGCAACGAGAACCGGCATGCAGTTCGACTGGCGCGCAATCTCCGGTCCGGCCCTCACGACAGCGACGGCGCTGATCGCCATCCTGGTCGATCGGTTTTTTGTTTTCGTTCCCAATCCGGCGCCACTGTTCATTTGCATCGTCGCTTTCGCGGCCTCGTTGTCGGGTCTTACCTCGGGCATGATCAGCGCGGCGATTGCGGTTGCCTCCTCCGCGGTGTTCTTCTTCGACCACCGCGCAACGCCCGGATTCAACACCATGGATCTGGTGCGGCTCTCGATGCTGGCGGCGACCGCGGCCGGCACCGCCGCCATCACCGGGTTGTTGCGGCAAAGATGGGTCGACGCATTCGCCTGGGAGCGCCGGCACCATGCCACCGCGATGCGGCTGTCGGCGGCGTTCGACCGGGTCGACATCGGCATCGTGCTGCTCGATTCCGACACCCGCGCCGAATTCATCAACCGCGCCTTCCGCGATTACTTTTCGCTTTCGGACGAGAAGGCCGACAGCAAGCCGCCCTTCATCGCGCTGATGTATCACAGCCGCGATACCGGCGCCTATGAACTGCCGGAAGAAGAACTGAACGCCTTCATCGCGCGGCGCACGCAGATGATGCGGGAGGGCGACCAGACCCCGATCAACATCAACCTGCGGGACGGACAGGTGCTGCGCTTCAGCTGCACCGCGCTGCCCGACGGCGGGCGGATGCTGAGCTACATCCCGGTCACCGATCTGGTCCGCCATAGCGACGACCCCTCCAGCGCCGAATTCTACCGCGCGCTGCGCGGTGGCGGCGACCGCGATCTTTCCCGGCACATGCGCGCCGCCGAATGAGATGCGGCATCGCCGCGATCCGAAACCAGATTGATCCCCGCGATCGCTTTGTCTAATGACAGCACAGCAGTGGCGCCTCAGCCGCTGATGGATGGTCCCCTGATGAATACGGAATCACGAATTACCGTACGCCCGCTGACCCCGCAGGATTACGACCAATGGCTTCCTCTGTGGGACGGCTACAATGCGTTTTACGGACGCTTGGGCCCAACCGCGCTTGCACCTGAAATCACAGCCATGACCTGGGCGCGCTTCTTCGATGCCTATGAACCGGTCCATGCTCTTGTCGCGGACAGCAATGGACAATTACTGGGCCTGACGCATTACTTGTTTCACCGCAGCACCACCGCGATCGAGCCGGTCTGTTATTTGCAAGATCTGTTCACGAGCGAGGCCGCGCGCGGCAAAGGCGTCGGCCGAGCCCTCATCACCGCGGTCTATCAACGGGCAAAACTCGCCGGAACACCGCGGGTCTATTGGCAAACGCACGAGACAAACCTTACGGCGAGGCGGCTTTACGATACGGTAGCGGAGCACCCGGGATTTATCGTCTATCGCAAGCCGTTGTGACGCTGCGTTTGCCTTCGCGAAGGTCATTTCCACGGCTCGGCGCGGCCTGTGGATAAGTCTGTCTGTCATGGCCGCGTAACAAAGCCCGGCTAGGTTCCGCTCGCGTCTGATCAGGCCCCCCGTCACAGATCACGCGCCCAGCGGTCCCCGTCAGTCGCCGCGTCTGACCGGGGCCGCATTTTTTTGTGCCGCGTTTTATCATAGCCGGCACGACTCGCCCGCGCACCCCGCGCCTTGCGGCTTCGTTATCGGCGCGTCACAATACGTTCTCGTCCCCGCGTTCCACCCCACAGGATCAATCCATGCAAATTCGCAATCTCGGCGGCTCCGGCCTGCGCGTTTCCGCCGTCGGCCTAGGCTGCAACAATTTCGGCCAGCGTACCGATCTCGAAACCTCGCGCAAGGTGATCCACCGCGCGATCGACCTCGGCATCACGCTGTTCGACACCGCAGACATCTATGCGGGCATGGGCGGCTCCGAGACGGTGCTGGGCGAAGTGCTCGGCGATCGCCGCAAGGACATCGTACTGGCGACCAAATATTCCAAACCGATGAGCAAGGACGGCACCAAGCAGGGCGCCTCGCGGCGCTACATCCTGTCCGCGGTCGAGGCGAGCCTGACACGGCTGAAGACCGATTATATCGATCTCTACCAGCAGCACGATCTTGATCCGCTGACGCCGATCGAGGAAACCTTGCGCGCGCTCGACGATTTGGTGCGGCAAGGCAAGGTGCGCTACATCGGCAATTCGAATTTTCCCGCCTGGCGCATCGCCGAGGCCGAGCTCACCGCGCGGCAGATGAACGTCCATCGGTTTGTCTCGTGCCAGGATGAATATAGCCTGGTGGTGCGCGACATCGAAAAGGATCTGCTGCCGGCGGCGCAGGAATACAGGCTCGGGCTATTGCCGTTCTTCCCCCTCGCCAGCGGACTCCTCACCGGCAAATACAAGCGCGGCGCAGCGGCTCCCGACGACACCCGCTTCGCCAAGGCCCCCGCGCTGCGCGAGCGTTACGTCACGGCCCGCAACGAGGACATCGTCGAAAAGCTGCAGGCGTTCGCGCAAGCCCGCGGCCACACCATGCTCGAACTGGCCTTCTCCTGGCTCGCCTCGCGCCCGCAAGTCTCAAGCGTGATCGCCGGCGCGACCCGGGTGGAGCAGGTCGAGCAGAACGTGAAAGCCATCGACTGGGCGCTGAGCGCGGAAGAGATGGCGGAGATCGACAAGATCACGAAGGGGTGAGCTTTCCCTCTCCCGCCGCTTGCTCACTTACTCCGTCATGGCCGGGCTTGTCCCGGCCATCCACGTCTTCGCTTCCTTGAAGCTCCTAAGACGTGGATGCCCGGGACGAGCCCGGGCATGACGATGTTGTTAGAGCCGGGAGAGGTTTAAGAAAATCACCCCACCAGCCCCTTCATCCCCTTCACCGCCGCGCTATCCGGGAACACGTTCTGCGCCAGCACGCTTTCGCCGATGCCGAGATGGTCGCGCAGCACGCCCTTGATGACGGCGCGGAGGTCGGTGGTCGGCGCGAGATCGCGGGCCTGATAGAGATTGGCGGGTTTTAAGCCCGGCCAGTCGGCGATCACCCGGCCGCCCTGCACGGCGCCGCCGGCGAGCAGGGCAATGGTGCCGGTGCCGTGATCGGTGCCCTCGGTGCCGTTGATGCGCGCGGTGCGGCCGAACTCGGTCGCGACCACGACGACGGTGTCGCGCCAGCGCGCGCCGAGGCCACTTTCGAATTCGGCGAGCGCGCCGTCGAGGCCCGACAGCAATAGCGCCAGCCGTCCCACCGGGCCGCCTTCATTGGCGTGGGTATCCCAGCCGTCGAAGGCAAGCGCTGCGATCCTTGGGCCGTCGTCGGCCGCCATCAATTTGGCGGCGCCGCGCGCCACCAATCGCATCTGGCCCGGCAGGTTGACGCCCGGCTTCGGCTTCATGTCGTCGCCGAGCGCGGCCTTCTCGAGCTGCAATCCTTGCGACAAGGCAGATGCCAGCGCGGGATCGCGATGCTGATAGAGCTCGAGCAGCCGCATCGCGGTGTCGTCATCGGCCTTCGGCAAGGCGACCGGCGCCCAGCCCACGGTCGGCGCCGCCCCGCGCAGCACCAGCGGCGTGGTCGGACCGACCGCGAGCGCGCTCATCACCCGCTCGCCTTTCGGCAGCGCTTCCAGCGCGCGGTTGAGCCAGCCGGATTGCACCCGGCCGGGACCGGCAAAGCCGCTTTCGAGCACGTCCTGTCCGTCGAAATGCGAGCGGTCGCGGTACGGCGTCGATACCGCATGGATGACCGCGGCATGGTTTTCTCGAAACATTCGCGAAAATTCCGGCATCGCCGGATGCAGGGCGAAGAACGAACCACTCAGCATGGTCGCGGCATGCGGACCATCCGACGTCAGCGCGATCGAACCGTGCAAGCCCGCATAATCGGGGTCGCCGATCGGCGCCACCGTCGCGAGCCCGTCCAGCGCGCCGCGCAGGATCACGACGATCAGCCTGGGATCACGGCCGTCGGCGGCGCGCGCGAATTTCGGCAAATAGGCCCAGGCGGCGAACGAGGCGCCGCCGAGCAGCAGGCCGCGGCGCGAGGTCGCCGGCGATCTCAAACCTTCGCAGCACTCCATCGTCATCTCCTCTGGAATTCCGGCGACATCAACAACAGCGCCAGCGCCTGCTGCCGCGTCTCGGCGCGTTCGATGGTGCGCCGCGTTTCCGCTGACGCAGCATCGGCGGCGGCGAATTCGAGGAGATCGCGGGGATCGATATTGACCGCAACACGCGCGGCAATCTGCGCCGAGATATCCAGCCGCAGCTTCAGTCCCTCCGGCGCGGCCCAGGCCGCGTTGGTGTCGGGAAAGCCGTTCGGTCCGGCGGGAGACCACAGCGGCTGGCCTAACAGATTGAGGGCGCCGAGATAGGGACCGGGATCTTCGGGAACGCGCGCCAGCAGCCGGCCGGATGCCACCATGAATTCGTAGGGGCTGCGCAGCTTTGTCAACGGCGCCTGCCAGGCTTCGCTGGAATCCACCAGCGTCGTCGCCAGCGCCCGCAGATCGCCGTCGGATATGAGGAACACCTCCCGCAGCCGCGCCACCAGAGCGGGCGGCGGGTCGTCGGCGACAAAGTGCCGCGCGAATTTGGTGGCGATGAATTTCGCGGTGGCAGGATGCCGGGCGATGTCCGCCAATGCCGCTTCGCCCTGGGCGACGCCGCCCGCCTCATAGACCTTGCCGAGCAATTGCTGCGGACCCGGCTGGTGCGCATTGGCATTGAACACGAAGGTGCCGGGCGCGCCGATAAGTCCCTGCCGTCCGGCAAAGGTCCACCCGGTGATGATGCGCGCCAGCGAGGTCACGTCTTCCTGGCTGTAGCCGCCGCCGACGCCGAGCGTATGCAGCTCCATGATTTCGCGTGCGAGGTTTTCGTTCAGCCCGCGCTTGCGGTTTTGTCCGGCGCGGGAATCCGGGCCGAGCGATTGCTGGTTATCGAGAAAGAACAGCATCGCCGGATGCTGCTCGACCGCTTTCACCATGTCTGCGAAGCGCCCAAGCACATGGGGGCGGATCGCCTCGCGCTCGAACGAGCCGGCCCACATCCGCGCCAACTCGCCCTTGTTGGCGGAGATGCAAAAATGGTTGGACCAGAACGCCACCAGCCGCTCGACGAAGCCGCAATCGGCGAGCACCGCGCGCTGCAGCCGCGCCAGCGCCTCGGCGCGGTAGGTTTTCTGGATGACGTTGAGCGGCGGCGGCGGTTTTGCGGCGTTGGGTTGCACGGCGCCCGGCTGCATCGCGCCTGGCTGCATGGCGTCATTGGATTGCATCGCCGCGCTGGCGCTTTCCGGCGCCTTCATCGCAACGTCTTTTCCCGCGATGTCCATCGCGATGGCATTGAGCGAGAGATTGCGCGTTGGCGGCCTTGTTTGCGTACCCGGTTGCGCCGGCGTGGCCGCCGATGCCGGCGCGCCCGATAGCGCTGCCGCTGCGCGCGCCTGTTGCACCTCCAGCTGATAAGCGAACACCGCGTCGGCCAATGCCGGGGTCGATTGCAATCCGCGCACTTCCAGCAGCACGCCGTCAGGGCGGCTCAATTCGGCTTTGACAAAGCCGCGCGGATCGGACGCCGCATTGACGATATCGCCCGACGCGCCGCCGCGGGCGCCAAATCCGAAGCGATTGAGCGCAACCAGTGCGGCTTGCGAATCGCGGGCCATCGGATGTCCCTTTGTACTTTCCCTGGATTGTCAGGGGCGTATATTTGCGCCTCGCAATATACTGCCGTCAGTGATGAACCCCACATTAAAACGCGGCGCCAATTCGGTCAGGAACATGACAAATCGGTTAGAAATTCCGGCTTCGCGGCGGTTGGCTTGCTCCGGCTGCGGCGCGGAATTCACCTGCAGCCCGTCGGGGCCATGCTGGTGCGCGGAGGAAACCGCGCGATTGCCGATGCCGGTGGAAGGAAGCGATTGCCTGTGCCGCGATTGCCTGCGGAAGCTGGCGGCAAACTTTCATGCAACCGAATAAGCGGCACGGCGTTTCCGCGTCATGGCCGGGCATAGCCGTCTGAAGGACGGCTATGCCCGGCCATGACGAAAATGCTGCTATCGACTCTAGTGGAATCTATCCCGTGGCCGCTCGACCGGGCCTTCCTGTTTCTTGGCGGTGGCGGCCTTGATTTCATCCGCGGTGACGCGGCAGTCGCCGTTCCGGTCGAAGCGCAGGATGAAGGCGCTCGGCTTGTCAACGAACTCCTTGCGCGTGATCTTGCCGTCCTGGTTCTCGTCGAAATAGCCGAAGTCCGCATCGGCCAGGGTGGAGTCGGCTTTCTGCACCGTCGTGAATTCGGACGGGCTGAGGCTTCCGTCGCGGTTGCGATCCGCCGACGTGAATAACCGGTCCATGAACTTCTTCCATTCGTCGCAGGTGTAGACGCCATCGTGATTGGCGTCCCAGCTCGGCGGGCCGTTGGCGAGCATCGGGTCCTGCGCCGGCTGCGGCGTGGACTGGGCCAGCGCAAGTGATGCGCCCGTCAGCAACAGCCCCGCCGTGATGGCGATCCGGCAAATCGATCTTCCCTGCAACAAAACCTTCTCCTGTTTCATGAGCCGGCAACGCCGGCAATCGCGGAGGCATCGGTTGTACGGAAACAATCCGACATAATCCTCCATCCGCTCAACGTTATACGTTGCTTGGAGAAGCTCCGCAAAACTCCGGCGCGCGCGGGCGGCACGCAAATATATTTTTTATTTATCTTTTTGCGCCGAGCCGGCGCTACACCGGAAAACCCGGCGATTTGCGTGCCATGCCGTCGAAGGCGTCGAGCAACCGCTCGCGCCAGGCATAGACCGGATCCTCTTCGGCCAGCAGTTTGAACGGGCTGACCACGCGCGCCCACTGGAAACCGCCGAACACGATGTAGTCGGCATAGTTCGGCCTGTCGCCGCCAAGATAGGGTTGGGTTCTAAGCGTCAACCGCATCGGTTCGAGTCCCCTGCGAAAACCCTCGACCGTTTTGTCGCGTCCGGCGACGACTTCCTCCAGCGGCTTGCCGAAACGCGCTTCGCGGGATTTTCGGAAATAAGCCGCGTCCACCGGCTTCAGATGCGAAGGGATATCGGCGACGATCAGCGGGAACATGCCGCCGACCACGGCGATATCGCCCCACCAGTTGATCATTCTGCCGACGGCGCGGCCGCCCTCGCCGCCGAACAGCGACGGCCGGTCGGGATAGGTGTCCTCGAGATAGTTCGCAATCGCCCAGGAATCGGCGACCGAGGTTTCACCGTCGAGCAGCACCGGCACCTTTTCGGATCGATGCGGCGCGATCGCTTCCTTCTCGGTAAAACACCAGGGGATCGACTGCGCCGAAAGCCCCTTATGCGCCAGCGCCATCCGCGTCCGCCAGCAAAACGGGCTGAACGGACGCTGCTCGTCGGTGCCGACCAGTTCGAAGAGCTTGAGTGCCATTGTGATTCCCCATCAGCTCACACGCCCGTCATTGCGAGGGGAACTATATACGTGACTGACCCAAAAGAAAAGGCCTGCGAAATGAAATTTCGCAGGCCAAGGTAACCGCGCCTCAACCTCTTGAGGGTAGGTTCCGCCAGTGTCCTTTGACCATCTCAAGATGGCCGTTGTTCCGGACACGGATGTAGTCTTCTATGTAGATCATCGGGAAAGCCTTCCGTTAGAAGGCGATCTCGCAGACCTACGACTGGTGCTGAGAGTTTTGCAGGCTTCGGCACCAGTCGCACTGCGAGAATCGCAGCGGATAGATGCCTCATTGTCCTGAGCGCGTTCTTTTGCGCATAAGACGCCGAAGCGTTTATTGCGGTGCTGAACATCGTCGATCAGCTAACTGCCGCATCTCCCGGTGTACCGATAAAAGTTTAACGAAAACGGAATCTAGGCGGCAGATTCCCCCAATCTGGGCGGCATTTTTTGCCTATCTTGCCTTTTGCTTTTTCCGCTTTGAGACAGAGGGTTTTTTCTGCTTCGACTTCATAATGCTACGCTCAACCTCGGAAGGGTTGGTCTGTACGAAGCGCTCCAAGGCCTCGGCAAACGGCATATCGAGGCCGAGCTTGGGCTCTAGTTTTTTCCCGCGCTTATTCACGAGATCAGCGCCTTGTAGGTCAGCCGCCCTTCGACACAAGCGAACAGATCATTCATGCGATCGATTGTGCGCATGTCGCGGCGATTAAACCGCCAAGACATTTCGCCGACGTAGCGATCAAGATGCTTCGGGGAAATCCAGTGGTGGATGCCGATGATCTGGCGCTTTAAGAGCGCCCACACGCTTTCGATTGTCTGCGTGTGCACATCGTCCCGGACATATTCCTTTTGCGCGTGGTTGATGACGGCGTGCGGGTATTCTTTGCCCAAATTCCTGTAGCCGATCCATTGATCGGTCACGACGGCGTGTGCCTGGGGCGAAACGGCTTCGCGCACAAACTCTGTCAAAGTTTCTGAGCGCACATTGTCAACGACGCGCGCGACGACGTCTCCGTCGCGCTCAACGGCACCGGCAACAATCGTTTTTCCAGATGCCGTTGGCCCCGGCATCCCGTCGCGCTTATCGGCATGGCGGTTCTTGGCTTTGCCACCAACGAAGGTTTCATCTACCTCAACAACGCCTTTCAGCGGCGGCTTGTTGAATGACCTTGTGCGGGCGGCATGACGCAATCGATGCAGAACAAACCATGCGGTTTTCTGTGTAACCTTCAAATCCTTGGCGAGCGTCGTACTGGCAATGCCCTTCGGGTGATTTGTAATCAGCCAGATCGCCATGAACCACTTGCGCAGCGGAAGCTTGGTATCCTCGAAAATGGTTCCGACCTTGACTGAGAAGCGCTCCCGGCATTCGCCGCATTTGAAAGTCTTGCCGTCCGAGAAATGATAGACGCGGCCGCTATTGCAGTGAGGGCAAAATTCGCCATCGCGCCAACGGATTTGCCGCAGGTGATCGATGCACGATTGTTCGTCCGGGAAAGCGTCCATTAGGCCGAAGAGGCTGTCGAAAGTGGCAAGCATGGCTAACTCCTGAGTGTGGAAAGAGCCTACAATAAAAAAGTTAATGGGTCAAGCACGTATATAGTTCCCATTGCGAGGAGCGGAAGCGACGAAGCAATCCATTCTCCCTTTGCGGCCGACGGATTGCTTCGCTTCGCTCGCAATGACGGTGTTTACCCATCAACCGTCATGCCCGGGCATAGCCGTCCGAAGGACGGCGTCGCTTCCGCTCGCCTATGTCCCGGGCATTTCTTCCTGGCCGCGACTTAAGACGTGGATGGCCGGGACAAGCCCGGCCATGACGACGAATCGTCGTACCAATTACTTCACCACCGCGGCGGTCTGGCCGAACAACAGCTTGCGCTCTTCTTCGGTGCGGATCGCGGGCTGGCCGAAATTCGGATTGACCTCCTTGGCCTTGGCGTAGGCGCGCACCGTGGCAGGTCTCGCGCCGATGGTCTCGAGCCAGCGTTTGAGGTGCGGGAACTGGTCGATGTCCTGGCCCTGGTTCTTGTAGGGCACGACCCAGGGATAGGCGGCCATATCCGCGATCGAATAATCGCCGGCGACGAACTCGCGATCGGACAGGCGCTTGTTGAGCACGCCATAGAGCCGGTTGGTCTCGTTCACGTAACGGTCGATGGCGTAGGGCAGCTTTTCGACCGCGTAATTGCGGAAGTGATGGTTTTGGCCGGCCATCGGCCCGAGCCCGCCCATCTGCCAGAACGTCCATTGAATGGCGTCGTAGCGGCCTGAGATGTCGGCGGGCAGGAATTTTCCGGTCTTCTCAGCGAGATACAGCAGCATCGCGCCGGACTCGAAGATCGAGATCGGCTTGCCCCCGCCCTTCGGCTCGTGGTCGACCATCGCCGGAATGCGGTTGTTCGGCGCGATCGCCAGAAACTCCGGCTTGAACTGATCGCCCTTGCCGATGTTGATCGGGAAAATCTTGTAAGCGAGCCCGGCCTCTTCGAGAAACATCGTGATCTTGTGGCCGTTCGGCGTGGTCCAGTAATAAAGGTCGATCATGGCGGCGTTCCTGTCTCTTTTTCGGGTAGTCGAGATTTTTGGGTACCTGACCGGCGATCCAAATTGGATGCGCAAATTGGATGCGATTGCATGAAGTTCACCGCATCAGGCGGGCGAAGTCAATGGCAGGCGCTTCGCATCCCGGCGAATTGATCTGCGTTCCCGCGCCCGGTGCAGGACGCAACGGCGAGCAAAATTGCGCACGTCACCGGGTTGCAAAGCGCGACTCCAGCAGATCAAGCTCTCTGACCAACTTGCGGGCGGTCTCGTCGGAGAGCCGGCGGGCGCGGGCGATACGGTAGATTTCGGTCCGTTCGGCACGAAGCCCGGTCAGACGCAGCCGCCGCTCGATTTCATCGATCTTGCGCGCCAGTGACGCTTCTTTGCCGGTCGCCGAGCGACTATCGATGCGCTGGCGATAGAGCTCCATGATGCGTACCCCGGCATCGGTGTAAAGATCGGCGTCGCTGCGGCCTTGCCCCATGTGATGCTGCGCCTGCTCGATCGCCTGAATCGCCGCTTCCGCCGCGGCGATGCGTGCCCGGTCCTCCTCTTCCTGTTGCGACGGCTCGGGTGGCAATTCGAGCTCCTTGAGGAGAATCGGGAGGCTGAAACTTGCCGCGACCAGCGACACAATGATCACGCCGGCAGCGAGAAAGATCGCAAGGTCGCGCGCCGGAAACGCGGACCCATCGTTCATGGTCAGGGGCAGCGTCAGCACGCCGGCGAGCGTAATGGTCCCTCGAACGCCGGCGAGCGATGCAGCCGCGATGAGACGCCAGCTTGGTACATGTGGGTTCTGCCCCTTCAGCGCGGCCCGAAACAACGTGAAGCGCAAGGACGTCCATACCCATATGAATCGCAACACCGCAAGGGCGAGACTGATGGCAACCACATATACAACGAGCCAGATCGGTTCGTGGTGTCCGGCCTCACGCACCACCTGCGCTGCACCGGTGACGAGCTGCGGAAGCTGTTCTCCAAGCAATACGAAGATGATGCCACTGGCGGTGAACTGAACAAGGTCCCAAACCGCGCTGCGCCGAACCCGGGTGACAGCAAGCGCCTGGCCGCTCTGTTCGACGTAGCTCATGGTGATGCCAGCCGCGACGGCGGCGAGAATGCCGGAGCAATGCAGATGCTCGGCCAAAAGGTAGGCACCGAACGGGATCAGCAGGCTGATCAGGATCTGCGAGCCGGTCTCCTCGCCGAAATGCCGCGATACCCAGTTCTTCGCGACGGACGCAATCCAGGTGACGCCTACACCTATGGCGATGCCGCCGATCGCAAGCCCGGCGAACGTTCCGACCGCGTCGAGGAGCGAGAACGTCCCGGTCAGTGCCGCAGTAACGGTGAAGCGCATGCACACGAGGCCCGAGGCATCATTGAGCAGCGACTCGCCCGCCAGAACGTGCATCAATCGCTTGGGGATCGGCACACGGGTAGCGATCGCGGAGACTGCGATAGGATCGGTGGGCGAGACGATCGCGGCAAGCGCGAAGGCTATGGCCAGCGGCATCGCCGGGATCATCCAGTTGATGAAATAGCCGACGCCAACGACCGTGAACACGACGAGGCCGAGCGCCAGCTCCAGGATTGTCCCTTTGTCGCGGAACAGCCCCTCCTTCGGAATGCGCCAGCCATCCAGGAAGAGCAGCGGCGGCAGGAACAAAAGGAAGAAAATATCCGGCTTCAGTTCGACGCCGAGATTGGCGACCGAACCAATGCATGCGCCGAGCGCTATCTGAACGAGCGGCAGCGGCAGCGCCACCGGAGACATGCGCGCGAGCGCGCCGCCGACCACGACGGCCAGCAGGAGAAACAAGGCGACAGCAATCGTCTCCACGGTCTACTCGCGACGATCGATGTGGACAGAAGTCTGGCGGCTCGATCGGTGGCACCATAACAATGTCGTTCGGTTCATTCCACCCGTCGACCAGCTCGTTCAAGCCCCGCCAACCGGGGCGGCCAAAAGAAAAGCCGCCCGAAGGCTGCGAAGCCTGGAGCCTTCAATCTGCTCCGGCCGATTGTCTAGCGCGGAAAGTCTGGACCATAAGAAAAGATCGCCCTGAGGCGATCTTTTCTTTGCCTTTATGGGCAAGGACGCCACTCGCCATCGTCGCCCATATACGTCCCGGACGCCGCGTCGTGGTACATCCAGCGGCGGCCGCAATACGAAGCATCAGCGTCGCGGGATACCACGGAGTCGACGGTTGCTTGAGCCCCGCGGAAGCCACCGCTGCCGACGTGCATCGCACCGCCGCCGCGGACCCCCTGGGCGAAGGCCGGGGTTGCAACTGCTAACGCGAGTGACAGGGCCGTCGCCCCTACAATACCAAGTTTCGACATTTCGCTTCTCCATCAGATCTAAATTGCCGTTAGGCGTAAGGCTGATCTAGTTCGGCAATCGGCCGCGCTCTATGGCCCGTGCCGGGAGAGATTGTTGCGGGGCGCGCAACGCGCCGCGATTGTCAGACACTCTCTGCGCCGTCTTATTCGGTGACGTCGTGCGAGGTCTTATGCCGGTCCTCTGTCCAATCAGGATCCCAGTAGGGCGGCTTGCCAAACCGTTTCTGGGCAAAATCCAGAAAGGCCCGCACCTTCGGTGGCACCAAGTGATGCGGAGGAAAGACCCCGAAGATGCCGCCCGGCTTGGTGGCGATCATGGAAGACCACTCGGGAAGAAGGTGCCGCAGGCGGCCCGCCTTGATATCCTCGCCGACCAGCCATGTCGGCAGCAGCACGACCCCCACGCCGGCAACCGCCGCATCCCGCAGCGGCTCGGAGTCGTCGGCGCGCAACGTGCCGGTGACGGGTACTTCCTCGAAAGCATCGCCTGCCTTGGCCTGGTGACGAAAGAACCAACGATCGGTCGGCTGCAGCGTATAGACCAGACAATTGTGCTGCAGCAGGTCGATCGGCTCGGAGATTGGCGACGTCCGGCCCAGATAGGCCGGGCTCGCGCAGACAATGCGCCGGTGCGGCGCGAGCTTGCGGGCGAGCAAGCTGGAATCGATGAGCGGACCGATACGGATCGCCAGGTCGGCGCCGACGGACAAGAGATCGACTCGCACATCGGTCAATGAGACATCGAGACGAATATCGGGATAAGCGGCCAGGAAGTCCGGCACGAACGGCATGATGTGCAGGCGGGCGAAGCCGCCCGGGACATGCAGACGGATCAATCCCTGTGGCCGCCCCTCCATGGCCGAGGCCGCATCCCGCGCTTCCTCCAGGCCCCGCAGAACGCCGCGGGCGTGTTCGTAGAATGTGGCGCCCGGCTCGGTGAGATGCGCGCGGCGCGTGGTGCGATGAAACAGGCTGACACCAAGATCCTCTTCAAGGCTGGCGATCGCGCGCGACACGGTCGATGTCTTGGTATTGGTGGCAATTGCGGCTTTCGAAAAGCTGCCGGCCTCTACCGCTCGCACGAACATACGCAGCGCGCCCAGGTAGTCCATTTTGGCGCCTCCGTATCGCCCATTCGACGAAACGTCGAGCACTCGCCCGATCAGCCGCTTCCTGCGCCCTTCGGCATTCCGGCGAGGTCTTCGGTCGACGTCGGCACTCCAACATTTGTTTGCGCGTTTCGCAACAATCATTTCCGGCTGCGGAAATCGGGACCGACGCCGCGGCGTGATGGATGCCTGGGTACGTTTTGCTGCGTCTGGTCCAATTGGCCGCCATACCGAATTGCGTCCGATCCGTGGCGCGGACTCGGAAGATCGTATCACATCGCCGTATATCGGGTTTGGGGGACGACGCCGGCTAGACTATCTTATTTCGATAGCGCAATTCAGTGGCCGGTCGATTTGATCGTTGCGACGGAGACCTCCGATGACAATTGATCGGCGCCGGCTACTGCAAACCGGAGCGATCACGGCACTTTCGGCAGCCGCTCCCAAATCGGTCCAGGCTCAGTCTTCCGGTAGCCCGTCCGCACCGCCGCAAGGCGCGGCGGATCATGTGATCCGGATCGGCAATGGGCTTGTTGAATTGGCGCCGGATCGCATCATTTCCACCACCACCTATAATGGGCAGTTCCCGGGGCCCCTGCTGCGCTTCAAGCAAGGCCGGTCCGTCGTTGTCGATATCCATAACGACACCGATACGCCGGAGCAGTTGCACTGGCATGGCCAGACCGTACCGGTCGATGTCGACGGCGCATCGGAAGAAGGAACGCCGTTCATTCCCGCCCGCGGCATGCGCCGCATCAGCTTCACACCCGGGCCGGCGGGACTCCGGTTCTATCACACGCACCTCACGCCCGGCGCCGATCTGTCCGCCGGACAATATGGTGGACAAGTGGGTACGGTTTACATCGAGCCGAAAAACGACCCGGGCCGCCACGATCGCGAAGTGTTTCTGATGCTCAAGGAATTCCAGCCCGCGCTGAGCCGCGGCGGCGATATGGCGATGGATTTTCTTGCCCCCGCAATGCGGGTCAAGGCGCTCGAAGACGCCGGCGAGTCCGCGATGCGCGCCTCATTGGCCAAGGGCATGCCGCACGGCTTTGAGGTCGGGTACAGCCTGTTTTCGATCAATGGCCGCATGCTGGGTCATGGCGATCCCATTCGCGTCAGGACAGGTGAACGGGTCCTGTTTCATATCGTCAACGGCAGCGCGACAGAAATCCGCAGTCTCGCCCTGCCTGGACACAGCTTTGAGATAGTCGCATTGGACGGCAATCCCGTCCCGACATCGACACAGGTACCGGTCCTGTGGCTCGGAACCGCGGAACGCATATCGGCGGTCGTCGAGATGAAGAATCCGGGCGTATGGGTGATGGGCGACCTTGCGGACGACGACCGCACAAGGGGCATGGGCGTCGTGATCGAGTATGCCGGCAAAACCGGAAAGCCGAAATGGATCAAGCCGGCTCCGTTCCAATGGGACTACACGCGTTTTGGAAAGTCTGGCCCTATCGAGCAGGCACCGGATGAAACCATCGAGATGACGTTCACCAAGAACAACGCGGCCAATCAAGGCTTCAACGAATGGCGCATCAACGACGTAGCGTTCTCGATGGATAAAATGGAGCCGATGTTTCATCTGCGCCAGGGGAAGCGCTATCGGCTGCGCATGAGCAATGCCAGCGACGATATACATCCGGTCCATCTGCACCGACATAGCTTCGAGCTGACCCGCATAGCTGGAAAAGCCACAGCCGGGACCGTGAAGGATGTCGTCATGCTGGGCGGTTACCAGCAAGTCGAAGTCGATTTTGTGGCCGACAATCCCGGTCTGACCCTGTTCCACTGCCACCAGCAACTGCACATGGACTTCGGTTTCATGGCGCTGTTCGATTACGCCTGGGCGCAGTACTTCCTGACTTCGGCGCGCGGTTCATCGGGTACACCGCAACAAATTCGTCGCACTCATTCGAATTGAAAGAACGCGAGTTTTGCAATCGATGCTTGACCGACGCCAGTTTGCCATCGGGACCGCCGCGATCGCATCGGGCGGCCTTGTTGGCGGCGTTGCAGGCGCCCGCCTCGCGCAAAATGGAACTCCCAAACTGGGATGGATAGCGCAATCAGCCGGCCCGGCCGTGCGCGCGCAAGAGTTTTTCGCCGTCTTCCGTGACCGTCACGATCAACCCAAAACCGGCAATGGTTTCGCGCTCGACAAAACCGCGATCGACGGCGTCTTCCCAGATCGTCAGTCGCGAGCAGGACGTGCGCCAGGTCGCGATCACTTCGGAATTAAGCCGCGGCTCGCGCGCGATCCATTCGACGAAATCAAGCACCAGGGGGTCCGCGATGTCGACCATCGGATGTCGCCCGATCAGCCCCTTCCTGCGCCCTTCGGCATTTCGGCGAAATCTTCGGTCGACGTCGACCGGCACTCCAACATTTGTTTGCCCGTTTCGCAACATTTCCGGCTGCGGAAATTGGGGCCGACGCCGGCGCCGTTAGATCAGCGAATGCAAAGCCCTGACCGCGGCCTCGCGGCTGTCGACAGGAACAAATAAATTTACCGAATGCGGGGACAAAACATATTTGTCGGCGATAATCCCGTGACGTTGCAGAATTTGAATCGCCTTAAATGGCAAGTCCGAAGAAACGCCGCCGAAGCAAGTGAGGCTCACCGAACTTAAACTCTCACGCTGTTTGCGCAAGTCTTTGCTGCTTTCCAGCGTGCGCAGCAAAGTGTCCAGCGATTCCGAATCGCAAGTCATCATAATGCGCGTTTTTCCGGCGGTGAAAGCCGAGGCGAGGAGTTGCGGCCAAGATAAGCCGTTTTGTTTGAGATGCTGGGCGAATTTCTCAAAACCTTGATTGAGATCCGACGAATCGATCTCCACATGTTCAATGCGAGCCATCGAGTTGACGGCCAAAACTCTTCCGCTTTCCATTCCCATAACCTCCTTCATCACTTGCGTGCTGTGTTCAGCGCCACCCCATTTTTTTATAACCAAAGGCACATTTTGGCTCTGTGCCAGCTCCACGCTGCGATAATGCAAGACCTTGGCACCCCAAAAACACATTTCGGATAACGATGCAAAATCCAGCTGACGCAAGGGTTTTGAATTCGCCACGATGCGCGGATCCGCCGAACAAACTCCGTCGACCTCTTTGATAATTTCACAGCACTCGGCTTTTAGCACCGCGGCCATGGCGACCGCAGTGGTGTCGCTGCCGCCCCGGCCCAGCGTGGTGATTTCTTTGGTCACCGGATTCACGCCTTGAAAGCCAGCTAGAACCACGATCCGTCCGCGATCGAGTTCTTCGCGTACGCGAATGGGCCGCACATCTAAAATGCGCGCGGAGGAATGGGAGTCGTCGGTCATCACTCCGGCTTGACTGCCGGTAAAACTAATCGCCGGCACGCCGAGATCAGACAACGCCATGCTCATTAAGGACATGCTGATGCGCTCACCGGTGGTTAACAACATATCGAGTTCACGACGATTGGGATGCGGGCTCACTTGATAGGCCATCCTAACAAGTTCGTCGGTGGTCTTGCCCATCGCTGAAACTATCGCCACGACGCGATGGCCACGGCTATGCAAATCCGCGAGACTGCTCGCGACCGCCCGGATTTTTGCCGGTGTTTCAAGACAGGCGCCGCCGTATTTCTGCACGATGATGGGATTGATGCGCATTCTGCTTACGGAAATAACTTGAGAGCGGCCTACATGCCAGTGCGAACGAGCTGCGACACGCGCGGCTGCAAGCCTTTTGGCCGCGCACCAATCACTTCCGGTGTAACCCGATAGACAGACCTTCTAAGCGCCCGTTGGTATGTCCCAAGGTGCTGGGAACATAGATCCTACCAGTTGTTTGGACTCGATCCAGCTCCGTTTGAGCGCAGCCATCGTCGGACGGTCAGAAATCGCTCCTTGATTTGTATAGCGGGCAGCGCTCCCGGCACGACCAGGAGCAGTGGTTTGTAAGATCGGTCGCCATTTCAACTTTGTAGCGTTGCCCGCGTCGTGCTGGAATGCGTGCTTGAACCGGGTTAGATCGTTCTCATCTTCGACGATCTTGCGTTTCTTGTGTGTTTTGCCACACTGTAATTGTCCCGCACCGCTAGCCGGTTGCGCTTCTTCATAGTCAACTCCGCGTGCTGAGCTTTTGTCCCGCTGTGGTGAGCGGCATACTCTTGGCCGTCGATCGGTGCCAGATGCGCCGGATCTCTGTCGAGATACGGTCGCCCGATTCCAAACTCCTTCCCGTGTGCATCGATCCATTTCCATAAGCTTTCATTGGAAATCCATCGCTGCGCCTCTGTCGCGCCTTTGACGCTCACGACATCGGCCGCAAGCCCGTGGCCATAGCCGCCGCGGAAGCTCCCGCCGTGGTATGACCTGTCAGTCGCCGCCTTCAGGCCGCTTGCGATCGATTGACGGTAGTCATCACGGAACGCGCTGGTTATGCCAGGCGACAGCCCCGCCTGCTCCGCCGCGTGAAGCGTATAAAAGAGCTTCAGCTTGAAGCTCCGATCCATGCCTCCGATCACGTAGTCCATCATCGGCATGCCGGCTTTTTCCGCCGCCTTCGGATCCTTCCACGTGAAGTCCTCATCGACGAGCTTGGTAAAGCTTTTGGTGACAGTCACCCTTTTGCCCCTCTTCTTGACCGTCACTTTCCTCTGCTCATGCACCTTGATGGTGTCCTCCTTGGGCGTCCGTTGGTAGATCGCCCACAGATATCGGTCGATGCAGACGTCCGCTACCAGGCACTCGTCGAGAATTTCGATGGAGCTCACAGCCTCCTTGACGTCGTTTGACACCGGATTTGATACCGGATCAGACGGGCTCGCTGTCGCCACTTGCACGGGCGGTGATTCGGGCGGCGGCATCTGCGACGGATCGGGCGACGCGGCCTCGACGATCGGTTCCGGCTCATCCGGGACCGGCGTTATGTCGGTGGCCGTCGCCGTCACCGATTCGGCGGCGATCGCCACATCGGCGTTGGCGACATCGGCGTTGGCGACAGTTCCGTTGGCGACAGTGGCGTTGTCTATTGCGGTTGCCTCCGGTGAGGTCGCGAGCTCAGCGTCGGCAGTGAGAGGTGGTGCGCGGCGGTCCTCGATTGGCACTGCGCCGGAGCCCTCGATACTGGCCGTAGCTAAGCCAGGAAGCCGGTCGACGACCCAGCCCGCGAAAACGACCGTTCCGCACAACGCCGTCGCCACTGTCGCAAATCGCCGCGGGTTCATCATCCCGTCGCCCCCAAAGGCTCCGCCGGAGCCTTAGCAGCAAAGCCAAGCATGCGAGGAGGCTGATTGTTGGGCTCAATATGGCCGCGCAATGGCGCAAACTGCAGGTCGTCAATTTTTCCAAAAAGTGTTGCCCGTATGCAACGCGCCGCTGGCAAGCGATTGTTGTGCGTTCTCCGACGTAAGCGTGTCGTTGGCTATTTACAGGATCTTCTGAACGAACCTAACCCATTGCCGCAGATCAAAGCGCCCCTCGAAACGGCAACTCACACCGCACATTGATCGCCCCGGCGATCGGCGCGACGGCTATTGCCGATTGCCTTCGTCCAGCAAAATGGCCTCGTAATTGGAATACGGTCCAATTTTCGACCCACTGCGACCAGATTTGAAGGAGAGGCTACGGTCGGCAACGCCGCGTTTTGGTTGGACCTCGCAGGCAACTTTATTGCATGAGGCACTGAATGTGGAAGCAGACTCCATTAATAGCTTTCGCCGCTTTCATGCTCTCTGCAGGAATCGCACACGCTCAGTTTCTGTTTTGGCCCCAGTCCACGTTCTGGCCCGGCCATTACGCTCCGTTCAATCACAAGCAGCACCACCGGCAGACAAACTCTGAATCGGCGAAGAACGCTCGGCCCGAGGACCCTCCGAAGGGCCCGCTCCAGATCATCATCTCGATCGCAGACCAACGGGTCTCGCTTTTTGACAACGGGGCGCTGGTCGCACGCTCTTCAGTGTCCACGGGAACTCAAGGGCATCCTACGCCCCTCGGCGTGTTCAGCGTGATCAGCAAACAACGATGGCACCGTTCAAATATTTATAGCGCGGCCCCCATGCCCTACATGCAGCGCATCACCTGGTCAGGGATAGCGTTGCATGCCGGTGTCGTGCCTGGGCATCCGGCGTCGCACGGCTGCATCCGTTTGAAAGATGACTTTGCCATTCGACTCTGGCATCTCACGAAGCGCGGCACGCGCGTGATCATTGCGCACCACGATGTCCGGCCGGTCGAGATAACCAATCCGCACCTCTTTAAGCCGAAGACCGTGTCCGGTTCGCCGGAATTTCAGACTGCCACGGTCGCGGGCAAGAGCATTGGTACAGCCGCGGCAACGCAGGGATCACCGGTGTCCAATGCCGAGACTCCAGAAGCCACTAGTCTCCAGGTTCCAGGCTCGGCCGCCGCTGGGGGCGCACCTAAAAAGATCGTCCCGATCTCCGTCTTCGTGAGTCGTAAGTTGAGCAAGCTCTTCGTGCGTCAGGGCTTCTCGCCGTTGTTTGATGTCCCGGTCAAGATCGAAAATCCGGAGGAGCCGCTGGGAACGCACGTGTTTACCGCAATGGAATTCCAGAACGAGGGAGCGGCTATTCGCTGGACCGTCGTGTCGATTCCGGAGGAGTTTCCTCGCATGTCCGAGGAGGCCAGGAAACAGAGCGAAGCGCCGCCCGCGAAGCAAACTGCCCTATCGGCACCGTTGCCCGATAAAGCCAACGCTGCCCTCGACCGCATCGAAATACCCCAGGATACGGCTGAGAGGATCTCTGAACTACTGACACCGGCCACTTCGTTGATTATTTCCGACAACGGATTTAGCCCTGAGACGGGAAATGACACGGATTTCATCGTGGTAACGCATTGATGCGGCGGCACACCCTACCAACACAGCACAGCGCTGCGACATCAAGGAATACCGTCCCGATCAACTCCGCTTAGTGCAGACTGGGTTCGCGACCGGTCCAGGCTGTGTGAAAACGTCCGCGAGCCAACGATGCACAGAATGGTTTTCTCAATTTTCGTCTTGTGACAGAAGTTGCCAGTGCAATTGTTTTTCGCATCTACAAAATTGAGACAGATGTTCTACAGACAAATTGAATGACGGAGTTTTCACACAGCCTGGGTCGCTACAGGAAATCGACCCGATTGGGCTAGCCGCTTATAATCGATAGCGCGATCACCCGGCCCGGCCGTGCGCGCGCAAGAGTTTTTCGCCGTCTTCCGTGACCGTCACGATCAACCCAAAACCGGCAATGGTTTCGCGCTCCACAAAGCCGCGATCGACGGCGTCTTCCCAGATCGTCAGTCGCGGACAGCAGGTGCGCCAGGTCGCGATCACCTCGGAATAAAGCCGAGGCTCGCGCGCGATCCATTCGACGAAATCAAGCACCAGGGGGTCCGCGATGTCGACCATCGGATGTCGCCTCGCTCAAAAAGCAAGCGCATTGCTGCGCGCGAGCAGCAGCCAGCTTCCATAAAGGATGTAGTAGCTCGCAACGGTGGTGATCAGCCGCGACGCCCAGGTGCGGAATTGCAAATCCGTCATCGCCTCCAGGATGCGCCGCGCCAGCGAGGTGCCGGTCATCGAGGCCGCGATCGCGACCGCGGCGAGAATTGGATCGAGGGTAGCGGCCTGATCGATGATGCCGCCGAAGTAGATCAGCTTGGTAAAATGGCTCGCCACCTGACAGGTGGCCTTGGTCGCGACGATCTCGCGGCGGCCGAATTTTCCGCCGAGAAAGAAGGTATCCAGCAAGGGCCCGGAGACGCCGGTCATCAGCATCAGCCCCATGCAGATCGAGCCGTACAGCGTGCCCTGCCAGATGCTGTCGGGATTGGGTTTGAGGTCGGACGGCATCAGTCGCGCCATGAATGGCGTCACGCCGAGCAATAGCAGCGCGACGGGCTTGTCCGGCACGTAGCGGGTGATCGACCAAGCCGCCAGCGCCACGGCGCAGCCGATCAGATAGACCGACACCGGCCGCCAGCGGATGTGGCTTCGCCACAGAAAGGCGCGCCAGCCGTTCGACGCCATCTGGGTGATCGCGTGCAGCACCATTGCTGTCGGCAATGGCATCAGCGCCAGCAGCACGCCGATCAGGATCAGCCCGCCGGCCATGCCGAACAGGCCGGACAGGAAGGCCGTCCCGACCATCAGCAGGCCAAGCGCTGCGATCATCAGCGGGGTCATTAACATCCTCCGCCGGTATTTCTGCCTTGCTTGTAGTGCCGGCGCAAACTGAGTTATCTTGTTCCGGCATCAGTTTTCCTGAGGGTCGAGTGCGCAGGCTTTTGTTTCTCAACGGCATCAGAGCGTTCGAGGCCGCGGCGCGAAGCGGCAGCTTTGCCGGCGCAGGCCTCGAGCTCAACGTATCGGCGGCCGCCGTCAGCCGGATGGTGCATCTGTTGGAGCAGCGGCTCGGGATTGCGCTGTTCGAGCGCAAGTCGAACCGGCTGGTGATGACGGGGGCGGGGCGCGCCTATCAGAGCGGGCTGACGCCGATCTTCGATGCGCTGGCAAGCCTGACCGCGCAGGTGACGGCGCCCGCAAGCGTGCGGGTGCTGACCGTCGGCGTCGGACCTACGTTTGCGATGCGATGGCTGATCCCGCGGCTGGCGGACTTTCGCGAACACGAGCCCGACATCGACGTGCGCATCACCACGGGAGGTGCAGCGGCGCCATTCGGCGACGACTGGAGCTGCGGCATCCAGCTCGGCGACGGCGACTGGCCGGGCCTGGTCGCCGAACCCTTGTTCGCCGCCGACCTAATGCCGGTCTGCGCGCCGCGGCTGGCGGCGCAATTGAAACGCCCCGGCGATCTCAGGGGCCCGAGCCTGCTCCGCGTCGCGCATGCGGTCGAGGATTGGCCGTTATGGCTGAGGGCAGCCCTCGTCGCCCGCGTAAGTGCGCGCGGACCGCAGTTTCAGTTTTACGGCCAGGCGCTGCAGGCCGCCGTCGACGGGCTCGGCGTCGCGATGGGGATAACGCCCTATATCGACGACGACCTCGCCGCCGGACGATTGGTGGCGCCGTTTGCGCTGAGCGTGCCCAAGGGCATGCGCTGGTATCTGGTCTATCGCAGTTTTCGCACCGATCAGCGCGATTTCGCCGCGTTCCGGCGCTGGATTGTCCGCGCCGCCACCGAGCCGGCGGCGCGCGGCAAGCCCGGCAGAATTCACCGCCATGCCGGCTGAACAAGTCCGGACATTGATCATCGGCGGTGGCCAGGCCGGCCTCGTGATGAGCCATCGGCTCAAACAGCGTGGCTTGCCGCATCTCGTGCTCGAGCGCCAGCGGATCGGCGAGCGCTGGCGCAGCGAGCGCTGGGATGGCCTGAGATTTCAGTTTCCCAACTGGTCGGTGCGACTGCCGGATTTCCCGTTTGCGCACGCCGACCCCGAGGGTTTTGCGACATCCGGCGATATCCTCGATTACATCACCGCCTACGCGGCTTTCGTCGCGCCGCCGATCCGCTGCGATGTCACGGTGACGGCGCTGCGATGCCGCGAAGGTGCACCCGGCTTTGTTGCCGAAACCGGCCGCGGCGCGATCGAGGCCGACAATGTCGTCGTCGCCACCGGGCCCTACCAGCGCGCGGTGATGCCGTCTTTGTTGCGCGATCAAGTCAACGTTTTTCAGGTGCATGCCAGTGGATACTTGAATCCCGATCAGCTTCCATCCGGCGCGGTGCTGGTGGTTGGCTCCGGCGCTTCCGGCGCCCAGATTGCCGAGGAATTGCTGCGGGCCGGCCGCCGGGTCTATCTCTCGGTCGGGCGCCACACCCGCGTGCCGCGCCGATACCGGGGGCGAGATCTGACGTGGTGGTTCGACGCGCTGGGTTTGTTTGAAATGAGGCCCGAGCAACGCGGGCCGATCCGGGCGCATCCAGCCATCACCGGCGCTTATGGCGGACACACCATCGACTTCCGCCGCTTTGCCGCTGACGGCGTGACGCTCATGGGACGCATCGAGGCGGCGCATGAAGGTGCACTCGACATCGCGCCTGACCTCGCCGAAAACCTCGCCAATGGCGACGCGATCTATTGCGCGTTCCTCGACATGGTGGACGCGCATGTCGAACGTCACCAGCTGAATATGCCGCAAGACCCCGCGGCCCGCGCCAGCCTGCCTGATCCGCCGTGCCTCACAAAACCCGTGCTGCGGCTCGATCTTGCCGCCGCCGGCATCGGTGCGGTGATCTGGGCAACGGGCTATGGCGTCGATTTCGGCTGGATCGAGGTTCCCGTGAAGGATGCGCGCGGCGAACCCATTCACCGCTGCGGCGTCACCGACATGCCCGGGCTGTACTTTCTCGGCCTGCAATGGATGTCGAAAATGAGTTCCTCGTTCCTCTCCGGCGTCGGCGACGACGCGGCCGTGCTGGCCGATCAGATCGCCGCGCGCGGTTGATTGAAGGCAGATCACCCGGCTCGCACGGCCTCCCCCCTGAAATATAATGCGGGAATGTGAACCGCTTCACATTCGCTTCGAAGCGCCGATGCCAAGCTTCCGATCGATCGCTTCAGGCAGCGGTCAAGCGAGCGCCGGACAGACACGCCGCGCCGCACCACCGGTTGCCGGGTCGCAAGGGGGCACACCATGTCGCATTATGAAACCGAACGGGCCTCGTCGCATTCGGGTGCGGTGCTGTCGAGCTGCCCGCAATGCGAGGCGCGCCTGGCGGTGTTGCGCGTCATCCCGGGCCGGGCGGGGTGCGAATATTGGACGATGCGGTGCACGCGGTGCGGCGGCATCCATCTGGATATCGTCGAGGCCGCGCCCTCGCCGCAAACGGCTTAACCGGTTGGTTCAAGTCTTGAACGCCTGCGCGATCGCGGACTGCGCTTCATGCTGGATCTGTCGCAGGTGCGCTTCGCTGCGAAAGCTCTCGGCATAGATCTTGTAGACGTCTTCGGTGCCCGACGGCCGCGCCGCAAACCACCCGCTGTCCGCGATGACCTTGATGCCGCCGAACGGCTGACCGTTGCCGGGCGCGGCCGTCAGCGTCGCGCGCACCGGCTCGCCGGCGAGTTCTTTCATGGCAAGCTTTTCGCCCGAAAGCGCCTTCAATAGATTCTTCTGGGCCGGGCTCGCCGGTGCGTCGATCCGCTCATAGAAGGGCACGCCGAGTTCGGCGGTCAAACCATCGAACAACTGGCTCGGGTCGCGCTGGGTCCGCGCGGTCATCTCGGCGGCCAGCAGTCCCAAAATGAGGCCGTCCTTGTCGGTGGTCCACACCGAGCCGTCCCGCCGGAGGAACGAGGCGCCGGCGCTTTCCTCGCCGGCGAAACCAAACCCGCCGCCGATCAGCCCATCGACGAACCATTTGAAGCCCACCGGAGTTTCGACCAGCCCACGCCCGAGTTTTTTGGCGACGCGGTCGATGATCGCGCTCGAGACGATGGTCTTGCCGACCGCGGCCTCCCTGCCCCATTGCGGACGATGCCCGAACAGATACGAAATCGCCGCGGCCAGGTAATGGTTCGGGTTCATCAGCCCGTTGGAGCGGGTGACGATGCCGTGGCGGTCGGCGTCGGTGTCGTTGGCAAACGCAACGTCGAACTTGTCGCGCAGAGCGATCAGCCGCGCCATCGCATAAGGCGACGAGCAGTCCATCCGGATCTTGCCGTCCCAGTCCACGGTCATGAAGCGGAACGTCGGATCGACGGCATCGCTGACGATGGTCGCCGCAATCTTGTAGCGCTCGATGATCGGCTGCCAGTAGCGTACCGCCGCGCCGCCGAGCGGATCGATCCCTATTTTGACGCCGGAAGCGCGGATCGCCTCCATGTCGACGACGTCGGCGAGGCCGGCGACATAGGGGGTGATGTAATCATGGCGATGCACGTTGGCCGCTTTGCGCGCGCGGTCGTACGGAATGCGCTTTATCCCCTTCAGCCCATCCGCCAGAAACCCGTTGGCGGTGCGCTCGACCGCCGCGGTGATGTCGGTATCGGCCGGGCCGCCATTGGGCGGATTATATTTGAAGCCGCCGTCTTCCGGAGGGTTATGCGACGGCGTGATCACGACGCCGTCGGCAAGGCGATGGGTACGCCCTTTGTTGGCGGTGAGGATGGCATGCGAGATCGCCGGCGTCGGTGTGTAGCCGCCCTCGGCGTCGATCATCACCTCGACACCGTTCGCCGCGAACACTTCGAGCGCGCTCGTAAGCGCCGGCTCCGCCAGCGCATGGGTGTCGATGCCGACGAACAGCGGACCGTCGATGCCGGCCTTCACCCGATAATCGCAGATCGCCTGGCTGATGGCGAGAATATGCGCCTCGTTGAAGGCGTTGTTCAACGCCGAGCCGCGATGCCCCGAAGTGCCGAACGCCACCCGCTGCGCCGGCACGGACGGATCGGGCGTTTCGGCAAAATACGCCGTCACCAATCGCGGGATATTTGCGAGCGTCGACGGCTCGGCGACCTTGCCGGCAAGCGGATTGATTTTTGTGGCCACTGGATGTCCTCGATGAGTTCCCAGAGCGGCATTGTAGATAGGTTTTGCGGGTGCGAACAAGTGACGCTTGCGGTCCTTTCTTAAGCTCGCCCCGCCCTTTTCCCCACCTCTCCCCGCGAAGAGCGGGGCGAGGGAGCCCTTCTTGCGTGCCGTACGAACGAAGCAGCTCAACCCTCAATTGTCCCGCTTCTTGCCGTCCGCAAAGATGCCCGCCGCGGTCATCGCGAGGCGCAGCAGGCGGGCGAGGTCGGGCTTGCGGTAGGGTTTTGCGAGCAGCAGCACGCCGGAATCCAGCCGACCGTGGTGGACGATGGCGTTTTCGGTATAGCCCGACGTGAACAATACGCGCAGCGGCGCGCGCCGCTTCGCCATCTCGACCGCGAGCTGCCGGCCGTTCATCCCTCCGGGCATGATGACGTCGGTGAACAACAGGTCGAAGGCGGCGCCGCTTTCGGCGACCGCCAGCGCGTCTGTGCCGTTGGCGGCCGACAGGGTCTTGTAGCCTAGGCTCCGCAACTGGGTGTTGACATAGGCCCGCACCAGCGGATCGTCCTCCACCACTAGGATGGTCTCGCTGCCGCCTTCCATTTCCGCCACCGGCGGCTGTTCGGCGATCGCTTCCGGGGTCGTGTCCGCCCTCGGCAGATAGAGCTTGAAGGTCGTGCCTAAGCCGTCTTCGCTGTAGAGCTTGATGTGGCCGCCGGATTGCTTGACGAAGCCGTACACCATGCTCAGCCCGAGCCCGGTTCCCTTGCCGACGCCCTTGGTCGAAAAGAACGGATCGAACACGCGGTCGCGGATCGCCTCCGGAATGCCGGTGCCGGTGTCGCTCACCGCGATCATGATATAGTCGCCGACCTCTGCATCGCCGTTGGCGGCGGCATAATCCGCATCGAAACTCACATTGCCGGTTTCGAGCGTCAGCTTGCCGCCGCCCGGCATGGCATCGCGGGCGTTGATCGACAGATTGAGCAGGGCGGAGGAGAGCTGGCCGGGGTCGACCAGCGCCGCCCACAATTTGTCCGTCAGCATCGCCTCGACTTCGATGTGCTCGCCGAGCGCCGGGCGCATCAGCTTCGACGATTCGACGATCAGGCGGTTGATGTCGGTTTCGCGCGGCTGCAGCGGCTGCTTGCGGGCGAAGGCCAATAGCCGCGCGGTGAGTTCGGCGCCGCGGTCGGCCGCCTCGCTGATCAGGGTCGTGATCGCCGCCATGTTCGGCTTATTGGATACTTCGTCGGCCAGAATTTCGATGGTTCCGGTGATCACGGTAAGCACATTGTTGAAATCATGCGCGATGCCGCCGGTGAGCTGGCCGAGCGCATCCATCTTCTGGGCTTGCCGCAGTTGCTCCTCGGCGGCGATCTGCTCGGTCAGGTCCCGCACGAAGGCGTTGAAGACGTAGCCGGAGCGGCGGCGCAACGCCTTCAGTGACACTTCGACCTCGACCGTTTGGCCATCCTTGCGCAGCGCCTCGGTTTCAAAGCGCTGGCCGACACCGGCGCTCTCCTCCATGCGCATCATCCGCGCTTTCATGCTCTCGTAGGAAGGTCGCAGCTTTTCCGACAGCAACCGGCCGACCAGGTGGCGGCCGAACACCTCCTGCCGCGACCATCCGAAGATCGCCTCGGCCTGCGGATTCCATTCCAGGATATAGCCATCCTGGTCGGTCTGGATGAACGCCTCGAGTGCGTTGTCGACGACGTCGCGCGCCATCTGCTCGCTTTCGAGCAGCGCCTCCTGCGCCATCTTCTGTGCGGTGATGTCACGGGCCACCTTGGCGGCGCCGATGATCGCGCCGGATTGCGACCGGATCGGGGAGAGGCCGAGCGACACGTCGATCCACCGGCTGTTCTTATCGACGCGCACGGTTTCGTGGTATTCGATTCGCCCTCCGCCGCGGATCCGGTCCCGGATGCCCTCGGCCTCGCCCCGCAGCGGCTCCGGAATGATGATGTCGATGCTCTGTCCGATCGCTTCCTGTGCGGTGAATCCAAACAGCCGTTCCGCGGCCGGATTCCAGCCGGTGATGACGCCATCGAGCCTCTGGGTGATGATCGCGTCGTTGGAGGATTCCACCGCCGCGATGAACAGCTGCTCGCGCTCGAAGGCGCGGCGGCGCTCCTCCACCTCCTGATTGAGCGCCTTGGTCTTGGCCCGCGAATCCTCCGCCATGTCGGCGAACGCGTGCGCCAATTCGCGGATCTCGAAACCGCCGCCGGTCGGCAGCGGAAGGTTCTGGTCGCGGGAAAAGCCCTGCACCGCTTTTGTCATCTGCACCAGCGGCCGCGTCAGCGAGCGGGAGACGATGACGGCCAGCACGAAGGCGCAAAACGCCGCCAGGAATCCGGCCATCAGGCTGGAATCGCGTATCGCTGTCACCGCCAGCATCAGCACCGAATACGGCACCGCCTGGATCACCGCGACCTGGGGCCCTTCCGCGAGCGGCACCATCTCCACCGCCATCCCGAAGCGCCTGCCGGCCCGGTCCTGAAACACCCGCGCAGCGCTGGCGCCCGCTTTCAGTAGTTGAGCGAAGTCCGGAATCTCGTCCTGGATATGCGCGGGCTTGCCGAATTCGAAGCCGAATTCGCGGGTGCGGTCGGGATCCACGAGATAGTCGCCCTGATCGTTGACGACAAAGCTTTGGCCGCGAGCGATGGCGCCGGTGCGGATCCGATCAAATGACGGCCGCATGTCGACATTGATGGCCACGACGCCGAACGGCTGCCCGTCCGGCGTCTGCACCGGTGTTGCGACCCGCAATACCGGGATGCGCGGCGTGTCGGCATCATCGAGTTCGACCGGCGAGACATAGACCTCGCCGGGCTGCAACCGGATGGCTTGCTTGACGACGTCGCGATCACCCTTACGCTCCAGCTCGCTGTCCGGAACGATGTGCGGAGGACCGCCGGGACTGGCGCGGCCGACCCGCACCAGCTCGCGCCCGCCGTCGTCGATGCCGATGTAGCGGAATACGTGATAATTCGGCTTGGAAACCATTTCGGCCGCGAAGTGCTGTCCGAGCCGCCTTCGCCACTCCATCTCGGTGGCCTCCGCCGCGGGGTCGGTGCCGCGGCGCAACCGCGCCGTCATGATGTCGATCACCGCGGTGGACGAGCGGAAGCCGATCGCATCGGCGCGCGCGCCACGCACCGAGGCGGCAAGTTCGGCGGCGAGCAGTTTGGCGTGGGTACTGAGGCGATCCAATGCCCGGGGCAGCACGAATGTGGCGATGTTGTGATAGGTCAGGACCCCGACCGCGCTCGTCGCCAGCAGCACCAAGGCGACCATCGCAACGGTCAATCGCGTCGACAACCTCATCGATTGCCCTCTGGGCGGCGCATGGACGATGCCAACCCCAATGTGCCCCCTGCCCGTAACCGAATCAACTGAACGCAGCGATAGTAGCGGCGTGACCGCGCGTCGGCGATCAATGCCTGGCGTCCTGTGTAACCGGATGGGCTTTCGCTGTCATTCCCAGGTGAGAAATATCGAGGGCGAAAAAGCCGGCAATGTGAACCAGTTCACATTGGATTTTGCCGGCGCGTGTTTCCATCGTTGTCCGACATGACCCGGGGACACACATGACGTGCGATTATGACGGCTTTAACATTGAATCGTTCGAGGCAGGACGGGGCCTGTGGCACGCCAGGATCAGGCGCGCGGACCTGATGCCTGTCCTCATCGACGGCGTCTCGTTTTCCACGCTTGAAGTCGGCTTCGCCTGGTCCGACCCCGATGCCGCCATCGCGGATGCGAAAACCCAGATCGACCACTTGAAACTCCAGCAATACGCCGCCGCCGGATAGGCAACGGAACCGCGGATAGCCGCTCGAACTTCAGCGCACCTGGCGGGATTTGGCGGGAGATTGCTGAGCCGCCAGATCGGCCCTGACTCATCCCCATATTCGCTGGATGGCGAAGAACCCAGACCAACCGAAAAAGCCTCGTAAAACCCCGAAATCGAAAGCGCCGAATTCCAAGGCGTCGCGTCCCAACGTGCAGCCGATCGGGCCGGCGCTGGCGGAACCGCCGATCGCCTCTTGGCGAGATCGGATCCCGTTCCGGATAAGCGGCTCTAACGTGCCGTCGGCGCGGCCGGTGCTTTTGGCTCGCTGATCGAACCGGTCGAATCAGGCTCGCGAGGCGGCGGAGCGGCGATCACCTTTGGCGCCGCATCCGCGGGAGCGGGCGCGGGACTAGGCTGGCGGGCGAGGCGCGAGCGAGAATTTATTGACGCGCTATACACACGGCCGCCCTTTTGGACGTTGACCAACATCGCCTGCTGGCTTGCAATATTTGCCGCCCCTTGCATGACAGCCGAACAATCTTCCGGCGCGAAAAGACTATAGCAGGACCGCCAAATCAGTCGCGAGACCAGAACGAAATGTGGTGCATAGGCCTCTACATCGACGGCCACATAGTTCATCTTTCGCACAAAATCGCGCCAAGTCGGCAGATATCCATTCCCGTTATGCAGAATATAGACGGCGTAGTCCCTGGTCGCGCAACCCAGATCATAATGCGCCACCGGCGTCCCATCGCTCTGGAAAACCGGGTCAGTGTACGGCTGCTGACAGTCCCTCGTGAGAGTATCGACGATGACCCACATGTTCATTTCCAGCGAGTCCCGGTAGAGCGGCAGCAGCGTCAGCACAGGACCAGCACTGGAAAAACTCAGGTTGAGCAGATCATCCACGATATTGGTTGTCTGGTTCAAAGCCTTGTTGGTGTAAATGGCGGCCTTTGCCGTCGCTGACACAACGGGAATTTCGCCGAGCAGCTTGTCTCGGATTTCAGCCAAATACACATTGCTCTGGGCGTTGAACAACGTGCTCAATGCCAGCCGGAACAGCGCATAGTCGAGGCGCGCCATCTTCTCATCGAAGAATTGGCAAATGGCCGGCGGTTCAAAATTGACGGCCTTGAATGTTCCGATGGAGCTTGTCGGTGCCAGCGTGGCTTCCTTGACCCACGAGGGGGCCGCGGCTCGTGGATCCGTTGAGTTGGCGTAAAGGCATTGGTAGGCCTCGTACGATATCGCGAGAGCGGTTCTTAGGTTGCCTTCGATAGCCGCTGCGTCCGCTTGATTGTGCGCGCCTTGCCGCGCCGCCGCCAGCAGGACGCCAATCAACAGGTACGACCGGAACAGACGATGGCTCTTGGTTTGGGCCGTGAAGAGAACCACGTCTTCCATCTCCGCAACCACCCCGCCGCGGCGATCGAATTCGGCGCAACCGACCAACATCGACATAGCGACAATGGCCGCGACGACGCGCACACCCATTCTGGAAAACATGCCAGCCCCCGGAACAAATAAAAAATGACCTCAGCAATCTGAAAACGATCCGATTCGCGGGGGACTCACGAGAGTTGTTCCTGCCGCATCTGCCGCCTAAAGTTGTTATCCCCATGTTTCGGTTCCATGGACGGGGCATTTAGCCTCCGTGCGCCCGGGCATTTGCTCCATCGACTTTCCGGCGCTGTGGCAAACTTTGCGGAATGCGATCTTTTGGCGGGGCGAAATGCCTCTATATTGGGGGCATGCCGAAGAACTCTCCGCCTCCGAAAAAGCCCGTCAAAACCCCGAAATCGAAAGCACACCGTCCCGACGTGCAGCCGATCGGGCCGGCGCTGGCGGAACTGCTCAATCCCGCGATCAACCGCGGCGATGCCGGCCTTGGCTCGGGCACCGGATTGCAGCCGCCGCCGGATAATTCCTGGGACCGCCGCGCCGGCGGCGAGGCCGCCGCGCATCGCGCGCGGGCCTCGACGCGCGGAACGAGCGAGGACGTGGCGAAGCGCGATGCGGCTGCCACGGATAGCGCGCGAGCATCTTCCTCCTCCCCTCCCCCCACGCGCGTAGCGCGTGGCGGGGAGGGGGTGGGGGGTGGCTCCGCGAACTCCAGCTCTCTTTCTGGCACCGACTCTGCGGAGCCACCCCCCACCCCCGACCCCGGATCAAGTCCGGGGCAGGCTCCCTCCCCACCGCTTCGCGGAGGGAGGGGAGCGGATCGTGCCGGCCTCAACGAAGCGCGCCCCGGCTTCGACGAAGCCCCGCAGCGCGAATTCGCGCCCGCCAATTACGGCACCTCCGCGACCATCCCGACGCTCGATCCGGAACTCGCAAAACAACTCGGTTTTACGACCGAAGAGGAAGACGCCGCCGCGCTGGCAAGGCCGCCGCGCAACAAGATGGAAGCGCTCGGCGTCGCCGCGACCGCGGATGCGCTGGACGCCTTGATCCGCGATGGCCGCCCCGAATTCAAGGGCGAAGACGGCCAGATCAAGATCTGGACGCCGCATCGGCCGCCGCGCCCGGAAAAGTCAGAAGGCGGCGTCCGTTTTGTCATTAAATCCGACTACGAGCCGAAGGGCGACCAGCCGACCGCGATCGCCGAACTGGTCGAGGGCATCGCGCGCAACGACCGTACGCAAGTGCTGCTCGGCGTTACCGGTTCCGGCAAGACCTACACGATGGCAAAAGTGATCGAGGCGACGCAGCGTCCCGCCATTATTCTCGCGCCGAACAAGACGCTGGCCGCGCAGCTCTATGGCGAGTTCAAGAGTTTCTTCCCCGACAACGCCGTCGAATATTTTGTCTCTTATTACGATTACTACCAGCCCGAGGCCTATGTGCCGCGGACCGACACCTATATCGAGAAGGATTCCTCGATCAACGAGCAGATCGACCGCATGCGCCACTCGGCGACGCGGGCGCTCTTGGAGCGCGACGACGTCATCATCGTGGCCTCGGTGTCGTGCATCTACGGTATCGGCTCGGTCGAGACCTATACTGCGATGACGTTTGCGCTGAAGAAGGGCGAGCGCATCGACCAGCGGCAATTGATCGCCGATCTCGTCGCCCTGCAATACAAGCGCACCCAAGCCGATTTCACCCGCGGCACCTTTCGGGTCCGCGGCGACGTCATCGACATTTTTCCGGCGCACTATGAAGACCGCGCCTGGCGCGTGAATCTTTTTGGCGACACCGTGGAAAATATCGAGGAATTCGACCCGCTCACCGGCCACAAGCAGGACGAGCTCGAATTCATCAAAATCTACGCCAACTCGCACTATGTCACGCCGCGGCCGACGCTGGTGCAGGCGATCAAGTCGATCAAGAGCGAACTAAAACTGCGGCTGGATCAGCTCAACAACCAGGGGCGCCTCTTGGAAGCGCAGCGGCTGGAGCAGCGCACCACCTTTGATCTCGAAATGATGGAAGCCACGGGTAGCTGCGCCGGCATCGAAAACTATTCGCGCTATCTGACCGGGCGCCGCCCCGGCGAGCCGCCGCCGACATTGTTCGAATATGTGCCGGATAATGCGCTGGTGTTTGCCGACGAAAGCCACGTCACCGTCCCCCAAATCGGCGGCATGTTCCGCGGCGACTTCCGGCGCAAGGCGACGCTCGCCGAATACGGATTCAGATTGCCCTCCTGCATGGACAACCGTCCGCTGCGGTTCGAGGAATGGGACATGATGCGCCCGCAATCGGTCGCGGTATCGGCGACGCCGAGCGGGTGGGAATTGAACGAATCCGGCGGCGTGTTCGTCGAGCAGGTGATCCGGCCCACCGGCCTCATCGACCCGCCCGTCAATATCCGTCCGGCGCGGACGCAAGTCGACGATCTCGTCGGCGAGGTCCGCGCCACCGCTGCAGCCGGCTACCGCTCGCTGGTTACCGTGCTGACCAAGCGGATGGCGGAAGACCTCACCGAATATCTGCACGAGCAGGGAATCCGCGTGCGCTACATGCACTCTGACATCGACACCATCGAGCGCATCGAGATCATCCGCGACCTCCGGCTCGGCGCGTTCGACGCGCTGGTCGGCATCAACCTGCTGCGCGAGGGCCTCGACATTCCCGAATGCGCGCTGGTGGCGATCCTCGACGCCGACAAGGAAGGCTTTTTGCGCAGCGAGACCTCGCTGATCCAGACCATCGGCCGTGCCGCGCGCAATGTCGACGGCAAGGTGATCCTCTATGCCGACCAGATGACGGGCTCGATGCAGCGCGCCATCGCCGAGACCGACCGGCGCCGCGAAAAGCAGGTCGAATACAACACCGCCCACAACATCACGCCCGAAAGCATCAAGAAATCCATCGGCGACATCATGAACAGCGTCTACGAGCGCGACCATGTGCTGGTGGAAATCGGCGACGGCGGCATGGCCGACGACGTCATCTCGATCGGGCATAATTTCGAGGCGGTGCTCGGCGATCTCGAAACCCGGATGCGCGAAGCCGCCGCCGATCTGAATTTCGAAGAAGCCGCGCGACTGCGCGACGAAGTCAAACGCCTGCGCGCGACCGAACTGGCCGTGGTCGACGATCCCACCGCCAAACAGCGCACCGTGCAAGGCAAGGCCGGCGCCTACGCCGGCATGAAGAAATACGGCGAGTCCGCGAATTTGCCCGCGACCGCGCTCAAGAAGCGCGGCGGTCCCTCTTCCCCCTCGCCCCGTTCTTCACGGGGAGAGGGTCGGGGTGAGGGGCAGAGCCGCAGCGGCGGCGCCTCCAAAGTCCACAAACCCCACCTCGACGAAATGCACGGCCCCGAATCCGTGCCCTACCGCCCGGGCCGCGCGGCTCCACGCAAACCCTCGCCCGACGACATCGCGCCCTCTTCGGAAAGCCGCATCTTCCAGCCAACCTCATCGCGCGAAGCCGCGCTCGGGCGATCAACGGGGGGCAAGCCGGGGCACCGCGGCGGGTGGAAGAAGAGGTAGACGCTCGGCGATTCGCTAAAGCGTAAGAACCTGCGGCGGTCATCTGCTCACATTGACTCTGAGGTCGGCGTGAGTCTCACTAATCGACGGTAGACGGCTGATTCGAGCAAAAAGCCGTCGGGCTGCCACCCGACGGCTTCGCTTTGTCAGCTTCCCGCACCACCATCAGAGGCCGGGCGCGGGGATTGGCTGGGTAGCAGCGCGATAGAATCGCGAATCTGAGCCATGGTCAAGTCCGGCCTCGCCTTGCAAGGCGAACCACACATGGCTCTCTACAAGAATTCCAACTGGGTTGGCTATAGCGACCACGCGGCCTTCGATAAGGTGTTCAAGCCCGGCGACCAGCCGGACCACTCTGCCATCTATCGTTGCTTGGGCTGCGGCAGGGAAGTCGTCGGCGAGCAAGAGCGTAAGCTGCCACCGCAGAACCATCACCAGCACACGCAAGTCCAAGGCTCCATCCGTTGGCAAATGGCGGTATACGCAGATCACGAACCGAAGTAGTTGTTGTTTGAGACAGGTCAATCGTAAATCGAACCAATTCGATACTGGCCAGACGTCTTCGGCCAGTACCGTCTGATCATCAGGAATTCTTTCGATGAAACGAAAGAAAGGCGATCTGCCTGGTCGTTACGTACCTCGGCATATTCGCAAGTGGCCAAATCGACCGCGCGATTATGTAAATGTTGCCGCATATCAAGAGCAGGTCGAACCCATCCCGGCCAAGACGGACGTTCTGCCACCACAAATGGAATTTGATTTTAAACCGACGGGATAGGTGGTGAACGATGCGGTTTACACTCAGCACGGCTGAGATTCCTGGTCTGATCACGTGGTTTAATGGTTTCATCGGATTTCGAGAAATTCAGAAGCGTATCGAGCGCGTCGATGCAAAATTGCGTGACATCGGCCTCGTAGTACCCGCCTTGAATCAAAGATACTATTTCCACTCTACATATCAAAAGCTCGTCGTCCGCAATCGAACGTACGGAAGGATCGATATTGCGGACTTCAATAACAATCGAGCTATATCACCCATAGCCGCGATCAAAGAGTTTGCGAAGTTACTGGACGTTAAGCAAAGAGAGCGCCTGCGCGCAAGAATCATCGAGTCGCTCGACCCAGATCGCGATATCAGGGAGCTTGCACACGAGATGAGGGCATTCGTGCACTACCGACGAGCAGGTCTAATGATCCTACCCTCGGATGGTCAAATTGACGAGAGATTCGATTTTCTAGTCTGTGGACCCAACGGCGAGTTCGAGCTCGAATGTAAAACGTTTTCTGAAAATATTGGTAGCGCTATTTCGGTCGATGATAGCGTACATATATTTCGGGCGTTCAAAAGAGCCTATGACCAAGGCCGCGCCTTCCTAGAGAACGGCATTATAACTCTAACCTTTCCCAAACGCGTTACATTATCAGAGGATGATGCGACGACCGCAATTGCTGAGTTTCTTTCCGATGCACCAGCAAACAGATACTGCGAAGCTTACACCATCCAATTTGAACGGCGGCCTGATTGGGATTCTTTGATCCAAACCAACAACCGCAAAGCGATCTTGGATAGTGTCGCTGCGAGATTTGCTCAAACTAATTCGCATTCTGTAGTTATGCTGTCTAGGCAGCACGCTGTCATGTTTGCGATTCAAAGCAATCGAAATGCCCGACCAGTGAAAGCCATATTTTCTCGATTGAAAAGCGCCAGCGAACAGTTTTCAAAAACGCGCCCCGCAGTTATTTGGGGACATTTTTTAGGCCTTGACGAAGACGATTTCAGAGAACTCTTGGAACGACACAGATTGGGACATCGAGCCTTCGATGTGTTTGGCAACTATTTGTTTAAGGATCAGGGACGCAATCATATTTGCAGGCTGAGGCTTAGTGCCGATGGCGACATTGTTCGATCTATGAGGCAACCAAATTCGGCAATTATCCAGCCTGCCGGTACAATTGGAGGCGGACCAGCGTATGATTTAACGTCTAGAGTTGCAAAATTTGATCCCATTTTAACGCAAGTGGACTAAAGAAATTTATGAAGCTCGGCTTCGAAGAATCCCAGTCGTCCTATTCCAGCGGCTCGCAAAATGCCCGCACCTGGACGGAAGCGTGGGTGAGTGCGTGGGCCTATTGCCCGCACTGCGGCAGCGCCAGGATTTCTTCCTTCCCCAACAACAGTCCGCTTGCAGATTTCTTTTGTCCGTCGTGCAGCGAAGAGTTCGAGCTGAAGAGCCAGAGGGGCAAATTCGGCGCAAAGGTTCTGGACGGGGAGTTCAACACCAAGTGCGAGCGTCTGGCCGCCAGCAACAATCCAAACCTGATGCTCATGAACTACGATCTCAGTTCACGCGCGGTCGTGAATCTGTTCATCGTGCCAAAACATTTCTTCGTCCGCGAGATCATCGAGGCGCGCAAGCCGCTCTCGGCCACCGCACGGCGCGCGGGATGGACCGGCTCGAAAATCCTGCTCGACCGCGTTCCCGAGTCGGGCAAGATTCATATTGTGCAAAGCGGTGTCGTTCGCGCGAAGGAATTGGTTCTTGCGGATTGGCAAAGGACGCTTTTCCTCAGAAGCGAATCGCCGGAGACGCGCGGCTGGCTGCTCGACGTCATGAAGTGCGTGGAGTCACTCGGCAAACGTGACTTCACGCTTGACGAGGTCTATGTTTTCGAACGGCATCTCGGCGGGCTCTATCCCGGCAACCAGAACGTCAAGCCCAAGATACGTCAGCAGCTTCAATATTTGCGCGATCGCGGATTTATCGATTTCGTGTCTCGTGGTAGTTATCGCGTGCGATACTAGGAGACCCGCATGGCCTGGTTTCTTAATTTCTACAAATGCGCCCGCTGCCGGCGCCGATGGACCGACGAATGGTCCTGCATGTGCGACGACGAATGCCCGCATTGTGGGGCGCGGGATATGACGCCCTACCAGAGCGAAGAACTGACGACGATAATCGAAGAGGAAGGCAAGGAGTTCATCGTCTTCTGGTCGCCGGAGACGGCTGAGCATGATCCGGACTATCGCGAGTTAGGCCGTTTTCCAACGCGCGATCAGGCCGAGGAATTCCTGGCTTCGGTCGACACAAGATAGTTGCTCGTTCCGGATGGTCCAAAGGACCGGACCGAGAGCCGCTCAGCGCTTCGCGCCGGAATTGTCGGGTGCGTTCGAAGCCATTCCAGTTGTTACAGGTGGCGAACTCATCATTCCAAGGCTGGTTTTCACAAGGCTCGTTCTCATCAGTGCCAACACCAGAACGATCGACGCCAGCAAGCACAGGATGGCGAGCAAACCAGTGTAGCCCTGACTCTGGCGGCTGCTTCCGGGCGGCTTTTCATAAGTGTGCATGATTTCCCTCCCTAAAGATAATTGAGGGGCGATACTAAGGTTCCAACAGCCTGTTCGTCCGGACATTGATCTGCGCAAATGTCATCGAAAATTGCAGGCGGTCAATTTGGCTTAAGTCGTATCAGGGGGTGTAGCGTCATTTTGCAGCAAGGTGGTGGTGCGGATGCGATGCGCCTCTGCAAGGTCAACGCTGAATCCCCGATTCCCGCTGCGCGCGTAGAGAAAATTCTCCCGCAAAATCAAGCTGATTTGGCCCGTCCAGTCCTCCCCGAAAAAATAAACCTGTTTTCGCGCCCCCCAAATCACCTCTATATCCGCAGCCGTCTCGTCCCACTCGAGGGGCGTATCGCGATCGTCACGGACGCGGGATGGGATGCGGTGGACGCGGCAGTGCCCGCGCACGGTTTTATCGCAGGGCGGGTTTCCCGTGAGCGGTCAGACTGCGCGCAGACGAACGGCGCTGGTGCGGACGGTGAAGTCGTGTGGTCCTGACGCCTCGACGCCGGCGTCAAGTCTTGCGGAGGTTTTGCGAGCCCGACCGGGCGGACAAAACCTTAATCCGCGAGGCGACGGTGACAAGAAAGCCCGATCGCCGGGGAGAGCACGGAGTAAGCCGTAAACCATTGCGTGCGGGGATGCCGGGTGATTTCCGGTGCGACCGCTGTGAATACTCGTGTGCATTTTGAACTACCCTATGCGCACACGAGGCTGCGGGTGCACTGGGCGCCCGGCATTCCCCACGCCCTCTTGGGGCGGAGATTCTGGCAAGACTCGGACGCATTGCGCCGCGAGATCGCGAAGTTGTATTTGGCCGTCGAAATCGTATGCAGCCGTCATTGCGAGGAGCGAAAGCGACGAAGCAATCCAGCGTTCTATGACGCCCCATGGATTGCTTCGCTTCGCTCGCAATGACGGGGTTGGCATCGCTGTTTGAAACGTGAAGCGAATGTACGGAGCGCGCCTTAGCTAGCCGCTCGCTCTCACATCTTCTCCTGCCCGGCCGGCGCCTGGTTCTGCTGCGCGGCCGGCGACTGGCCCTGCTGCAGCCGCTCCTGCTCCTTGGCGCGATGGCGGGCGTAGAGGCAGCCGGCGGCGGCGCCGAGCATGCCGTGATGGCCGGCATAGTGGCCGGCGACGCCGCCGACCACGGCGCCTTTCAGGCAGCCCTTGGCGTCGGCCGGCGAGGTTGCGGCAAGCGCGAACGCGGCGAGGGCGAACACAGCGGCGAGAGGTCTCATGATGCGGTATCTCCTGAAAGGGTTCGTGCCGTTAACGGATGGCGCGGGTTGCGGTTCCAACCGCACCCAGGGTCGTCATCGCCCGGCATAGCCGTCCGAAGGACGGCGTCGCTTCCGCTCGCCTATGACCGGGCGACCCAGTATTCCAGGGACGGCAGGAATCAATCGAGAAGCCGCGGCGTACCGGATGCCCCGGTCAAGCCGGGGCACGACAGCTGAGTGCGCGTGATGACAGCCGAGATTGGAGCGCGCAAAACCTCGCATACAAACGCGGTTGTTTTTGCTATCGTCACCGCGCGCCAAAAACTTTTCAACCGGGCGCAACGGAGACACGCCATGGCCAAGGGTCAGATGCGCAGCAACAAGGAAAAGAAGAAACCGAAGGCCGACAAGAACATCAAGAAGGGCGGCGCGACCCCCTCGCCGTTCGCGTCCGGCAAGGTGGCCGTCGGGCAGGGTTCGGGCAAGAAGGGCTGATTTTTTCCGTCATGGCCGGGCTTGTCCCGGCCATCCACGACTTTCCTTCTTCTTAGGTGCGGCAAAGACGTGGATGCCCGGGACAAGCCCGGGCATGACGGGTAGTCAACTTCTGCCGATCCTGCCCACCGCCTCACAAAACGCCTCGGTGTCGGTCATGATGGCATCGCCGGCAAAATGCAGCGCTTCGCAGGAGCGTTGCGCGGCGTCGGCGTGGCCGGCGCCGCAGGCGTCCTCGATCACCACCGGGATGATGCCGAGATCGGCGGCGTGGCGCGCGGTCGGCTCGATGCCGATTTCCATCGCGATGCCGGCAAGCGCCACCGCCGTGATGCCGCAATCGCGCAGCGCGAACGAAAGCGGCGTGCCCTCGAACGCCGACATCGCGAGCTTGTCGAAGATCGCCTCGCTCGGCCGCGGCGCCAGTTCCGGCACGATCGCAAAGCCCGGCGAGTCGCGCAGGAACCACGGCTCGACTTTGGCGGGATCGTCGGTGCGCTGCCACGCCATCGCCATGCGGTATTGGAACGCGCCCATCAACTCCCGCGGCAGCGACATATGGCGGGTGAAGAACACGCGCAGGCCCGCGGCGCGCGACGCCTCGAGCACGCGCGCGACCCGCGCCGTCACGACGTCCGCCCCCTTCAACTGACTGACGATGCCGACCTGCATGTCATAGACCACCAGCGCCAGCCGCGATCGATCGCAGACGTCGCCAAGCGTTTGCGGCACATCGATGCCAAAAGCCTGCTTCATGCGTTCCTCTGTCCTGTTGCGCCGTCCGCCCGGCCCCGGTGCAAGCGCAGCATTTACCGGCAGCGGCCGCGGAAGCCAACGGAAATTCCACCGCGCGGGCCCCTGTATCGCACCGCCAAGCACGATTGAGTACCACGCCAATACTACATCTCCTGGTTGTGAATCGTTTACCACCGACGAACGTCAAACGGCATCGAGGCTTTTTGCCAATTGATCCCGGTGCGTTTCGGTTCACAATGGAACAAGAAGCGCGAGTCGGGTCGAACACCGGCGGGGACAAAAAAAATGACAGCGGATCTTCACCGGCAGCGCCTGCTGAAGTTTCTCGACACGTTCTCATCCGGGGACGTCGAGGGCGCGCTTGCCTATTGCAGCGATGACGTCGAATTCCTCGCCAACGCGCCGATCGATATCCTGCCGCATATGGGCCACCGCCACGGCAAAACCGAGGTGCGCGAGATGTGGCAAACCGTCCACGCCCGCTATTCCGACATGCGCTACGAGGTGCCGATCATCGTCGCCGAAGATGACAAGGTCGCGGCGATGATCCGGGTGCACTTCCGCAAGAGCACCAATGACCGGATCGTGCAATTCGACATCGCGGCCTTCTACACCTTTCGCGAAGGCCGCATCGCGCACATCCGCGAAGTCCTGGATACTTTCGATCTGGTTCAGCAGGTGCTCGAGCGCGACGTCGCGGCGGACCTGGCCGCCGGCACGTCCGAGGGGGACTAATCGCTCTCGCAGGCGATCGCGGCCCGATATCGGCGGAGTAAAACAATGGTCAAGGATCTTCATCGGCAGCGCGTGCTGAAGTTTCTCGATGCGTATTATTCCGGCGACGTCGACACCGCCATCGCATGCTGCGACGACGATTTCGACAGCATCACCCATGCGCCGATCGAACTGTTCCCTCACCTCGGCCACAAGCACGGCAAGGCCTGGGTCGCGGAAATGATCCGGATCCAGCAGCAGCGCTATTCAAGCCGAAAATATGAAATCAGGTTCCTGGTCGTCGACGGCGACAATGTCGCGACCATCCAGCAGATCACCTTGCGCAAGGGTAACGACAACCGCGTGCTGCAGCTCAATGTCGCGGAGTTCTTCACCCTCCGCGGCGGGCGGATCCTGACGCACCGCTCGTTCTTCGATTCGTTCGATCTGGTCCAGCAGCTGCTGGGCCAGGACCTCACCGACAGCTTCGCCGCCAGCGTGCGCGACACGCTGGCGCGCTGACTCACTTCGTACGCGTAATTTTGCGCTCCCCATTGAACCATCCGACCCGCTGTCGCGACCAACTCGCGGGGCTTTGGGACAACCGGGGGCGGAAACACAGCCATGAAAATCGCGTTGCTCGTGCTGCTGGGACTGTTGCTGGGTGCGCTCGGCGGCGCCGCGCTTGGCATCGGCGCCGGACTCGCCTGGGTCGAGATATTCAATACCACGGGCTTTGAAGGCTATAGCGGCATGCTGGTGTTTTTCACCTTCATGCCGCTCGGTGGGGCGATCGGCGGGCTCGGCGGCGCGCTGCTGTTCGGGGTGATCGCGCTCCGCGACGCCGAGATTGCGATCGAGCGCGGGCCCGCGCGCCGGCTCGATCGGCATAGCCAATAGCCCGACCGGCGGAATCGATCCGCAATTGTGCGATGCAAAATTGCGCGTTGCATTTCCGCCAGACGGCATTATTTGGAACGTCAAATACGAAAGTGCAGCATGCCGGCCGGGCATCACCGATGACGCCCGCGGCCGCTTTTTGCTGATTCGCAACCCAAGTTCAGGACCAGAGAGCATGACAGAGCATAGTCTCTGGCGTTTTTCACGCGCGTTGCATCGCGCGATCAATGAGCGCCAGCCCGAAGACCTCGAAGCCTTGATCGACGACGATGTCGACTGGGCGATTTACGGCCCGATCGACATGTTTCCGTTTCTCGGCGCGCGCCGCGGCAAGGAAGCCGTGCTCGAGGTGATCCGGCAGATCGCCGACAACGTCCGGGTCCATCGCTTCCACCGCGAGACCATCATGCTCGGCGTCGATTCGGCGTCCTCGATGCTGCGCTATTCGCTGACCATGCTGGATTCGAGCAAGCCGATCAGTCTGCGGCTTGCGCATTTCGCGCAGTTCAAGGCCGGCCGGCTGCTCAGCATGAAGGTTTTGGTCGATACCTTCGACCTCGTGGAGCAGGCGCTCGGGCGCCCGATCCATTTGCCGAAGATTGCATCGATGGCTTGATATCGCGCGAGAAAAGGCCCCGCCACAATTTCGCGCCGATGTGCACGCATCGTCGCTGCTCGGGCATGCGGGCGGGGTCATGATTTCCAGGACGCGATACGGGCGGGCGGTGCTGCTGGCGCTGGCGGCCGGCCTTTGCTCGGTATTGCCTGCGCGCGCGCAGACGGTGCCGGCGGAGCAAAATCCGGAGATGCCGGCGGCCGAAGCCGCCGATCCCGACGCCAACGATGCCGACATCAAGGATCTGGAGCTCGACTGGAGCCAGCTCGATGTCGATGCGTCGACGCTCGGTACCAGTCCGGCCTCAAAGGCGCGGAATAAACCGCAAGCCGGCGGCAACGGCGATATGTCTTGGTCGTCCAATAACAAGCCGGATGGCGCCGCCGGCGTATCGGTGAAGCAGCCGCTCTCGACCTTCTGGGACACGCGAATCGGCGCCGATATGACCGTGACCCATGAACCCACGACGATGTCGGAGCTGTTGGCCGAAAAAGCCACCAATGGCGGCAACGAGCCGCAATCCGGAGGTTCGGCCTGGGCGGCGATCACCGCGCCGGGCGTCGGCTCGATCTGGGACAAGACCGCAGTCGAAGCCCGCGTCGATCCCACCCAGGAGCAGAGCACGCTCGGCACCTCCTTGAGCAAGTCGTTGCCGCTCAGCGACCAATATTCGCTCACCTTGCAGAACGGCTACAACGTCATCCAGCAGGGCATCGTGCCGGTTCCCGGCATCGCCGCCGCCCACCCGGCGCGGAATTATCAGACCGATCAATCGGCGACGCTGAGCATCGGCGACACCGGCACTAGTTTTATTGCCGGCCAGACGCTGTCGACCACCGACGACAAATGGCTGCGCAAGATCGGCGCCGAACAGAAATTGTTCGGCGGCGTCAGCGTCTCGGCGACCGTCGGCGAGACCCCGCAAGGCGTCACCAACAAGAGCCTCACCGCCGGCTTCAAGCGCAGCTGGTAAGTCGTTTTCCCGCCAATTGCGAACGAAAGATCGAGCATTGCCGCATATTGGCCCCGATGCGGTCAAAATCGGAAGCACTGATGGCGCTACTACAACTTTCGTCGTGCGGGGGACATCCGCGCTCGCATCATTCGCGAAACAGGGGAAAAGCCGATGAATGCCATTCGTTCCGAAAAGGTTGAATCAACTGAAGAGGATCCGAACCTCGCCGCCGTCACCGAGGTGGAGGCCGGGATCCGCGACTTCGTCCGCAACGACGTCGCCTATCTGCGCCGCCCGGCCTCGGGCGTGGTGTCTACCGCCGACACGGCGGCGGTAGAATCGAGTACCGAAGCCACCGTCAATAACGTCAACTCGCTGATCCAGCGCGTCGCCGGGACTTCGCTTGCGGAAATCGAAAATCTGATTTCGGAGCTGGAAAGCCTGCGCGACCTGCTGCACGCCGAGGGCCAGCGGGTCCAGCGCGAAATTTCCGGTTACGCCCAGCTCAGCCAGGCCGCGATGAAATCCACCCGCATGATCGCCGATAACGTCACGCAGTGGAAACGCACCGCCGACGGCCTGCGCAACAGCTGAACCGGCCCGCACTACTGAACGTCATCACCCGCGAAAGCGGGTGATCCAGTAGACATCGGCATCTCGATCCTTAACGAGTGGCACGGCGTACTGGATGCCCCGCTTTCGCGGGGCATGACAATGATGGACGCCAGTGGCCGAGGTGGACTCGATTTGAACTTACCTCGCCTTGGCCGCGACCAAGGACAGGCATCCATCACCTGGGCGGGGACACGTCTTAATGAAGAGCATTCGGCCTGACAGCACCGATCCGATTCCGTTGCGATCCGCCTCGCCCCGGATGGGCACCATCATGCTCCGCTTTGTCGGCTTGCTGGTAATCGCGATCGCAGCGCTGGCGCTGGCCTGGAGCCGCTGATTTTCCCGCTATGGTTAGCGAAACCTGACTTATCGGCTGGCGACCGCCTCGAGCGAATAGGCGCCGTCGCCATAGCTCTTCACCACCATGGCGGTGGTGAGCATCACCACGATGGTCACGGTTGCGAAGATAAAGCCGACAATTTTCAGGCCGTTGCGGTCCACCATGGTCATCCCCAGCATTCTGTCCCCTGCAGGCAATATGGCAGGCACAAGGTTCAAAATGCGTTAGCGAAAGATGGTTCCATCGGCGGCTTACGGATTGCTGTTCCGCCGCGGCACGAACGCCGTCGCCAACAGCGAGAACGCCAGTTCGCCGCGCTGGTTGGTGCCGGTGTTGCGGGCCTGCAGGATGCCCCATTCGGGACGCTTGTCCGAGACGCGCAACTGCTCGATCTCGCTGGCAAAACTGATGGTGTCGCCGGCCAGCACCGGCTTGAGCCAGCGCAGTTCGCGAAATCCCGGCGACGGTCCCCACACGGCGAGCTCCTCGCCGCGCGCCGCGGCCTCTGCCGACCGGCGCTGGCCGTCGGCAACCAGCAGCTTCATGCAGACCGACCCGACATGCCAGCCCGAGGCGGCGAGCCCGCCGAACAGCGATTTTTTGCCTTCCGCCTCGTCGAGATGGAAGCGCTGCGGATCGAACTGTTTTGCGAATCGCTTGATGTCCTCGGCGGTGAAGGTGAACGATCCCACTTCACGCCGCTGCCCGACCTTGATGTCCTCGAAGAACCACATCAGCCGGCCCGCTCCGTTGGTGCGCGCCGCGCCATCATGATCGGCGAGACCATCTCGCACAGCGCCTGTCCCGCCGCGTTGCGGGCCACGCACTTGAACATCACGATGCCGGTCTCGGGGCGGCTGCGCGAGACCCTCGCCTCCGTCACATCGACATCGAGCGTGAGATCGTCGCCGGGGCGAAGCGGCGCCAGCCAGCGCACCTCGTTGACGCCGGGCGAGCCCAGCGAGGCGCTGCGGCCGACAAAGCCGTCGACCATCATCCGCATCATGATCGAGCACAGATGCCAACCCGAACCGGACAAGCCCTTGAGCATCGAGCGGTTGGCTGCCTCCTCGTCGAGATGCATCGGCTGCGGATCGAATTCGGCAGCAAAGGCCAATATCTCTTCGCGCGAGACATGGTGCGGGCCGAATGAGCCGAAATGGCCGGGCGGGAAATCTTCGAAGCTGAGCGTCATGATGGTGGATTGGTGCGAGGAAGCCCGATTGTGGCCGTACTTTGCGGCAATCTCAACCCGCCCACTCGCATGGCTCGTGCTCCGCAGGGGAGCATCGCCATTGTCGCTGCCGGTCGCCGAACTTGCGGGGGACAGCATTCGGAGCTAGGCCCTTTGCCATGCGAAAGCCGCAACCGAGTTTCGATTTTGCCGGGGGAGAACGCGAGATGTTTGAATTTCGGGATCTGTTTCAGTGGGACCGCTTTATCACGCCGACCATCATCAAGACCTTTTACTGGCTGGTGATCGCGCTGATCTGCCTGTTCGGCCTCTCCGGCATCTTTTCGGGCTTGGCCGCGATGGCGATCAGCCCGTTCGGCGGCTTCCTCGTGCTGCTGTATTCGATCGCCAGCGTGGTGGTCGGAATCATCTTCTCGCGCATCGCCGCGGAATTGATCCTGATCGTATTTCGCATCAACGAGCATCTCGGCGCGATCCGCGACCAGGGCGCGGGGCATTGATACCGTAGCCCGGTCGGCTCCCTCCGGGCTACGAAGGCTCATCTAATTATTAAACCGGAAATGCATGACGTCGCCGTCTGCGACGACATATTCCTTGCCTTCCAGCCGCAGCTTGCCGGCATCGCGGGCACCCGCTTCGCCGCCGAGCGCGACGTAGTCGGCATACGCGATGGTCTCGGCGCGGATAAAGCCTTTTTCGAAATCGGTATGGATCACGCCCGCCGCCGCCGGCGCTTTGGTGCCGCGGTGGATGGTCCAGGCCCGCGCCTCTTTCGGACCGACGGTGAAATAGGTGATGAGGTCCAAGAGTTGATAGCCGGCGCGGATCAGGCGGTCGAGGCCGGCTTCTTCCAGCCCCAGCGTGTCGAGAAACTCGGTGCGCTCCTCGCGCGACAGGGTCGCGATCTCCGATTCGATCTTGGCCGAGATGGTCACCGCCACCGCGCCCTCCTCCTTGGCGCGAACTGCGACGGCCTCGGAAAACGTGTTGCCCGTGGCGGCGGAGGCTTCCTCGACATTGCAGACGTAAAGTACAGGTTTCGAGGTCAGTAGGCCGAGCATGCCGAAGGCGCGCTCTTCTTCTTCCTTGCGCTCCAGAAATCGCGCCGGCCTGCCCTCGCGCAGCAGCACCAGCGCGCGGTTGACGAGGTCAAGCTGCTCTTTTGCCTCTTTGTCGTTGCCCTTTGCCTTCTTGGTCAAATTATCGACGCGCTTCTCCAGGCTGTCGAGGTCGGCGAGCATCAATTCGGTTTCGATGGTCTCGATGTCGGCGAGCGGCGCGATCTTGCCCTCGACATGGGTGATGTCGGAATCCTCAAAACATCTCACCACATGCGCCACCGCATCGACCTCGCGGATGGTGGCGAGAAACTGGTTGCCGAGGCCCTCGCCCTTGGAGGCGCCGCGCACGAGCCCTGCGATATCGACGAAGGTCAGCCGCGTCGGGATGATCTGGGCGGACTTTGCGATCTCGGCGAGCTTGTCGAGCCTCGTATCGGGCACCGCGACCTCGCCGACATTCGGCTCGATGGTGCAGAACGGATAGTTCGCCGCTTGCGCGGCCGCCGTCTCCGTCAGCGCATTGAACAGGGTCGACTTGCCGACATTGGGCAATCCGACGATACCGCATTTGAATCCCATGGTCTGTCCTGAAACCCGTTCGTCATGACCGGCGCATTAAGGAACGCTGCCGTCTTCCTTGTCGAAAAATCCCTTGGCCTGCATCGCCAGATGCACCTTGTTCGCGAATGTCGAGTCGCGACCCGTGGCGAGCAGTCCGGCGTTATCGCCAATCGCTTCGAGCAACGCTTCGACCCAAGCACGATCATCCCTAGCGAAGTCGGACAGCACGTGGCTATGCACCAGTTCCTTGATGCCGGGATGGCCGATCCCGATCCGCACCCGGCGATAATCGTTGCCGACATGCGAGGAGATCGAACGCAGGCCGTTATGGCCGGCAATGCCGCCGCCGACTTTGACCCGCACCTTGGCCGCCGGCAGTTCAAGCTCATCCTGGAACACGGTGATCTCGCCGGCCGCAAGCTTGAAGAAGTTCGCAGCCTCCTGCACCGCGCGCCCCGAATCATTCATGAACGTCGTCGGGCGCAACAACACCACCCGCTCATGATCGAGCGTGCCTTCCGCGGTCTCGCCCTGAAAGCGGCGGCGCCAGGGTGCAAACCCATGACGCCGCGCGATCGCATCGACGGCCATGAAGCCGATATTGTGCCGGTTATTGGCGTATTTCGCGCCGGGATTGCCGAGACCGACAAAGAGTCGCATGACGCGGCATCCCGCGCTCGATTACTTCTTCTTGTCGCCACCGCCGGCAGGCGCCTTGGCGCCAGCCGCCGGAGCCTTCGCGCCAGCCGCAGGAGCCTTGGCGCCGGCTGCCGGAGCCGCACCCGCCGCGGGCGCGGCAGCCGCAGCGCCGGCTGCCGGAGCCGCACCGGGAGCAGCGACAGCAGCCGGACCGGCCGCAGCCGCGGCCGCGGCCGCTTTCATTTCTTCGGCGTAGCCGGACGGCGGCACGATCGTCACCAGCGTCACGTCTTCGCGCAGCAGCGCCTTCACGCCCGGCGGCAGCTTGATGTCGGACAGATGCAGCGAGTAGCTGATTTCCAGTCCGCCGACGTCGGCCTCGACATATTGCGGAATGTTGTCGACCGAACATTCCAGATCGATGGTGTGAGTGACGATGTTGACGGTGCCGCCGCGCTTCACGCCCGGCGCACTTTCTGCGCCTACGATGCGCAGGGGAACGCTGACGCGGATGGTGGCGCCTTCGCCGAGCCGCATGAAATCCACATGCAGCGGAAAATCGCGCACCGGATCGAGATGGAAGTCGCGCGGAATCACGCGGTGCTTCTTGCCCTCCAGATCGATGTCGTAGATCGTGGTCAGGAACCGGCCGGCCAGGATGCGCTGGCGCAGTTCGATGTCGTCGACCGAAATCGTCGTGGGGGGCAGGTTGTTACCATAGATCACTCCGGGCACTCTCCCGGCGCGACGCTCTGCCCGGGCGGCCCCCTTGCCGCTCTTCGGACGTGCGGTCGCCTTCAATTCCTTGACGGTCGCCATCTTGTTTAAGTCCTTGTTTTCTAAAAAGTTATGGGCCGCATCGCGGCCCGTTCCTGGTCCACAGCAAGCCTCCAGGGGTGCGGGGGCTGCGGACGTGGCGGCGTTCTAGCCCCAAAGTCCCAAAATGACAAGGAAATGCGGGGATTTTTATCAGGGGATTTGGGGGCTACGGCCCTCACATTTCGTCATGGCCGGGCTCACCCCGGCCGAGGCCGCCTCAATGGCTGGATTTCAGCGGGTAGATGGTCTTGCCCTCCACCAGCATCGTGACGAATTTCTCGATACGGGCGATCCGGGTCTCGGTCTTTTTGGCGGTGTGGATACGATGCAGGATCGCGTAGCGATTCCTGCTGTCGAGGGTTTCGAAGAATTTCTTTGCCTTACCTCGTTTCTCCAGGGCGGTGCGGAGATCGTCGGGAACCTGGGCCGTGCTCTGCCCCGCATAGGCGGCGTTCCAGCGCCCATCCTTTTTGGCGCGTTCGATTTCGTTCAGTCCCGCCGGCCGCATCCGCCCCATTTCGATCAGCTCAAGCGACCGGGCGCGGTTTTTCTCCGACCATATGCTCTTGGATCGACGCGGCGTGAAGCGGATCAGCCAATATTTGTCGTCGAAACTGTCAAGCTGGCCATCGATCCAGCCATGGCAAAGCGCCGTATCAACAGCCTCCTGTCTTGAGACACTTGCTACCCCGGATGACTTCTTCGCGAGCTTCAGCCACAGGCCCTTCGACTGGGCTGGCTGTGAGGTCAGCCACGCGTTCCATGCCTGTTGCGATTTGAAGGCAATGACCGGCAGATCACGGCTGGCTTTTCCCATCCGGAGCGAAGGCGATCAGCCAGCCGTCTTCAGGCTGCCGGCATCCGGTGCCGTCGGCGAGACACCGAGTCTGGCCTCCAGCGCCGCGATTCGCGCCTTCAGCGCCTCATTTTCCTCGCGCGCCAGCCGCGCCATGTCCTTGACCACCTCGAATTCCTCGCGCTTGACCACGTCCAGGTCGCGCAGGAATTTCTCGGCCTGATTGCGGACGACCGTGTCGACCTCGCGCTTGACGCCCTGGGCGGCGCCGGCGGCGTCGTTCATCAGACGCCCGATCTCGTCGAAAAACCGATTGCTGGTCTGGGTCATCTTGAAAGTCTCCGCTTCCCTGCGCGCTGGTGGGTAGACAATGGCGATCCCGGCGACGCGGTTCAAGGCCGGAATTGACCGCCAAAGGGCCCGTTGCCTTGTCATGCTCCGGTTTCCTTGCAATCGTATCGACGCCAACGCAAAAAACCTGAGAAACCGCCGAGCGAGAAGAAACGCCCATGATCGACCAGCAGATCGAAATCCCGACCAAGGACGGCCATACCACGACCTTCATCAGCCATCCCGAACGCGGCGGGCCTTTTCCCGTCATCCTCTTTTACATGGACGCGCCGGCGATCCGCGAGGAACTGCGCGACATGGCGCGGCGGCTCGCGACATCGGGCTACTACGTGATGCTGCCGAACCTCTACTACCGTGCCGGCGTGATGGAGCTTGGGCCGCTGCCGGCCGATCCGGAAGCGCCCGAGCGCAAGCGCATGTTCGGGCTGATGAACTCGATCAACATTCCCCTGGTGATGGAAGACACCCGCGCGCTGTTCGCCTTTGCCGATGGCCAAGCGGCTGCGCGCGCGAACATTGTCGGCACCGTCGGCTATTGCATGAGCGGGCGCTACGCGATCAGCGCGGCGACGCATTTTCCGGATCGGGTAAAAGCCGCGGCCTCGATCTACGGAACGCATCTGGCGACCGACCAGCCCGACAGCCCGCATCTCGCTGGACAAAAGACAAAGGCCGAGCTCTATTTCGGCTGCGCGGAGACGGATGTTTACGCGCCGATGGAGATCATCGAGAAAGTGAAACAGGGGATGAAGGACACCGACGCCAATGCCGAGGTCGAGATCTATCCCGCCACCCACCACGGCTTCGCGTTTCCAAAACGGCCGGTTTACCATCGCGACGCCGCCGAGCGGCATTGGGAGCGGCTGTTGGCGCTCTATCGCCGCAATCTGTCGAAATAAGCGGCTCGATGCCCTTTCTCCTGATCGACTTTCCGGTGTTCAATCCGATCGCGATTGCGATCGGACCGATCGCGATCCGCTGGTATGCGCTGGCCTATATCGGCGGCATCGTATTGGGCTGGATTTATGCGCGCTCGCTGCTCAAGAACGAAAAACTTTGGGGCGGGCCCGCCCCGATCTCGCTGCCGCAGCTCGATGACTTTATTCTTTGGGTCACGGTCGGGATCATTCTGGGCGGCCGCACCGGATATGTGCTGTTCTACAATCTGCCGTTCTTCGTCGCGCATCCCGCCGAGATTTTTGAGTTGTGGAAGGGCGGCATGTCGTTTCACGGCGGCTTTTTGGGCTGCGTCGCCGCGGTAATCCTGTTCTGCCGAACGAACCAGCTTCCGATCCTCTCGCTCGGCGATATCACCACCGCGGTCGGGCCGATCGGACTGTTTCTCGGGCGGCTCGCCAATTTCATCAACAGCGAATTGTGGGGCCGGCCTGCCGATCCCAGCCTGCCCTGGGCGATGGTATTTCCCAATGGCGGGCCGCTGCCGCGCCATCCGAGCCAGCTATACGAGGCGGGGCTCGAGGGAATCCTGCTGTTTACCATTCTGGCGATGATGATCCGCTTCGGTGCCTTGAAGCGGCCGGGCCTGATCCTCGGCAGTTTTATCACGCTGTACGGTTTGGCCCGCATTACCGGCGAGTTTTTCCGGGAGCCAGACCCGCAGCTCGGATTTTTGTGGGGCGGGCTCACCATGGGTATGCTGCTGTCGGTACCGATGGTGATTGCGGGAGCCATCCTTATTATGGTGGCATGGCGCCGCAACAACCCGAGGCAAGTAGCTGATACCGCGCAAGGCACGCCGTGACCGAATATTCGCCGCTGCAGTCCGAGCTCAAGAAGCTGATCAAGGCGTCCGGGCCGATGCCGGTCTGGCGCTACATGGAGCTGTGCCTGACCCACCCGAACTTCGGCTATTACGTCTCGCGCGATCCGTTGGGACGGGAGGGCGATTTCATCACCGCGCCCGAAGTCAGCCAAATGTTCGGCGAACTGCTCGGGCTGTGGGCGGCCTCGGTATGGAAGGCGATCGGTTCGCCCCAGCTGTTGCGCCTGATCGAACTCGGACCCGGTCGCGGCACCATGATGGCGGATGCGCTGCGCGCGCTGCGGGTGTTGCCGCCGCTCTATCAATCGCTCAGCGTCCATCTGGTCGAGATCAACCCGGTGCTGCGCGAGAAGCAAAAATCGACGCTGTCGGGCGTGCGCAATATCGCCTGGCACGACAGCATCGACGACGTCCCCGATGGTCCCACGGTCATTTTTGCCAACGAATATTTCGACGTGCTGCCGGTCCACCAGGTGGTGAGACGCGAGAACGGCTGGCACGAGCGCGTGGTGGAACTCGACAGCCACGGCAAGCTGGAGTTCGGCGTATCCACTGATCCGATCCCGCGCTTTGAGGTGCTGCTGCCGCCTCTGGTGCGCGCCGCCCCGATCGGCGCCGTGTTCGAATGGCGGCCCGATGCCGAGATCATGAAGATCGCCTCCCGGGTGCGCGATCAGGACGGCGCCGCGCTGATCATCGACTACGGCCATTTGCGCAGCGACGCCGGCGACACCTTTCAAGCCATCGCCCGTCACAGTTTTGCCGATCCGCTGAAAAATCCCGGCCAGGCCGACGTCACCGCGCATGTCGATTTCCAGTCGCTGGTGCGCGCCACCGAGGATATCGGCGCGCGCGTTCACGGCCCGGTGCCGCAGGGCGATTTCTTGAAGCGGCTCGGCATCGAAACCCGCGCGGTGACATTGATGGCGAAGGCTTCTCATGAGGTTTCCGAGGACATTTCCGAGGCGCTGAAACGGCTGATCGGCACCGGCCGCGGCGGCATGGGCTCGATGTTCAAGGTAATGGCCGTGTCCGAACCCAACCTCACCTCGCTGGTGGGGTTTGCCGAGGAGCAGGAAATCAAGGCCGAGCTTCCATGAGGCTGGCCTCGCCGCTGCTCTCGGCCATCCCGGGCCTCCGCCACGCTTTCTTCACGCGCGAGGGCGGCGTGTCCGACGGCGTCTACCAAAGCCTCAATGGCGGCATCGGCTCGAAGGACGATCCGGCCAAGGTTTCGGAAAACCGCCGCCGGATGGCTGAAGCGATGGGCGTGGAACCTACGCATTTCCTCAGCGTGCATCAGACCCATTCGCCCGATGTCGTGGTAGCCACCGGCCCCTGGCAGGGAACGTCGCGGCCGCTCGCCGACGCCATTGTGACGCGGACCGAAGGTCTCGCCATCGGCGCTTCCGCCGCCGACTGCGGACCGATCCTGCTCGTCGATCCCAGCGCGCGGGTGATCGGTGCCGCCCATGCCGGATGGAAGGGCGCGCTGGCCGGCATTGTGGAATCCACCGTCGACGCCATGGAAAAGCTCGGCGCCGAACGTACCGGTATCGTCGCCGCGATCGGTCCCCTGATCCGCCAGCACTCGTATGAAGTGGGCGACGAATTCGTCGAGCGTTTTTTGGAGGCCGACGCGGAGAACGGGCTGTTCTTCATTCCCGCCGCGCGCGAGGGCCACGCGATGTTCGATCTCGCCGGCCTGATCCGGATGCGGCTCGAAAATGCCGGCGTGCTGATGATCGACGACACCGGCGCCGACACCTATTCCGACCAGCGCTTTTTCAGCTACCGCCGTTCGGTGCATCTGAAGGAGCCGGATTACGGCCGGCACGTTCATTCGATCGCGCTGGAGCGTGAGTAGAGGCTTTTGGGCGAGGCCGCGCCGCGTCTTGACAAGGCAATGCCCTGCAAACCCTGTCATCGTCCGGCTTGACCGGACGATCCAGTACGCCGCGGCGGCAATATTCCATCTCAGGCACCTGCGATTACTGGATATCCGCTTTCCGCGGGTATGACATCGCGCAGGCCGCAATCCCCTTAGTGCCATTTCCACGCCCTGCCCTAGACCTTAATGCATTTTAACGATATCGCTCGGGGCAAGATGAGGGACACGTCAAACACCCGGGCCGCCCCGGCCACGCCGCGCGCCGCTTTTGCCGCCGTGTGGCTGGTAATCGCCTGCGCGCTTGGCGGCTGCGCCGGCGGCGCAGCGGTCGGCGGCTCGTTTGCGATGGCGAGTAGCGAGGGAGGGACGACCGTCGCGTTCGAATCGATCGACGGCCCGCCGCCGCAGATCTTCGATCGCATGGTGGACGTGCTCGACAGCGAATCGAAGCTGCGCAGCCTGTCGATCGTTTCGCGCGAAGGCCCTGCGTCCTATCGCGTGCGCAGTTATCTCGCCGCCGAGGTCAATCACGGCCGCACCAGCATCGCCTGGGTCTGGGACGTCTATGACCGCGACCAGCAGCGGAGCTTGCGGCTTTCCGGCGAGGAGCCGGCCGGCAAGGCCGGTCGCGACCCCTGGACCGCGGCCGACGACCTGGTGTTGCGGAGAATCGCGCAAGCGGGCCTGAGCGGCCTCTCCGCCATGATCAACGGCACGCCGGCCCCCGACGCGCCGCCGGCTCAACCTGCCCCGGGAAAGCGCGGGCCTGCGGTCGCGAGCGCGGACGGGTTTTCGCTCCCTACGCCCGAGTCCGGCGCCGGCGCGCTCGCCTACAACGCCCGTTAACGCAAAATACCCTCCGAATGTTGAATTTGCGCCGGAAAACCCGGCTCGCAGGGTTGCCAGCGGCGCCCCCTCCTTGATATCACCTCGCTCGTCGAAACGCGCCGGTTCTGTGGGTATCCCTATATGCTGAACATTGTCTCCAGCAAGACACGGGGAGAAGCGACGATGTCGGCCAAGAACGGCTCGATCAGGCTGGTCGCCGGCAACTCCAATCCCGTGCTGGCGCAGGAAATCGCCAAGGGCCTCGACCTGCAGCTCACCAAGGCCGTGGTGCGGCGTTTCGCCGACATGGAGATCTTCGTCGAAATCCAGGAGAACGTCCGCGGTTCGGACGCCTTCATCATCCAGTCGACCTCGTTTCCGGCCAACGACCATCTGATGGAATTGCTGATCATCACCGACGCGCTGCGCCGGTCGTCGGCGCGCCGCATCACGGCGGTGATTCCCTATTTCGGCTATGCGCGGCAGGATCGCAAATCCGGCTCGCGGACACCGATTTCGGCCAAGCTCGTGGCCAACCTGATCACCCGGGCCGGCGTCGACCGCGTCATGACGCTCGACCTGCATGCCCTGCAGATCCAAGGCTTCTTCGACATCCCGACCGACAACCTCTTTGCCTCGCCGGTGATGGTGCGTGACATCAAGGAGCGGTTCGATCTCTCCAACGTGATAGTGGTGTCGCCCGACGTCGGCGGCGTGGTGCGCGCGCGCGGACTTGCCAAGCGCATCAACACGCCCTTGGCGATCATCGACAAGCGCCGCGAGCGCGCCGGCGAATCCGAAGTCATGAATGTGATCGGCGATTGCGCCGGCTATACCTGCATCCTGATCGACGACATCGTCGATTCCGGCGGCACGCTGGTGAACGCCGCCGACGCGCTGCTCGCCAACGGCGCCAAGGACGTCTACGCCTATATCAGCCACGGCGTATTGTCCGGCGGCGCCGCCGCCCGTATCATCAGCTCGCGGCTGAAAGAGCTCGTCATCACCGACTCGATCCTGCCGACCGAGGCGATCCGCAACGCCAGGAACATCCGCACCCTGTCGATCGCCCCGCTGATCGCCGAAGCGATCGCGCGCACGGCCGCGGAAGAGTCGGTGTCGAGCCTGTTTGATTAGGGCTTACTGCCCTTTCCACGACACTCGCTTGCTCGCTCAGCTCTGCCGCTCGCCCGTTACGCGCCAGATCACATCGCCGACATCGTCCGCCACCAGAACGGAGCCGTCGGGACCGAGTGTTACCCCGACCGGTCGTCCATAGGACTCCCGCTCGTCCGGTGCGAGGAAGCCCGAAAGAATGTCTCGCGGTGGGCCGGACGGGCGTCCGTTCGCGAACGGCACGAACACGACCTTGTAGCCACTGAGCGTGCTGCGGTTCCAGGAGCCGTGTTGGCCGATGGCCATGCCGTCCGGAAAGCCCGGAAGCGTGCCGGCCGGGAGCCAGCAGAGGCCCAGCGACGCGGTGTGCCCGCCGAGCGCATAGTCCGGCGTGATGGCCTTGGCGACCGCGGCCGGATCCTGCGGCACCCGATCGTCCACCGTCTGCCCCCAGTAGCAATAGGGCCAGCCGTAGAAACCCCCTGATCGGACCGAGGTCAGATAGTCGGGAGGCGTCTCGTCGCCGAGGCCATCGCGCTCGTTGACGACCGTCCAGAGCACGCCGGTCGTTGGCTCCCAAGCCATGCCCACCGCGTTGCGCAGGCCGCTTGCAAAGATGCGGCTGCTGCCATTAGCCAGATCGAGTTCGTGGATGGCGGCCCGTCCTTGTTCGACCTCCATGCCGCTCTCGGCGATATTGCTGGACGAGCCGACCCCGGCGTAGAGCCTCTTGCCATCGGGGCTCGGCAGCAGGCTCCGCGTCCAATGCCCGCCAGGCTTGAAGGTGGTGAGTTTTTTCCCCGGCGCGGTGATGCGGTCCGCGCCCGCGGCATAGGGAAAGGCCACCACGCCGTCGGTGTTGCCGACATAGAAGGTATCGCCCACCAGCGCCATGCCGAACGGCTGGTTCAGTCCCTCCATGAAAATGTCGCGCTTCTCGGCGATGCCGTCGCCATCGGTGTCGCGCAACAGCGTGATGCGGTTCGCGCTATCGCCAAGGGCGGCGGCACGTCGCATCGTCGCCTGCATCGCGTAGCTGAACACGCTCCGGATCGGGCCGGCGACCTGGTTCGACTCGGCAACGAGGACGTCGCCATTGGGCAACACGTGGATCCAGCGCGGATGTTTCAGCCCGGTCGCAAACGCATTGACCTTGAGCCCCGGCGCCGCCACCGGAATCTGTCCGTCGTCCCACCCCCTGGCCGTCGGCATCTTGAGCGTCGGGATCGCGCCTTGCGGCTTCGCCGCCGGGACCACCGGCGCGCTGCCCCAGGCCGGCTCGGGCGCGGTGCCCTGCAACCGGCGCCACAGCAGCGCGGCAGCACCGATCAGCGCGACTGTTCGCGCAAAAATACCGGATAAACTCATGTCATTCCCCTGTTGATCGCGCGCACACTATCCGACGCCGGGGTGCGTTAAAACCTCTTCTGCGGCCTGAACAGCCGGCCCTTTTCCACCACCAGCACGACCGCCAGCGATGCCAGCGTGCAGAGGAAAAACCCGGTCGCAAACGGCAGAAGCGTGCCGTCGTAGTCCTGGCCGATCGCGGTGCCGATGCCGATGCCGAGCAGCGTCGTGATCGACCCGTACAATGACGACGCGGTGCCGGCGATATGGCCCTGCGGCTCCATCGCAAGCGCGGTGAAATTCGCTATCATCAGCCCGAACGCGAACATCATCAAGGCAGAGAGCGCCATGAACAGCGGCAGCGGCAGCATCTGCATTTTCGCCGCCACCAGCATGATCCCCGCCACCGCAGCGAAGCCGACCAATGCGCCGTGTGAAATCACGCGCATGCCGAGACGGCCGACGAAGCGGGAGTTGAGAAAGCCGGCGATAGCGGTGCCGATGGCGATGGCGGCGAACGCCAGCGGAAAATAATGCCCGAGCTTGTAGATGTCGGTGAACACCTGCTGCGACGAGAACACATAAGCGAACAGCGAGCCCATCACGCCGCCGGCCGCCAGCGCATAACCGAGCGTCTGCCGGTTGGTCACGGTCTGGCGAAAGGCGCCGAGCACGTCGCGGATCGCCAGCGACTTGCGCTCCGACAACGGCAAGGTTTCCGGCATCCGCGCTGCGCTCCAGATCAGCGCCAGCGCGCCGTACAGCATCAGCACGATGAAGATGCCGCGCCACTGCGTCACCAACATCACCGCCTGGCCCAGCGACGGGGCGATCACCGGCACGGCGATGAAGACCATCATCGCCAGCGACATCACGCTGGCCATGCGGCGGCCGGCGTAGCAGTCGCGAACGACCGAGGTTGCGATCACGCGGGTGGCGGAGGTGCCCAGCCCCTGCAACAGCCGCGCCAGCAGCAAGGTCTCGAACGACTGCGCCGTAATCGCAAGCACGCTGGCGATGCAATAGAGCGCCATGCCGTCGATCAGGACCGGACGCCGGCCGAAACGGTCGGAAAGCGGTCCCATCACGAATTGGCCGACGCCGAAGCCGATCAGAAACGTCGACAACACCGCCTGCGGCCGGTTGGCAATGGTGATGTGGAATGCCGAGGCGATGTTCGGCAGCGCCGGCAGCATCATGTCCATCGCCAGCGGATTGAGCGCCATGATCGAGGCGATCACGAGGACGAATTCAGGAAAGCCCATCGGCCGATGGCTCGATGAAACCCAGTCATTGGCCTTGATGTCAGTCACGCGCGCACCTCTCGGGGAAGCCACGTTCTATAGGCGATGCTGCGCTGCACAACCCGTGTTCCGAGATGGCTGGTGCGCGACTGGCTGTCATTGCGAGCGAAGCGAAGGCATCGCCGCGAAAGAGGTTGTCGTCCCGGCGAAGGCCGGGACCCAACCACAGGCCTGTGTTGTTGCACGAAAGCCGTCGAACAGCGTCCCTCAAAATAACCGCCGCGGCGTGGGTCCCGGCTCAAGGCCGGGACGACAAAAAAATATACGTCCGCGATCTCGCCGCGCCTTGCGCCCGAGTTCTGCTCTTGATTCCAGCCCTCTCAATTCAGAGGGCGCAGGGAATGCCGGGCGCCCGATGCGCCCGATAGCCGCGTGTGCAATGGTAGTGGTAAAGCGCACACGCGTTAGTCAGGTCACACCGGAATCACCCGGCATTCCCCGCGCAATGGTTTACGGCTTATTTCGTGCTCTCCCCGGCGACCGGGCTTTCTTGCCACCGTCACCTTGCGCGTCTTCTCGCAAGACTTGACGCCAGCGTCGGGGCGTCAGGACCACACGTCTTCGCCGTCCGCTTCAGCGCTGTTCGTCAAGAGCGCCACCGCGTCCACCGCATCCCGCTCCAACGTTCGTGACGATCGCGAAACGCCCCTCCGTGTGGGACGGGATGGCGGTGGATATAGAAGTGATTTGGGGGAAGCGAAAACCGATTTATTTTTGCAGAGAGATCTGGACGACCCAAATCAGCTTGAGATTGCTCAGGAATTTTCTGTTTGCGCGCAGCAGCCGGAGGGCGGGTTAGCGACCCGTCCGCCGTAGCTCAAGGAGCGAAGGCGGAAGCGTAACCCGCCTCATTGTCGTTGGCGAGACGGCGGATTACGCTCCGCTAATCTTACTGAGTCAGAAGGTCGCAGTCGTTGCGGCTGAGAATCAAATAATTGAAGAGATTCAGATTTTGGCACGTGGAGGACCAAATGAATCTCAAGCACGGCAAGGACAGCGAAGCGCGATT
>Ga0185299_10000453_pt1 | contig 111795 bp, 84 predicted proteins | sample PaiPotPPA55metaG_FD_128002 | JGI IMG/M metagenome (GOLD analysis project Ga0185299, IMG submission 128002) | Iron sulfur acid spring bacterial and archeal communities from Banff, Canada, to study Microbial Dark Matter (Phase II) - Paint Pots PPA... ... | reverse complement strand
CACCTTCAACCGCTCCCGCTCGCGCGCGCTCAACTCGATCCGCTCCTCTTCCATGGGGCCCCCGGACCCCTAGAAAAGCGGACATTTCTACTTTGCACAAACCGGACATTCTCACTTTGCAGCTACACCTGTAATGCTGGCCTTGACAAAGACTGTGCCGAAGGAGCAGCATCTCGCTGTTTTCGGCGGTCTTATCAACCGCATTCGCGTCTATCTCAGCAATCGCTTTGCGTTAACAATACAGATTTCAGCGAGTTATCGCTGAATCGCAAGACAATTCTCCCAACGTTGCTCGTGCTTTCGGGATGTGGCTATTCTGTTTCCTTTTTTGCGGAAAACGACACGGACACTAACCTGTCTGCCGGCCCCCAATCGAAAGCGTGCGGGAGCGCAGTGAAAGCAATCCGATTCAAGAAAAAGGCGATGGAGGAGGAAACATGAAAGGCAGACACATCTTCATTCTGAGAATGCTCACAGTCGCGTTTGTCGTGTTGCTGGCTTGGCCCAGCCTTGCTGGCGCACAGTCGTTCCCTCGGCTGAAGCCTCTTCCACCGCGGAAGAGCGTGAACGCTCATGCCGCCCGTGCCGCCAATGCCGACCTTCCCGCCGGCCAGGCGCCATCGTGGCAAATGCTTACAAGCCAACCTCCAGTTCTTAATTATGCTGCGTGCGGCCCTGGCAATCCGCTCTTGCTCACTGATGGCACTGTCATGCTGGCAGATGACGGCTGCCAGGATTGGTGGAAGCTGACCCCCGACACTACCGGCAGCTATGTGAATGGAACCTGGACCCAGTTGGCCTCGTTGCCATCTGGATACAGCCCCCTGTATCACTCGTCAGCCGTCCTCCCCGACGGTCGGGTCATCATAATGGGCGGAGAATATAACTTCCTTACCCCGGTATGGACCAATCTAGGGGCGATTTACGATCCGCTGACGAATACATGGACGCCCGTCAATCCCCCAGATGGGTGGACGACGATTGGAGATTCTCAGGGCGTCGTTCTATTTGACGGAACGTTCATGCAGGCCAATTGCTGCACTAATCAGGCAGCTCTGTTGAACCCTAAGACATTGACATGGACGCCGACGGGTGAAGGCAAGTTCGACCCGAATGATGAAGAGGGGTGGACGCTACTCCCCAACAAGCAAGTTTTGACGGTGGATGCCTACGTTCCCATCTCTCCCTTTCCGTACGAGCCTACGGGTACGAACTCGGAGCTCTACGATCCCGCGTCGGGCAAATGGCGTAGCGCCGGAAGCACGGTTGTACAACTCTGGGATTCCTGGCTGACTTGTGGCGAACTGTCGCAGGAGCCAATGAAAGGCCCCTCGTTTGAGCTAGGGCCCGCTGTGTTGCGTCCCGATGGGACGGTCTTCTACACCGGTTCGAACAGCTGCGGCCCTGGCTTTCCCGGCCACACTGCGATCTATCATGGAACCTGGACCGCTGGTCCTGATTTTCCAGACTCACTGAACATCTCCGACGGTCCAGCATCGCTCGAACCCAATGGCAAAGTTCTCATGATGGCAAGTCCCGGATTTGGGGGTACGCCTTCGACGTTCCTTGAGTGGGATGGGGAAAACCTGACGGAGACCGTCCCAAACCCCGACGCACAGTTCGACTCGTCGTACTACGGCAACTTTCTGGTACTTCCGACCGGCCAGATTCTTTTCACCGACTTCTTCTTCGTCTCAGTTTACAACCCTGTGGGAACCTACAATCCGGCTTGGGCGCCGAGGATCCAATCCGCTCCTCCCGCAGTTACTCCCGGGAGCTCGTACGTCATCTCCGGCCATCTTTTCAACGGCATGTCGCAAGGGGCTGCTTACGGAGACGATGCCCAAGCCGCGACAAACTACCCCTTGGTGCGAATCACCAACCTCGCAACGGGGCACGTTCTTTACAGCCGAACGCATGACCACAGCAGCATGGCCGTCGCGTTTGGTGGCCTCGTGTCCACGACGTTCGATGTGCCGGCTAACCAAGAGCCGGGCGCTAGCGAATTAGTTGTCATCGCCAACGGTATTCCTTCTAAGGCTGTCGCCGTCAACGTGAAGTAGGCTTCTAGCGGTGTCGGGGCGGTCGAAGTTCTGAGGTCCTTGCGCAGCTCTTTGCACTAGAGTGGGACGCAAGGACCTCCTCTCGCGTTGGCTCGAAACGAATTGACCCACGCGGAACAGAAAGCGCCGCCATGGACGATTTCCCGGACTTCACGGAGCGCCCGGAAAATAGGATCGCGGCCAGCAGTCAGGCGACACCGGGAGTCGAAGGCTACGTCTTTGAAGGAGCCTACGGGAGTCAGATGCATCGTAACGCTGCTCCAACGGTCGACGGGAACCACCGCGATCGGTGTTGACTTGGCATTGGCCGGTTCAACCGGCGACATACACCAGGTAGCTAAATCCAGCTCTCAGGATTTAGGCTTCGCCATCACCAGCACGAACACCGGCTCCCGCATGACCTACAAAGGCAAGATTCAAACTTGAACCGAAATCATTCTGCTTCCGTAGCGCAATCAAGACCTCTCCGATGTAGCGCTACTCGATCTTCCCCGGCCATGGTTCCGCAATTTCATTACTCAGGTAGTCGCTGCGAGCTCGTTATAGGTTTTGCTGCAGTTCTAGCAATCACTGCAGCTTCGAGTACTCCGCTTTGGCTTCCTTGAGGATGGGAATGTCGGGGTCGGCGTCTTTCCACAGCGTGAGGAAATCTTTGTAGGCGGCGAGCGCCCGGACGCGGGCGGCATCGGCATCCGCGCCCTGCGAACTCTTGGCCTGCAAGGCGTTTGCGCGAGCCACTCCCAGACGCGCTAACGCTCCCGTCCAGCAGTTCCACACGATCCCGCTGTGGTCGAGAATCTTCTGAAACTCGGCGGCGGCAGCACTGCCCTGTCCGGCGGCCAAGAATGCTTCTCCGCGTACATACACCGGATAGAGGCAGGAAATGTTGTTAACGAACTGAATTTGCCCCAACTCGATGAGGGAAGCAGCTTGCAGAATATTGAGGGCGGCAGCAGGATTCTTTTTGCCTAGCGCCAATTGCGCCTGAATCGCTGGCAGCCAAAGCGATTGCATCTGCGTGTCGAGCGGGTAGTGTTTCCCTAAATCTTGTCCCAAGGATTCGGCTCGTGCCGTATCGCCTGCCATGGCAAACGCAAGCGCGGCTTCACTCTCGGCGCCCTGACTCGCGGACGCCAATTTCAAAGCCACTGCCGCGGACTGCCGCGCCTCAGCGGCATTGCCGTAAGCGGCTTCCCACTGAGCGGCAATCGCCTGAAATATGGCTCCAGTTTCCTTGCTATCAGCCCGGATGGCGGACTCCACGGCCCGCTTGGTCAGTTCCCGCGCCTTGCGCACGTGACCAGCGTATGCCTCAGTGTCGGATGCGAGCGCCAGTCCAAAGTTCTCTTCGGGCTTGCCCACAAACCACTGTTGCTGTTCCGCCATCGCAGTGGAGTCCGAACCGAGAAAGGCAAGAGCATAGAGCGCACTGTGAACGAGCAAATTATCCAGTTTTCGCGCCTGCGCCTCGTGAATGGTCTGCCGTGTCTCGTCGAACCGCTGCAAGGCAAGGGTGTAGCTAGCGAGATTGCCGTAGTGAGATGCCCTATCCGGCGCAAGGCGCATGCCTTGCCTCGTGACTTCCGCAGCCTTCTCATACTGCCCCTGTGCGCTGTACACGATGCCCAAATTGCCATACGCTCCGGGCATCCGTGGGTAGTTCTCAATGGACTCGTGATAAGTCTGGGCCGCCTTCTCCAGTTCTCCGGTTGCATTCAAATAATAGACCGCGGCGATGCCCAGCTTTTCCCGTTCGCTGGCATGTTCCCGCAACTGGAATGCTTTGGTGAAATACTCGCTGGCTCGCCCTGTCTCGCCGAGACTGGAGTAGTCGCCGCCCACCGCCGAGTAGCCCATGGCAAAATTCGGGTCAAGCTGGATGGCACGTTGATGGTAAGGAAGGGCTGCGGCGTAGCCTTTCTCGTTACGGGCCTTTAGGCCAAGGCTGTACTCTTGCAGCGCTTCGAGGGAGGACGTAGTGGCCTGTTCGAGCGGTACATCTAACTTCTGCACCGTAGCCAGCGATTCGCCCAATTCGCCGCGCAGCTTGGATGCCGCTTGGCCTAGCGTGTCCAGCACCTTCTCCTTAGACGCCGCCGTCACCTGCTCCTCGGCCAGCGTGTCTCCGCTCCGGCAATTCACCGCCTTCAACCCGAGTACGTATTCGCTGCCCAGACTGCCAATCGTTCCGGCAAGGTAGGCCTTGCTGCCCGCCCGCTGGCAAAGCTCGCGGGCTAGCTCGGGCGTGAGTTTCGTGCCAACAGGGCGAGTCATCAGTTGCAAGGTCTTCGCCACTTCGCTATCGGAGAGCACGTTCAGGAAAGGCGATTGCCGCAGGGAAACGGTGAGCGCTGTCTTCAGCGTGTCGTCGAAGATTGCATCGCCCGTGGTGTTGGTGAAGTCGGAAAGCACGATGGTGTCTTTCTCGGTCAAAGGCGCTGCGTGACCCGAACGGAAGTAGAGACCGCCCGCGATAAGCGCAGCGACCACGAGCACGGCAGCGGGAGCCAGAACTTTCCAGAGTTTCCTGCCCGGTACAGGAGCTTGGGCAACTTTCACGGCGCTCGATGACGAAGATAGCGCAAGCGCAGGGGAGGAACCGGATGCTCGTGACTGCGGCTGGGCGACCTGCGAGCCGCTTTCCTGGGCGACCGCCGCCGTGCCGGAACTTGCCGGTACACCGTGCCGAGATTCCGTTTCCCGTTTCAGCCGCTTCAGGTCGGCCCGCATTTCCGCCGCGCCCTGATAGCGTAACTCGCGGTCTTTCTCCAGCGCCTTGTTGACGATTCGCTCTAACTCCGGTGGTACATCGGGATTCAGCCGCACGGCAGGAACTGGGTCATGATCTAGAATCTCCCGGAAGATGACCGCAGAACTCTTGCCACGGAAGGGCAATGCGCCTGTCGCCATCTCGTACAGCACCGCGCCGAAGGAAAACAAATCGCTCCGTGCATCCAGTTCCTTCGCACGCGCCTGCTCCGGCGACATGTAGGCCACCGTGCCCAGCGCCGTTCCCGGACTAGTCAAATGCTCCTCACTCAATGCCGTCACTTCGGCTGTTGCTCCCGCCACTTCTACCACTCTCCTGCCCACCAGCGTCACTTTCGCCAGCCCGAAATCCAAAATCTTGGCGTGGCCGCGCTTGGTCACAAAAATGTTCGCGGGCTTGATGTCGCGGTGGACAATACCCTCGGCGTGGGCAGCATCGAGCGCATCAGCAATCTCGATGGCGATGGACAGCACTATGTCAGTGTCCAGCGGCCGTCCCGTAATCCGGTGCTTCAGTGTCACACCGTCCAGGAACTCCATCACGATATACGCCTGACGGTTTTCCTCGCCGATGTCATAAATCGTGCAGATGTTCGGGTGGTTGAGTGCGGAAGCAGCCTCCGCTTCTCTGCGGAACCGTTCGAGTGCCTGATGGTCTTGGGCCAAACCTTCGGGGAGAAACTTTAAGGCCACGGGGCGATGCAGCCGTGTGTCCTCGGCCTTGTAAACCACGCCCATGCCGCCGCCCCCGAGTTTATCGACAATGCGATAGTGGGAGATTGTTTGGCCGATGAGCGAGTCGGTGCCTGACATGTGCCGCACATCTTAGGGCGCGCAAGGAATCAAGTCAACGAACCCAGACTGCTTAGATGCCAGATTTGGTTCAGCATGGAAATTCCGCCGAAATCACAAACTTTCAGGATTTTGATTTGCGTTTGCGCTTTGAGCGGCATTCGTCGCAGACGGTTTTGACCCTCAGCAACGTATTTTTCTTGACCGCATGACTCACATTCGATGAGAACCATTCGACCAGTGGCGTCAACGAAGGCTTTGGCCCGTTGAATTTTCAGATGTGGCGGGGGCTTCGGCATGTCAACGAAACTAGGAAACTAGAATTCCACGTGCCTTGGTTTTTCCATACCAATATGCCTTCCGTTCATCATCCACAGGTTATATTGCCATTGTTTGACCGACTCGTTGAATCTTAAAGTGAGACTTTCTGTGAAAGGACCTTCCTTGCAAGTACACCGCATTCTTATCGTATAGAAATTATCTTTCCCAAGGTCCGGGCGAAGGCTGGTAAGGAGAACACCCAGACCCGTTGGATTTAGGAACATTTTTGGTAGTGACCATATCTGCTTATTTGTTAGAGGGTCTGTCCATTCCCCTTCTTCAATCGAGAGTTCAAAATCCCGCAATCCATAATGTCCTTTCACGTCCAAGGACAATGGCACTTCTTTTGGATTTCCAAAACGGATTCCAGGTGTAACGACTGGATAACTGTCTCCGCCTGTGAGTTCGTTTAGAGTTTCTTGCGACGTGCCAGCCAACAAATCAATAATCTCATCCAACTTCTTGTTCGTATTTTGAGCGTCAGTCTTTTCTTTTTTGACAATCTGATTCAGCACCACGTTAATTTTCTGAACTGTGTCAGCGTCGATTGGCGTGGCCGTGGTGCATGTGAACGTCACCTGCTCTTTATTAGCTTGAATGTTTGGACTGCATGCCCCGGATGAAACGCCGCTGTTCTGTTGGGCGCGTAGTGGCCCTCCGAGCAGAATGACGGCGGCACAAATCCAACTCAGCTTCACTTTTTGTCTCCCTGTTTGTCTTTCTGTCCGTCGTTATTCTTCGGAGCTTCGCCAGGATTGATGGTCACTGGTCCTTTATTGCCTTGAATATTAGGACTGTTTGGACCCGAGGAGATGCCAATGTTCGTAGGGGCGTCATCGTCTTTAAGGCGAAGCAAACCTCGGATTTCAGGGATGTAAAAGGTAGAGATGATTCCCACAACCATCACAATCAAGGTCAACCAGAGCAGGAAATCTTTAGGCAGCTTCTTCTTCTTCATCGAAAGCCGATACTACCACGGCTGTTACTGCCTTTGTTAATTAGGCCCTCTCTTATTGGAGGCTTCGGCGTTGGTGACCCATCCTCGTGAGCCTTGTCGCAAATTGTTATTGGCGGATGGGTGTGAAGGTCCAATTTCGACCAGACGTCGGGAAGAATTGCCGCCGCTTTGTTACGCCCCGGCTTGCCGGGGGAGCGGCGCATGCGCCGCCTCTTTCTTGCCTACGTAGCCACGGCTTAGGGCCCCCCTTATTCACGCCGACATCCATTGAGAGACTTCATCATTTGGCCCACATGTTAGCTTCGTCCATTTCGACATATTGATTGAAATCGATCGAGCTTCTATGCTACCGTGACCACGGAACTATGAAGAATGGCTACAAGACGCGCAGTGGGACCTCAGAGAGGATTGGCCCGGAGCCACGCCTTTTCGGTGGCATCCGTCCCCAGTTTCTAATCTACGGTTCCGCGATTAGAATTTCTCCTAAACCAGCTAAAATCAATGAGATATAATTTTCTAATCGGCACTACACGGCGATTTTTTGCAGCAATCCACAGCTTTTTCCACAGGCTGTCAGCCTTCCATTCGGTCCATTCGGTTCTGAATATCACTTGTTCGGTTCTGATAAGATAAAAGTTTTCAGCACCTCGCATTTTGCGAGCAGAGGCTTCCGGCAATGAAATTCAAGCTAGCCAGTGACTACGAACCTCGGGGCGACCAGCCCGAAGCCATCGCCCAACTCGTCCGTGGCGTTAACGACGGCGACCGCCACCAGGTTCTCCTCGGCGTCACCGGCTCCGGCAAAACCTTTACCATCGCGAAGCTGATCGAGCAGATCAACCGCCCCACAATCGTCCTCGCTCATAACAAAACTCTCGCCGCCCAGCTCTACCACGAATTCCGCTCGTTCTTCCCGACGAATGCCGTCGAATACTTCGTCAGCTACTACGACTACTACCAGCCCGAAGCCTACGTCCCGGCGAGCGACACCTACATCGAAAAAGAAGCCACCATCAATGACGAGCTCGACAAGCTTCGCATGAGCGCCACTCGCTCACTCTTCGAGCGCCGCGACGTCATCGTCGTCGCTTCCGTCTCCTGCATCTACGGCATTGGCTCGCCCGAGGCGTACTACGGCATGATGCTCATGCTCGAGAAGGGGAATTCCATCGCGCGCGAGGCGATCCTCCGCAAGCTCGTTGAAATCCAGTACGAACGCGGCGAAGATCTTCGCCGTGGCACCTTCCGCGTTCGCGGCGATACGATCGAGATCTATCCGCCCTATGACGATCTCGCCGTCCGCGTCGAACTCTGGGGCAGCCAGATCGAAGCCATTCGCAAAATCGATCCGCTCACCGGCGAAATCCGCTCCCGCGAAGGCGAAATCTCCCGCATCCCCATCTATCCCAAGACCCACTACGTGCTGCCCTCCGAACAGAAGGAGCGCGCCATCCAGGGTATCTACGAAGAACTCGAATGGTGGAAGCCCGAGCTCTCGCGCCAGGGAAAAATTGTCGAATCGCAGCGCATCACGCAGCGCACACTCTTCGACATCGAAATGATGCGCACGATTGGCTATTGCCACGGCATCGAAAACTATTCGCGCCACATGTCCGGCCGGCTGCCCGGCGAAGCTCCGCCCACGCTGCTTGACTACGTACCGTCGGACTTTTTACTCGTCGTCGACGAATCGCACCAGACGATCCCGCAAGTCCGCGCTATGCACGCCGGCGACCGCTCGCGCAAACAAACCCTCGTCAATTTCGGTTTCCGCATGCCCTCGGCTCTCGACAATCGCCCGCTCACATTCGAAGAATTCGAGCACCGCACCAATCAAGTCGTCTACGTCTCCGCCACCCCGGGCCCCTACGAGCTCACGAAATCCGGCGGCACCGTCGTCGAGCAGGTGATTCGTCCCACGGGCCTCGTCGATCCGCAAGTGGAGGTCCGCCCGGTGAAGGGACAAGTGGACGATCTGCTCGAGCAAATCCGCGTTCGCACCGCTCGCAACGAGCGCGTCCTCGTCACCACGCTCACGAAGCGCATGGCTGAAGATCTCGCCGAATATTTCGCCGAAGTCGGCGTTCGCTGCCGCTACCTGCACTCGGAAATCGAAACACTTGAACGCGTCAAAATCCTGCGTGACCTCCGTCGCGGCGAATTCGACGTTCTCATCGGCATCAACCTTCTCCGCGAAGGCCTCGACCTGCCCGAAGTTTCTCTCGTCGCCATTCTCGACGCCGATAAGGAAGGCTACCTCCGCAGCGCCACCTCGCTAATCCAATCAATGGGCCGCTGCGCCCGGCATCTCGAAGGCCGCGCTATTCTTTACGCCGACCGTATGACCGACTCCATGCGCCAGGCCATCAGCGAAACGAATCGCCGCCGCGCCAAGCAGGAAGCCTACAACCGCGAGCACAACATCACCCCGCAATCGATCGTCCGCTCCGTCGATATGCAGCTCGCCAGAATCGTCGAAGCCGATTACATGACAGTGCCCGCCGAAGACGCGGTCATCGGCAACATCTCGACCGAACACGAACTCCTCCAGGCCATCACCCAGCTCGAATCGCAAATGCGCGAAGCCGCCAAAAATTTCGAATTTGAACGTGCCGCCGCCCTCCGCGATCGCATACGCTCCCTCAAGCAGCGCGACCTCGGCGCCATTTTTTCTGCTACAGTTTCAATTGTGGATCCCGCCGCTCTTTCACCTGCAGGGGGTTCGCCCGCGCCGGATTTGCCGGTGCCGCCAGCTCCACGGCCGAACCTGCAAACACCTTCAGCGGATACTGCCGCAAGCGCGCCAATCGAATCGAAATCTCCCAAGCCGGCCGCCAAACGCCGCGCCCGATGAGGCCCCGTTGACGAAAACAATCGGACTTACACTTTTCCGGCGATGCATTTCGGCCGCTGCGCTCCTCCTCGCTGCGTTCGCCTGTGCGCCCTCAGCCCGTTGCCAAGGCGACACCGAATTCGGCGTCTGGGGCGGCTATTCGCTCGGCACTCCGCACCTGATCGGCGTCACCAGCAATCGCCAACTCGGCGAGCTCGCCCTCCGCTATGGCCACTCGATCTACGATTGGTCCAACGTCTCCCTGGAATACACGCTCGATGTGATCCCCGTCGAAATCGTCCGCCAGCCCAAATACGCCGCGTGCAGCACAAATCCAAATAACTTCCCCACAGGTTTCTGCGAGACCGGCCGCGAAAACGTCTACGGCGGCGGCATCAATCCGCTCGGCCTCAAGCTGAATTTTCGACGCCAGCATCAACTGCAGCTTTTCGGCGCCTCCACGGCAGGCTTCGTCGCATCAAGAAGACCTGTCCCCGTCGACATCCCCGGCGGCACTCAATTTAATTTTACGTTCGATTTTCAGGCAGGCTTCCAGTTCTACAATTCTTCTCGCTCGCGCGCCTGGATCCTCGGCTACAGATACCAACACGTCTCCAACGGCTACCGCCGCTCCTTCAATCCCGGCCTCGACGTCAACATGATCTTCCTCGGCTACTCCTTCTTCAAGTAGCTCATTGCTTCAGTCTGTGCCTACGTAACACACAGCTTACGCCGAAATTCTTGGCTCACGACTTTCCCACAGGACAGCGACGGTGAGGATATTGCGCTACGGGAGTAGGATGATTTGCGTTTCGGTGTTAATTTTACCTTTGTAGGTCATGCGGGAGCCGGTGTTGGTGCTGGTGATGGCGAAATTCAAATCTTGGGAGCTGGATTGGGTGGAGCGGACCATTCGGCCGGTGGCGAGTAAGAAGGAGTCGAGGCTTTCGCCGGAGCCGGTCCAGGTGCCGGAAGTGCGCAGGCCGTTGTGGCGGTAGTCATCGGGGGTGTCGTCCGCGTGCGGGTTGTGGCTGCCGCGGCGAACGATCGTAAATTTCGTGAGAATGAGGGCGCACATCGGGGAGTTTGCGCTCGGCGCGTTGGGCGGCGCTTCGGGAGCCGGTCCGGGAGGCGTTTTGGAGTCCCCCGGCGGAATATTTTCAGGACAGATTTCGTTCCGCAGATAGGTCGCTTCGGTGCGCCAGAACAGGCGATCTAGCGGAACGCCGGTGAGAGGCTGTTCCCTGCTCCATTTTTGACCTATCTCGATTCCCTGCGGTGGAAATCCCGCGCTCGAAGAAAGACCTGCCATCCAGGTGCGGACTGTTTGCGCGGCTGATGGATTTGGGAGCATGTCCTCGAGGCCTTTGATATCGACGATTTTGCCGTCAGGCTCGACCGTGAATTCCATCGAGCGTCCTTCGAGGCGATTGTATTGATCCGCGAGCGAAGCGGAGGCGGGATCGTAGGCGTCACTCTCGGAGGTGGCGGATGACTTCTCATATGTGGCGCGGAGGCGCATCGGGCCGGGCACGCCAGTTGTTCCGGGTGCGGCATTCGTCCCGGGGGCTGGTGGCTGAACTTCGAGGACGTCGAGGCGAAGAACGATGCTGACGGACTGCTTGAGCTGAGTGGCACCTTCGGGATTGACGATGGGGGTTGTGGTGGTGCCGGCAATGGTCATCTGGGATTCGATCTGGTAGCGGAGAGAGTCGCCGGGCTTGAATTGCGGAAGAAGATGGACGCGCTGGTGGTCGGACAAGGCGAGGACGGGCAAGGCGAATAGCACGACGGCTTGAATCGCGATGCGAAAAGTGTGCATGAGGGTTTGTGTCACGGTGCGTCAGGGGCGTTTTACGCGGGTGATTTCGGGCTCGGAGAGATCTCCGGTGAGGCGGTAGGAAGGTGAATCGGCGAGGCGGGCTGAGCGCGGTGCGACCGAATCGGAGAGGACCACGAACCTGAAGTCAAGATTGCGGCTGAAGTCGGCGGTTCCTTGGCCGGTGAAGCCCTCTGCGGGACTCGACAATCGGAGACGTTCGAAAACGATTTTGCCGGAGGCGCAGGTGAAGTCGGCGGAGGCGTCGCGAAATGCGCTGTGGCCGGGGCGAAAGACTCCGTCAGTGAAAGAGGCTTTCAGGTCGATATTCATGAGCTCGGCGCCGGCAATTCGCGCGGCGCCCCGACATTGAAGCGATGAAATCAGATCGGCACGCGCCGAGCCTTTGGCCACGATCGAAATGTTTCCGGTGGCAGAACCAGCGAAGCGGTCCGCGAGGGACGGCGCGGAGGCGGTGAACGCGTAGAGATCGACGCCGGAGTAATCCAGATTCAAACGATAGGAAGGCGTCGCTTGCAAATCCGCGAGAAGTGAGCCCGTGACGTCGCCCTTCGCGAGTTGCGCGTGAATGTTGGAAAACACGAGACGCCGGCCGTCTATTGAAGTGTCGGCCTGTACGCGACGGAGCACGAAAGGCGCGAGCGTGAACTGATCTACGCTAATTTTGCCGCTGCTGACAAGATTTTCGGGCTGGGCAGCTGCCGGCGGCCGCGAATTAAGGAACGGAAGAACGCGATCCAGAAAGCTCGCGCGCCAACGCGGATTCAGCCAGCGATCGAGATCCGCGGCGGACAAGTGATCTGCCGCCAGCGCGAATTGCCAAGAACTTTTTTGCTCTCCAACCGGCTCGCGGCGGTCGAAAGAACCGCTCCAATGCGCTCCGAATGCTTCGGACGAACTGAGGGCAACATAGCTCGCATTGCTTTTCAAGTCCACGTGGGCCCGAATCTGCTCGATTGGCAAATTGAGAAAGGGCACACGGAGCGAATCGCCACCAGATTTTGCGTTGGGCTCGGCGCTCACTACGCTAGTGGCTGGAACACCAAAATCGAGACTTCCGATGGGAACTGCCATCCAGGGGTGAGGCGAACCCTGCCATTTCAAATCACCACGGACGGGGCCCGTGAGATCCCAGCCGCGCGAAACGTCCCAACCCAGGAGACGCGCCGCCGAAATCAAATTGCCCGCATCGGCAAGCGCGCCGGAAACGCGCAAGGCCGGAGCAATTTGCGGAGATGAAGAGCCTTCGTGCAGCGGCGGAACGGTCTCTCTTGCCAGGGGTATGGGACCGATGGTCTCGATGTGCAATGCGCCACCGGCTGCGCCAAAAGAAACCGTGGCTGGCGGGGACGAAACGCCATTCGAGTGGCAAAGAAGCGAAGCCGAATTCAGGTGAACGGGCACAGGAAGCGTTTTCCCTGTCAAGTCAGCTTCTCCGATAGCAAGCGTTCCTCTATCAATGCGAAGAGGCCAGCCCGCGAGGCCGAGATCGAGACTTACGAATCCTCGAACCGCGAGATCGTCGGAGATGCCCGGATGAAATGCGCGCGCCCAAGCGAGCAGATCGCTCATATCGATCGCCGGTGAAACAATTTGAAGTGTGGATTGAGATATATCGCGATGAAGGTTATGAGTCGGCAGAATTGGCAGATTCCAACTGATTTCGCCTGTTGCCTGAGCATTCGAGCGAGGAGTCTCAAGGGTCAAATCGCGGACGCTAAAGCGAGCGAGTTCCGGATCGAGAATTCCGTTCGCGATGAGATTCACGGATGGATTGTCGGCACGCAAAGGAAGATTCCAGCGATGAACCTGCCGGATTTCCGCGCGGCCCTCGAGGTTCCAATCCTGGGCGTCGGTGCTCGCTTTCATGGCGACGGAGAGATTTCCGCGAATTCCATAGTCCGTGGCGCGAACGAGCCGAAGGACATCAGAAATGGATGCATCGGTCCAGGCGAAGTCGAGAGCGACCGGACGGAGGCGTGACGAGGTGCCGCCGACGCGTCCCGAAAGGTGAAGCGTGCCGGCCTGCTGGAGAATCACAGCCGCACGAGCCGGAGCCGCTTCGAGGTCGAGGCGCCACTGACCGTTACCTTGGGGCTCGACGTAACCCGTGACACCGATGAGGGCGAAGGGGAGCTTTTCCTGGGCGCGCTTGAAATTGATGCGGCCCGAGTCCACGTTGATGCGACTGAAGCGTAGCGCGTTCGATGCGGCGCCGAACTTCGATGCGGGAGCAGGAGTGCTGCCGGAAGCGGCCGAAAATTGTGGGAGCCACTCGGCGACGTTCCAATCTCCGTCGGGATTGCGAACCAAATTCAGACTGGGATGGCTAAGGGAAATCGCGCCGAACTCGAGGCGGCCACGAAGCAGGCTCCGCCACCTGAGGCTCACCGTGAGCGACTCGGCGCGCAGGAAGTATTCACGCCCGAAACGCGGATCTTCGCTGACGGTGACGGAGCGCGCTTCAAGCGTGGGCCGGCCCCACAAACTGAAACTATATCTGCCGACTTCAACGGAGCGACCGAAGGCGGCGTTGAGGCGTGACGTAATTTTGTGATTCAGCGCGGTGTGCTGGATCGCGAGTGAGATTGCAATGTTAGCGATCCAGAGCGCCGCGAAAAAGAGGGTGACGATGTTCGCCCAGCGGCGCCAGGAAGGGCGCTCGACGGAATCCGCTTCTGCCGGCTTCGCGCGAACGATCGTTTCGGTGAGGATATTGGACAAGGTGATTATCTTACGAGCTTGCGGTCAACCAGTTAGCCAAAAAAAATTGAGAAACGGTTCCCTCAGGGGTCGAGCCCCACCGAAGGGTTCGGTCCGACCACCTTAAAAACTAATGAACCTCGTGCAGCATGCGATTCCAGCGAGTGCGGCTTGGAAGGTGAAGCAGCGAATCTGCGAAGCCACGAAACGCACCGGCGATGCTGCGGTCAGTATAGTCTTCGGACGTGGCGGCGACCGACCAATAAATCACGAGCGGGCGGCCCATCACCGCGTCGCGATTGACGAAACCCCAGTAGCGGCTGTCCCAACTGCGGTCGCGATTATCCCCCATCACGAAATAGCGATTCGGCGGAATCACGAGACTGCCGCGATCGACATAATCAAAGAGGCGAGTGGCCCATTCGGGACGCAGGCCGCTTTCCAGAAAATAGCGGTTGGACGGAGGAAAATTGTCGCCAAAGGAATCCGCGCCGGCGGGATCGTGGACGACATAAGGCTCTTCGAGGGGCTGGCCATTGATGTACACGCGCTCATTGATAATTCGCAGCCGATCGCCCGGGAGTCCAATAACGCGTTTTACATAATGCGGATGGTCGTCGTAGGGAAACTTGAACACGATAACGTCGCCCCGGCGAATGGGACGGTACGGGAGAAATTTTTCGTACCAAGCGCCGCGTCCTTCGAAGATGAATTTATTCACGAGGAGATGATCGCCAACGAGCAGGGTGGGTTCCATGGACTGCGACGGGATCTTGAAGGCCTGAACGATAAAGGTGGTGCCGAAGAGCGCGAGAAGGACGGTAACGAGAAGCGATTCCGCATATTCGATTACGGAGCTGTGCGAGGATTCGCGATGGGCGGATTTGGGAGCCGGCGGCTGCGCGGCTTCGACCGTGGATGTCTCGACTGCCATGGCCTCTTTCAAGTTGACGCCGCGTTGCTTTCCAAGCCAGCGAGCGCAATTTTGGCAGCGGCCTGCTCCGCTTCCTTCTTACTGCGGCCTTCGGAGTGCGCGAGCTTTTGCTGGGCGAGCCATACTTCCACTTCAAATGTTTTCTGGTGTTCGGGGCCGAATTCGTTGCGAACACGGTATTGAACCGCGCCAAGTCCGCGCTGCTGCAACCATTCTTGCAAAGCAGATTTATGATCCGCGCGATCGAGGCCGCCGAGTTCGCCGCCCAGAGGGCCATCGAGGAGGGTGTACCGGAGGAATTGGCGCGCAGCAGGCAGTCCGGCATCGAGATAGATCGCGCCGAGGACGGCTTCGTAGGCGTCGGAGAGCAGGCGCTTTTTGGCGCGGCCACCGGTTTTCTCTTCGCCGGGACCGAGCCGCAAATAATCGCCCAGGCGGAGACGTTCGGCAGCTGAGTGAAGAAATACGGCGCTCACGAGGCGGGCAAGTCCCTTGGAGAGTTTTCCGGCATCCCAATCCGGAAACGCCTGGCAGAGCATTTCGCTTGCGATCAAGCCAAGAACGCGGTCGCCGAGGAATTCAAGGCGCTCATTGTCCAAGGCGGCATCGTTCTGCCTACGCGAGCGGTGAGTAAGCGCTTGCTCGAGCCGTTCGGGATGGGCGAAACGATGACCGAGAATCGCTCCTAGTTCTTCCAGTTCTTCTGCGGTCATCGGTTAGGCCTCGTTCGACTACTTAGGAGGCGCGGGCTGCGCGGAGGCCAACTTCTTAGCTTCGCCTTCACGCTGCTTGCAGCGATCCTGCACCGCACCGGGAAGTGCTGCACACTGCTGGAATGCGTCGGCCGCTTCGGGGTAGCGTTTCAATTGATTCAGGCTGACTCCGAGAATGTATAGATCCACGGAGTCGGGAGTCGGATCGAGTTTTACGGCTTGTTGCATCTCCGTGACCGCTTTGTCGAATTGCTGCTGACGGAAGTAAACCAGTCCGAGACCGCTGTGCGCTTGCGCCAAGGAGGCCTGCTTGGCCTTGGCGAATTGCTCGTCGGTGACAGCTTCGGGTTTGGGCATGGCCGCCAGGATTTCGAGGGCGTGCTTCTCATAGGTTTCCGCTTTTGCCAAACGGCGTTCGGATTCGGGGTCGTTGGGATCGTAATTGTGAGGAATCACCCAACCGACGAGCACCAGTACGCTCACGTCATTAGGGTTGAGGGCGAGAGCTTTGTCGCCGGCCGCGTACATTTTGTCGAATTGTTGCTTCTGGAAGTAGGCGTTCGCCAACCGAGCATAGACTTGCTCGGCATAGTGACCTGTCGGATATTTCTGGAGGTACTGTTCGCCGCCTTGAATCTGCTGATCGAACGCATCCGGTTTCACATCCGTGAAAGCCTTATAGGCTTTCTCTTCTTCCGGGTCGACCGGGGCTTGCGGGGCTGGCTGCTGTGCCTGTTGGGCACCAGACTTCGCAGGTGGGTTTGGTTGCTGTAGTGACGGTGGAGGTGGAGGTGGTTGTTGCTGCTGGCCGCCGGAACCACCATATTGCGCGTGCAGAACCGGCGTGAAGCCAAGAGTTACCGCGAGCGTGACGCCTGCAATTACGATTCGACTGCGATGTGACGGGAGCTTCATCGAGTTCCCCCTCCGTTGAATGGATGTCTCGGAACGCTCGCTGCGAGCGATCTCAAGCGTACTGCTGTCTTCGTTGCTTTTTACTTTTCATTTCCACTTCCGTGCGCACGCCCCTTGTAGGGTTCGTCCACACCATGCTGCGCCGCTACGCGAGCGGATTCTGGAGCGCCTTCGACCGCCAGCGCGCGGAGATACTCGTGTACCGCCGCTTCGCGTTCGCCCTCAAGATCGTGAATGCGCCCGAGGTATACGTGAGACCAGGAAAGGATTGCCGGATCCGCAGCATTCTCCGGGTTGGATGCAGCAGCCGCGGCCGGCGGTGGCGCGGAAACCAGTTGTGCGAAAAGCTGCTCGGCGCGATCGGCGTTTCCCGCCATCACCGAAGCGATTGCAAGTCCGTACTCCGCTTTCGGCAAGCCGGGATACTGCGCGAGAATACCCTCGAATGTGGCCGAGGCGGCTTTCGCATCCTTTCGGGCGAGCTCGCGATCGCCTTGCGCCAGCAAACGGTCAAGCTCTGATGCCGAGGCGGCGGATTCGCTTTCCTTCGCCGGCGTCGCCGGAATCTCAGGCGAAAACGTCACGTTCCGCAAACGCTTCTGCTCCGCCGGCACGTCGATTGCCGCAATCAATTCGGGAAAATAATACGACATTGACGGCTCGCCTTTCTCAAATTTCTGCAACCCGGCAACGAAAGGCCGCACGAGGATGAAACCAGACTGATCGGCGTCGTTCAGAGCAGATTCGAGCTGCGCGGCCGGGAGACGGCGGAGACGCAGTTCGACGCTCTTGATGAAGCATTCGTCGGCGAAGGCGAGAAAATCGTCGCGATATTCTTCCGGTAAACGCGGGGCGCCGGCGGCTATCGGCAGCAACGCGCGCCTGGAATCCACCTGCTTTCGATACTTTAGCGGAAGCGGATCAAGCATGAAGTGAAGATACGCATGCTGAATCTGTTCGATGGGAATCTGTGCCGGAACGCCGACTACGACGGCGTAGTGATTGCCAGTGTTGCGAAAATTCGTGCGGGCACCGACGAGCGGCTCCACGTACACCGTAAAAGTGCGGTCGTACACGGGCTTGAGAATTTCGCGCAGATAGGCGTTCGTGGTGAATACGATTTTGCGCACGGGTGCCTGGTAGGTGGCGGCAGCGCGCTCATATTCCGTTTGAACGTTCGCCCATTGCGAATCGAGACGCGCTTCCTCGTAGAAGGCCGCGAGAATTTCGCGAAAGCCGTCAATTGCAAGGACGTCCGGCGGGAGAAGATCGTGATTCACCTGAAAATCGAAGCGGGGCGGCGGTCCGACCACCAGTGAGAAGGTGATATAGCGCGACAGCGTTTCGCCGGGATCGCCCAGAAGATGATCGTGATAAAATTGGCGCAGAGCTTCCGTCGCAGGCCCTTGCATTTTCAGCATGGCCTCGCGCAGGGCGAGGCGCGACGGCATCTCCGAAAGAGTGCTTTCATCCGCGGCGAAACCGGCGGCGTCTAAAGCGCACATTGTGGCGAACAATGCCTGATCCGGCTCAACGAAGATGCCGGTGTAGTTGTCCGGGGGTTTTTGCTGGGGCGCTTGCTGGCGTTGCGCTCCGATACAAATCGAGCCAGCTACGAGTAAAGCGGCGAAGATAGTCGCGAGTTTCAAGCTCAACCGCGCAAACTTTAGAATCTGCGAACTCCTGAATCGGCCGAATGTATTTCGCTGGGCAGGCGTCAAATGACCGCAACTGCAATCCCTGGTGTACCTGCGCGTCGACATAAACTTTAATCGGCGAGTTTCAAGGAGTCAAGGAAACGAACGAGCTGAAGACAGGTTGAGGCGAAGCAGAGAAGCATGGGCAACTACGAAACACAGAGAAGACTGAGAGTTCACAGAGGACACAAGAAAGAAAACGGCGGATCGGAAAACGGGAATCCGCCTATCCGCGAACGCGGACGGCGCTAAAATTCAGCACCACGCGGCCGCCATCCCGGGGAAGTCCGAAATTGGTTTGCGGACGGAAGCGCGAAAACAGCATCAGCTGATCGAGCTGACGCTGAGAGGCATCGTCACTGGGGCCGGAAAGAATCTTGTAAGAGACAACTTGGCCTTGCGCGTTGAGTGTAGCCTCTACGAGCAATAAGCCGGAGCCCGGATGATCATCTGTTGCAATGACTACGGGAACCGGGAATGGCGCGAGGCTTTCGAGGCGCGCAGGCTGGACGAGATTGAGAGGCAAGTCGTTGGGAACCACGCCGCCCATCGGGACGCCAACGAGAATGTTCTGCACGAGCAAGGCGAATACCACGAGCGCCGTGACGATTCCACCGGTGGCGGGCACAGCGAGCGGCCCGAGAACATCTTCAAAGACCATGACACCGCGCGCCCATAATTGGCGTGCCGCCTGCCAAGGAAAACGCCCTTTGGCGGCTCTTACACGAATGCTGGTCGCGAGATTCGCAGGCGGATGAACTGGTTCAACGCGTGCAAGAGCAACCACGAGACGGCGGTAGCTTTCGAGCAGATTCCGGCAGGCGCTGCAAGATTCGACATGCTGGCGTACGCGCGCGTGCTCGCGGGATGCAATCGCTCCATCCAGGTATCCGGGCAAAAAGCGCTGGGCACTTTTGCAATTCATCGTTCCCACCCATTGATCGGCTCTGAGCCGAACGACGCGAGAGAAGGTTCTTTTTCGGAGTGACGCGCGGCAACGACGGGATCGAGAATTTCTTTCAGCATTCGCCGTCCGCGAAGGATGCGTGACTTTACGGTTCCCACGGAAACTTCCAGCACTTCGGCCACCTCTTCGTACGACAGTCCTTCAAGGTCCCGCAAGATCACCGCGCTCCGGAACAGCGCCGGCACGTGAGCGAGAGCCGTGCGAACTGCTTGCTGCGTTTCCTGGCTAGCGAGGCGCTCGTACGGAGTGGCTTCGCTGTCCTTGAGATCGAGCGCGAGGCTTCTTCCTTCTTCCTCGGCATCGATCGAGACCTGCTGCCGGTGGTGCCGCCAACACCAGCGGCGATGGTTCAGGGCCTGGCGCACCGAGATGCGGTAGAGCCACGTCTTCAGCGAACTGCCCTGGCGGAAGCCGCGAATCCCGCGAAAAGCGCGCAAGAAAACTTCCTGCGTTACGTCGGCCGCGTCAGCGCGATCGGACAAAATCCCGTACACGAGGTTAAACACACCCGCGTGATAGTAAGTGACCAGGTAATCGAATGCCGCGTCTGAGCCAGCCTGCAACTCGTGCACAAGTTCTGCTTCATCGCGGCCCCACGATAGGGATTGTGCCAGGTCGGACATGCGTTCGGCCGTCGCTCCTTCGCAGCGCGTGTCCCTTGCGTTAATTGGACACCAAATCGCGCCCGATGTTACTAGGATAGCAGAATATTAGGGTTTGGTTATCCGCCGAAGATACTAGCGTGGGAGAGGCCGAAGGTGTCTAGATAAGCCCTTTATTATCTGACGCTTGTGGGCCTCCAAGCGCAGATTAGTCGAAAAATTAGTGTCCGTCAGACGAATAACGCGAATAGAGTTCGTGACTACTCGTAGGGCTAACGGGCTTTGATCCTTCGTAAAATAAAAAAGAAGATCGTAGCGCCGCAAATTGTTCCTATTTGAACCGCCGTGAGAATACGGAGATCGGGACTCTCGCTGCCCCAGTAATACTTCCAACCAAAAGTTTGTCTTCGCACGTAAACGGAAATTACGAGGATAGGCCCGACCGCAGCAGATGTGAGTAGCGCGAGTACCGTTTTTGCCCGTTTTTCAAATGACTTCAGGATTGCGCCAGGGCGGGCAGATTCGATATCCCTTCTTGGTGGTGGAGCCGACGGGGTTCGAACCCGTGACCTCCTCGATGCCATCGAGGCGCGCTCCCAACTGCGCTACGGCCCCACGTCAGTTCTTGGTGGAACAATTTTATAGCATCCCGGTTCTGAAAGCACGAAACAATCGCGCTACCTGCGAGTCTTGTACCAGGTGTAGCCCACGGTGAAGAAGACTGAGGCGTTGTAGCCGGGATTCTGGTTGCCGAGGCTGGCGTTGGAGTGGTGGACGATATCCATTTCGAGAGTGAGCGCGCGGCTCTCGCGCGTGAAGATATGCACGCCGAAATCGGCTTGCGGCGTGAAATTTACGGACGACGTGTCGCCGGGCGGGACGTTGTGCAGAGTGAAGAGAACACCGCCGGCCGCGGCGAAATAGGGCGATACTTTTTGCCAATGGGTGAAATTCCACTGCCAGATTGTGGGCTTGATGCTTGCGCCGTAGACTCCGCTGTTAGGCGGAAACACGATGTACGCGGGCATTACGTCCACAGCCCATTCGAAATTGCCGCGCAGAATTCCGGGCAGGTGTTCGCCGGTAAGGACCCAGCCGCCGCGCCCTCCGGCGACTAGAAACTGTGTGTTGTCGGATTTGCCGAGACCGTCGCCGCCGCCCGCGAAGACGCCGAGTTCCCAGGTGCCGCGCGTGAGAGAGGATGACGGCAAACCCTGCGCGGCGGTTGCCGATGCGATGAGGAGCGTGAAAATTGCGACGAGCGAAATCTTCATGTGGCCTCGCTGGGTGCGGCATGTGCCGACGAGGCAGAGAGCGTAAGGCAGTCGGGCGCGCGGGTCAACAGGATGCGGAAGATCTGGTGACAGGATTCCTCAGGGGTAAAACCCGATCGAAGCTCTGCGGCTATGTCGGAGCTGAAGCTCCGACCTCCTAAAAAACAGCCGGGATTCTTCTGTGTTCGGCTTAGAATACGTGCCCCATGGCGAAAATTACTTTTCTTGGCGCGGCCGGCACCGTCACAGGCTCGAAATACTTGGTGGAAGCGGAAGGCAAACGATTGCTGGTGGATTGCGGCCTGTTTCAGGGCTCGAACGATCTCGAGCAGCGGAACTGGAACAAGCCGCCCGTCGACCCTTCGGCGATCGACTGGGTTGTCCTGACGCACGCGCACATCGACCACACCGGTTACATTCCGAGACTGGTGCATCTCGGCTACCGCGGACCATTTTTCGCGAATGCAGCCACGAACGAACTGTGCCAACTCCTGCTTCCCGATTCGGCGCACCTGCAGGAAGAGGACGCGCAGTTCATTGCGAAGAAAGGTTACAGCACGCATAAGCCGCCGCTGCCTCTTTACTCGGTTGCAGAATCACAGGCGGCGGTGAAGCAATTCAGCGAAATTCCGCGCGCACAGCCGTTCACGATCAGCCCGCAGTTTTCCGTGGGGCCACATGATGCGGGGCACATTCTCGGCTCGTCGTGGCTCGAATTAACCGTCACGGAAAACGGAAAACAGATCCTCGTGGTGTTTTCGGGCGATATCGGGCGCTACAACCAGCCCATTCTGAAAGATCCGGAACCGCCAAGCCGGGCTGATTATCTGCTGTGTGAATCGACATACGGCGACCGCGATCATCCGACGGGCTCGGTCGCGGACGAGCTAGCGAGCGTAATCAACGACACGGTAAAGCGTGGCGGGGTGATCGTGATTCCCGCGTTCGCAGTGGATCGAACGCAGATGATTATGTACTACCTGCGCGAGCTCGTGAATCTGAAGCGGATTCCGGTGCTACCGGTGTATGTGGATAGTCCGATGGCGATCAATGTGACGGATTTATACGTTCGCCATCCCGAGGACCACGATTCCGACTACATAAATGAGGAGCAGCATGGGCTGGGCGATCCGCTGAACGTGAAGCTGGTCCATCTGACCCGCACGGTGGATGATTCGAAGAGAATCAACAACGTAACGACGCCGTGCATCATTGTGTCGGCGAGCGGCATGGCGACTGGCGGACGCGTGCTGCATCATCTGGCGAAGCGGTTGCCGGATTCACGAAATACTGTGCTGCTCGTGGGGTATCAGGCGGAAGGAACGAAAGGCCGGGCGCTGCAGGACGGAGCTAAGTTCATCGGATTATTCGGCCAGCAGGTGCCGGTGCGAGCGCAGGTGGTCTCGATGGGCCAGCTTTCAGCGCACGCCGGCAAAAGCGAATTGTTGCGATGGCTTTCGGGATTTACAGCGCCGCCTCGGCAAACTTTTCTGGTGCACGGCGAACCCGTGGCGCTCAATTCCCTTCGCGATGCGGTAACGGCGCAATTCAAATGGCCGGTGACGATCCCTGCGTATCTGCAAATGTTCGATTTGAATCCGAGTTAAACTGCAGTCTGCGTGGTGTGAGCAAATCTGTAACAGGCGCATTCGCACAGTGGCCGCTAGCTAGCGAGTTGCGGGCTGATGGGCAAATGCAGGGACTTCCGTAAGGCGGAAACCGAGGACGAACATGGGATGCGGGGCGACGCGGCCCCAGCGGGCAAGTTCCCATTTGGCGCGCAGAAAGCGGATTTCGGGTTTCATTGAGAGATCGAGAATCTGGCGCGTGTCGCCGCGATAAAATCGCTGCGGCATTTTCAGCAGCGGCATTTTCCCCCAGGTCTGGCCATTTTCGGAACCGTAGATCGAAACGTCGACGGATTCCTGTTCGATCTGATCCGTGATTTCAATCCAGCACATGAAGGTGCGCGTGGCACTCGAGCCGATTTCGTGCGGTTCGCTTTCGCCGTTGGCGGTGAGCTTCGTGCCGGGTCGAATCAGATCGAACTCCATCGCCATGCCGTTATCTCCTCGACAAAAACCTCGCGGATTTTAACATAGGTGTCTGGCGGGTGCAGAAACAGCGGCGAATGAAGCGAAAAAATTCAAAAGAGCCGGCGGGACGCCGGCGTTACTGAAGCACACTCCGACATCGATTCAAGTCCGAGGTCTGCGTCGGGCTAGCTTGCTTTGAGTTTGGCGAGACGCTCGGCGGCGGCCTGAAATGTTTTTTCCGTCTTGCAGAATGTGAAACGCAGTTGCGTACGGCCGTCGGCAGGATTGCGATAGAAACTCGAACCGGGGACGGCGGCGACGCCGACATCTTTAACGAGATATTTTGCAAAGGCGACATCGTCAGGAAAACCGAAGGCAGAAATGTCCGTCATGATGTAGTACGCGCCGTAAGGCTTGAAGCATTGGAATCCCGCGCCCGCGAGAATGCCGAGGAGCCGATCGCGGCGGGCGAGATAATCCTTGGCGAGATTTTCGTAGTAGCTCGGCGGCGACTTGAGAGCCACTGCTCCCGCTTCCTGCAGGGGCGCGGCGGCGCCGACGGTGAGAAAATCGTGCACTTTGCGAATTGCCGAACTTACTTCCGGCGAAGCAATGGCCCAGCCAACGCGCCAACCGGTGACGCTGTAGGTTTTCGAGAGCGCGTTGATTGTGATGGTGCGTTCGCGCATGCCGTCGAGAGTGGCCATGGAGATGTGCTTCGCGCCGTCATAGAGCATGTGCTCGTAGATTTCGTCAGTGATGGCAAATGAATTCCAGCGCACGCACAGATCGCGAATCTCTTCGAGTTCAGCCCGAGTGAAAACTTTTCCCGTGGGATTATTCGGCGTGTTCAGGATGATCGCTTTCGTGGCGGGCGTGAAGGCCGCGGCTAATTCGTCAGGATCGAATCTCCAGTCAGGCGCGTGGAGCTTTACGAACCGTGGCTTCGCGCCGGAGAGAATCGCGTCCGGGCCGTAATTCTCATAGAAAGGCTCGAAGACGACCACTTCATCGCCAGGATTGATGATGGCCATCATGGCGGACATCATTGCTTCCGTTGAGCCGCAGCAGACAGTGATTTCGCGCTCGGGATCGATTGCGAAGCCGCCGGTGCGCTCGAATTTTTCAGCGATGGCATTGCGGAGCGATTTTGCTCCCCAGGTGATGGCGTACTGATTGATGTCCGCTGCAATCGCTTCCTGCGCGGCGCGCTTGATTTCGGCAGGGGCGGCGAAGTCCGGAAATCCTTGCGAGAGATTGACGGCGTCGTACTGCAGCGCGAGGCGCGTCATTTCGCGAATTACAGATTCGGTGAACTGCTCGGCTTTGGCGGAGAGACGCTTGCTAGTGGCGATGGCGCGTTCTGCTTTGACGGGGTTCATTTTGTGGCTGCGCTCCGTAGAGTTTTCGATAAACGGCTGCGTTACGAGTGACGATTTCGACGTACTCGCGCGTTTCCGTGAACGGAATCGAGTCGACAAACTCCGCAATCTCGCGGTAGTGCTGCCCTTCGTTCCATTGCGCCACGCGGTCTTCCCCCGCATTGTACGCGGCCAGCGCGGATTCCACACTTCCGAAATCTTTTTGCAGACCGGCGAGATAGAGCGTGCCGAGGCGCACGTTGTAATCCGGGTCCACAAGGCGCCCGCGTAAATATCCGATCTTCGCGCTTCGGGCGAGGCGCTTCGCGGTTTTTGGAAGCAGCTGCATCAGTCCGTAAGCATTCGCCCCAGAACGCGCGTCGGGATCGAATGCGGATTCCTGGCGAATCAGACCGGCGGTAAGCGAGGGATCGAGACCAACATGCGCGGACCATTGGTGAATCGGGCCGGCGAACGGCATAGGATACGCGGCAAGCCAAACCTCGCGAGGGACGCTGTTGAATGGGCGCGATTCAAGTTGCGTGAAAATTTGCCGGACCGCGACGATGGCAACGCCGTAGTGGCCGGCGACAACTGCCTGCTGAGCCGCTTCGAGAAGAAGGCGCGGCTCGCCCGTGGCTGCGTACGCGGCTCGCAGCTCAAGCTCGGCAGAGGAATCGAACGCAATCGTACGCAGCGCGTCGGCGCGCGCCTGGCGATCGGACGCTGCAGGCGGAATCGTGTCGCTCAACGGCGCCGCAGGGGGAACGGCGGGAATTGTGTCGAGCACGTTGGGATCTTCGAGATTACCGTTACCAAGCGCAGAGTTGCGGGAGTAGGCGAGGCTCTGGAAATAGTTTTGCGGGTAGCGAGTTTGCAGCTTCCCGTAGTAGGCACGCGCGAGCGCGGGATTGTTCGCTTCTTCGGCGAGACGGCCGAGCCAATAAAGCGCGTCGGGCGTGAACTGCGAGCCGGGAAAGCGGCGCAGATAGTCCATGAGCAGGGCCGAGGCGTCGGGCGAGCGCTTCAGAACGGTGGTCCAGGCAACGCGCCACTGCGACGGAACGGCATCGGGCGACGAGGAAAAATTATCTGCGACGCGCTTGTAGTAGCCGGACGCTCGATCGCGATCGAGTTGCACCCAATAGTAATTCCCGGCGAGGAACAGTGACTGCTCGGCCCAGCGGCTAAGCGGCGCGCGCGCAACAGCGGAGTCGACGGCCTGCGGCATCTGCGAATCGGGCGATACGTTGCGGAAATACTGAGCGAGTGTGAAAAATCTCTCGGCGTCGACATCGGGGTCGGTGATTTGAAGCGCTGCGACAGCAGAAACTCCACCACCGAACGCTACGCCGCACTCGAGAATTCGCAATTCCGCGCGCTCCTTGTCGGCACCCGAAAGCTGCGGCAGGAGCTGCGCATATTCGGTTCTCGCTTCGCTCCAGAGCCTGCCGTTGAAGAGGGCGCCGGCATGAGCGAACCGTTCTTCGATCGGGATTTCCTGATAGCCGGATTTCAAAGTGGTGCGAAGAAAATCGAGTTTTGCGGCGGCCTGGCGGGCCTGCTCGGCGATCGGATAGCGGAGGTAATGCAGCTGATAATCCTCGACGGCCTCCAGCGGGCGGCCAGCGTGTTCGCGCGCTTCGCCGCGAAGGAAAAGGAGCGCCGGCTTGCTCTTAGTAGCTGGGTAAGCATCCAGAGCCGCGAGAGCTACGTCCGGCTGATTGAGCGCAATGGCGGCGCCGGCGAGCGATTCGAGAGCCTGATCGGTCATCACCGAGCCGGGAAAATCGGAGCGCAACGTTTGTAGTTGCGTGATTGCCTCGGCCTGTTTGCTGAGAGCGATATTTGTTTCCGCATTCCAATAGAGAGCGTAATCGCGAAGAAGCGGATCGGATTGCGCGCGAGCGAGCCATTTGGCGGCGAGGCCGAAGTTTGTTTTCAAGTAGTCGTAGTAGCCGAGGGCGAGAGCGGCGCGGGCACCGTAAGCGTTCTTGGAATTTTGATTCGCGAAAGCGCTCAGCTTTTCGTAGGACGATGCCGGATTTTTTTTCCTCAGCGCGCGGGAAAGATCTTCCAGCTGCTTCGCAGCAGAAGCTGACGCCGATTTCGACGCAGCGGCGTCCGGCGTGGCCCGCCGGGCGGTGTGTGGTTTTCGCGGGGTTTGCGCGGATGCGGCGAAGACAAAAATGAGCCATGCCGCGGCTACACTCACCCAGCGGCCCCAGGATTTCACCGTGGTCGTTTTAGTGCCGCAGAACGGGCGAAGGATACGGATATTCTCCGAGAGCTTCGCTATCGCCCTCGGCGAGAATTTCCACCATCCAGTGATGAAAATAATCCACTGGCTGCTCCAGAATCGCGCGGAAGCGGCGGTCGTATTCTTTACGGGCTTTATCGAGGTCACTGCGTAACCGGATACAGATGTCTTTGTGTTCGCGGGCCGCTTTCACGTCTTTCGGCCGCAATAGTTTGATGTCCTGCATGGCCACTTTGGCTACCCGATTGGCGCGGCGGTGGAGATCTTGAATTTCGGGCGGCAGGCTGGCCACGTTGAAGGCCTGCGATTCAACGACGGCGGCCTGATCGGCGACGACTTCGGCCTGGGCAGTTTGTTCGGCCACAGGCGCTTCCTCGCGCGCTACGTGTGCTGGCGGAGCGGGCGATTCCTCCACCTGGTGAGCCACTTCTTGATCCTCGGGTTCTGCGACCGCAGCCGGAGAGGATGTCGCGTGCGCGTGCGCTACCGACGAAGCAGCCTCAGCCAAGTCGTCCGCCTCGGCTGCGGCCGATGAGTCGCGAGGTTTCAGGGCGACGGCAACGAAATTTGAGAGCACAGAAAGGCCCGCCGCGAGGGAAGATGCAGCCGTTTGTGCGCGAAGCATGGCCGGGAGTGCATTGCTTGGCCGGGTGGATGAACACGCCGCGACCAGATCGGCGTACGCCTGGTGCAGCTCATCCGCGGTACGCTGAAGCGGAGCGAGATTATCGCGCAGCGCGCGCGACACCGCCTCTTCCAGCGCTCTATCGAGCGATTTTTGCCGCTCTTTCAAGTTGAGTCACCTATTTGCGATTATGAAAACGGCTGACGGGAGTGTCAACTGGCATTCGGGCGAGGCGTTCCTGGGCGTATAGCGTTGATCTGCAAAATGAAGACCTGGAAAGCTATCAGGGAAGACATTCGCTTTTCACGCGGTTAGCGACTGGACCGCAGCAACCAGCAGAGATGGCCCGAAAATGTTAAAATAGAGGCTCCAACGGGGGCGACACGGTTTCGACGGGAGCTGTCGCGGCTCGAAGGCATGCCGGGCCCCACCTGCCCGCTATCGGGTGGAACAACACAACTGGCAACTCACAGTTGGCTCTCGCTGCCTAACCTAAATTAGTCAGCGCGTCTCCTCAAGCGTCGCCTACGCGGTTGAGATGAGGCGTCACACAGTAGGCTGGCCGGCGCGTTTCGGTCCGTAACGCGGCGGTGAGATCATCGGACTAGCCGGGAGCGCGTCTTGCCCGCTCTGAGCTCTCCCGGTGAAACAATCGGAACGGGACAAGCATGTAGTCTTCGAGTTGCAAGGCTTTTCGGACGGGGGTTCGACTCCCCCCGCCTCCACCATTCTTCTCTCTCGAAATTAGCAGGAATTATTTTCCCCGCTGTTCTTCTGCACACACGCTCGGGCGCGGTCGAGGAGAAGTTCCCGTTCGCGGGCGTTCTGCGTAAGCGATGCGGCGTGTTCGAACTCCGCCTGTGCCTCAGCCAGGCGGCCGAGCTTGAAAAGGAAGTCACCGCGAACGCTGGGCAAGAGGTGGTAGCTCCTGAGAGATGGCTCGGAGACGAGCGTGTCAACGATCTCAAGTCCGGCTGCTGGGCCGGACGCCATCGCGACCGCAACGGCACGATTCAGCTCCACCACGGGTGACGGCGTGAGCTGCCCGAGCGCCTCGTAGAGCGCCACGATCCGCGGCCAGTTTGTCTCCTCCGGCGTGCGCGCTCGCGCGTGACACGCAGCGATAGCAGCTTGTAGCGCGTACGGGCCACGCGCACCGCCGAGTTTCTCGGCACGCTCGAGAGCCGCTAGACCACGGCGGATGAGCAGTTGATCCCACAGCCCGCGATTTTGATCGAGCAGCAGGATAGGCTCTCCCGACGGGCCAGTTCGCGCGGCGGAACGCGATGCCTGAATCTCCATCAACGCGACGAGCGCGTGCACCTCCGGTTCCTTCGGGGCAAGCTCGGCCAGGATGCGGCCGAGACGGAGCGCATCCTCGCAGAGCGCGGGTCGCATCCAGTCGTCGCCAGCAGTCGCCGAGTAGCCCTCATTGAAGATGAGGTAGATGACTTCCAGCACCGACGAAAGACGGGAAGCAAGTTCGGCCCCGCGCGGGACCTCGAAAGGGACGCGCTCTTCGGCGAGGGTTCGCTTGGCGCGGACGATGCGCTGGGCGATAGTGGGCTCCGGTGCGAGGAAAGCACGCGCGATTTCCTCGGTCGTGAGACCGCCGAGCAAGCGGAGCGTGAGAGCCACGCGCGCCTCGGTGGCGAGAACCGGGTGACAGGATATGAAGACGAGGCGCAGGAGGTCGTCGCCGATATCATCGTCGAGCGCGGCATCGAAATCCGGCACGGCCATCTCCTGCTTCGCCTGAAGCTCGCGACCTAGCTCCGCGTGCTTAAGCTCGAGACGCTTGTTGCGCCGCCAGAGATCGATGGCACGGTTCTTCGCGGCAGCCATAAGCCAGGCGCCCGGATTGTCGGGAATTCCTGATTGCGGCCACTGCTCGAGCGCTGCGACGAGAGCGTCCTGAGCGAGTTCCTCGGCGAGGCCCACATCCCGCACGATTCGCGTCAGCCCAGCTATGATTCTCGCGGACTCGATTCTCCAGACCGCGTCAATGGTGCTATGGATGTCGGTAGCCGTCACGGCTACTCATCACACCATCTTCAATCCGGTCGCGCAAGCCTGGACTGCCACGACCCTTCGTTGCGGCAGCCCTCAACGAGCGAGCGTTTTCATTGTTTGCAATCGAAGGCTTCGGGCCCGAGGACCTGGCGAACTTCAGTCTCGCCCTCCCACCCCGGCCAGTATCTCTTGTGAAGCTCCATGAAACGCTTGGCGCCTTCAATCGCCTCTTCCTTCGATTTCAATTCAAAGATGGCGAACCCGCCCACGACTTCCTTCGACTCAGCGAACGGCCCGTCGACCGCGTTCACATGCCCGCGCGAAAGCCGGACACGCGCACTCTTTGCAATTGGCGAAAGGCCGCCGCTTGCGATCAGATTGCCGGATTTCTCCGCTTCCTCACCGAGCTTCGCCATTGCATCCAGGAATTCCTTGGGCGGAGGAGCCTGAATTTCACCGTGTTTGACCAACATCATGAATCGCATCGTCATATCTCCTTTGTGTTCGCAGTGTGGAGTCGAATTTCCAAGTTTTTGTAATTGCTGACACTTCTCCACGTAAGCGCCAGACGAGTGACGTTGAAATCAACAGATCGAAAGGTTTTTTATCAGACCCCAGTTCGAAGCCCAGCTTCAAATGCCCTCTCCGCGATTAAGGCTTCGCGGCCTTCTTCTTCAGTTCCTCGCGCAGAGCCTGCATCCGCGCGGCGTGTTCGGGAGTAACGACTTCCGCCGGGAAATCTTGAACTTCGAACACTTGTCGGATCTCGACCTCGGTGCCATCGAATGGAGCGCGCTTAAGCCATTCCACCGCCTCTTCCATTGACTTCACTTGCCACAGCCAGAAGCCCGCGATGAGTTCCTTGGCCTCAGTAAATGGGCCGTCGATCACAGTGCGCTGCTGTCCTGAAAATTTCACTCGCTTGCCCTTCGAGCTCGGTTGAAGCCCCTCGCCTGCGAGAATCACGCCGGCCTTCGCCAGCTCCTCGTTGAACTTCCCCATGGCGGCAAAGTTTTCTTTTGTCTCCTTGGTCGGTTGAATTCCTGCTTCCGAATTCTTGTCTGCTTTGACTATCACCATGACTCGCATTGCTGTGTCTCCTTTTGCTTTAGGGTTAAAGGCTGGGGCTGCTATCCAGCGCCTACTTTAACGTCGAACGAGGGGCAGTGAAATCGACACGTCCAGTAATCATTTTTTTTTGGAAGGTCTTTAGCTTCGCCCCTCAAGGCAGCCCGCAACATTATCGTTCCCACGATGACGAGAACCAGCGGCCAAAATGATAGCAATATCTGGTGGAGGCCCCGCAAAAACTCCGTGTGATCGAAGAGGTAGGCCTGCAAAGCGTGCGCGACTGCCATACTGCCAGCGGTCAGCATCCCTAGCGTGTCCGCGTCATCAGCAGTAATGCCGAGGAGGTGGCTCAACTGGGAAGCGGCCACGGTTAGATTCCCGAACAGAATGAAAGCCCCGAGCCCGATGAGGGCCGCTCCCGCGATCGATTTAGGATTTTGAAAGAGTGTGTTTCGTCTTGCCATGGCCGCCTCCTGAATTGCGTTTTCCTTCCCTCTACTTACTCGTCGAACGAAGGGCCGCGAGATCGACACGATTCGGCACTTTGTTGAAGAGCTTCGTAACTGCGAGTAATGATTTAATTTATCTGTCTGGCGATTTGGCATCGTAGTCTCGCCATGATTCCTGTTACGCTGAGCGCGGCTTGAGCCAATTCCGGGACACGAATCCACGATGCCGAAACAAAGTGCGGGACTCTTGCTTTATCGAAATGCCGATGGGCGCGTCGAGGTTTTCCTGGTTCATCCGGGTGGGCCATTTTGGGCGAAGACGGATGATGGAGCGTGGTCCATTCCGAAGGGCGAATTTGCTGATGGCGAAGAGCCTTTGGAAGCTGCGAAGCGTGAATTTAAGGAAGAAACGAGCTTCTCCGCCGAGGGAAAATTTAATGGAAAATTCGAACCGTTGAATCCTGTGAAACAGCCAGGCGGCAAGACCGTTTACGCGTGGGCTGTCGAGGGTGACGTCGACGCAGGAGCGATACGCAGCAACACTTTCTCGATGGAGTGGCCAAAAGGATCGGGCAAGACTCAGTCATTTCCGGAAGTTGACCGGGCAGATTGGTTTGACCTCGATACGGCGAAAGTCAAAATCCTCAAGGGACAGGTGGGATTGCTGGAACAGCTGGAGAGGAGTTTGTTGAATCGAAAAGGCTGAAGCCGGCGTCGATGCGTTACGGCCCGCGCCGGGGGACTAGTTACTCCGAGCAATTGACGCCGCTTCGCAGCAGAGAGATGATTAGCGCGGAAAACGCCAGTCCACGTGCGGCGCGCCATTAGAAAGGCATCCGTCGCCGGGGTTTTAAGTCTGGCATCGAAATTCCGAGCCGTCTTCAGTTTTCCCGAACAAGGAGCCTTCGCCGTGGCCGAAATCAAGAATCCGACTTCAGGACCGAGCACCGCTGCATCCGACGAAGCGCACATTGCTGTCCACTGGAAGGAAGAAGAGTATTTTTATCCGCCGAAGAAATTCATCGAGCAAGCCAACCTGAAAGATCCGAAGGTTGTGGAGCGGTTCGGCGAGAAGAATTTCCCGAAATGTTTCGAGGAATACGCCGACATGCTCACCTGGTCGCAAAGATGGACCACGGTGCTCGATGCCAACGACCCGCCGTTCTGGAAGTGGTTCGTCGGCGGGAAGCTGAACGTCAGCTACAACTGCGTGGACCGGCATCTCGAAAAATACAAGAACAAAGCGGCAATCATTTCCGTTCCGGAGCCGGAAAACGAAGAGCCGGCGGTGATCACCTATCAGGAGTTGTACAAGCGAGTGAACGAGACGGCGGCACTGCTGCGCGATTTCGCGGGATTGAAAAAAGGCGATCGCGTGACGATTCACATGCCCATGATCCCGGAGCTGCCGATCACAATGCTGGCATGCGCCCGGCTCGGCCTGATCCATTCCGTGGTGTTCGGCGGATTCAGCGGCGAAGCGTGCGGAATGCGCGCGGCGGATTCGGGAAGCCGGATATTGATTTATGCGGACAGCTACTACCGCAGCGGAAAGCTGATCGATCACAAAGCGGCGGTCGAGATTGCCGTTGAAACCGCGAAGCGCGACGGCCAGGAAATCGACAAAGTGCTAGTATGGCGGCGGTATCCCGGAAAATACGGATCTGCGACCCCGATGGTAAAAGGCCGGGACTATTTCGTCGACGAGGTGTTGAAGGATTTTCGCGGAAAGACGATTGAGCCGGTGACCATGGACTCCGAGGATCCGCTCTTCCTGATGTACACCAGCGGAAGCACCGGCAAGCCGAAGGGCTGCCAGCATCGCACCGGCGGCTACCTGGCCTATGTAACGGGAACTGCAAAATATTATCTGGATATTCATCCCCAAGATGTCTATTGGTGCATGGCGGACATCGGGTGGATCACCGGGCACTCGTACATTGTGTATGGACCGCTGGCGCTGGCAGCCACGAGCGTGATTTACGAAGGCGTGCCGAATTATCCGGATGCAGGGCGTCCGTGGCGGATTGCAGAGCGACTGGACGTGAATATTTTCCACACGTCGCCGACCGCAATTCGCATGCTGCGGAAAGCAGGACCGCACGAGCCCGGCAAGTATCGCTATCACTTCAAGCACATGACTACCGTCGGTGAGCCGATCGAGCCCGAAGTCTGGCGCTGGTATTACGATGTTGTGGGAAAACGAGAAGCCGTGATTGTGGATACATGGTGGCAAACGGAGACGGGTGGCATCCTCTGTAGCACTAAACCGGCACTCGATCCAATGAAACCAGGAAGCGCCGGGCCGGGCGTGCTGGGAATTTATCCGATTATCTACGACGAAAATGGTGAAGAGCTTCCGGCGGGCGCGGGTCGCGCCGGCAATATTTGTATTCGAAATCCGTGGCCGGGAATCGAACAGACGATCTGGAAGGACCGCGACCGGTTCACCCGCCAGTATTACCAAAAATATTGCAAAGATCCGAAGAGCAAGGACTGGCACGATTGGCCATACTTCGCGGGTGACGGCGCGCTACTGGCGAAGGACGGATATTTCCGGATTCTCGGACGCGTGGATGATGTGATTAACGTGGCGGGCCACCGGCTGGGGACGAAGGAGCTGGAATCGGCCTGCCTGACGATTGAGGAGGTAGCCGAAGCGGCGGTGGTGCCTGTGGTAGACGAAATCAAAGGCCGCGTGCCGGAGATTTACATTTCGCTCAAGCCCGGCGTCACGGCGTCGCCAAAGGACGTGTCGGATAAGGTGATACGGACGATCGAGACGATGATTGGCAAGATCGCCCGGCCGAAAACGGTTCATATCGTTCCGGACATGCCGAAGACCCGCTCGGGCAAACTGATGCGCCGGATTCTGGCGGCGATTTCGAATACGCTGGACGTCGGCGACATCACGACGCTCGCAAATCCGGATGTGGTCGAACAGATACGCGTGCAAGTGCAAGGGAAACAAAAGCTCGCGGCGAAGGAAGGGCCCGAGGACGTGAAACAGTTTGGGTCCGATGTTTAGTTTCGCATCGAGTCGCCGAAGTACGGTATCCGGGCTGTTTAGTCGTGTTCTTTGAGTTTCGCCCTCGTGGAATGACGGCGGATCGACTCCACTCATATTAAGGAGATAGGCATGAATAGATCCCAGCTGCTTTCGTTCGTTTTCGGGTTACTGTTCGCTTCTGGAATCAGCTTAGTGGGACCAATCCGTCCGGTCGTGGCGACTCAGTCGGCGCAAAGCTCGGCGAAGCCCGCATCGAATCCTGATGCGATCGAAAACGACGACTCGCTGAACCTGACGCAGGATCAAAAAGACAAAATCAAGTCGATCCGCGAGGACGCCAAAAAACAGAGACAGGATATTGAAAAAGATAAGACCCTCACGCCAGACCAGCAAACAAAACAGATCAAAGCAATCACCAAGCAGACGCGCGCGCAGGTGTTTGCCGTCCTCACGCCGGAACAGCAGAAAACCTGGAGCGCGGAGCAGCGCGAGCGGCGTATGGAAAAGAAGCAGTCGAAGAGCAGCTCAAACTAATCTTCAGGACATATCCAAGAATTTCCTTGGCAAAGACCGAGCGGCGCTCGGCCGCAATTTTTTTTCGCTCGCGCCCACGTTTTCTCTTGCATCGCGCGTGAATTTCCGTATTCTTCAACTGCGATAGGCGAACTCGCTCCACCTGCGCGGCATTGAGAGAGCGAGGATCGCTGACGGAGGACGCGACAAAAAATTGAGCACCATCTCCCTGCCAGCCCAATTTCCCTCCCGGGCGATTTCTTCCACCAAGAAGAAAGTAGCGAAGTTGACCGTCTGGCCCTTGGTGGCCGCGACGTTTTTCATGGTGTCGGGCGGCACGTATGGCACCGAAGACATCATTCACGGCGCCGGCTACGGTCTGGGCATTTTGCTCCTTCTGCTTACGCCGCTCATCTGGAGTCTGCCTACCACGTACATGATCGGCGAGCTTTCGAGCGCGCTGCCGTCCGAAGGCGGTTACTACGCGTGGGTGCGCCGGACCCTGGGAAATTTCTGGGGATTTCAGGAAGCGTGGTTGTCGCTGGTCGCCAGCATCTTTGATATGGCGATTTATCCGACGCTCTTCGTCGCGTACCTGACGCGGCTGTTCCCGTGGTTCGGCGTGGGACATCGAGGAGTAATGGTTGGCCTCGCCGTGGTTACGGTTTGTGCGCTGATGAATATTGCAGGCATTCGCGTAGTGGCGATTTCGTCGCTGTGGCTTTTCTTTTTGCTCTCGCTGCCGTTTGCGCTGATCGTTCTGATTGCGCCGACCGAAATCGGCGCACTGAAGGGCGCTGTGACGGCCCCGACTACCTCAAGCGTCGGCCTGATCGGCGGTCTGCTAATCTGCATGTGGAACTACATGGGCTGGGACAACGCCTCGACGATTGCAACAGAAGTGCGGCGGCCGCAGAAAACGTATCCGAAGGCGATGCTGATCGCAGTGCTGGTTGTCGGAGCGACGTACATCCTGCCGTTCGCCGCGATGTGGCTCACCGGCATTTCGTCATCGGCTTTCGAAACCGGCTCGTGGGCTGACCTGGCTGGCATGATGGGAGCGCTTGTCGGCGGTCCCGTTGCAGGCCGGATTTTTCGGGCTGCGCTGGTATTAGGCGGAATGATGAGCGCGTTTGGAATGTTCAACGCGCTGGTAATGAGCTACTCGCGCTTGCCTCTGGCGATGGCGCAAGACGGAATGTTGCCGGCAGTGTTTGGCAAGCTGCAGCCGAAAACGCGCGCCCCATGGGTTTCGATTACCGTGCTTGCCACCGCCTGGGCGATGTGTCTGGGATTAGGTTTCGAGCGCCTCGTCACGCTGGACATCATGCTGTACGGGATGAGCCTGTCGCTCGAGTTTCTCGCGCTCGTCGCGCTGCGAATCAAAGAACCCAATCTTCGACGTCCATTTCGAGTGCCGGGAGGAACAGCCGGGGCTGTACTCGTGGGCGTCTTCCCGATTCTGCTGCTCGGATTTGCAATGGTCCACAGCGAGGGCGAGCGAATTCTCGGCATGAGCGGGCTTGCATTTGGAGCGCTGCTGATCGCCGGTGGCTTTCTCGCGTATTGGGCCACCGCGCCGTTGCGGCGTTGGACTGGCGCAGCACAGAAGCGGCGCGAGGCTGCATAGCGATTAGCGATAATCACACTCGGTTGCCATTTCGCGTGTGCGGGCATCTACGGCGTCTCTAAATCGTGCCCAACAATTTGATTGCTGATTGCCGCACCACTGGCTTCTAATCCCTTCCGACGGCCATGCCCGCAAAACCAAACGCGTACGACTACATCATCGTAGGAGCCGGCTCGGCGGGTTGCGTGCTGGCAGCGCGATTAACCGAAGATCCGCATTCGCGCGTGCTGCTGCTTGAAGCGGGCGGCGCGGATAAGGCAAAAGAGATTCACATTCCTGCAGCATTCTCCAAACTCTACAAGGCGGACGTGGACTGGAACTACTCGACCGAGCCCGAGCCTTGCCTTCACAATCGGCGGCTCTACTGGCCTCGTGGAAAAATGCTGGGCGGGTCGAGTTCGATGAACGCGATGATTTACGTGCGCGGAAATCGCCTCGATTTCGATCATTGGGCCAGTCTCGGAAATCAGGGCTGGAGTTTTAAAGACGTACTCCCTTATTTCAAGAAATCGGAGACGCAAGAACGAGGCGAATCGGAATATCACGGCGCGAGCGGACCGCTGCATGTAACAGACCTGCGCTACGTGAATCCTCTCACACGTGCGTTCCTCGAAGCAGCCACAGATCTCGGCGTGCCGAACAATCCGGATTTCAACGCCGAGCTGCAGGACGGCGTCGGCCTCTATCAGGTGACACAGAAGAACGGCAGCCGGCACAGCGCCGCCGATGCGTACCTCAAACCGGCACTCGGCCGGAAAAATCTTACCGTCGTAACGAATGCCCACGCGTCGCGCATTACGCTCGAGAACCAGCGCGCTGTGGGCGTCGAATATTTGCACGGCAAAAGCACGAATCTGGCGCGCGCGGATCGAGAAGTGATTCTCGCGGGCGGCTCGATCAATTCTCCGCAACTGCTTTTGCTTTCCGGAATCGGGCCGGCGGATGAAATCGGTCGCATGGGGATTCGGGCCATGCACGACCTGCCGGGCGTGGGGAAAAATCTGCAGGATCACGTGATGGTTTCCGTCGGCTACCTCTGCACCAAACCCGTAAGCATGGCGACGGCTGAATCGATTCCCAATCTCATCCGCTATTTCGTGTTGAAGCGCGGGCCGCTTGCTTCCAATGTGGCCGAGGCCGGAATTTTTCTGCGCACACGTGACGGATTGCAAGTTCCGGATTTGCAGCTGCTGTTCGGCCCTGCGTATTACGTGAATCATGGCCTCAGCCCGCGCAAGGATCACTGCTTCGGTTTCGGCCCCACGCTTATCGCGCCCGAAAGCCGAGGCTCGATTTCGCTGAAGTCCTCCAATCCGCTCGATCCACCCGCAATCCGCGCCAACTACCTCTCAGCCGATGCGGACATGCGCGTGATCGTCGAAGGCGTGAAGCTTTCGCGGCAGCTTGCGCAACAGGAGCCTCTTGCAAGATTCCGCGGCGACGAGCTGCATCCGGGCGCGAGCATCCAGAGTGACGAAGAGATCGCCAAGTTCATTCGAGCCGAGGCTCAAACGCTTTACCATCCGGTGGGAACCTGCAAGATGGGCGACGACGCGATGGCCGTGGTCGATTCGCGGCTCCGGGTTCGTGGCATCGAACGATTGCGAGTGGTTGACGCGTCGGTGATGCCGCGAATCATCGCCGGAAACACAAATGCGCCCACCATCATGATTGCCGAAAAGGCCGCGGACATGATTCGAACGGCCGTTTAGTCGCTCGGCAAGTCGCGGCCGGTTCGCACTTTTGACTCCGAACAATTCTGTTATCCTCTTCGTCGTGCAGCGTTTTTTCTCTTATGCATTCATAGTTTGCGTAGGCTTGTCATCGGCTGTGCTTGCTCGCGGAATTTCCTCGCCTGCACTGCATCCTCGCTGGCAACAATCGGAGCAGCAAAATCCGCGACAACAACCTGCACCACAACAGTCCGCTCCACAACAAGGCGCGCCTCCGCCTCAAGCCCCATCACCGCAGGGCGCTCCGCCAGTTCCTCCTGCGCCTCAACAGACTCCGCAGCAACAGCCTCCAGCGCCTCCCGTGCACGTTGGCCCAGTTGTTGTCATTGACCCCGGCCATGGCGGGACCGACACCGGTGCGCGTGGCGCGAACGGCTTGGTCGAAAAGGACGTGGTGCTGCAAGTCGGGAAGATTCTGCGCGCAGAGCTGGAACGAATGGGCTATCGCGTGGTGATGACCCGCGGCGACGATTCGAATCCTTCGTATGAGGATCGGGCGGCGTTGGCGAACGCGTATCGGGACGCAATCTTCGTCAGCTTACATGTTTCATCCACTGGCGCGACCGGTAACACACGGGCATATTTCTACCAATTTCCAGTTCCCTTTCAAGCGACAGATACTTCGCTGCTATCGAGCGCAGTGAGGCAGGGTTCCGGCGCAGCGATTCCCTGGGAGGAAGCGCAGCGGCCCTTCGCCGAGCAAAGCCGCCGGTTGGCAAATCTCGTGCAAATCGAGCTCATGCATCGGTTTTCGCAGTCGCCGAACGCGCCAACGCCTGCGGCGGTGCGCAACCTGCGTTCGGTCGCAGCGCCCGCCATAGCGGTCGAAATTTCGAGTGTCTCCGTTTCCGATCCGATTGCGTTGACTTCGCTTTCAGGCCTGTTCGCAGCTTCTATTGCAAGGGGCATCGCTGCTTTCCGCCCGATGCCAGCGCCTGTTCCGGGTCTGCCGTAATGCCGCGCGATCTCAAAATCGCTCTGGGAATCTTGACCGTGGCGGTGGCCGTGGGCCTTATCAGCCTGCGCGGCCTGCACCGGCGCATGCAAGGGCTCGCGGAATCGCAATCTTCAGACGAGAAGGCGCGCCGCGAAGTGCTTGCGCCGGAAATTGCAACGCCAAGCGATGTGCCGCAGGGCGCAAAAATCTATTGGGCCGCTGGCGAGGACCGCGTCACCGCCACAACTGTGGAACTGGCACTGTCGGCTGATCCTGTGGAGCGTGGAAAGCAGGTGTTGCAGGCCTTAATTGCCAACACGCCTACAGCGGAGCAGCGAACGGTTCCAGCCGATGCCGAGCTGCTTGCCTTCTATATATTGTCCGACGGAACCGCAATTGCGGACTTCTCCGATGCGCTTTCCTCGGAAACTCCTTCCGGAATCGAAAGCGAGCAACTGGTTGTCGATTCGATAGCGCGGACGCTCGAGAACAATGTTCCGACACCGCGCCGGCTGAAGATTCTGATCCATGGGCAGGAAGCTGAAACGCTGGCAGGACACGTGGACCTTACTGGATTCTTCGATCTCAATCCCCCAAATGCAGCGCCGCAGGCACCCGCGCCTTCGAGCGCAGCGCCAATTCCGAGCGCGCCGTCGAGTGTTCCCGCGCCGCCCAAAACTCTGGCCCCGGGCGGCGTTCCGAAACCCCGACGCTAGTGAATTTTGGTGCGAGGTTTTCCCTTATCACCATTATTGACACCCGCCCCCGCAGTCGGCACACTGTTCTTCGAGCAGTTCTCTCCGTGAGACGCCTGGTACCCGAGAGGAGCGAATCGTGCGAACAGATGGACGCGCAGCCGATGAGTTGCGCCCGGTAAAAATCACTCCGGACTTTATTCCCAGCGCCGAAGGCAGCGTGCTGATCGAGGAAGGCAACACGCGTGTGATCGTTACCGCAACGATCGAGGACGGAGTGCCTTCATTTCGAAAAGGGTCGGGGAAAGGCTGGGTGACGGGCGAATATGGAATGTTGCCCCGCTCGACGGAGGAGCGCACGCCGCGAGAATCGGCGCGAGGCCGTCAATCAGGACGCACGCTCGAGATTCAGCGGATGATTGGAAGGACGTTGCGCGCAGTGACGGACATGAAGGCCCTTGGCGAACGCACGGCGTGGCTCGACTGCGATGTGATTCAAGCGGACGGCGGAACCCGAACCGCTTCTGTTACAGGGGCATTTGTGGCATTAGCGTTGGCATTCGAGCGCATGGTTGCGGCGGGAATGCTCCGGTCGGTGCCGCTGACGGATTCGCTCGGGGCGATCAGCGTCGGAATCGTAGATGATGTGCTTCTACTTGACCTCGCGTATGACGAGGATTCGCGCGCGCAAGTGGATATGAATGTTGTAATGACGGGCAGCGGGCATTTTGTCGAGGTGCAGGCTAGCGCGGAAGGCCGGCCCTACACGGACCGTGAGCTTCAGCAACTGCTGACTCTGGCATCTGGCGGAATTCGCGTGCTGCACGAAGCACAGCAAGAACTGCTGCACATGAATTTCAGCACGCGAGCGCGATAAGAGCTCCTTTGAGCCCGATCCCGCCGCTTCAGATATTTCTCGTCTCTTCAAATCCCGGAAAATTGCGCGAATACCGTGTTCTCGCCGGCGATTCGCCGATCGAAGTCGCACTTTTGCCGAATTTCAGCGAGATTCCGGCTTTTGAAGAAACTGCGCGAACGTTCGCCGAAAACTCCGCAGGAAAAGCGATGCACTATAGCCGGTTCGCGACGGGCACCGTGTTGGCGGACGATTCCGGTTTGGTTGTGCCGGCGCTGGGCGGCGCGCCCGGCGTTCTTTCCGCGCGTTATGCCGGTCCGAATGCGAGCGATGCAGACCGGGTGCAGAAACTCCTGCGGGAAATGCGCGATTTGGAAGGAGAAGCTCGCAGGGCGCGCTTCGTTTGCATCACTTGCCTCGCACAGAGCGGCCGCGCTCTGGCGGTTCTGTCGGACTCCGCCGAAGGATCCATCGCGACGGAGCCGAAAGGCACAGACGGTTTCGGTTACGATCCGGTTTTCTTCTTTCCGCAGCTGGGGCGAACATATGCGGAAATCACACACGAAGAGAAAAATCAATACAGTCATCGCGGTAAGGCCTTTCTCAAAGCGCTGGCATTCCTTGAGGGGCGCACGCCGTAGCCCGAGTGCTAGAGTCCTTTCTCTTCCTAGGGAATCAAATAACTTGCCCTGAAACTGTAGGCGCGGGAGAATGAACTGTCTGTCCCGCCGAGGTGGCTTCGTGGCAACTTCCAAAGTCGCGCCGAACCTGCTTTCAAACCTACTCTCGCGAGTGGCGGAGGCTCGCGCGCAAACCGACGCGCTTTTCGAACTTTTGCCTCCCAATTCGTTCTACGAGCGTCCGATTGCCGAACGCCATCGCTTGATTTTTTACCTCGGCCATCTGGAAGCGTTTGACTGGAACCTGTTCAGCGGTCCGCTCGAGCTTGTCACGCACGATGCGACATTCGACAAGCTCTTCGCGTTCGGAATCGATCCCATCGGCGGAGGCCTGCCAACGGATAAGCCGGGAGACTGGCCGAATATTGCCAGGACTGAGAAATACAAATCGAACATTCGCGCGCGTTTGGATCAGGCTTTGCGGAAATCCGATGGCAGCCGTGATGCGCTGCTGGCAGACGGCACCTTGTTGAACGTGGCCATCGAACACCGCTTAATGCACGCCGAGACGCTCGCTTATCTGCTCCACAATTTGCCACTCGAGAGAAAGATTCCACAGCCGGCTCCGATGAGCGATCCTCGTCCTGCGCCCGAGTGGCGCTGGCTGACGATTCCTGCGGGCACCGTGACTCTCGGCAAATTGCGCAGCGAAGGCACTTTCGGCTGGGACAATGAATTCGAGGAGCAGCAGGTTGCAGTTCCCGAATTCTCGATCGGCGCGTACCCGGTGACGAACGGCGAGTACATGGGATTCGTGCAAGCGTGCGGCTATGAGGATTCCCGTTATTGGCGGCCAAAGGATTGGGAATGGAAGCGCCAACAAAGGCTCGAGTATCCACAGTATTGGCTGCCGCGTTCGAATTTTGCAGCGACGGACCCCGATACGCAGTGGGAATACCGTTCCATGTTCGGCATTCTTCCGTTGCCGCCATCTTGGCCGGTTCACGTGAGCCATGCGGAAGCGGCTGCGTTCGCGCGCTGGGCTGGCAAAAAGCTGCCGACCGAAGCCCAGTGGCACCGCGCCGCATACGGAACAGCACACGGAATTGAACGCCAGTATCCATGGGGGGATGCGCCCCCCGATCGCGCACATGGGAACTTCCACTCCAAGAGTTGGCACCCGGCGCCCGTGGACGCACATCCGGCGGGCGCGAGCGCGTTCGGCGTTCAAGACCTGCTTGGCAACGGGTGGGAATGGACGTCGACGCAGTTCGGGCCACTTCCAGGCTTTATGCCTTTTCCGTTCTACAAGGGCTACTCGGTCGACTTTTTTGACGGCAAGCATTTTGTGATGAAGGGAGGATCGGCGCGCACGGATGTCTCGATGCTGCGGCGGTCGTTCCGCAATTGGTTCCAGCCTCACTATCCCTACGTGTACGCGACCTTCCGGTGCGTGGAGGAATAACTCATGTCGAGTGCCCCGCGATTAGTTCCTACAACCGTCTCTGCGCAGGTTCTCTCCGAGTTCGCATCGGATGTGGTGATCGGACTTAGCCAGCCGGGACAAAAAGAACTACCGTCAAAATATTTGTATGACGAAGTTGGCTCGGCGCTGTTCGACGTGATCTGCGTGCTTCCTGAATATGGATTGAGCCGCGCCGGCATGCGGATATTGAGTCGCCACGCCGGAGACATTGTGGACCGTCTGCCGAGTCCGGTGATCGTCGCGGAACTGGGAAGCGGCAGCGGTCAGAAGACGAGATTGCTTCTGGAAGCGCTTGCACGCAAGCAGCGCGTGAACTATTACCCGATTGATATTTCGGGGAGTGCTCTGAACCGTTGCCAGCAAGAGCTTGGACAGATCGATCGAGTGAGCATCGTAGGGTTCGAGCGCGCATATTTGGACGGCCTGCAGGAAGTGGCGGCGCGACGGCGCGACGGTGAAAAGATCTTTCTTCTCTTTCTCGGGAGCACGATTGGAAATTTCGACCGCCCGGCCGGAGATCAGTTCCTGCGCCAGGTGCGAGCGATCCTGCGCGAAGGCGATGCTTTGCTGCTCTCAACCGATCTTGAGAAACCAGTGGAAAAGTTGAAGCTGGCTTACGACGATCTCGCAGGAGTGACGGCCGCGTTCAACAAGAACCTGCTTGCCCGCATCAACCGCGAGCTTGCAGCGGATTTTGACCTCTCGCGATTCGAGCACGTGGTGCGCTACGACGAATCGGAGCGGCGGATCGAGATGCATCTGCGTTCAACCGAATGGCAGCGCGTGACGATTCGCAACGCCGGATTTGGATTCTATCTGCGCGAGGGCGAAACCATCTGGACCGAAAGCTCCCACAAGTACGACTTGAAGGAAGTGGTTCAGATGGGCCAGCGAACCGGATATCGTTGCGTGGGCCAGTGGTGCGATTCCGAATGGGGATTCGCGCAAAATCTTTTCTTCGCCTCGTAAGACTCTTTGCTTTGTACGGCGAGCAGTGCCGTCCTCTAGTGACACTTTTCCCTTCCGATACGGCTGTCGAAATCCGCAAGTAAATCCCTGACGAGATAACGCGGCGCGCGAAGACCTGCGTAGGGTTACGAACGCGCGGACCGAAGCGATGCGCGTGAAGAGATCGCGAGCCACGCGACTAAGGAAGCGAGTTTTTCGTCCTGCGACCACGGCGGGCCGAGCGGGCGGTCCAGGTCGGCGATTCGGCGAGTCAGATCGGCGGGATTGCGGTGCAGCGCTCGCGACGCCGAGCTGAAAACCTCGCGCTCTTTGATCGACAGAGACTTGAGGCCGCATCGGCCGCTGGCATGGAGCAACGCTTCACGGAAAAGCTCACCGTCGGCGGTGTGAATCAAAGAGTGCGAGGCGAGAATCTTGGGGAGTTCGGGCAGCGGTCTTCCGGAAGCAAGAAGAAGGCCGCATCGGTGAAGCACGTAGCCCTGATTGTGCAGCTCGGCTTTCACCGTGAGGATTGCGTCGAGAGCCAGACGACGCGCTTTGGACCGGACGCGCAAAATGAAGGCGCGGCCTTCGTCGGGCGGCATCTCTTTCGCGGTGTGATAAGGCTGGCGAAAATGATAGGTAAACGTCTTGACCAGATGAACGCGCTGGCGAATCAGAGCGACCGGCGCGCCTTTTGTCACGGTGAGCGCAATTAATGCAGTCCAACCGGAGTGGACGCGAAATCCGAGCGCGGCAGATTTCAAGAATCCCTCTCGGGCGGCCGAACGGCCGACACGCGCAAAAAGAAAATACCGAACGGGGTCCGCGGCGGAGCTAAAAGCGCTCGACGGCGAGGGCGACCGCATTGCCGCCGCCCAGGCAAAGCGCGGCAATCCCGCGTTTCAGATTGCGGCGCTGCAATTCGTAGAGCAGCGTGACGAGAACGCGCGCGCCTGACGCGCCGATCGGATGGCCGAGGGCGACTGCGCCGCCGTTGACGTTGACCTTTTCCGGATTGAGGCGAAGCTGGCGCGTGACGGCGATAGCCGCGACGGAGAAAGCTTCGTTGAGTTCGACGAGGTCGACATCCTTGTCGCGATCCCAGCCGGTTTTTGCGAGGAGCTTTTCGACCGCATCCACCGGCGCCATCATCACCCATTTGGGTTCGACGCCGCTCACGGCTTGCGCAACGATGCGGGCCATCGGAGTTTTGCCAAGGCGGGCGGCGTTTTTTTCGCTTGTAACAACGACAGCAGCGGCGCCGTCATTCGTCCCGGGCGCGTTTCCGGCCGTGACGGTGCCATCTTTTTTGAACGCGGGCTTTAGTTTCGCGAGCGCTTCGAGTGTGGTGTCTTCACGTGGCGATTCGTCGGTTTTGATGATGACGGGATCGCCCTTCTTCTGCGGAATTTCGACCGGAATGATCTGCTCGCCAAAGAAGCAGGACTTGATCGCGCGGACTGCTTTCTTGTGACTCTCGTAGGCGAACTGATCTTGCTCCTGGCGTGAGATGTTGTACTTTTCCGCGACGAGCTCGCCGGTTACGCCCATGTGGAAATTTTCGTACACGTCCCATAGGCCGTCGTTGATCATCGAATCGACGAGATCCTGATTGCCGAGGCGAAATCCGGTGCGCGCACCTTTCAGAAGATAGGGGCAATTCGACATGGACTCCATGCCGCCGGCGACAACGATTTCGGATTCGCCGAGAATGACGGCTTGCGCGGCAAGCGCAACGGCTTTGAGACCTGAGCCGCAAACTTTGTTGATCGTCATCGCGGCAACGCGCGAATCGAGACCGCCGCGCAGCGCGGCCTGGCGCGCAGGATTTTGTCCAAGGCCGGCTTGCACTACATTGCCCATGATGGCTTCGTCGACCTGCTTGGGTTCGATACTGGCGCGGCGAACGGATTCGGCGACAACTTTCGCGCCAAGCTCAGTCGCGGAGAGCGGAGAGAGTCCGCCCATAAATTTTCCGATAGGGGTTCGGACGGCACTCAGTATGACGGGATTTTCCATGACGATTCTCCTTCGGTGGAAGGATCAGTATAGGCGTGCGCTGCGGCGGGGTCAATTTGTGGGCGGGATTGAGAGTGGCGCGTGAATTGTGCGCGATGATTCGCCGCCAAGTTAAAAAAGGCTGGGCCGCCAAAGCGGAGGCAATACTCGCTTTTGTTGCGGTTAGAAAATGCGTAAGTGTTGCCGCTGTGGGAGTTAGGTGAAATTCTGAAATGTCGACTGTTGCGGTTAGCCGCCACGGCGGCCAGGGAAAAGCGGTCACCCTTCGTCGGCGGTGATCCTCCTCGGGGCAGGCAAGTGATGTGTGGCAAGTGACGAGCAGGCCGCGGACGGGGCGTCTGGATGCGATTCGAAATCGCAATCCGTTCGCGATTAGGAATTTTTAGTGGGTCTTCTTTGCTATGACTTACGGCGAATTCTAATCGCCCATTCGCGATTAGAAATTCCGCGGAGCGCGACCTGCGCGATGCCGCGTCGTGCCAAAACGGGAAGAACGGCGAAGGCTTGCGCGGGTGAGGCTGCGCAAGTGGTATGGATTCGAACTCCCGACTGTTTACGGATGATGCGAAGGGCTTGCGCGGATAAGACAGCGCAAAAGGTAGTAGACAAATCGAAGTTGCATTCTTCTTCGAAGGCAGAAGAACCACGAGAGGCTTGCGCGGGTTAGGCTGCGCCCTTCGTGCCTCAGGGTAAACAAAAGGTGTGAATTCAGGTGACGCAAACCGGGGAACAGGCTTGCGCGGGTGAAGCTGCGCCCTTCGTCGGCGTGGGGCGTCCTCAGGGTAAACAATCGGTATGGAAACAGCCGCATGATCGCTTGCGGAGGGGATGAATCCTCTCCCTGACGGGAACGAAGGCGGGAAAACGTTTTTCGCTCCACGGCGAAAAACGGGATGAAAAATCGCGATTTTTTTGCGATTAGAAATTTTTAGTTGGCTGAGTTTTCTATGAGTTAGTCGAAATTCTAATTCCGGATTTGCGATTAGAAATTCAGTGCTTAGTGGCCCTTCGTCGGCGGTGTTCCTCCTCTGGACAAGCGGGTGACGAGTGGCTAGAAAAAGCTTGCGCGGATGAGGCAACGTAAATGGTGTGAAATCAGGTGAGATGCAGGGTAGCGATGCGGCGATATGTGCCATCTCTTGAGCCCTGGCGCAGCAAAAGCGCACAGGCAAGAGTGCCTGTGCCACTGAACCTCTTGGACACTTCGGGCAGCGAGGCTGGAGGTCGTTGACGAAGGGGACTAGTCCCCTCGCTTCCAGTGCCGTCGAACTGGCCGCCGATTGTGTCGTGTTCGTCGTCATATAAAAACGGACAATGGTAGCGTGGATTCGGGCGGCTGTAAATCCGTAGAACTACGCAGACCTGTGGAAAACGCGGTGCCGTGACAGTGGCGGGGGTACAATTTCCGTCGCCTCGTCTTGGCCGGGGCGATGAGAATAGTTAGTTTCCGCCAACAGTAAGAGATTCTACAGATGTCGCATTCTCTCGACGTTCTATCTATCTGGAGAATCGTCGCACTCTGAGATAGTTGGTGATAAACCCTGTTCCCAGCACCTATTCGGGAAATGTCCTGCGGATTGGGGAGACGAACCAACCATGAACCATTTGAATCAGATGCCGTTGCCAAGCAGAACAATCGATAAGGAGTCGACCAGAACCGTCACGTGAGCGGGTCCAAGACGGTTAACATAAAGTGTTAGGGTCAAGCTACACGAGTCGGCATTCTCACTTAAGCTTCTCGAAAAATCCGCGCCGGGAAACCTCTACTTGCTGAGCTTGCTCTCAAGATCCGGCACGAACATCGGCTGCGCGCCCGGTTCGAGCTTCCGCGCTTCCCTGAGCGCCGTGTCCCACTCCTGCTGCGCCTCTTCCTTTCGCGCCATTGCCGCGAGCGCGTCTCCTCGCGCCTCGTGCCCCAATATTGACGATGGATCGATCGTTATTGCCTCGTCCGCCAGCGCCAACGCCCCCGCCGCGTTGCCCTTACGCGTGGCTTCGATCGCATTCTGCGCCCGGCTCAGTGCCGCCGCCTGCGTCATATCAAACCGCCCGCGGTAGATCATCACCGCGTTGTCAACTGTTTCTTCTGGTTTCGCTCTTCGAAACGTATCGTACGGATTGAGCGACGCCGCTGGCCACTCGCATCCCGAAAGATCCCCCGCGCTCAGCAACACCGTGCCTTCAATCACCGCGGGCACGTTGTCCGCTCCTCCCAGCCAGTATGTATCCACGCTCGGCAAATGGTGACAACGAATCCCGTAGGTCTCCGGGTTCACCTCGGGATACGCAAAATAGGCGAACCAGCACTCTTCTCGCGGGTGACGCTCCTGCCACGCCTTCACCTGGAAAAGCTGCTGCGCCCAGTCCGCGTTCGAATCGCTCAGCAGGTTATGCACGTTCGCCGGGCCGCCCCATGCTTCGTTCGCGTAGGCCATGGAATTGGGAAATGCCGCGAGCGACGAACCCACGTGCGCCGCCAGCAGCAGGCCGCACACGGCGAACCACTTGCGGCTCGATGCCGCGAGCGCCCCCGCTCCGCCGCCGGCCAGCACAAACAAATACGCGTAAAACGGCAACAAGTGCCGCGACCCAATGTTCATCCCCGACACCATCGCCACGGCCAGATAGAACAGCGCAGGAATCAACAGAAAATCCACTTCGCGTCCCCATTTCAGTTTCCGCGTCGCCGCCGCATATACCGCCAGGCCCGCCAGCGCCAGCAACCCGAGCGTCGTCTTGATCGCGATCACCGACGGGAAATACCACCACACGCCGTGTGCGATATTTCGCCCGAATACGAATGTCGGATAGAACAGCGCCATGCGCCCCACGTCCACCAGCCCGATCAGGTAAGACTCCGGCAGCAGGTGCAGCCGGCCCACAAGATTGATGATCCACGAAACGTGCGGCCCGAGCGGCGCCACATAATCCCCGAGCGTTGTGCTCATCTTCAGTCCCGCCGGCCGCGCCGTGTAACGGAACCCGTAGATGCTCCACAGCACCAGCACGCCGATCAGAAAAATCGCGCAGAACGCTCCCGTCAGCCGCAGCGCCTCCCGCGCTCGCATTCCTCTCTCCGCCGCCGCGATCTCGCGCGCGATCAACAGCGTGAGGATCGGCGCCAGCATTACTCCGGAATGCTTCGTCGCGAGTAGAAGCCCCACCACTACACCGGTCACCACCAGCCGCTTCGCCGTCGGGTGCTTCACGTACCGATAGAAACACCACGTACTCGCCAGAAAAAACAGCGAGACGCCGATATCCGTCGTCACCAGTGCCGAATGCGCCAGAACGTTCGGATCGAACGCGGCCATCGCCAGCGCGAAAATCCCCGCCCAATCCCCGAACGATTCCCGCGCCGCCAGGAAAATCACGAGCGAAAGTGCCACGGACAAAAGGCCGGCGGTCACCCGCATTTCGAAAACCAATTGGTTCTGGTCGCCGTCGTTCCGCGCCAGCCAATCCCGCCCGTCCAGATATGCCTCGGCTTTGAAGTCGCGGCCTTTCAGCTCCGGCACCCACAGAGCCTGCCGCAGCAGCGGCGCCGTCGCCAGCAGCTTTACGAACGGTGGGTGCTCCGGATTCAGCCCGTAGTCTTTGGTGTGCCACATCATGTAACCGGCGAACATGTGGTTGTCTTCGTCGAACGTGAGCGATTCGCGGTGAACCATCACCAGCGTCAGGATCATCTGCGCGCCGATCAGCCCCGCCACGATTCCCCACAGCATGCGCCCGGAAAGTCTTGGCACGTTCTTATCCCTTGAAATTCACGCGGACATCTTACGTCGAGTGATCCGTCGCGTGCCGCATCGTTTACGCGGCCGGGTTCTATCTTCCATCGCGCTTCTGTATGGCCACACGACACATTTAAAAGCTCGGCGTGGTCAACTCCTGATAAGTCGCGTAACCGGAAACTAGGTTTTGCAGATGGGCTGGGACGGTTTGCCCCGGATAGATGTCGAGAAATCCGCTTCTCACCACCAATCCGGGAATCGTCGCATTCTGAGATAGCGGCACCGACGAAGGGTCACTGATTTTCCAATCGCGAAAGGATAGCGATTTTTCGTCTACGTTCACATGCGCTGGTGCGAAAAGGGCGGCGGGCTGGGATGCGCCCGCCGAAGCTACGAGAAGAGAGGTTCCTCGACTACGCTCGGAATGACAGCGGCACAAAGCGAGAGCAAAGGGATGTCAACGGCTGCCGGTCTTCCCGATGAAAAGCAGCATCGGGACGCAAGAATCGCGGAAGGGCGGCGCTACGAAAGAAAATTCAAAAGAGCCGGCAGGATGCCGGCGCTACAAGGGAAGACTCGGGACAGAACGCGGACTCCAAGTACCGCGGATGCCCTTCGTGCCTCAGGACGAGCCCTTCGGTACTCAGGGCAGGCCGGCGCTACAAGGGAGAATTCGAGGCAAAATCGCCGCGAGGACGCCGGCGCTACGAGAAGCGAAGAGCAGAAAGCAACGGCGCCGGCCGGAGGCCAGCGGTACGAGAGGCGAAGAGCGGAAAGCAACGGCGCTGGCGGAAGAGAGATCCTTCGGCTACGAGTCGGCCGTCCCGCAAGAGCGGGACGAGAACTAAGACGGCCGACTCTTCGCTCCCTTCGTCTCTCAGGGCAGGCAGGATGACGGGCTGAGGAATGGATTCGGAGTTATCATAGGTTTTCTTGGGCTCATTCATTTTCGGGCTCGTTTATTTTCGTGAGGCCGGAGAGGGCGGGTCACTTCGCGGGTTGGGAAGAGCCGGAATTCTTGTAACACCGAAGTTGAAAACTCAAAGGAGGGATCATGGCAACTACGAGAGTCGCAATAGCACCAATGAAGGCAGCGCAGATTCCCAAGGCGGAAGCCGATTTCCAGATTGTCGAGCGCGAGATTCCCAAGCCGGATGCGGGGCAAGTGCGCATCAAGGTGCAGGCCTGTGGCGTGTGCCACAGCGACGTGTTCACGAAAGAAGGCCAGTGGCCCGGGATTCAGTATCCCCGCGTTCCAGGACACGAAATCGTGGGGATCGTCGATGAACTGGGCGCCGGTGTTTCCGAATGGAAGAAGGGACAGCGCACCGGTGTGGGCTGGCACGGCGGCCACGACGGAACGTGTGTCGCATGCCAGCGCGGAGATTTTCGCAACTGCCGGAATCTGAAAGTTCCGGGCATCAGCTATGACGGGGGATACGAACAATACATGGTGGCTCCCGTGGAGGCGCTGACGACGATGCCGGAAGGCCTGAGTGATACCGAGGCAGCACCACTGCTCTGCGCCGGAATCACCACTTACAACGCGCTGCGACACAGTAGGGCGATGCCCGGCGACCTGGTTGCCGTGCTGGGCATCGGCGGTGTGGGTCACCTCGGAATTCAGTTCGCGAACAAATTTGGTTATAAGGTCGCGGCCGTCGGTCGCGGCTCGGAAAGCGCCGCGCTCGCAAAGAAACTCGGCGCGAGCGTCTACATCGATAACAAAGTGACGAACCCAGCAGAGGCATTGCAAAAATTGGGCGGCGCACAGGTGATTCTGGCCACGGCCCCAAGCTCGAAGGCCATGTCCGAGCTGTTCGACGGCCTCGCGCCGAACGGCAAGTTGATGGTGATTGGTGTGACAGCTGATCCCATTGAGGTCACACCGGTGCAGCTCGTCACTGGAAGCCGCAGTATTCAAGGCTGGGCTTCGGGAACAACAGCTGATGAGGAGGACACCCTGCGCTTCGCCGAACTAACGGGCGTGCGCCCCATGATTGAGACATATCCGCTCGAAAAAGCGGGCGAGGCTTACGCGCGCATGATGAGCGGCAAGGCACAGTTCCGGGTCGTTCTGACGATGTGAAGTTGGCCGACAACCCAATCCGCCGAATCGTCCGGGGCTTCATGAAGTAGCGGCGGCAAACGGACCAACGCAACTTCTTTGTGGAATTGCCCGTCTATTCAGATCAGGGTCTCGGCTGGATTGCGTCGAGGATCTTTTGTCGAGGAACTTCAAGGAGGTTGCTGTCCATGCGAAATCGACCTTTTACGCTTGCATATGGGGCTACGCTCATACTCGGAATGGCCGGGCCTGCCATAGCTCGAGGCACCGTGGCTCAGGACGCCGTAGCTCAGACAAAGCGGCGCAGCAGCCGTCAGCGCGCAAGCAGCTTCAGCATATCCATACGCCGCAATCGATCGACCAGGAACTTGCTCGCCTTACGAAAGATCTGGAGTTGACTCGGGAACAGCAGAAGCAGGTGAGGCCTCTGCTTGAGGAGCACCACGATAGGATTCAGGCGCTGCTCGACAAGAATCCGAAAGCTTCACGGCAGGAGCTTCGTCCGCAGATTCACGCTATCAGCGACGAAACGCACCGCAAGATTCATGCTCTGCTTACCGATCGCCAGAAAGAATTGGAGAAGACGATGCAGCAACGCGAGCATAATGGCGGAGAAAACAGGCGATCTGCTCCGCCTGCGGCAGCGTTAGCAACGCCATCTTCTTCGGCCTCTTGATATGGAATCCGGCCCTTCCTCGGCTGAAGCTTGTGGTACCATGTCTCCCTTCGGAAAGCAGGTTGCGGAACCCAGGTCTGAGGCGGTCCAGGCGAGTAAGCCATGGCCCAGTGGGACGCTCCATCCCCGACGTTACTAACGCTGATTCTACGATACAGTTCTATAGTTCTGTCCGCCCCGATCGCACCCGCTTTAACCCGTTTTTCCAAGACGAACTTTGGGAGGTAACCGCGATGGCCGCTGAGATGCGGAAGACCGGAGTCGACGTCGTCGGTGACATGCCTTGGGGGACACACTTTTGTCTTTTTTACGAGACAAGAGCGGATCTGCTCGAAACGCTGGTGTCCTACTGCAAAGCTGGATTGGAGAGCCAGGAGTTCTGCCTGTGGGTGGTTGCCGAACCCCTTACGGGGGAAGACGCCACGCAAGCATTAAAACGAGTTGTTCCTGACCTCGATCGATACCTCGCCGATCAGAGCATAGAGATTGTCGCGGCTCGCGACTGGTATCTCCAGGACGGCGCGTTTGACCTCAACAGAGTGATTAGCGGTTGGAACGAGAAACTCACCCGCGCATCGGCCAGAGGTTACGCCGGCGTAAGGGTGACCGGAGATACCGCCTGGCTCGAAAAGAAGGACTGGCAGGACTTCTGTGAATACGAAGAGTCACTCAATCAGGCTATCGCCGGCCAGCGTCTGGCGGTGCTATGCACTTACCCGCTCGCCGCGTGTGGAGCTGCTGAAATCCTCGATGTGGTGCGAACACATCAGTTTGCGGTAACAAAGCGGCGCGGGGGTTGGGACGTTATCGAAACCGCCGGGCACAAACAAGCTAAGGCTGAAATCAAACGCCTGAACGAGGAACTTGAAGAACGTGTCCTAGAACGGACCAGCCAACTGATGGCCGTCAACAGTGAACTTAAAGAGGAAGTACTCCAACGTCAGCGCGCCGAAGAGGCCCTGCTTCGCAGCGAAGCTTACTTAGCGGAAGCGCAGAGGCTGACCCACACGGGCAGTTGGGCCTTCAACGCGACAACGCCTCTCTATTGGTCAGAGGAAAATTGCCGAATTTGGGGCTTCGATCCGCAGCAGGGCCTTCCGGACCGTGGAATGATTTTGCAACGGATCCATCCAGAGGATCGCAGCAGGTTGCTCGAAGACGTGCAGAAAGCCGTGCGCGAAAGAAGGGACTACGACGTCGAGTTGAGAATCGTGCTACCCGACGGAGCAGTTAGATACATCCACGGGTTAGGCCATCCGGTTTTTAGCTCTAGCGGAGAGCTTGTTGAAGTCGTCGGCACGAACATGGATGTGACGGAGCGCAAGTGCGCCGAGGAGGCATTGCGTCAGGCGCAGGCGGATCTCGCGCACGTCAACCGCGTGACCACGATGGGCGAGTTGACGGCATCTCTGACGCACGAAATCAGGCAGCCGATTTCCGCAGCGGTAACAAACGCTAAAACCTGCTTGCGATGGCTAGGGCGCGATGACCCCGACCTGCCAGAGGCACGCGAAGCCGCATCGAGACTCGTTAAAGACGTGACGCGCGCGGCTGACATCATTGGCAGAATCAGCTTGCTGTTCAAGAAGGGCGAGCTGCAGCGGGAGATGGTTGATGTAAATGAACTCGTTCGAGAAATGATTGCCCTGCTGCGCAGCGAGGCGAACCGCTACTCGATCTCCATCCGCACCGAGCTTGCTGAGGATCTTCCCAAGATCATGGCAGACCGCGTGCAACTGCAGCAGGTTTTCATGAACCTCATGCTCAACGGCATCGATGCCATGAAGGAAACGAGCGACGGAAGTGAGCTTACCGTCAAGTCGGAAGCCGACGATGGTCAACTGCTGATCTCGGTCAGCGATACCGGTGTGGGATTGCCCGCGGAGCAGGCGGACAAGATCTTCAGGGCATTCTTTACGACCAAGGGTAACGGGACTGGTATGGGGCTGCCCATCAGTCGGTCAATCATTGAATCACATGGAGGCCGCTTGTGGGCCGCCGGAGCCCCCGGGCGGGGTGCAACTTTTCAATTCACCCTGCCCGCCACGCTTGCGGCGCACGCCTAACCTCCCCAGCTGCCACCTTTTTTTCTATGTGGGCTATCCCACACTGTTCGGTCCAGGCCGTGCTCGTGTGACGAACGAAAGCTCGTCGGCACCTTGTTGTCACATTATGTGAAGACGAGGGGTTACGAGGCCCCGAGCAAAACCCGTTCTGAGAAGCATCTGAACCTGCGGCTCCATTGCGGAAATGGGAATTCTCTAGGGCTGCTGATCTTGGGCAGTCACGGTTCCCGGAAAAATCCAGATGTCTGGTAACGCTGTAACCGGAAAAGTTCCGACACTGTGAGCGTTTTAGGATTTCCACATTTCCGAGATTTCCACAACCGAAAATCTTTCCGGTGCCCTTGACTGCTTGTCCGCGTAGAGTTACAACCGCTTTGCGAACGCTTTCCAATCATCCGAGTCTCAAGTAGCAAGGCAAGCGAAAGTTTGACGTGCTATTCAGGGCACGGACGGATAGAACGGCTTCGACAAAGTTCGGAATGGTACGGCATTACGGCGAGGCCCTAGGTCTGGACCAGTAGCGAGTGGACGTGCTCCCGTTAAGCAACGCTTGACGAGAAAGCGCGACGCAAACCGCAGACCCTGACCTAGCCAGGCTTGCCGTGGTCGGCTTGTCCCGGTAACACGGGAGAACGCTTGGCAGCTGTTTCCTTTCGCGACTGAAGGGAAGGGGCGAGAAATCGCCCCTTTTCTTTTTCACACCTGGATCAATGCCCTGTATTGCTTATCCAGCCTAGGTGTTCAACAAACCGACGATTGATCAGATTTAGCACTATGGTGCGCCCGCTCCGCCAGAGGTGATGCTGCGTCACTCTTTGAGTTGATTCAGCGCCGCGATCCGCTTCTCGACCACTTTCGCGAACCCATCCACTTCGGCCGGCTGATATCCCGCCGCTCGGAACGCGTCGCGGATCTGCTGCGGCGTCAGCTGCGCCAGCAAGCCACCGATCCACTGCGCGTCCACAACGGGGATGCCCTGCTCGACCCGCTCGGCTTGCTTATATTCGTTGAAGTACTTGCCATTGAACCACCTGATGAAAAACGCCGCCGTCGTGTGCATCTCGAAAGTCATTGTTTCGCCGTTTACCGCCCGAATGAACTTGGAGTGCTCATAGTCCTTCAAAACGCCCTTGGTGGCATGCGGGAGCAGAGGAACGTGTGAGGGCGGCCACTGTGTCTTGCCAAAGGACGCTCCCAGGTCGCTGACTACGAAATGCCGCTCGTTGTCCGCCGCGTACACTTTGTTGTTTTCCGTGTTTAAATCCCAATTGTTGATCAGCGCCATCAACACTCGCAGTCCGTTGAGCTCGCGCGTGCTCACAAACGGATTGTCGAACCAGTCCCAGTTCTCCACCTTCTTTAGGCTCTCGCCTTGCCGTTTCAACCTTACTTTGGGGACGATCCCGGTTTTCGGTGAAGCCCCGAACATCTTGCGATGAAGCTTGGGCAGGCCGTTGACATGAATCTGCTGCAGAAAGTAATCCTCGTCCGTGAAGTAGCCCATGGCCCAGACGAAACGTGTGGCTGCCGTTTCCGGCCTAGCCTCGACGCCGAGTTTCACCAGCCACTCCACTCCGTTGGAGTCTCGCACGTAAAACTTCGGCGAGGTCCCGTTCATGTCTTCTTTGAGGAAGGTGTAATCCGCGTGGGGGTCCGGTGCGTCCTTCGCGTCTCCCTCACCGTTTAGCAGGTCGAGCGAAGCAATGGCTCCCGGATCGCGCCACAGCACGGCGGGCAACTGGTTCGCCGCCTCCGCGCGCTCCTCCTTCTTGACTTGTTTGTTGGATTGGGACTGCTTCTCGGGCGTTTCCGGCTTGCGTTGTTCCTGGACAGGAAACGCCCTGAGCGGCGGCCTGCCGCACAGGATCGCGGCCAGGGTGAAAGCAAGCAGCCAACTGCCCCAGCGAAACGGTCTGGTTCGAATTCTCGTTTTGGTGCCTCCCAATATCTTTAGTCAGGGTACCCGAGGTGGAGATGGTAAATATGTCGCCCGTGCCGAGGGGACCGGAATCCGTCACGTTTGGCCGTGACGCGGAGTTCTCGCTGCACGCGCCAGTGCTATCGTATGACGAACCGGAGCTGAGTACGAAAATTAAACGTGCAGGAGCTCCGCAGACACCGGCGGAGTTATAGTTATCGCTGGTGGGGCGAACACAGGGGCGGGAGGAGGAACGGCGCCAATGGACCGCGAGGATTTTTTGCGTTACTTCGAGCAGGTGCGCGAGAGGACGATGCGGGTGGTGTGCGCGATCCCAGAGGACAAGGTGGAGTGGACATGCCGCTCCGGCGAGTTTACGTTCGGGGATTTAGCGCGGCATATTGCGGCGACGGAGCGGTATGTATTTGCCGAATGCGCTTGCGGGCGGCCGAGCCGTTACAAAGGATGCGGGCCGGAGCTAGGCGAAGGGCGCGACGGCGTGATTGCGTTCATGGAGCGGATGCATGCAGAGGCGATGGAGATTTTTCGCTCGATGTCCGATGAGGATTGGGTGAAGAAAGGCACGTCGCCCGAAGGCAAGCCGGTGACGGCGTGGAGAATGTTGCGCGCCATGCTCGAGCACGAAGCGCATCATCGCGGGCAGATGTATGTGTATTTGGGAATTCTGGGCGCTCCCGCGCATCCGCTGTATACGTTGAATGAGCCGCAGTTGCGAGCGCTATCGGCGTGAGCGCGTACTTACGGTAAACCTTTCTGGGCGCCTTCGGTCGTGTCCTTGGGATTCAGCTTTGGAAGTAGCCTCAAGAATCTAAGCAGATTCGTAAGGTGATAAGCCAAGTTGGGCCAGACGAGAAACGCAAGCCCAATCAATCCAAGTGATATTCTCGAGCTGGGGGACTTGAACACATCGGGTCGGAAGATCGGAATTCCCAAGCAAAGTGACGCGATAATCCAGCGTATGAATTTCGCGGTGTCGTCCAGCTCATAATCAAGTTCACCCTTGCGGCGAATCGCCCAAACGGCGATCCAGATATTTGCGATTGCCGCCCAGATTGAGGCCGGTCCGGCCAGCATGCGCGTCATTGTCCCATACCAAGAAAGAGCCGAATATTAGTTCTGCTGCGGTTGCTTCTTGGAGCTTGGAGCGTTTTCCTTTTGCATTTGGGCAATTTCGGCCTGAACGCGCTGAAGAGTAGTTGCCATCATCTTCTGTGTGATGGGCATGGCGGCTTGCATCGCTTCGGCCAAGATGGCGGGAAGTTCCTTGATAAGCTTCTGCCCTGTTGGAGTCGAATAGAACGCCAGGAGATCGTCGATGTTGCCTTTCGTGAAATGCTTTTGGTAAACGGGGATCATTGCGTCGATGACTTCGTCCACGGGAAAATTCTTTAGCTGGTCATCCGTCAATTTGAAAGCGCGCTCCTCCTTTTCAGGGGTCATGCCAGGTTCTTTCTTGAGCTGCTCGCTCACCATCTGGTGAACCTGCCTAGCCATGGTGTTCATCATGTTTTTTACCATGTCGCGCGAGTGCATGATGTCGAGGTATTTTTCCACGTCTTCCTTAGAGGCGGGTGTGTCAGCGGGATTTTGCTGCGCGATGCAAACAGAACCTAGCAGTAGCCAAGTAATAAGAAACAGGGCTGAGCGTTTCATCGGTTTCCTCCCGGGAGTCTTTGCAGAATAGCGCGTGCGGCGAGGTTATGCTATAGCGTCGTAACCGGCAGATTACGAGAGTATCACCTGGAAGAAGAACATCAGCGATCGATCGCACGGCAACGTCTTTCGCCTTATTTTCGCCCCTAGCGAAACCTGCTACTATGGAGGCGGATACAATTTGAAACTGCATTTGCACGCAATAATTATCGAGAGTTATGACACCTAGATTGTCGAACGTCACCTTTGAGCTGAACGAAGAACAGCGCACGGCCGTGGAGCACGGCGAAGGGCCGCTGCTCGTGATTGCGGGCGCCGGGACCGGCAAGACGCGGGTGATTACGGAGCGGATTCGCAACCTGCTCGAATCCGACCCGAAGCTCGCGGGCGAAAATATTCTCGGGCTGACGTTTACGGACAAGGCCGCGGGCGAGATGAAGCACCGCGTGATGAAGTCCATGGGGGAGCGGGCCGAGGGAGTGTGGCTGGGCACGTTTCACCGCTTCTGCCTGGAGAAAATTCTCTGCGCGGAAAATCCAGAGCTGCGGCCGATCGACGAAGTGGACCACTGGATATTGCTGCGCCGCAATATCAGCGAGCTGAAACTCGATCAATTCAAGAGGCTGGCTGAGCCGGGCGAATTTTTAAACGATTTCGTGACCTTTTTCTCGCGGTGCCAGGATGAGCTCGTCAGTTGCGACGACTATCAGCGTTACGTTGACGGCCTGCGCCGGAGCTATGAAGGACGGAAGAAGCAGCTCGAACCGGATGCGCAGAAGCTCGAAGAAGACGAACTGGCGCGGCAGGAGGAACTGGCGCGCGCGTATGGCGTGAGCGAACGACTGCTGCGCGAGCACAACCTCATCACGTTTGGCGCGCAATTGATGCAGGCCGTGGCGCTGCTGCGCTCGGACGCGGCTCTGCCCGAGCGGCTGCGCGAGCAGTACCGCTACATCCTGGTGGACGAATTTCAGGACACGAACATCGCGCAGCTGGAGCTTCTGTATCTGCTGACGGGCGATCGTAGAAATATTGTCGCGGTGGGAGATGACGACCAGGCGATTTACAGGTTCCGCGGCGCTTCATTCGGAAGCTTCACGATTTTTCTGAAACGATTTTGCGGTGTAAGCGATAGCAAACTCGCGGCGGGCAAGAACAGGCATCTCGTGTCGCTGACGCAGAACTACCGCTCGACGCAGCGCATCCTCCGCGTAGCGGGCGAAGTGATTTCCGCCAACGAGAAATCACCACTGCTGCCGCCGAAAAGACTGAAAACCGATAACCCCGATGGCGAAAGAATTCGCGTGGCCGAATTTGGCTCGCCCGGTGAAGAGGCGCACTGGGTTGCGTCGGAGATCGAGCGGCTGCACGGGCCGGGAAATCCGTGGCGCAATTTTGCAGTGCTATATCGCAAGCACACGCATCGCGACAAATTGCTCGAAGCACTGCGCCGGCGAGGCATTCCGTTCGTCATCAAGAGATTCTCGATACTTTCGAGCACGATTGTGCGCGATCTGCTCGCGTACCTGCGGCTGATCGCGATTCCTTCGGACAACGTGGCGTGCGCGCGCGTGCTGGCGGCGCCGTACTGGGGACTCGAGCCGCGCGATCTTGTGCGGTTGGCGGAACGCGCGGAGAAAAATCATCGCCGGCCGCTTTCAGAGGAGCTGGATGCGGTGCAGGGCGAACTGCCGTTCTCGCGTGTGGGCACGCGATTGCCCGAGCTCGTGAGCGTGCTGAATCGCCTGCGGCAGACGGCACGACGAGCCACGACAACCGAGCTGCTGGACGATTTGATTCGAAGTCTTGAAGTTGCGCCGTTGCCATCGGAAGCCGACCATTTTTATGTGGAGCGTCTCGCGGAGTTCGTAAAGGCGTGGGAGCAAAGGAGCGACGGAAAAAGGCTGCGCGACTTCGTCGAGTATCTCGACTTTTTCGAGCAGGCGAATGGGGATATTTGCCTTGAGGATGAGCCGTCGGACGACGCGGTGCAGCTGATGACGGCGCATTCGGCCAAGGGACTCGAATTTCCGCATGTTTTTATTTTGCATGTGAATAAGCGCGACTTCCCGTGTAATGCGCGACCGGTGATGTTCGAATTTCCGGCTGAGCTGATGAAAGAAGAAAGGCCGGCGGGCGATTTTCAAATTCAAGAGGAGCGGCGGCTTTTCTATGTCGCACTTACACGCGCAAAGCAGCGGCTCACGCTTTCGACGATCGTGAACAAACACAAAAAGCCATCGCCGTTCCTCGATGACTTCCTGATGAATCCGAAGATTCAGAAATTCGACGCGGTGCAGTCGTCGCCGAAAGTGGCGCTGCCGCCTGCCGAGGAAGTGGCGGCACCAGCACCCGATTTGACCACTTCCCTTCCGCTCTTCGCCGGCCTCAGCGCCATCGAGCCGCGAGCGTATTCGCGCGTGGCGCTGTGGGCGAAGGCATATCATCCACCGCTCGGGGAGCCGCTGCAATTGAGCGCGTCGGCGATCGAAAGCTACCAGAAATGTCCGATGCAATATTTATTCGCGCGGGTGTGGCGGATTCGGGGCGGCCCAAGCGCGGCGATGACCTTCGGCAACGCGATGCACACGACGATCAAGGAATTTGTGTCTGAACTTCGCAAACGGCGGAAGATTTCGTTTGAAGAGGTAGCTTCGATTTACGATCGCGAGTGGTCGTCGGCTGGATTTTCGGATGATTATCACGAAGAGGAATATCGCAAGGAGGGACGCAAGCAGCTCGACAAATTCTGCGGCAGTTACGCTGCGGCACCTCCTGACGTGCTATATCAAGAAAAGTCCTTCGAATTGCTCCTGGAGCACGACGTGATCGTGAAAGGCCGAATGGATCAGGTGAATCGCATCAATGAAGAGGAAGTCGAGATCGTCGATTACAAAACCGGGAAAGCGAAGGATTTGAAGAAGGCCGATGGCAGCTTGCAATTGAGCGTCTACGCGATTGCAGCCGAAGAAGTACTCGAGCTGAAGCCCGCACGGCTGGTTTTTTACAATTTGACGACGAACGAAGCAGTGGTAACGACGAGAGATGCGAAAGCGCTCGCGAAGACGAAGCAGACCGTGGCCGAGGTCGCCGATCGGATTCGCGCAAAGGATTTCGCCCCGAACCCTGGATTCAACTGCAAGTATTGCGACTTCGAACCGCTGTGCCCCGCGCACGAGCAGTTGATCTCGATTCGACCAGCGGATCGTTAAGCAGCGGGCCGCTGAGCAAGACGCAGCTTGTCGACTGCCTAAAATAAAACCGGGGCGCCTTGTGGGCGCCCCGGTTTCGGATTGGTTCCGCGCAAACTGCTGTGGAACTTTCTCCCCGCGAGTTCTTCGCGTCTTCGTTTCCGAATCGCGCCGTTCCCGCCTCGTTCATCTATACGGGCGTGACGGAATGAAGTCAAGCAGAAAAACTTTTCAGCCGATTGCAATCGTGGAACATTCTGTCGCGGCAAGAAAAGACGTCTCACGCGCAATGTGACGTGCCAATGACAAATCACTGTTTCGGCTGAAAGATCGCGCTCGAGTAGTAGCCTTCGCGCGCGGAAACATCGAGATCCGGCCGCCGAACGCGCACTTCGATCGTGTGATAGTCCTTCGTGCGATCGGCTTCTTCCGGAGTGAACGCAAGAATATATTGGTTACGCGCCTGTTCGGTGACTTTCGAGTACAGCCGCTCAAGATCGGCAGCGTTGCCGGCGAAGAATGCGTCTCCACCCGTATTAGCAGCATATTTTTCCAGACGCGCGGTCTCATGCTGCAGCAGCGCGTGGCCAACGGAAATCGAATACACGGAAACGTCGCCGGTGAGCAAAAGCTGAATCGTCTGATTGAACGTGTGCTCGTTGTGACGGGCGTTATTGCCGTCCGAAATGAGGAAAACGGTTTTGCGGCGGTCGCGTCCACGCCCTTTGAGCATTTCGGCGGCGGCGTAAACGGCATCATCGAGGCATTTTGATTGCGGCGGAAGCTTGGCACCAAGCGGCGTAGGCGCGCCATTTTCGAGCGAGTGCCCGTTCGCGGTGGGCCCGGCAGTGAGCGGCCCACCGTCAAAGCCAGCGCCGGGAAAATGCGAACCGAGATCGAGGCGTTTGAGGGTGGTGAAAAGCTGATCGTTGTTGAATGAGAAATCGGAGACGGTCTTCGGAAACTGGTCATAGGTCACGACGGCGACTTCATCGGCCGGTCCGAACCCGGCGGCGATCGCGATAAGGCTCTTCTGCACTTGGGCCGACTGTTTCTGCGAAAGATTGTTGTCGATGACGACGACTGCAGAAAGCGGGAACGGATCGGAAGAAAACCGTATAATCTTCTGCTCGATGCCGTCCTGCAGGACACGGAATTCGTCGCGGCGAAGATCGCCCACGAGCTGGCCGTCGTGATTTTTTACGGTGACTGGCACGATGACTATATCCGTGCGCGTCCGGATGTATGCGCGTGTGTCGTTGTCGCCTGATTTTCCGCGCTGTGAAGCGGTGGACGATGGGTTCTGGGAGCGTTGGCCGGGCTGCTGATTTTGCGGAGTCTGGCTCGGCGTAGTCGGTGATGTAGCGGGCGGTTTCAGAGATGGCGGCGATTGCTGCTGGCCCCCCTGCTGTTGAGCTTGCGCGCGAGCAGGAACGCTAAGGGCGAGCAGAATGCCGAGGAACGATGCGAGTCGAATCAGCTGAAAATTTCGCGTCATCTGGATGTCTCTCTCTCGCCTATGGACGACGCCCGTCAGAATTCGGTTTCACTTGCGCCTTCGCGATTCGGGCCAAACATCCGGCGGCGCGTGCGGTGCATCGTATCAGTCTGAATCGGCCAACTGAATTGTTTCTCAGGGAGATTATACAATGCGTCTGACCACCTTCGCGGCGAGTATTGTTACTGTCGGCCTCATCTTCGGTCTAACGCTCGGCGGCACGGGATTCCCGGCTGCGAGCGCCGCCGCGCAAGCCGTCGGGAACGCCCAGAACCCGAGCAATCAACCGGCGCAACAAGGGCAACAGCAAGATCAGCAGAAGCAGCCCCCACAATCGCAGCAGCCGCTCCGCGTGCAGGTAAACCTCGTCAACGTCTTCGCCACTGTGCGCGACAAGCACAAAGGCATCATCTCGAATCTGAAAAAGGAAGATTTCAAAATTCGTGAAGATGGAGTGGAGCAGAAAGTTGACTACTTTTCGAAGGACGTGGACCTGCCGATTACGCTGGGATTGTTAATCGATACGAGCGGAAGCATGGACCGTGTGCTGCCGGCCGAGCAGGATGCGGCGACTCGATTCTTGCGTGAAGTAATGCGGCCGAAAGATTTGACGATGGTAATCAACTTTGATCTGGACGCCAATTTGATCGCCGATTTCACACAGGATGTTTCGGTACTGGAGCGCGCGATTCGCAGCACGGTGATGAATGCTCCTGCGGCCGGGATTGGCGGAACCGCCGGCACGATCCCGAATAGTGGCGGCGGCACAGTTCTCTACGATGCGATCTACCTCGCTTGCCACGACGAACTGTCCACAGAAGCGGGGCGAAAAGCGGTGATCGTTCTGACTGATGCAGTGGACGAAGGCAGCAGGCTCCGCGTGCAGGACGCGGTTGAGGCTGCGCAGCGTGCCGACGCCGTGATCCACGTGCTGCTCATTTCGGATCCGGGTGTTTACGGGTTCGGCGGATTCGGTAATCCCGGGCCGAGCGTCGCAAAAAAAATGGCCGACGATACCGGCGGCCGCGTGATCGACGTGCACAACTCGAAATCACTTGAAAAAGCATTCGATGAAATTTCCGAGGAGCTTCGTTCGCAATACGTACTTGGCTACTACCCCACCAACACGAAACGAGACGGCACTTTCCGCAAGATTCAAGTCGAGGTAAACGAGCCGGACGCTAAGGTGCTCGCGCGGAAGGGATACTACGCGCCTGGCCATTCACGCGATCAATAGCTAAAGCAATTGGGCACTACTTGGACGCGGGGGCAGTCGGCGATTGCGAGGTAGCGTAGTAGCCTTTGCGCGTACGGACGGTGAGATTCTTCCGATCGGTTTCAACTTGAATTTTGCGGTACTGGCCATTGGTGAGCGGATTCGTGGGTGAATACGCAATGAAATACTGGCTGCGCAACTCGGCGCCGATATCCACGAACGACTGTTCGAGATCATCGACACGGTAAGGGAAGAAAACGCGGCCTCCGCTTTGCTCCGCGAACTGCTGAAGTACCTTGTCTCCACCTTCCACATGTAGCTTTCTCGGCGCATCCTTGTCGGAAATCGAAAGCCAGTCGGTATTCGTGCTGATGGCGTAGATGGACGCTTCGGCGCGAATCGCAGCTTCGATCGCTTCGCTTAAAGCGCGGTCGCTTAAGTTATCATCACCGTCGCTGATCACGACCAGCACGCGGCGGACTTCCGGATTTCCGGTCTGCGGCAGCGGCGGATTCGACAACTTTTCCGCGGCTTTGTAGATCGCATCGTTTAAAGCCGTTCCGCCGCCGGCGCGCTGCTTGCGAATGGCCTTCGTCAGCAAGGCCAAATCCCCCGTGTAGCCCTGAATCACTTCTGGCTCGTTGTCGAAGGTCATCAGAAACGCCATATCTTTGTTGCGCCGGATCACGCTATTTAGAAAATCAATCGCCGCGTCCTGCTCGAATTCGAGGCGCGGGCGGATGCTATTCGAGGTATCGAGAAGCAACGCGATGCGAAGCGGAAGATCCGTCTCGCGGCCGAAAAATCGAATTTCCTGCAGAGTGCCGTTTTCGAAAACCTTGAAATCGGACTGGTCGAGCGTTGTGACGAAATTGTGGCGGCGATCCGTGACCGTGGCGACGAGATGGACAAGGCCCGTGGTCACCTGAATGGGAGGGACCGGTTTCTGGTTTTGAAGAGAACCCTGCTGCGCCGAATCGTTTTGCGCGGGAGCAGGAGCTGTTGTAGGTGGCGGCGAAGCCGATGGCGCGGGCTGTTGCGCATTCGCGCAGGGCGCGATCATCGCAAAAGCAATCACAGCCAGAAGAACCAGTAAACGAGTTGGCCTTACTGTCTTCACGTGGAGAATTATAGGAACTCCTGCAACGTAGCGTCAATCGAAGCTGGATCCACTTTTGTTGCTTGTCCAAGAGCCTTCAGGTGTGCGACCAGCTCCGGTGCAATGGGAGCTCGAAATTGCACTCGCAGGCCGGTGCGTGGATGAACAAATGCGATCCGTGCAGCGTGCAGGAAATTTCTGCCGAGCGGGGAAAGCAGAGTTGAACCGATTCGTTCCTGCCGCGGCGCACCATAAAGAGTGTCTCCTACAACCGGGCAGCCGAGCGCCGAAAAATGGACGCGAATCTGATGCGTACGGCCGGTATGGAGGTCGGCTTCGATCAACGTGAAGCCGTCGAGGCGCAAGCGCGCCTTCCAATCCGTGCGAGCTTCGCGGCCTTCGCGCCTGCGCGCCGTCATGCGCGCGCGCCGATGAAGGTCACGAGCGACCGGCAAATCTACAGTTCCCCTCTCACCCTTCAGTTTTCCGTGGAGCAATGCCAGATACGTTTTTTCGACGAGGCGCGATTGGAAGTCTTTGACGAGCTTGCGATGGGCTGCATCATTTCGCGCGATTACGATCGCGCCGGACGTTTCCTTATCGAGCCGATGGACGATTCCCGGACGCAGCGGGCCGCCAATCGTCGAGAGTCCACTGCCGCCTCCGAAGCGGTTCAACAAAGCTGCCACCAACGTACCCGTATCGGCGCCTGCGCCGGGGTGAACGATCATCCCTGCCGGCTTGTTGATGACGGCAATGTCGTCATCCGCATAGAGAATATCTAGAGAGATATTTTCTGGCTCGACGCCCGCCGGGGAAGGAGGCGGAATATCAATGACTACTGTCGCACCCTCCTCAACTTTGTGCGAGGGCTTCATAGCGGCGCCGTCAACGAGCACTCGTCCTTCGTCCATTAATGCTTGGATGCGGGTGCGGCTCATCTCGGAAAGTTCCAGAGCGAGGAAACGATCGAGGCGGGCACCTGCCTGCTCGGCGGTCACGATGAGCTCAATTCGCTCGGAAGCGGTGTTTTCAGCAGACTGTTGTGTATTCATGCGCGGCCGTGTGCCGGGCTAAGAGAGCGGACAAGGCGCAACATTTTCGACGCGCAGTCTACTGCCCGGCTGGAGTTGGAGCAACTGTGGATATAGGCGCCATTGGGGCAACTCCGCGCAACCCACGCCACCAGAGAAGCCCACCGGTAAGGATCAGCGCGACGCTCACAATCTGCATCAGCGAGACGCTATTGTGAAACATCAGCGTGCGGCCGGGATCGCCACGGAAAAATTCGATTGTGCCGCGTTCAAAACCGTAAAGAAGAAAGTAAGTGCCAACAAGCTGGCCGGTGAACCGCTGGCGCCGCGCCAACCAAACGATGATCAGAAAATTCAGAAATTCAGCCGCCGATTCGTAGAGCTGCGTCGGATGAAGAGGTGTGTGAAGCGGCGTGCCGGCTATCTGCTCGGCCAGTTCATTCTTAAACGTGATCGCCCAGGGCACCGACGTCGGCTTGCCATAGCAACAGCCGGCAAGGAGGCAGCCCAGCCGGCCAACCGAGTGGCCTAGCGGGACGGCGAAGGCAAACGTGTCGAGAAGCGGCAGGATTGGAATCTTTTTCACGTATGTGTAAATGATGATCGTGGCCATCGCGCCGACCACACCGCCATAAAACGTGCCGCCCGATTGGAGTACCGTCATGCTGAAAATTTCGCGCGGGTTCGCCCTGTAGTAATCCCACGCAGAGAGCACCAACCAGACTTTCGCCACGATCAGCGCTACAAGGACCATGTAAATGCCGAGATTCCACACGTGGTCGGGATTGAGCCCGTGCTGTGCGGCTTGACGGCGGGCATACCAGAGGCCGAGCAACACGCCGGCCGCAACAAGCACGCCGTACGAGTAAACCGTCAGTGACCCGATCTGTAAGAGGACTGGTAGCATCAGGATGCTCGCTCGTGAGTAGGATGCCGCCAGTCGCGAAAAAGTTCGAGCACGACGAGACCTGCGCCGACGACGATCGCGGAGTCAGCCACGTTAAAGGTGTACCAGTGGTGGCTGCCGATGTGAAAGTCAATAAAGTCGGTCACGCTGTGGCGCAACGCACGATCGAGGACATTGCCCGCCGCTCCTCCGAGAATCAGCGCGAGGCCCGTCTGGCCAAGCCTTCCACCGGCGCGACCTGTGGCGAGAAGCCAAAGCAGCAGTGCTATGACGGCGGTAGAAAAAACGATGAGGACAGTTGCGAGCCAAGGAGAATTGGACTCGGCAAGCAATCCAAACGCAACGCCAGGGTTACTGGTGTGCACAAGATTAATCAGTCCCGGGATTACCACACGCAGCGAGCCGACCTGCGTGAATTTCTGCACCGCAACCTTCGATGCCTGGTCCGCGACCAGCACAATGAGCGCGAGAAACGCGAGGCTATACCAGCCGGTGCGGGATGAATCGTTGGACATTAGGATCCCGCGCTCCCTGCCGCGCTCTGCCCTTCAATTTCATGGAGCGCCACGACGCACCGCTCGCACACCGTGGGGTAATCCGCGTTCTCGCCCACGTGAGTTGAATAGTTCCAGCAGCGTTCGCACTTCGCACCTTGCGCGCGTTCGACGCGGATCATCAAGCCTTCGAGCCCCGCCGCCGTGGCGCCTCCGTTAGCGCTTCCTTCATCCTCAACTTCCACTTGCGAGACAATGAAAAATCCGGGAAGACTCGAAGCATGCTTTCTGAGCAGCGCGGCGAGGTCGCTTTTTGCGATCAGAGTCACGCGCGCTTCGAGACCGCTCGAAATCAGCTTCCCCGCCCGCGCCGGTTCGAGCGCCTTCAGAACTTCCTCCCGCACCGTGAGCATGCGATCCCAATCGGCGCTGCGTTTCTCGTCCAGCGCGCTGGTCATCTCCTGTGTGGCGGGAAACAAACTCATGTGCACGCTTTCCGGTTCGTCCGCGCGCTTCGGCAGATGCTTCCATACTTCTTCAGAGGTGAAAACAAGCGTGGGTGCGATCAAACGTAGTAAAGCGCTGGCGATGCGGTAGACGGCGGTTTGAGCGGAGCGGCGGCCTCGGTTGTTGGGCGCAAACGTGTAGAGGCGGTCCTTCAGAATATCGAAATAGAGCGCGCTCAGATCCACGGTGCAGAAATCATGCAGACGGTGATAGACGCGGTGAAATTCGAACGCGCCGTACCATTCGCGGCATTCGCGAACGAGCTCGCCAGTACGCCGAAGCATCCAGGCGTCCATCTCCCACAGATCTCCATCGGGCACCAAACCCTTCGATGGATCGAAATCGAACAAATTCGAGAGCGCAAAGCGAAACGTGTTGCGGATTTTGCGATAGGCCTCGGAAAGCTGGTTCATCATCGCGACAGACATACGCATATCCGCAGCAGAATCCTGCGACACAACCCAGATGCGCAGCAAATCGGCGCCCCACTTTTCGGAAATTTCGGTGGGGTAGATGGCGTTGCCGAGCGACTTCGACATCGGCCTGCCTCTTTCATCGAGCGCCCAGCCGTACGTCATCACCTCTCGGTAGGGCGCGCGGCCGCGAATGCCAACTGCGATCAGCAGTGAGCTTTGAAACCAGCCTCGAAATTGGTCGGGACCTTCGAGGTACATGTCGGCCGGCCAGGTGCCATCTTTTTCGCTGAGGACGGACAAATTCGTGCAGCCCGAGTCGAACCAGACGTCAAGGATGTCCGATTCCTTGCGCCATTTCGTGGCGCCGCAACCGGGGCACTTGGTTCCGGGCGGGAGCAACTCTTCGGCTGAGTGCGTGAACCACGCGTCGGCGCCCTCGAGTTCAAAGAACGGCAGCACGTGCCGAAGCGCCTTGAAGTCTTCGAGCCGCTTGCCGCAGGCGTCGCAATAGAAAACGATCAGAGGCACGCCCCAGAAGCGCTGACGCGAAATGCACCAATCGGGACGCTCGGCTACCATTTCGTGCAAACGGCTTTCGCCCCATTGCGGCTTCCATTTCACTTTCTTGATTTCGGCGAGCGCGTTCTGACGAAGATTGTGGCGATCGAGTCCGATGAACCACTGCTCGGTGGCGCGAAAGATCACGGGATTGTGGCAGCGCCAGCAGTGCGGATAACTGTGAGTGAACTTGCGTTCGCCCACGAGCATGCCGCGCTTCTTGAGCAGCTCGACGATCGGCGCATTTGCCTCGAATACTGTTTTGCCTATGTACTCGGGCAGACCCTCGGTGAATCGGCCTTCGTCGTCCTGCGGCGCGTAGGCTTCGAGGTTATATTTTTGTCCGGTATAAAAATCTTCGGCGCCGTGGCCCGGAGCTGTATGAACGATCCCGCTGCCTTGATCCAGCGTCACATAGTCCGCAAGAACGGCTGGGCCGGTACGATCGAGGAAGGGATGCCGGAATTGAATGCCTTCGAGTTCTCTTCCCTTCCATGCGCGAGTTTCGCTCGTAGCTTCTAGGCCGACTTCTGCGAGGGCAGCACTCACTCGATCGTTGGCGAGCAGAAGCTTGCCCGCCGTCGTGTCAACCACCACATATTCGTAATCCGGATGAAATGCGAGCGCCCGATTCGCGGGAAGCGTCCAGGGAGTCGTCGTCCAGGTCAGCGCACTCACATCAGCCCCAAGTTTCTGTGATATCGCATCGCTCACAACCGGAAATTTCACCCAGACGGATGGGCTGGTATGGTCTTCATACTCGACTTCCGCTTCGGCCAGCGCGGTGCGGTCGTAGATGCACCAGTACACTGGCTTCAGTCCGCGATACACGTTGCCTTTTTCGAGGAATGTTAGAAATGCGCCGGCGATTGCGGCTTCATTCTCAGGGTTCATCGTCAGATAGGGACGGTCCCACTGGCCGAGTACGCCGAGGCGTTTAAAATCGCGCTTGTGCGCTTCGATAAATCCGGCTGCAAATTCACGGCACATTTTTCGAAATTCGCCGGCGCTTACTTTGCCTTTGCCGCCAAGCTTTTTTTCTACCTGCGTCTCGATGGGCAGCCCGTGGCAGTCCCATCCGGGGATGTACGGCGAGCGAAAACCCGCCATGGTCTTCGACTTCACGACCATATCTTTCAGAATCTTGTTCAGGCCCGTGCCCAGGTGGATCTCGCCGGTCGGATAGGGTGGGCCGTCATGGAGCACATACAAAGGCGCGCTCTTGCGCGATTCGAGGATCCGGTAATAAAGACCCATCTGCTCCCAGGCGGCCAACTGCTCAGGCTCGCGCTCCGGCAATTTCGCTTTCATCGGGAAATCGGTCTTGGGGAGATTGAGGGTACTCTTCAGGTCAGGAAATTTGGCCATTTCGTGGAACTTGGAACCCTTTCTTGAGCCGTGCTGCATTGCATGCAGAGGAAACCAGCGGCGCGTTACGAACATCGTATGTTACAATGATTTCCAAGGCATGTCAGCCGGACTTGACTCGGAGGTTCGTTGCATTTACGGCGCGGACATCCTTTTTACCTCCTGAGCGTCTAAGTTGTAGGGATAGAATGTCCGGCGCCGGGGGCTTTGAGCGGCACATATGTCTGACGTGAGTCTCAAACTCGACCGCACTCCGAAGCGGCCCCCGGAACCCGTGGGCGAAGTAGACCATTACATTGGGCGGTTTGCCTCGCCGGTCCGCGAATCACTCTTCAAGAATTTCATCGCCAACGTAAAGGATTTCCTCACCGAGCGCCCTGTGAAGGTGCGCGGCGGGCCGGGTGCTTTCTCAGAGCCCGAGTTCGGCGCGGGCTTTGGCGATAACGTCAAAGAGTTCTTCAAGCCCAGTCCGCGCGGCCGCGTAAATTCAGACCTGCTCGTTAATTGGAACGCGGGTTTCGGGGGGTTCTGGCAGAACCTGCGCGACATGATTTCCCCTCCGAAACTGCCGCCGTTACAGGTTTCGAGCCAGCCGGTAGCGGTGAAGGACATCTGGTCAAAGAACACGCAGTTCACGCGTGTGCAGATGCTTTCGATCGCCTTCCACGTTGTGATTCTGGTGCTGATCATCGTTCCGCTGCTGCCGGAGTTGATGTCACCCCCGACGACGCAGGCGAAGACTTACACCGTGACGCAGCTCGATTCTCCATTTTTGCCGAAATTGCCACCGGGCCCTAAGAAAGCCGGCGGCGGCGGCGGTGGCGGCGAGCATAACGTGCTTCCCGCGAGCAAAGGCCAGCTGCCAAAGTTTTCCTGGACGCAGTTCACCCCGCCGAAAGTAAAGACGCCGGAGAACGCGCGGATGCAGATGACGCCTACGGTTCTCGGCCCGCCAGAATTGAAACTGCCCAGCCCGCAAACAGGTAATTGGGGCGATCCGCTCGGAAAGGTAATCAACGATTCAAGCGGTACCGGCAGCGGAAACGGAATCGGCTCGGGCAGCGGCACGGGCGTTGGAAGCGGCGACGGCGCGGGCGTTGGTCCTGGGCATGAATGGGGGACGGGCGGCGGATATCCGAGTGCGGGCACGGGAGGCTATGGCATTCCGGCGTGTCTGTACTGTCCCAATCCGCAGTTCTCCGATGATGCCGTGAAGGCGAAATATCAGGGCACTGTGCTGCTAATGGCTGTAATTACGGCGGATGGCCGAGCGACTAACATTCGGGTAGCTAAGGGTCTGGGAATGGGCCTCGATGAAAAAGCCATCGAAGCGGTGCGTACGTGGCGGTTCCGTCCCGCCGTAGGTCCGGATGGCAAGGCGTCTGCCGTCACTACTCCGATCGAAGTCGTGTTTCGTCTGTACTAGCGCAGCAATTCTCTATTACCTCTTTTTGCCGCAGGTTTACCAACACGATGCTGTCCCGCTCTCGGCGTCCGTTCAAGCGCGGTCATTCTGCTAGTATCAGCAGCATTATGAAAAACGCAGCCCGCATTACGATCCTCTCGCTTCTCGTGGGAATGATTTCAGGAGCTCCTCGCGCGGGAGCTCAGGACGGCTCAATTGAATTCGTCGCTCGAGCCACACCGTCCAGCGGCGTAGAAGAACCTATCCGTGGTTTTCCTTTCTACCTCCTGAGCAAGAGCTTCGAAGAGATTCAAAAAGAAGTGGCCGCCAACTATCCGAAGCCGGATATGGATGCGTTCATCGAGAGAATGACCGGCGCCTCGAAAGAGCTTAGAGCGTGGATGAAGAAGAATCACTGGGTGCAGCTCTCGGGCGAAGACTTCGTCAAGAAGCTCGAAGTGGACGACATAATGAGCATCCCCGAATTTTTCGATGCCTATGTGGAGCGAATGTCCGGCGACCAGACGGCTAACTTCCCCACCCCGAAGTACAAGCCGGAGCAGCTGAAAAAAGATCCCGACAAGTACAAGCGGCTTAAGGCAGAGTACCGCGAAGATGTGAAACAGTTCTTGATCAAGAATCCGAAGAGCACAGCCGGAATGGACCTGAACCTGGAAGACATCGACCCATTCACTCAATGGACTCAACTCCAGGCCAAGAGCGAGCCGGATATTCAGCGGCGGATGGAAGAGCTGGCGCAGGCGAAATACCTTGTAGCGCGCGCGCAGACGGACGTAGAAGGACAGGGCGTTCTGCGACGCGTGCCGCCGGGAAAGTATTGGCTCAGTTCGCTTGAAGTCGCGGCTTCCGTGGGCGATGCGCACCTGCGGTGGGATACGCCGGTTTCGGTGCGTCCGGGCCAGCCGACCTACATCACGCTATCGAACGTCAATGCCGTCCAACCTTCGAAGACTTCTGCCGCCTCGAAGTAAGTGAATTGCCGGCGATGTCTTCTGCGCCAGAATCCGCAGACTTGGCAGCGCTGATTGCTGGACTCGGCGCGCCGGACCCCGCGAATCGCGAACGCGCCGCTGGAGAGATTTTTCGATGGGGCCGGGAATTAGCTCGTGCCGCGGTGGTGCGATGGCTTTCCGATCCAGGCTTCGCTGCTAACTTGGTCCTCGATGCTTCGCAGTTCCCCGAAACTACTGTTGGGCTCGCCGTCACGCCCGAAACCTTCGAGCGCATTCGGGCCGCAAATGGCTCCCCGCGTCTCGCCAATGTGCCGCCGGACCAGGACGCAAGAGAGTTCGAGTTGCACTTCCCGCAGGGCGTACAGCTGGACATTCTGACGACTCGTGAACCTGGCGGCACGGGCGCGATCGCCCGCTACCTTCAAAAATTCGGCGAGGGAATCCAGCAGGTTGAACTGCTCGCGCGAAATGTCGATGCCGCTACCGAAATTCTGCGCTCCCGTTTCGGAGTGCGGCCAATCTACTCGGCCGCGCGTCCCGGCGCCGACGGAACACGAGTAAATTTCTTTCTCACGTCATTGCCGCAGAAAGGGAAGATTCTTATTGAGTTAGTGGAACTTGCCACCCCCAACGGATGACTACAGGATTGCGCGCACCACCCCGCCATCCGCACGGATGGCCGCGCCTGTCGTTGCCGAGGCCAGAGGACTACATAGATATACGATCGTAGAGGCGACTTCGTCGGTTGTCGCAAACCGCTTCAGAAGAGACGAGGGACGAACCGACTTGAAGAATTCCGCTTCGAACGCCGCAGAATCGCCGCCACCGCCCATTTTTGCAACAAAAGTTTCGACTCCCTCGGAGCGAGTTGGCCCAGGCAGTATGCTGTTCACGGTGATGCCAGTCCCAGCAACTGACTCGGCAATGCCCCGAGCGATGGCAACCTGCGCCGTCTTCGTCATTCCGTAGTGAATCATCTCGGCAGGAATTTGCACAGCGGACTCGCTTGAGACGAATAGAATTCTTCCCCAGTTCCTCTTGCGCATACCCGAGAGATAGTGGCGCGAAAGGCGCACTCCGCTCATCACATTCGCCCCGAAGAAGCGCAGCCAGTCCTCATCCGAAATCTGCTCGAATGGCTTCGGTTCAAAAATGCCCATGTTGTTGACCAGAACATCCACGTCGGGCACCGCCTGAATTAACTTCGCGCAACCTGCGGCGTTCGAAACGTCGCTCGCAACGCCAGACAGATCGGCGCTGGGTTGCAATTTCCGAATTTCACGAATGGCGTTATCCACGCGCTCCTGCGTTCGTCCGTTGATAATCACCGACGCGCCTTCCGCCGAGAATGCGCGCGCGCTGGAGAAACCAATTCCGGCTGTGGACCCGGTTACCAATACTCTTTTGCCCTTCAGTTGTAGATCCATGAGTTCCACCTTTCATGCCCGGCTGTCGGGACAGCCGGAGGCCCTAGCAAAATAACATGCGGCTGAGTTCCGAGTCTCTGATTCGCAAGAAGAATACTCGGCGGGCGCGAGAATACGAACACTCAGGCACTCGATGCTGTCTTGGTGAGATGGTTCGGAATCGGGTCCGCTACCGGCCGGGTTGTCAGAAGTCCGCTATGCGAGTAGAGTGGTTGGGTCCCAAGCCCCGCATCCCCTCTCAGGAGCAATCCGGTGACGTACGTAAATGAGATTGAAGAAACACAGGCGAACCCCCAACTTCGAGGAATCTATGGAAACATCGAACAGAATATGGGGTTCCTACCTCACTATTTCAAGGCGCTGGGCGCGATGCCGCTGGTAATTGAAGCGCAGTTACAACTGAGTGCCGCAGTGATGAGCGATGGCGCGCTCACAAAAGCAGAAAAGGAACAGATCGGCGTCGTGGTGAGCGGCATCAATTCATCTTCCTACTGCCTGGTGATCCACATGGAGCTGTTGCAACGGTTGGGAGTGGAGAAATCGCTCGCCCGGAAACTCGTAAACGATTACGAGAACTCTTCGGTGCCGGAAAAGGTAAAAGCCCTTTTTCGATTCGCAGATAAGCTGACGCGTAAGCCGGTCGAAATCGAAGAAGAGGACATCAGCGCTTTGAAAGCAGCCGGATGGGATGAAGCGGCCATACGCGAGACGGTCCTGACTGTGGCCTATTTCAACTACGTGAATCGCATTTCGCTCGGACTCGGCCTGGTTGAGGACTTTTAGCCGCCCGCCGGCGCAGCGTCACTCGCCGCTTTGCTCGATCAGCTTTGCGACGAGCGCCGTCCAGCCAGTTTGATGGTTTGCGCCGAGGCCTGCGCCCGTATCACCATTGAAATATTCGAAGAACAGAATTAAGTCCTTCCAGTACGGATCGTTCTGAAATAGCGCCGTGTCCGCATATACCGGACGCCGGCCATTGCGCCGCAAGAAAATATGCGACAAGCGCTTGGATAGCTCTGCGCCCGCTTGCCAGAGCGTTTTCTGCTGCCCGGACCCTGTGGGGTATTCCACCTTGAAGCCTTCTCCATAGTAAAAGTGAACCCGCTGCAACGCTTCGATCAGTAGAAAATTCATGGGGAACCAAACTGGGCCGCGCCAATTGGAATTGCCGCCGAAAAGGTCGGTCGTTGATTCCGCAGGCTCGTAATCCACGCCGTGCGTAATGCCTTCCCTATCCCTAATTTCAAACGGATGTTGCAAATGATATTTCGAAAGCGCCCGGACCCCGTGCTGCGACAAGAATTCGTTTTCATCGAACACGTAGCGGTAAATCCGCTCGAGCTTCGCCCGATTCGCAATCGAGAGCAGCAACCGCGGGCCATGCTTGGTCTGCTGGCTCATGTCCACGTGCTCTCTCACATCTGGATGGTGATCGAGAAACCACTGCATCCTGCGGCGGAACCCTTTCATTCGTTCCAGGTCTTGCGGTTCATAGGTTTCGACTGCGAACAGAGGAGTCAAGCCCACCATCGATCGCACTTTCATCGGCATCACTTTCTCTTCGCCGAGATGCAGCACGTCGTAGTAAAACCCGTCCTTCTCGTCCCACAAGCCGATCCCGGTTCCTCCCATGTCGTTCATTGCCGACGCGATGTACACGAAGTGCTCGAAGAATTTGCTGGCTACGTCTTCGTAGGCTGGATCTGCCTCCGCGAGCTCAATCGCCATCGACAGCATGTCCAGACAAAACATCGCCATCCAGCTTGTGCCGTCCGATTGATCGATGTAGTTCCCGGGGCCGAGTGGCCTCGAACGGTCGAAGACGCCGATATTATCCAGGCCAAGAAAGCCGCCTTCAAACACATTGCGGCCGGATGGATCTTTGCGGTTAACCCACCACGTAAAATTTATAAGCAGCTTGTGGAAGACGCGCACGAGAAACATCCGGTCCGGCTTGCCGCTCACGCGCCCCGCGATTTTGTAGACGCGCCACGCTGCCCATGCCTGGACGGGAGGATTTACGTCCGAAAAATTCCATTCGTAGGCCGGAAGCTGCCCGTTCGGGTGCATGTACCATTCGCGCATAAACAAGATGAGCTGTTCTTTCGCGAAATCCGGATCGATCAGCGCCATAGCAACGCAATGAAACGCAAGATCCCAGGCCGCATACCAGGGATACTCCCATTTGTCCGGCATCGAAATTACGTCTGAATTGTGCAGGTGCGTCCACTCGTGATTGCGTCCGAACTTCCGGCTCGGCTCGGGCGGCGGTTGGGTGGGATCGCCCTTGAGCCAGCGGTCTACGTCATAGTGATAGCTTTGCTTGCCCCATATCAGGCCGGCGAACGCCTGGCGCTGGACCATGCGCGCGTCGTCGCTGATGCCCACGTGAGTTCGCTGCTCGTAGAATTCATCCGCTTCGTTTTTCCGCTGGTCGAACCACGCTTCAAACTCGGCCCCGAAATAATCCTTCTGCGTCGCTACCGGATCGCTCGGGTTGCTATCCATCAACCGCAATCGGATCGTCCAACTCTTTCCCGGCGGAATTTCCAGTGCGAAATGCCCGGCGGCCTTCGTTCCCCTCATCTCCGGATTCACAGCGCCACGCTCGCCTTCGATCAAGTAGCGATGAAAAGCATCCTTCACGAATGGAGTTCTGTTCTTCGCCTGATACAGCCGCTCCGTGTTCGTTTCATTGTTGGTGAAGAGCATCTCCGGAGCGCCTTCCATGATGAGCCAGCGCTTTCCGTAGTGAAATTCGTCCAGTGCTAGCAGTTCTGCGCCTTTGGGGCCGGCGCCGCGCCGCACTTCCGGCATATCATACGGATCACCCCAGTCCCATCGGTTGCGAAACCACAACGTCGGCAGAAGGTGCAGGCGCGCGCGCTCGGGGCCGCGATTCCACGCGGTAATTCGGATGAGGATGTCTTCGAATGTGGCTTTCGCGTACTCGACAAAAACGTCGAAGTACCGATTTTCGCTGAAAACGCCCGTGTCGAGCAGCTCATATTCCGGCTGAGATCGTGTGCGCTTCTTGTTTTCAATGCGCAGCTGGTCGTACGGAAACGCCGCTTGCGGATACTTGTAGAGATATTTCAGATAGCAGTTCGTGGGAATCGCGTCGAGATAGTAGTAATACTCCTTCACGTCCTCGCCGTGATTGCCTTCAAAATTCGTCAGGCCGAAGAGCCGCTCCTTCAGGATGCGATCTTTTTCGTTCCATAAGGCGAGCGCGAAACAGATGTGCTGATGACGGTCGCAAAACCCCGCGATGCCATCTTCTCCCCACCGGTAGGCGCGTGAACGCGCATGATCGTGCGGAAAATAGTCCCACGCGTCGCCGTCTGCGCTGTAATCTTCGCGGACCGTTCCCCACTGGCGCTCGGAAAGGTATGGCCCCCAGCGTTTCCAGTGAACTTCGCGATCGGCGCTAGCCTGCAGCCGTTGCTGTTCGGATGTCATTCGAATCGCCGTGAAGGCGTGCAGCACTGTATCTGTTGGGCGGTCGGGTTAGCAAGATGCTCAGTTGCGACCGGATTGCAGAGGGCCGGCGCTTTGCTCCAAAGCCGCCTACCTTGTATTCTCGTCGCCTCAATCTTCGAAGTGAAAAGAGTTCGCATCGAAATGTCCTTTGATTCTGTCCCGAGCAGTGTGCCGTCGCAATGGTTCGGAGCTAGACCAACGCCGATCTCCCCGCGAAACTCCAGTCGAATCGCTTTGCTCCTGATTGCGATCGCCGCAACCGCGGCCGTCACGCCGATGTTGTTCCTCGGCAACGCCTCGGGGCATGACATTTCATTCCATCTCGCATCATGGTTAGACGTCGCCGGCCAGTGGCGTGAGGGCGTCGCTTTTCCCCGCTGGGCGCAGTGGGCGAACTGGGGATTCGGCGAGCCTCGTTTCATTTTCTATCCACCCGCCTCGTGGATGTTTGGCGCGGCACTCGGCTCGGCACTGCCATGGAGAATGGTACCCGGAACCTACATCTGGCTCGTTCTCTTATTGTCCGGCTTCGCAATGTGGCGTCTTGCCCGCGAATCGCTTCTCGATTCACAGGCGATTGCAGCCGCTCTCATCTTCGTTGTGAATCCGTATCAGCTCGTCGTGGTGTATTACCGCAGCGACTACGCCGAACTTCTCGCGAGCTCGCTCTTTCCATTGCTGGTTCTCGGCGTTCTGAGAGTGATTCGTGGCGACTCACGGCAGAATTGGACGGGCGTGCCGCTCCTTGCACTCGCGTTTGCCGCGATATGGCTTTCGAACGCGCCCGCCGCGGTGATTGCAACATACTCTGTCGTTATACTGCTTATTGCCGGCTGTCTCGAGCGACGCGATCTTCGACCACTGATTCCGGGCGCCGCAGCGATGGCCCTCGGGTTCGGGCTTGCGGCGTTTTACATTTTTCCCGCGGCATACGAACAGCAGTGGGTGCAGATCTCGCAGGCAACAGTAGGCAATCTGCACCCCGCCCAGAATTTCCTGTACACGCGCTCATTCGATCCGGAGTTTGCGCTGTTCAATTGGAAGGTTTCGAGCATCGCTGTCGGTACAATATTGCTCACAGGCATCGCGGCCGTCTTCAGCTCCCGGCGCCGTCGCAAATATTCGACGCTTTGGTGGATGATGGTGACGCTCGCTGCCGCATCTGCCCTTATGATGTTTCCCGCCAGCCTCTGGCTCTGGCGGCATCTTCCGAAGTTGCAATTCCTGCAGTTTCCATGGCGGTGGCTCATCCCGCTGGGCATTCCGTATGCATTTTTTCTCGCGTCCGCAATCGCACAATCACGAAGGCGATGGATTTGGTACACAGCCCTCGCGTTAGTGATCGCCGCCACTGCCACCGCAATCGTCCGCGACGCTTGGTGGGACAGCGAAGACCTCCCGCTTCTCCAAGCGGCGATTCGCACCGGCCACGGTTACGAAGGCACCGACGAATACACCCCGCTCGGCTGTGACCCATCCGACCTGCCGGGAGCGATCCTTGATCCCGAATCGCCTCAGGTCTTTGAAAAAAAACCGCCAACACCGTTAGTCCAGCAGTTCACTCTTGCTTCGCGAAAGATTCCTGCGGCCCCGCCCCCACAAATCTCGATCGATAGATGGCTGCCCGAGCAGAAAAGCTTTTGGATCGAGACTTCTGAACCTGTGACGCTCGCCTTGCGGCTGCTGAACTATCCGGCATGGGAAGTGACAATCGACGGCTCGGCCGTAAACCCGGGCTCGCAACCCCGGATCGCTCGAATGCTCCTGCAAGTGCCCACCGGGGAGCATCGTGTCGAAGTGAACTTTCGCCGGACATGGGATCGCACAGCCGGTGCGGCGATTTCCGGCTTTTCCACGATTTTGCTCCTTGGTTGTGCCGTTTCCGTCGGCCGCCGGCGCAGCCGATCGTAACGGTACGCAGCCGACGGTCGACGCTTTCCTCCTGCGAACTTCAACGTCCAACACCTGCGAAGCACGCGATGACGGCATTGGTGTAACAACTCCAGAAACCCGCACTCTTGGAGCAAACGTGCGCATCCCGTACAATATGATGAATTTCTAGGTCCGGAGCTAACGGCCGAATGTACGTGTATTTTCGCCTCAATCCACTCTCGCTGCCATTTCGCGCACCTGACGGCGCAATCAGGCTATGCGCGCTGCTCGCCGTGGTGTGCTTTGCGGGTATCGCGGCGGGTTGCGGTCAGAAACAGGCCGCTGGTAATGAGGAGCCGCCTGCCATTGCCGTAAAAACGGCGGTCATTCAGCCGGTGCCTATCTCGGAATCGTCGGAATACCTGGGAACGCTCAAATCCCGCCATTCGGTCGTCCTGAATCCTCAGGTCGAGGGGCAGATTACGAATATTTTCGTGAGGTCGGGCGACCGCGTGAAAGCCGGAACAGCGCTCATGCAGATAGACCCCATCAAGCAGCAGGCCACTCTGGGAAGCCAGGAGGCCGCGCGCGCGGCGCAGGAAGCTAGCGTCCATTTCGCTCAGATTCAATGGGAGCGATCGCAGAAGCTCTTCGACGCCGGTGTAATCAGCAAGCAGGATTACGATCAGGCGCGCACCAACCTCGAAACGGCGCAGCACCAACTGAAATCGCTCGAATCGCAAGTGCAGCAGCAGCAAGCTGAGCTGCACTACTATCGCGTCAATGCCCCGACTGACGGATTCGTCGGCGACATCCCCGTGCGAGTGGGCGATCGCGTGACGAACGCGACCACGCTCACCACCGTCGACCAGCCCGGCCCGCTCGAGATATACGTCAACATCCCCGTCGAGCGCTCGAAGGATTTGAAGATGGGTCAGAAAGTTCAGCTGCTCGATAGCCAGGGCAAGATCGCAGGCGAGACGCAGATTGATTTCATTTCCGCTCAAGTCGACAACAACACGCAATCCGTGCTCGTGAAAGCGACCGTTAAAAACACATCTGACACGCTTCGCACCTCTCAATTCGCGCGAACTCGCGTGATCTGGAGCGTGCATGACGGGCCCGTGATTCCGGTGTTGGCCGTTCAGCGTATCAACGGGCAATACTTCGCCTTCATCGTGGAAGGCTCCGGAAAATCGCAGGTGGCGCACCAGAAAATTCTCACCCTCGGCGAAATGGTCGGGAACAATTACGCGGTGCTGAACGGCTTGAAATCAGGCGATCGCGTCGTGATCGAGGGTGCGCAGAATCTTGTGGATGGCGCCTCGGTCACCGAGGCAGCGCCGGCTCCGTCAGGAAAGTCTTCATCTTGATTTCAGTCCGTGCGCTTCGTGTTTGTGCAGCGAAAAGGCTCTCGTAGAACATGTTTGTCGATTTCTTCATCCGGCGGCCCATCTTCGCCACCGTCTGCGCGCTCCTGATTATCCTGGCGGGAGCGGTGACGATTCCCACGCTTCCGGTCGCACAGTTTCCCGATCTCGCCCCGCCGCAGGTGAACGTAAGCTCCTTCTACAACGGCGCGAACGCTCAAACCGTAGAGACTTCCGTCACCACGTTGCTCGAACAGCAGATCAACGGCGTCCAAGGCATGAAGTACATGACTTCAACGAGCGGAAATGACGGCTCGAGCGGCATCACCGTCACGTTCGATATTACCCGCAACATCGATCTCGCCGCAGTCGACGTTCAAAATCGAGTGAACCAGGCGCTCGGCCGGCTTCCCAACGAGGTGAAGACCACCGGCATCAGTATCACGAAATCGTCGAGCAATTTCGTCTTCGGTGCAGGCGTCTATTCCGAACACGGAGAGTACAGCAGCCTTTTTCTCAGCAACTATATCGACATCTACGTTCGCGACGCGCTCAAGCGGGTTCCCGGTGTCGCCGATGTCGAGAATTTCGGCGAGCGGAAGTATTCCATGCGCCTGTGGCTCGACCCGCTCCGGATGGCGGCGCGCGGCCTGACCGCTACGGACATTTTAAGCGCGCTGAACGAGCAGAACGTCCAGGTGGCTTCCGGCCAAGTCGGCCAGCCGCCATCGCAATCAGGACAGAGCTATCAGATCAGCGTGCGCGCGGTAGGCCGGCTCGTCGAGCCGTCTGAATTTGAAAACATCATCCTGAAGACGGGTACGGACGGCAATCTGGTGCGTGTGCGCGATGTGGGACGCGCCGAACTGGGGGCTGAGGATTACAGCAGCGTTCTCCGCTTCGATGGCCACGACGCGGTCGGGTTCGGCGTCACCCAATTGCCCAGCGCCAATGCGCTGGCTGTTGATAAAGCAGCAAAGGCCGAGCTCGAGCGCCTTTCGAAGCACTTTCCACCCGGCATCAAGTATGCCGTCGCATTTGATACGACAACCGTCGTCGGCGAATCGATTAAAGACGTGCTCTACACACTGCTCGAGGCGATCGCTCTCGTCGTGCTTGTGATTTTCGTTTTTCTGCAGGACTGGCGCAGCACATTTATTCCCGCGATCACGATCCCTGTCTCGCTCATTGGAACCTTCGCGTTCGTAAAGATTTTGGGCTTCTCAATCAACACCCTCACGCTCTTCGGGCTAACGCTTGCGACCGGCCTTGTGGTGGACGATGCGATCGTCGTCATCGAAAACGTGCAACGCCATATCACGGAAGGAATTTCCGAACCGCACAACGCCGCTTCGATCGCCATGAAAGAAGTAGCCGGCGCCGTCGTTGCCACCTCGCTCGTTCTGGTAGCGGTTTTCGTTCCGGTGGCATTCTTTCCTGGTACCACGGGAATCCTGTTCCGGCAGTTCGCACTCACGATCGCGTTTTCTGTTTCCATTTCCGCATTCAACGCGCTCACCCTCACACCCGCTCTTTCCGCCATTTTCCTGGGCCACGGCCATATCGTGAAAAGCCGCGTTTTCAGCGGTTTCAACAAAGGCATGACCGCTTTCGGTCGTGCTTACCAGAACTTCCTGCGATTTGTGCTGCGTTTCGAATATGCCGCGGTTCTCTTATTCTTCTGCGGACTTGGCCTTACATACTGGGTTTATCAGCACGTTCCGAAAGGCTTCATTCCGGAGGAAGACGGCGGCTATCTGATTATCGCGGTTCAGGCGCCGCAGGGCGCGTCGCTCGAATACACCACGAACATCTGCTCGCAGGTCGAAGCCATTCTGGCAAAAGTCCCTGAGATGGATAGCGCGTTTTCTGTGGCTGGATTCAGTTTCGGCGGAAGCGCTTCGAACCGCGCGCTGATTTTTGCAGGACTGAAAGACTTCGACCAGCGCAAGGGCGAAGAACATTCCGGCAACGCCATCTTAGAACGGCTGCGCGGCCCACTCTCCACGATTTCCGGGGCGCAAGTGGTTCCGTTCGCGCCGCCTGCCGTGCAAGGTCTCGGACAATTCGGCGGCTTTCAGTTCGTCCTCGAGGATCAAAGTGGCACTTCGATGCAGGCACTTTCGAACGTCACCCAAAAAGTGGTCGGGGCGGGAAACAAAAATCCTGATCTCACGGGCCTATTCACGAGCTTCAGTGCCAACGATCCGCAATTCGTTCTGAACTTCGACCGCGAGCGGGCCAAGGCGCTTGGCGTTTCGCTGAATCAAATTACGGACGCTCTTCAGGTGTACATGGGCTCGGTGTACGTGAACGACTTCGATTTCAACAATCGCGCCTATCGCGTGTACGTCCAGGCCGACAGGCAATTCCGCGCCGAACCGCGCGACATTAAGGAATATTACGTCCGCTCCGACAAGGGAATGATGGTGCCGCTCGAAAATCTCGTGAAGCTTGAGTCCCAAGCGTCGCCGCAGGTAATCAGCCACTACAATCTCTTCCGCTATGCGGAAATTGATGGCTCGGCAGCTCCCGGAAAAAGTTCAGGCGATGCGATTGCCACAATGGACAAGCTCGCGAATAAGGTCCTTCCACCCGGCTTTTCGTATGAATGGACTGGGCTGTCTCTGGAAGAAATTCAATCCGGCAGTCAAGCAACAATACTGTTTGGCCTGGGACTTCTAGTTGTATACCTTACGCTCGCCGCGCAGTACGAAAGCTTTTCCCTTCCTTTCATCGTGTTGCTAGCTGTACCAATGGCTTTGCTCGGCGCTATCGGCGCGCAGGCATTGCGCGGCCAGGAAAATGACGTCTACTGCCAAATCGGGCTGGTGATGCTGATTGGCCTCTCGAGCAAAAACGCGATTCTAATTGTCGAGTTCGCCGAACAGCTTCGCGAAAAGGGTTTCAGCATTCTGGACGCCGCCGTCGAATCGGCGCTGATCCGCCTCCGGCCCATCCTGATGACATCGCTCGCTTTCATTCTCGGTGTTCTACCGCTCGTCCTTGCGCAAGGCGCCGGTCGTATCAGCCGCCGTTCGGTAGGCACCACCGTATTCGGCGGCATGATCGCTGCGACGTTCCTGAATTTGATCTTCATACCCGTGCTCTACGTGCTCGTGCGTCGAATTCAGTCCGGATTCATGAAGGAAGCCCCATCGGCTTCCCCCTCGCCGTCACCTTCCGCCTGATCCTGGCGCCCGAACCGCCATGTCACTCCGTTTGCCAAAATCGCAAAGGCGGCGATATCCTAATCGCCGATGAAATTCGCAAAAATAATTCGAATAATTCGCCTGCTGGCGCCGGCTGCTTGTCTTTTCGCCGCGGCCGCATTCGCTCATCCGCAGGCCAATCAATCATCGCCGTCGAAGTCGAATCTGCGAGCGCAATCCACACAGACGAACGCCGCGGGCCACAAAATCTACCGGTTCGATATTGATGCAACAAAACAATGGATCGATACCGGCGTCGACGTCCGTGGCGGCGAAAAGCTTCGCGCGACCGGAAGCGGCAAGCTCACCTATCCGCCCGCCGGTAAGAACCCGGACGAACGGACTTTTGGCGCCGACGGCTTCCCCCGCGGCTGGGCCGATTTAATCCACGAGTACGCAGTCCCTGACGGCAATCACGGTGAACTAATTGCTCGTATCGGCTCGGGCGACGCGGCTCAGCCTTTTTCGCTCGGCCTTACGAAAGATTTCACCGTCCCCGTCGCCGGGCGCCTGTTCATCGGAATCAATCAAAGTTACAAAGATGCCGGCGCCGCCAAGGGAAGTTTTCACGTGACGATCGAAGTCCTCGATCCGGGCCTGAACACGTCCGCAGCGATCGCCGTCGGCGGCCCCGCTGAAACAAAAGTCGCGGGTGTCACGCCGGATCTTCTTGGTTCAATTCCGCGCCGCGTCTCCGATCGCCAGGGAAATCCCGGAGACATGGTGAATATCCTGATTGTCGGGACAAAAGAGCAGGTCGTTCACGTGTTTACGACGGCTGGTTGGATAAGGGTCGATAGCGACGTGCAGTCAACCGTGATTGCCGGCCTGATCGACACAATTCAGAAAAAAGATTATTTGACGATGCCGATGAGCACGCTCTACCTGTTTAATCGCCCTCAGGATTACGGCTTCGCGCACGCCGAACCCATCCGCGTCGCCATGTCCCGCAATCACCTGCGTGTCTGGGAATCGTCCCACTCGATCGGCGGCCGCCCGGTCTGGTGCGTCGCCGCCACCCACGATATCGGCCTCGAACGCGACGAACGCAACAACGGAATCACGCACAAAATCGATCCGGATATCGACAAGGAGCGCGACTACGTCAACGATACGCTCTCAGGCACCGGCCTCGTCGTCGCCCGCGAGCATATCGCCCCGCCCGATCCACTCACAGAAGCCCGGACAGCCACCGGCGGCAGCTTTCACTCCGACGGCCGCATCCTCATTCTCGTCCTCGACAACACGAAGACCACGACGACCGGCAAATAACTTATCGGCTGCCAGGCTCCAAGCCAAAAGCCTTCGCCTCAAATTCAAGCGAAGCCGGGAGGTGCTCGGCGAAATACGCCCAGTCGTGCCCGCCCGGATAGATATGAAATTCATGCGCGATGTGGCGCGACGATAGAATCTTGTCGAGCACCTCGGCGCCGGCATTGAATCCATACCCATCTTCCGATCCGCAGTCGAAATAGATTTTCAACCCCGCGATTGGAACCGTCCGGGCCAGCGCAAGCGGGTTGTTGCGATCCCAGAAAGCCCGATCGGGCGGGGAGCCGAACACATCACCCAGAACCCTCATCCGCGGATTTTGTGCAGACTCGGCTACGCTAATGTTCGGCAATTTCTCCATCAGCGCCGCGCTATGGGCGCTCACGGAACCAAATAACTCAGGATGCAGGAACGCAAGCCGCAGCGCTCCATACCCGCCCATCGAGAAGCCCGCAATGCCTCGCGTAGCGCGCACCGCTGCAATCCGGTAGCGGCCTTCGATCGAAGGCATGAATTCGCGAAGAAAAAAATCTTCGTACCGTTGCTTGCCGTCGTGGGAATTGACGTAAAAACTCGCCCCCGCCACGGGCGTCACGATCAAAAATTCGCCCAGCTGATGCTGCTCCCACAAATCTTCGACCAGATTCCAGCCGCCCGAATGCAGAAACATCTGCTCGTTATCGCCGAGCCCGTGAAGGAAATAGAGCACCGGATACCGGCGGTTCTTCTGCTCGTCATAACTCGGCGGCAGCAAAATGCAGTAAGGAACAGAGCGCGAAAGAATCTTGCTCTTCACGCTCTGGCATTCCACGCGACCGGCAGCCTGCGCAGCAGCAACGCCAGGAGATACGCAAATCAGCAGAGCCAGCGCGAGCTTTGCCCTACTCATACCGCAGGGCCTCCACCGGATTCAGCCGCGCTGCGCGCGACGCCGGGTAGAGTCCCGCCACCAGGCTCACCACAATCGAAAACGCAATCCCGCCAAAAATCAGCCACACCGGCACCGAGAACACATGCGCAGGAGGCAAATTCTGCCTGTGCAAATAAACGTTCGTTCCCCACGTCACCGCGCGGCCGATCAGCCAGCCCATCCCAACGCCGAAAATTCCTCCCATCAATCCCATCACGCCGGCTTCGGCAAAAAACAGCTGCTTCACGTCGCGGTCAGCTGCTCCGAGCGCTTTCAGCACCCCAATCTCGCGCCGGCGCTCCAAAATCGCCATCACCAGCGTATTGATAATTCCGAGCGTTGCAACCGCGAGCGCGAGGCTCCCGAAAATTCCGAGCAATGAATCGAAAATCGTAAAGAACATGCGAAGATTGCGCGTAGCATCGAGTAGCGAAAATGTCGAAAATCCCATATCTTTGATCGCCGACTCGATTGGCTCCACCTGCGACGGGCTCTTGGCGCGAACGGTCAGACTCGCGTAAGTAGTTTTTCCATTCGCCCCTCGCACCACGTCGCGCAGGTCATTCAATTGCGCCGCCCGCAATGTTTCGGCGACCGTCAGCGGAATCAACACGCGTCCGCTGCCTATTCCACCAAATCCGGCCGCGGGTTCGGTATCGACGATCCCGACGATGCGAAGATTCCTCTCGCGCGGCACAACGGAAAATCCTCCGCTCCCGTTGTCGCTATTTTCTGTGTCAGACGAGCTGCCCGTGCCAGCAGCCTGCCCTCCCAGCGCCTGCCGCTCCGCATAACGGAGCACGAGATCTTTGCCGATCAGGCTGGGCGGTTCGTCCGAAAGGTCCTTGGCGAATTCAATCTGCAAGATTGCTTCGTCCACATTCCCGCCTGAGAAGAATCTTCCGTTTATGCCGTCGAATGCGCCGTTTCCTCGCACCGACTCCGGAATCCCCGCCACCATCGTCGCGTACGGTTTTCCGGCAAACCGCACCTCCGTCGGAAAACGGATCTGAGGATACACTTCCACCACATTGGGAAGCTTTTGCATCGCTTCGCGTGCAACATCGTCCAGCGGAGGAGATACGCGCGGCGCGTGATCTTGCCCGTTACTCTGCTCCGGCCCGCCTGCCGCTCGCCTCGGCGGCTCAGACGGCCTCCCAAATCCGCGCGGTCCAGATTTCGACATCACGATTACCGTGTCAAACAGTCCTGAGTTTGAGAGCCGCTTCGTGGCAAGTTCCTGGAGGCCCACGCCAAGAGAAAGCATGGCGACGAGAGACGCCACACCCACGGCAATTCCGAGCGTCGTCAGTGAATTTCGCAGCAGCGCCTCGCGCAAATTGCGCAACGCCAGTTCTGCCAGATCGCGCGCCTTCATGCCGCCACTCCATCGCTGATAAGCTTGCCGTCCGCCAAGGCCGCGATTCGATCCGCAAAGCGGCTCGCCAGCGGCCGTTCATGCGTCACCATAATGATTGTCATCCCCATGGATAGCTGAATTTCTTTCAAGAGCTGCATTACCGATTCGCCCGTTCCGCTATCGAGATTTCCAGTCGGCTCGTCGGCAAAGAGAATCGGGGGCCGGTTGACAAGAGCGCGCGCGATTGCCGCGCGCTGCTGCTCTCCCCCGGATAGTTCGCTCGGCCGATGAGTCGCGCGCTTTCCAAGTCCTACTCGTTCGAGCGCTTCGTGCACGCGCTCGCCGCGTTCGCTGCGATCCACCTCGGCCAAGCGCAGCGGCAATTCCACGTTTTCTTCCAGCGTCATCTTCGGAAGGAGATTGAACGACTGAAAGACCATCCCAACGGTGCGGCTGCGGTATTGTGCGAGCTCAATGGAATTAAGCCCAGATAAATTTCGACCGTGGGTAACGATCGAGCCCGCGGTGGGCCGGTCCAAGCCCGCCATCAAATTTAGTAGTGTTGATTTTCCCGACCCGGATGTGCCCAGCAGCGCAAGAAATTCGCCCGCGCCCACTTCGAGGGTTACATCATCCACAGCCCGGATCAGCGCGGAACCCATCTGGTAGTGCCGCGACACGTGCTCAGCTCGAATCGCGGCCCCGTTACCTGCATTCGACATTCGCCCTCAATTGTGGTCTCCGATTTTGACTCTCCATGTTACTACGCGCGACGCACTGTCCGAATTTCACCGCTAACTTTTGGACGCGATGATCGTCCAAGTCTGATTGCCCGCCGGTGGAACAAACCCCGCGTGCTTGTCGTATAGTGGTTGAGTGGCGCGCACGCGCGGATCGTTGGTTCGCCATCTGAAAGCTCGGCTAGGCCGACAGGAGAAAAGATGCGCAAGACTTTATCGTTCGTTGCATTCATTTTGGCGCTCGCGCCGGTTGCCAGCGCTCAAAGGCTTCCTGAGCTCGCCACGCCCGAGAACTATCAGCTGACGATCGACGTAAATCTCGACAAGGAAAACTTCACGGGCGATGAAACAATTGCAATCCGCGTCCTCAAGCCCACTTCGACGATTGTCTTGAACGCTGCCGAAATCACCTTCGGGGAAACAACAATCACCGCCGGCGGCAAGACGCAGACCGCCAAAGTCACACCCGACGAAGATAAACAGATGGCGACGCTGGCATTCGAGCAGCCGCTGGCCGCGGGCGCTGCAACGCTCCACATCCGCTATACCGGCATCCTGAACGGGCAGCTTCGCGGCCTTTATTTGAGCAAGGCTAACAATCGCAAGTACGCCGTCTCGCAGCTCGAAAATACCGACGCGCGCCGCATGTATCCTTCGTTCGACGAGCCGATCTACAAGGCGACCTTCGACATCACCGCCATCATCGACAAAGGCGATACCGCGCTATCAAACACAAAGATAATTTCGGACACACCCGGCCCGACCGAAGGCAAGCACACCGTAAAATTCGCGACCACACCGAAGATGTCTTCCTATCTCGTCGCGCTCGCCGTCGGCGATTGGCAGTGTGCCGAGGACACGGCCGACGGAATCCCCGTTCGCGTTTGCGGAATTCCGGATAAAAAGCCTTATGCGGACTTCGCGCTTCAAGCCGCCGTAGTTGCGCTGAAGTACTACGACCAGTATTTCGGCATCAAGTATCCCTACGGCAAGCTCGACATTCTCGGTGTATCCGATTTTTCCGCTGGTGCGATGGAAAACACCGGGCTCGTAATCGCACGCGATCTTATTTTCGTCGATCCAAAGCAATCTTCTTATTTGCTCCGCAAAGCAGTGGCTCAGGAATTGGTCGCTCACGAAATCGCTCATCAGTGGTTCGGCGACTTGGTGACGATGAAGTGGTGGGACGACGTCTGGCTCAATGAAGGCTTCGCCACCTGGATGTCATTCAAGCCCATGGAAGCGTGGAAGCCCGAGTGGAATCTCGAGACGGATGCGGTGCGCTCCAGCACCGGCGCGATGGGCACCGATTCGCTCAGCTCCACGCGTGCGATCGAAGCTCACGCCGAGACGCCCGCGGAAATCCAGGAGCTCTTCGACGATATCGCTTACAACAAAGCCGCTGCCGTTCTGCGCATGGTCGAAGGCTATGTCGGCCAGGAGACATTCCGTAAAGGCGTTAATGCCTACCTTTCGAAGTATGCTTATAGCAATGCCACTTCGGAAGATTTCTGGAACACAATCGCGGAAACTTCGCACAAGCCCGTTGATCGCATTATGTCCGGCTTCGTCAAACAGCCCGGCGTGCCCCTCATTTCGCTGAAGACGTCGTGTTCCGGAAAGAATGCGAATGTGACCGTCACTCAAACTCGCTATTTCAGCGATCGGTCGCTTCTCGAAGCAGGCTCAAAGGAACGATGGGATATCCCGGTGTGCCTCAAGGCCGGCAAAGACGAGAAAAAAGATGAGAAATGCGAGCTGCTCGCGACGAAAGAGCAGCAGACTACTCTTCCGGGATGCGGCGATGGTGCGTTTGGGAACGCCGGAGGCCGCGGATACTATCGGTCGGGCTACACTTCGGAAAACTTCAATCAAATCGCGTCATCCGCCGAGAGCAAGCTCTCCGCTCCCGAACGCTACATGCTGCTCGACGATTCCTTCGCGGGCCTCCACGCGAATACGTTGCAGGCCAGCGATTTCATGCGGCTCGCGTCAGTTTTAAAAGACGATCCTTCTACTGACGTCATCGATCAGCTCACGAATTACCTCCAATTCGCAAGCCAGTATCTGGTGAACGATTCCGATCGGTCGCAATTCGAAAGCTGGATCCGCGCCACGTTCGGCCCGGTTGCGGAAAAAATGGGTTGGCAATCCGCTCCGCAAGATTCCGACGAAACCCGCGCACGCCGCGCGGCCCTTCTCACGCTGATTGGACAGATTGGACGCGACCCGAAGGCGATCCAACTCGCGCGCGACCTGATGGATAAGTCTCTGAAGGGCGAACCGGTAGATCGGACGCTGCTGATCGCTGCTATTCCGATTGCCGCGCGCAACGGCGATGAAGCCCTCTACAACGCGATCATCGCCCACTTTAGCCAGATCAAGACTCCGGAAGAGGGTCTCCTGTACGGGCAGGCACTGTGCCTCTTTAGCGATCCCGCGCTGCTTACACGGACGATGAAGTTCGCCATCTCGCCGATGATGCGGGCACAAGATGCGCCGCAAGTCTTCGGAGCGGTGTTATCGAATCCGGCAGGACGCCAGGTAGCTTGGAATTTCATCCGCGACAACTGGGCGGAAGTGAGCGCCAAGCTCAGCAACTACTCGGATTCAACGGTCGTGGGGGCAGTCAGCGTTTTCTGCGATGCATCGAAGCGCGACGAAGTGGAAGCATTTTTCACCGCTCACAAGGTTCCCGCTTCCGACCGCACTTTGAAACTGACCATCGAGGAAATCAATGGCTGCATCGATCTTCGCGAGCACCAGGAACACAATCTTCAAACGTGGCTGCAACAGCAGCCCACAGGAACAGCGACCGGCGCGCAATAAACATGAGGCTTAGGGCCGCTTTTACCGCCGATTAGAAATTTGTATATTATTGATAGTATGAGACTTACGCTGATTTCTAATCGCGCCACCGTAGATTAGGATTCTTCGGTAAGGGCACGGCATATCGAAGATCCGCCGTGGCGAGCCGTGCCCGCGTCTAGCACTCGACCGTGCCAGTCACTTCACTTCCGCGTCGAAGACGCCCGTCTCTACCCGACCATTATACTTCACCTGCACAAAAATGCGATACACGCCAGGCTTGGGAAATCCGTAAGGGAAACTCACTTCTGACCCGATCGGCTCCATCGCCATGCCGGGCATATTCATTTCCGGCTTTGCGGGCGAACTGCTTGCCTCTGCGGCGCCCAATTTTGCAGGAAGTGTCGCATCCGCCAGCTGAACCGCCGCCATCGGAACCGAGCCGTCCGGATGCACGTGGGCAAACACGCTCAAGTCCCAGCGCACGAATTCCGCATGGCCTGCCATTCCCATGTAAGGCTCTAGGCTTTTGACCGGCTTGCCGTTCGCATCCTCAACCCGAAATTTGAACCAGAGCAACTGATTCGCAGGAAGCAGACCCGGCGCGCGCTCCCAAATCATCCGCATGCCGTCCGACAGCAAGGAAATCAAACTTGCGTTCGCATCCTTCGCGTTTTGCGAATCCGCCGAGATGGGCTCCGCTGTCACCGTCGAGTCATCTCCGGAAAGCGGCTTCCCTAAAGTCTCAGGGATGTCGATCTGAGCCGCGAGCGTGTCGGGAAATCCAGAAACGCGCACGATGTCCGCAAAGACTTGATAATGCCCTGGCGCAATCGGCGAAAGGTCATCGAGAAACACGCCCCCTTTATCCGGCACTGGATGCAGATGATAGAACCGGTCGAGCTGCGGCGTGCGAATCAAGAATAAGTGCATCAGGTGGCCGTGGTCAGGCATCAACGGCGTCGCGACCGTCTCCGGCCGGCGCGTGTGCCACTTGGAGTCGCCTATGCGCAGGACCATCTGGTCGCCCGGAACCAGCGACACGAAAAGTTCGGGTGCTTTGTAAATCATGCGGTCTGAAAGAGTGGCCGCCGCGGATTTCCACCAGAATGCTCCTCCCACGAGCACGGCCGCGACAATCAGGAAAGCACCAGCCATCACGAGCCGGGCGGCGCGCTTTTGCGCGGGACCAGCTTGTTGGCCAGGCTCGAGCTGCCCTTCGCGCCGTGCCGCCCCAACGATCGAAACGATTCCCGCGACGAGCAGCACCATCAGCCCGGCGAGCAGCGCTCCCAGGCTTTTTTGCATCGGCATCGTGTTGCGCGCCGCGGCCGGAACCGGAACCGCGATCGTGCCGGAGCCGGCTTCACCATCGGCTTCGATGCGCACCTGCCAGGAACCCGACGCCATCAGCCAGAGCTTGCCGGAAAAAAATTGTGGATCGTCTTTCGACGGAAGCAGCACGTCGGGCGGAGGCGGATACTTCGATCCTTCGCCGACGATATACAGCGGAACGATTTTGATCTGGCGCACGCCCGGCGCGGAGCTGCGAATCTGAATCTCGGCGACTCCAGGAATCATTTGCGGCGTTCGGATCGAGACGACGAGCTGGTACGGACCGGCATCACCCTGAAAGAAAACATCCGGACTACCGACATGCGCGGCGAGCGGCGCAGCGATCAGAGTCGCGAGGACGAGCCAGGCGGTGCGATTTGATTTCACGTGGGCTAGCGCCTGACTCTCAGGAGCCAGCCGCCAAAGGCGATGCCGATGCGCGTTGAGAGAAAAGCATAGATCCACGCGAGGCCAAGGCCGAGCCAGAACGCCGCGTGAGTTGGCTCGTATTTCCGGAATTGGTAAGCGAGCTGGTGCATCGAAACCGGTTCTTGATATGGAAAGTAAATCGTGCCAAAGAACCAATTCCGGGCCGGCGGCGAAATCATGAAACTGCCGAACGGCCACTGGATCACGATCAGCGTAACGAGATAAGCGGTGCCTACAACAAGCGCGAGCAGCCACTTGTTGCGGCCGCCCAGTCGCGCGCGCACGAGATCGAACACGATCGCTGGAAAAATCAGCAGCACCGGGAATCCCATCGGCACCATGTGCGTCACGTTGGTGTAGACCGGCCCCAGCTTCGGCCGCGCAGCGAACAGCGGGATTCCCCACAATCCCGCCAGCATCACCGCCATGTAAATTGCGCTGACGATCGTCGCTCCCCATTTGTGCTCGGAAGCGATTGCATAGCCCATGATCAGGAGCGGCGTGCCCAGCATAACGACGCGATAGAAAACCGCACTGTGCATCAAATTCGCGTCGCTGTACTCGGAAATGAGAATCATGTGCAGCATCAAGCTCAATCCCGCGAGATACAGGAACAGCCAGGTGAGTTTCGCGCGCACAGCGCCGGTGGCGCGGTTTTTTGCCGAGACAACAAGAACGAGGTACCCAATTCCCACGCCCAGAATTCCCCAGCCGAGTACCACGTGCGGCGGACTTAGAATTTCCACGTCCAGTCCGAATGAGTTGTGCCACCAATTGTCGAATGGCGCCGACGTGACCATCGTGACGCCGCCCCAGGCCGTGAGAAACGCTCCCAACGGCCCCCGGAATCCCCACACTTTTACAGAAGACGATTGCACCGCAGGATCATGGGAGAACGTCGTCGAGAAAATAAGATAAGTGCAGGTGACCGCGGCGAGGATGCCACCGAATTGAATTAGGAGGTGGGCAGGTGTCCAGAACGTGTCGCGCCCGATGGTCATGTGCCAGGAAATATCCCAGTACAATCCGAAGCAGATCGACGAAACCGAAATAATACCGGACCACACGAACCATGGAATCGGAGCCGAATGCGCGATTGAACGCGCTCGTTCGGCGCTCGGCGCCGAGATTCCAAATGGAACGGTTTGCCCCATTGATTGGCCCGGGGAAAGAATAGCAATTCCCTTCCCTGGAGACCATAGGAGCGTTGGGCTTCCGCGAAAACCGCCTCAGAACCCCCAAGTAACACATACTCGATTGTGCAGTCCGGGTGACACTGGGATAGGGATAGATGTTGAGAATCTTCTTCGCACCAACAATCTCAGAACGAGATAGGGAGTGATAATCTCTGTTCTCGACACCTATCTGAAAGTCAATGTCCGGTAGCGGCGTTACTCAGGACTTGAGAACGTTAGCGTCGTCAGGACTAACAGCCTTCGCTCCAAATCCTTTCCATCGCGTAAATCTTGCTACCGTGTGACCAATCGTCTCGGGAGTCGTAGTGTCCCTACCGTTTTCACAGGTAACTTTTGAGGATCGCGCTTCCGGGCAGGAGTTGCACCCGCCTGGCTCCCTACGTAAAAATAGTACGTGACCACCCCGTCCAAGCTGGGCCCCGCTGTATTGACTGCATTTGGGCTTCCTTTTTTGGGCATGGGGCTCTTTGCCGCGTTCACTTTTCTGGGTGCCGCAAATCAGCCTCTTTCTGAAAGAATTGGCGCGGTCGTCTTTGCCTCCGTATTCGCCATTATCGGCGCGGGTCTGATCTTCGGTTCCCTCTACGGCTACTCTCGCCAGAAAAAGCAATCGGAGATCGAACTCGCCAATCCCAGTTCACCATGGCTCTGGCGGACGGATTGGGCCGCTGCCCGCGTGGAGAGCAAGAACAAAAAAAGCGCCATCAGCTGGTGGGTCGCGGCGATACTCCTGAACATGCTTTCTTTGCCGGTGTCCCTGGCCGCTATTTCCCAGGGCCTAACAACGCAGGACCCCAAACTGATCGTCCCAGCCGCCTTCGAAGCCGTCGGGCTGATTGTGCTCTTTGCCGCCGTTCGCTCAACGATCCGCTTCGAGCGCTTCGGCCGGACCTACTTCGAGATGGCGTCGCTGCCGTTCTCTCCCGGAAGCCGCCTGGCCGGGTCGATTCACGTTCAGCTCAATGCCGATGCGGGCCGTGGAGTTGACCTCAGCCTGTCATGCATTCGCCGCGTGGTCATCGGTTCCGGACACGACGAATCGGTGCAGCAAGTTCCGCTATGGGAAGACTCCAAAAGTCTTTCCGCCGCGTCGTTGAACCGCGATCCGCTCGGCACCTTAATTCCCGTCGGGTTTGCACTCCCCGCCGACGCCTTCCAGACCAGTCATGGCAATCAAAGAGATCAAGTGCTCTGGATGCTCAAGGTCAAGGCCGACGTTCCTGGCGTCAATTATTCGGATGAGTTCGAGTTGCCTGTCTTTCGCACCTCATCATCACCCTCGGCTGCGGCCACTTTCGTCGGCGGCATGCAGATCGCAAGTTTCGCGCGAACGACGACGATGTCCGGCGAAGTATCCGCTGAGGTTTCCGAACCGCCGCACCATCGAGTCTTCGTCACCGAGTCCCCTGACGGTCTGCAATTTCAATTCCCCGCTGGACGCAACGTGGGACGCACGGTTTTAGTCGTGAGCCTCGCGGCTGCTATCTCCGCGCTTTTCTTGGGGATGTTGCGCGTGAAACCCGAAGCTCCCATGTTTGCCTTCGCAGTGGTTGGCTTGCTGGATTTTTTCCTGATCCTTGCGGTCATTCGCTCAGCTCTCTCCGCTACACGAATCGTCGCTGGAAACGGCGCGATTTCGTGGCGGCGCTCCGTTCTTGGAATTGCCAAGACGCACGAAATGCAAATTTCGGATGTCGACGCGATTTTTGCCTCCACCAGTCTTCAGCAGGGTAGCTCTACGCTGTATTCAGTGATTCTCAAAAGCAAGTCGGGGAAAAAGTACACCTTGGTGGAAGACATCGAAAGCCGCCAGGAGGCGCGGTGGATCGTCTGGCAGATTGAAAAGCGCGCGGGCTTAAGCTTGGACACGCAAGTTGAAATCAATAACTCCATATATGGCCCGCCGCCACCGCCCGACGGCTCTTCGTTCCCGGCTGGCGGCGTCCGCGCAACTAGCAGCGCCAGCAAGAATTGGTCGCATGCAGTCGGTGCAATCTTCTTCGTTGGCTGGCTAGGTTTTATTGGTTACATGATGCTGCGCATGCGCGGGACCAGATCGGCCGGCAGCGCCGGATCTACGCGCTCGGGTTTAGTGACCGGCGGCGCGCAACCTTTCGTGCGCACCACCGCGATGAAACAAGCCTCGCTCGCCGAGGTTCTCGCATGGCCGCCTCAGCAGCGGGCCGAAGAACTCATGGCACGCGCCGTCGAGCACGATAGCGACGCGGCGGAAGTCATCTCACAACAAGCATCCGCTTGGGTCGGGCATGTCCAGTCAAACGGCAGTCTTCAGCAACTCGAAAACCGGGGGCGCTATTCGAGCGATCTGCGCGTGCGCCGCGCCGAAGCCGATCTGGAACTCACGCTTTACGGCTGGTCAAAGACTCCGAATTCGGTTGACCTGCTCATGGGCCTCGCGAAATCGGATGCGGCATCTCGGCCCAGCGCGCTCTACTGCCTCGGAATCCTCGCGGGCGATGGTGTCGCACCCGAGCGCGCCCACCAGTTCCTTCTCGATTACGCGCGGAACAATTCTGACCCCACAGAGCGCCAGTGGGCCACCGAAGGCCTGAGCTTTGTGGGCACCGACGAGGCCCTCGATGAACTCTTCAAGATTTTCACTCAGGATCCTTCATTTGCCGTTCGCGATCGCGCAGGTTGCAGCATTTCCGACTGCGGACTTTTTGAGCGTAAGCAGCGCTTCCGTTTCGTTCCGAGCCTCATTGACCTGGTTTCCGATCCTCACGCGAATCCCCAGATGCGCGACTGGTCTTTCATGGCTTTGCGCGAAATCACCGACGAGAATCTTCCGGCGGATGCCGTCGCCTGGCGAAGTTGGAACAAGGACAAGGGCGACGCCAAGCGCGCTCAATTTACAGCTCTTGAGTGGTGGCAGGTTCGCGGCGATAATTGATCCAGAACCGCCGTTGTAGTCTGCGAACGGACTGCCGAACTGCCTCCGATCCAAGCGTAACTCCTGGTTAGTCGGGTAACCGGAAACTAGGTTTTGCAGATGGGCTGGGACGGTTTGCCCCGGATAGATGTTGCGAAATCCGCTTCGCACCAGCAATCTCAAAATGCGATTGGTAGTGATAATTCTGGAAATACCCTAGTTAATTGGGATGGTCCGCCCGATTAGCGCGGTGGTCTCAATGGGTCGACGCAACACCAGCTCGAAGTCTATGTATGTGAGTTTCAAAGGCTAAATTCGTTCGCGAACGTTGATTCAAAGAAAAGACTGTCCTGTTTAGGTCTAATTGAGTACAGCCTAGGAGATGGGTTCTTTTTGAAAACTATTATAGGACAAACCGATTACAGAGGTGTTGCGTCGACCGTCTGAGCCGGCCGCGTTAATCAGGCACTTACGCTGGTGTAGAATCGCTCCTCGGGGAGGGACGCATGAAAATCTTGCATCCTGCTCCTACTTCCCTCGCTTTTTCTCATCCCTGTGGCTCGTTCTCTTGCTCAGCAAAGCCCTGACGTTGACAGTCTTTTACGACCCGGCTTAGAGTGCTACCAGCTTGTTCCATCTGAACTTCGCATTACTGGGGACCAAGATCTGAGAGAGGAGAATCACCCATGAAGCGCGCTGGGGCATACCTTGTTTTGATCGCGTGGATCGTTCTGTTTGGGATTTCCAAAGTGGCCTGGGCTGGGGACAAGGAGGACGTGGCCACCGCTACCGCGAAGTGGGCCCAAGCTTTCAGCGAAGAGAAACCTGACGGGATCCTTGCCCTCTATGACAAGGAGGCTGTTTTGTGGGGAACGCTGTCGCCGAAGCGGCGCGACAACCCTGAGGCGATTCGCGACTATATGGTGACCGCGTTTGCAGCCCTTCCTGGGCACAAGGTTTCTTTCGGCGATCAGCTGATTCGTGTTTACGGCAACACGGCGATCAACACCGGCTACTACACGTTTACTTATACAAAAAACGGGGAGACCCAGACACTCCCGGCACGGTACAGCTTCGTCTACGTTAAGCGCAATGACCAATGGATGATTGTGGACCACCACTCGTCCGCAATGCCCTCACCTCCAAAGTAGGGTGAATACGGGTCCCTGCATTGCGCTCCACCGATGCGTCGGAAACTCCGCTAACGCCTGGTTAGTCGCGTAAATCCGGAAACTGGCTTTTGCAGATGGGCCGGGACAGGTTGGTCCGAATAGATGTTGAGAAATCCGCTTCGCACCAGCAATCTCAAAATGCGATAGGGAGTGATAACAACAGTTACTCTGGCGGTCCCAAATGTCCAGTTAGCGCGCTTGCCGATTTATCGCATCTTATTTGGCCAGGCGCGCGTCGGATAAGGCGCGAGCGTTAGTCAGAACGTGACTTTGCCTAGAACGCTTTGGCGCGAAGCCCTAATCCAGCAATCTTCGACGGGAACATCCACGCCTCTTCTCGCGTATCTCAGCCAGCGGGGGAGAAAACATGAGCAACCTCTGGCAGGACCTGCGCTACGGCCTCAGGCTACTGCGCCTCAATCCCGGCTTCACCGCTATTGTGGTGCTTTCCCTGGCGCTGGGCACCGGCGCAAACACCGCCATCTTCCAATTGATCGATTCGCTCCGCCTGCGAACGCTGCCGGTCGCGCACCCCGAGCAGCTCGCCAACGTGCGCATCCTGGACCGCTCCTGGGGTTCCGGCCGTTTCCATGGCCGCTACGCCGACATCACCAACGCGCAATGGGAGCAGATCCGTGATCATCAGCAAGTTTTTTCGAGCATGTTTGCCTGGGCGACCGAAGGAGGATTCAACCTGGCCCGCGGCGGCGAAGCACGCTACGCCGAGGGCATCTGGGTGAGCGGCGATTTTTTCGAGGTGCTCGAAGTGCCCGCACTGCGCGGCCGCACGCTAACAGCCGATGACGACCGCCGCGGCTGCGGCTCGCCGCCCGCGGTGATCAGCTACCCCTTTTGGCAGCGGGAATACGCCGGCCGCCCGGACATTCTGGGCCGGATCATCTCACTCGAAGGCCATCCCTTTGAAATCGTCGGCATCACTCCGCCTAGTTTCACGGGCATCGATGTTGGCCGGGAATTCGACGTGGCCGTGCCACTGTGCTCGGAAGCATTTATGCACGAATTCTCCCTGATTGACCTGCGCAATGGCTATTGGCTCGCCGCCGTGGGGCGTCTGAAGCCCGGCGTGGCTATCGAGCAAGCCAACGCGGAAATGGCAGCGCTTTCGACGGGCATCCTGGAAGCGACCACACCCCCGCAATACGATGCGGAGGCGCAAAAGCACTACCTGCAGTACAAGTTCGGCGCATTTCCGGCAGCTACGGGATTTTCGAATCTGCGCCGGAGCTACGAGACACCCCTGTGGATGCTGTTGGCCATCGCCGCCATGGTCTTGCTGATTGCCTGCGCCAATATCGCTAATCTGTTGCTGGCGCGCGCCAGCGCCCGTGGACGCGAGATCGCCGTGCGGCTTTCGCTCGGTGCATCCCGCGGGCGCCTCATCCGGCAACTGCTCGTGGAAAGTCTTTTGATCGGTGTTGCCGGCACCGTTTTGGGCGCAGTCTTGGCGCAATGGGTCAGCCGTTTCCTGGTGGCCTTCATCGGGACGAGCGCGCCCGATGTCTTCATCGATCTTCATCCGGATTGGCTCGTACTCAGCTTCACCCTGGCCATCGCGCTGCTGACTACAATTCTCTTCGGCATGGCTCCCGCTTTCCGCGCCACGCGCATCGCTCCGGCAGCTGCGCTCAAATCCGCGGGCCGGAACCTCGCCGGCGGGCGCGAGCGTTTCAGCCTCCGCCGCGGCTTGGTTGTCTCGCAGGTGGCCTTCTCGCTGGTCTTGCTGGTGGGCGCGATACTCTTCGTGCGCAGCCTGAAAAACATTCTTTCGGTGAACGCCGGCTTCCAAACGGCCGGCATCATGGAAGCCGATCTGGACTTTCGCCAACTGAAAATTCCCGCGCCGCAACGCCAGAGCTACAAGCTGAACTTGATTGACCGCTTGCGCGCACTTCCCGGCGTCGAGGGAGTGGCGGACGCCAGTGTAGTGCCGCTCAGCGGCTATGGCTGGCAGGAAAACGTTATCTTGGCCGGCGCCACAAAACGCGCCGACGTGGCACCTCTTTTCACCCGAGTGAGCCCCGATTTTTTTAACACCATGGGAATCCGCATCATGGCCGGCCGCGCATTCAACGAGCGGGACTCGGCCAACTCGTCCAAGGTGGCTATCGTCAACCAGAGTTTCGTGAAGAAAATCCTCAACGGCACCAATCCCATTGGCGCGCACTTTCAAATTGAGGAGGCGGTAGGCCGCGCGCGGCCGATCTATGAGGTCGTGGGATTAGTTCGCGACACGAAGTATTACGACTTACGCGATGAATTCGCGCCGGAAGTCTACGTGACTACCGCGCAGGATGACCAGCCGGACGAATATGCGGGATTGCTGATTCGCTCCAATCTCCCCATGGGAACGCTGACGCAAGAACTGAAAAACGCGCTGGCCGAGGCCAGCCCCGAGATCGGCGAGGAATTTCACGTCATGCAGACGAACATCCGCGATTCGCTGCTGCGCGAGCGTTTGATGGCCGCGCTTTCCGGGTTCTTCGGCGCGCTGGCTACTTTGCTGGCCATGATGGGGCTGTTCGGCGTGATGTCCAATTCCGTCGCGCGCCGCACCGGAGAAATCGGGTTGCGCATAGCGCTGGGCGCGCAACGGCGAAATATTTTGGGTATGGTGCTGGGCGAAGCCGGCACTATGCTGGTGATCGGCCTGGCCGTCGGCGCCGCGCTGGCGCTGGCCTTGGGCAAAACCGCGGGCGCGATGCTCTTCGACCTCAAGCCTTACGACCCGCTGACGATTTTGCTCTCCGCCATTGCTCTCGCGGCCGTGGCCATTCTCTCCAGCTATCTGCCGGCGCACCGCGCGGCGCGGCTCGATCCCATGGCCGCCCTCCGCGACGAATAAAATCCTTCGGCCGGTCAGTGCGCGATTCCAAGGCACCTCACAGCGTGGCACCTGACTCGGGGCGGATGACGGGCAACTAGCCACGCCAGCAAAGCAGCACTTCCCCACTACCATCGTTTTGCCTACAGCATCGAAGGCTGGGGCTAACTGTTGATAAATCCGCTTCGCACGAGCAATCTCAAAATGCGATAGGTAGTGATAATCTCTGTTATCGACACCTACTTGACAAAGCGTCGCCTCGATTTTCGTATAGGCCTGCCAGCACAAACTCATCGTTAAGGTGAGCGTTGTGCCTTTTAGGTACTCTGTCCTACAGGCTGAGAAACTGATTCGAACTATACTGGATTCAGTGTTTTGCGAAGAAAAGGGCAGTTTCGCCCTCTGCTAATCCCTATCCCGTCCGGGTGACACTCGACCGTGCCCGCGCTATCTTAGTTTCGACTTTTTCGTTTCGACTTCTTCACTGAGGAGACCCTTTCGTGCGACGCTCCTTCCGCGCCGGACTTGTTTCTTCGCTGGTGTCCACCTTGGCGGTCCTTTTTGCCCTCGTGGCAACTCTTACCGCCGGGGCACAGCAGGATGAGCGAACGCCGGTCCCAGCCAACGCCCAGCCTGCGCCTCAGAATCCAAAGCCAGCGGCGCAAATTCAGCCTGGTACATCACGACCGAAGATTGGAGTGGCGCTGTAAGGCGGCGGAGCACTGGGCCTGGCCCATATCGGCGTGTTGCAATGGTTTGAGGACCATCACATCCCGATCGACTACCTGGCTGGAACGAGCATGGGCGGGCTCGTGGGCGGGCTGTACGCCACAGGAAAAAGTCCTCAGGAATTGCAGGAGCTGGTAGACGAACAAAAATGGGACATCATCATCGGCGGTCAAATCCCGTACGAAGATTTGTCCTTTCGTCGAAAGGAGGATCTGCGCGCCATTCAAAATTCGATCGCGCTCGGATTGAAACACGGGCTTTCGACACCATCTGGACTTAATTCAGGTTCCGAGATCACGCTGCTGATCGACCGCGAGACGCTGGCGTACCCGAAGCTCGATTCATTCGACAGCCTTCCAATCCCCTTTCGATGCGTGGCGACCGACCTCGCCTCGGGCAAAGAAGTAGTGTTTTCGAGCGGATCGCTGCAGCAAGCGCTACGCGCGACGATGTCGATCCCGGGCGTATTCGCGCCGGTGCGAGACGGTGACAGAATTTATGTGGACGGCGGCCTTGTAGGAAATTTGCCGACGGATGTCGTCAAAAAGATGGGCGCGGACATCGTGATTGCAGTCCACCTGGAAGTGGCGCCGGCCAATCCGAAAGAGATTCAATCGTTGTTCAGCGTGTTGGGCCGGTCGGTGGATGTAGTGATTCTTGAAAACGAGCTCCGCGGAATGAAGGACGCAGACATCGTAGTCACCATCGATCTGCAAAAGTACAACGGCTTCCAGTACGACCGGGCGAACGCAATCATCCAGGAAGGCACGCAAGCAGCCGAAGCAAAAAAACAAGTTCTGCTGCCGTTTTCGATTAGCGAAGCGCAATGGAATGCCTATGTGGCGGCCAAGAACGCGCGCATTCGAACGGACGTGCCGGTGCCGCAGTTCGTGAAGGTCGCGGGCACCGATCCCGAAGCGGCTCGGCAAATCGAGAGGTTTTTGCATCCGTTGGTTGGCAAGCCGATTGACAACGTGGAAATCAATCAGCTGCTCACGCGACTTACGGGAATCGGGAAATACGCTTCAGCGGATTACCGAGTCACGACCCGCGACAGCGAGACCGGCCTGCTGGTGACGGTCCACGAATACAATTATGCGCCGCCGCTCCTGCAACTTGGCTTTGGAATCGACGGATCGGAAAGCGACGACGTGACGTACACACAGCTCGCGCGAATCACGTTCATGGATGTGTGGGGATACCGATCCGAGTGGCGCACGGACCTGCAATTCGGAAACACGTACGGTATGGAAACCGAGCTGTCCAGCCCTTCACGACCACAAGCAAATGGTTCTTTGCGCCGCGCGGCGAGGCCACCGATATGTCGTTCAAGGTGTTTCGCCGGAGCACTCCGGAAGCGATTTACCGCTTCTACCGCGACGACGCCGGGATCGATATCGGATATGGCTTGAGCCGGTTCACGGAAGTCCGCACGGGGTATGAAGTGGGTTACTTTAATCCTGACCTGCGACTGGGCGACGTGCTCTTTTCCCGGAACAATGGTCGCTTTGGCGATACGCGGTTCCGTTTTCTCACGGACCATCGAGATGATTTCATTACGCCCCGCCGCGGCTACAGCGCGCAGGCAACATTCCGTTGGTACGATACGAATCCCGGCGCTAGCGCCGCATTTCCGGTACTCGAAGGACAGGCCGAATATTTCGTGCCCATCACAAAACCGGGCTCAATCTTCGTCGTCGCCCAGGGCGGCACTACTTTCGGCTCGAATAACATCGGCGTTCCCCAGTTCTTCCTGGGCGGGCCGTCGCGCTTGAGCGCCTACGGATCAAACGAGCTCTTCGGCAATCAGTACTACTATTTCCGCACCGGCTATTTGCACGATATTCTGACGCTGCCGCCATTCGTAGGGAAGGAAGTCTACGTGATTGGGGCTTACGAGTTCGGGAAAATGTACAACGCTCCGAATGCCAGCAAGTTTCCGAATGATGCCGCAGTCGGTTTCCTAGCAGAAACCTCCTTGGGGCCGCTATTTATTGGGGGAAGCGTCGGAGACACGGGACATGCGAAATGGTTTTTCGAGTTGGGGCACGTGTTTTAGGCGATCGACTAATTTGGCCAAAGTGCAGCGATGGCGGCCCAGGGAGAGCAGCAGATGAAGGAAATCAGCGAAAAGGTGACGCTCGAGGGTCACATTATCGACTCGTGGGCGCTTCCCAAAGTGTTCGACGCGGTGATGGATTTGGGCGGTTCGTTCGACCTGGAAGAAATTCGAGTGGGCCGGAAGAAGGATGAGACTTCGTTCGCGCGCTTGAAGGTAATGGCCGCGAGCGAAACTCAGCTCGACAGCATTCTGACGGCGCTGCAGCAGTTCGGCGCGGTGCTGGTTTCGCGGAATGACGTGCATACCGAACCGGCGCCGTGCGACGGGGCTTTGCCGGACAGCTTTTATTCGACGACGCATATGCCCACCGAAGTGCGGCTGAACGGGAAATGGGTTCCAGTCGCAGGAACGGAAATGGATCTCGTCATCATGGTGGAGCGGGCAAAGGGGATCGCGCGAATGGTTCCGATGGCGGACGTGCGAAAGGGAGACGCAGTGGTGGTGGGACATGAAGGCATCCGAGTGATGCCGCCCGATCGGCCGCGCGAGCGCGAAATTTTTTCGTTCATGGCGAATGACGTTTCGTCCGAGCGACCGAAGCTGCTGGTGATCGAGGAGATCGCGCGGCAGATGCAGGAAACGCGCGCGCGCGGTGGAAAAATCCTGGTCGTGGCGGGACCGGCAATCGTTCACAGCGGCGCCGGGCCTCGTCTCGCGGCGATGATTCGCGCCGGATTCGTCCAGGCACTCTTCGGCGGAAACGCGATTGCGACGCACGACGTGGAAAGCGTGCTGCTGGGCACGTCTTTGGGAATGGCGTTGCGCAATGGCCAGCCGGTGGAGGGCGGACATCGCCATCACATGCAAGCGATCAACGCCATCCGCAGGGCGGGCTCGCTGCGGCAGGCGGTCGAAACGGGAATTTTGCGCGAAGGCATCATGTACGAGTGCATCAAGAATAATGTGGAGATGGTGCTGGCGGGATCGGTGCGCGACGATGGGCCGCTTCCCGACGTGATCATGGACATGGCTGAAGCGCAGCGCCGGATGCGAGAGGCGGTGAAGGGCGTTGCGATGGCGCTAATGATTGCGACGATGTTGCATTCGATCGCGACGGGAAATCTGCTGCCGGCGTCAGTGAAAGTGGTGGCGGTGGACATCAATCCTGCGGTGGTGACGAAGCTCGCGGATCGCGGAACGTTTCAGGCGTTGGGACTGGTGACTGATGCCGAATTATTCGTGCGCGAGCTGGCGCAAGCGCTGAAGATCTAAGAGGAAATCGGTCTGGGTCTAAGCCGCTCTTTTTCGCGGTTCCGAGGCCGATTTGCGGTTCCCTAAGCTTGTGGCCAATTCCAGTGTTGAATTTCAGGCTTATCTATACCCTCGGTGTAGGCGTAGCTGATGCTTTCGATGATCTGCCCTTTGAGCCATTCCTTGGGGTGCGCGCCCGGACCCTGAAGGCGAGGAACGCGGTCGATGACGTCGATCGCTAAAGTGTAGCGATCGATCTGGTTGCGAATCGCGAGCTCCAGCGGGGTGTTGATGTTGCCCTTTTCCTTGTATCCGCGCACATGGATGTTCGAGTGGTTGGTTCGACGGTACGTGAACTTATGCACGAGCCACGGATAGCCGTGAAAATTGAAGATCACCGGTTTGTTGGTGGTGAAGAGAGAATCGAAGTCACGGTCCGAAAGTCCGTGAGGATGCTCGCTATCGGGCTGAAGCCGGTACAAATCCACCACGTTGACGAATCGAAGCTTCAGGTCGGAAAAATGCTTTCGAAGAATGGCAGTGGCGGCGAGCGCCTCCTGGGTCGGAATGTCGCCCGCGCACGCCATCACAACGTCAGGCTCCGCGCCATCGTCGGTGCTGGCCCAGTCCCAGATTCCGATTCCCTTCGTGCAGTGCACCACTGCCGCATCCATATCGAGATATACGAGGTGCGGCTGCTTATCGGATACGATCACGTTGACGTAATCCTGGCTTCGCAGACAATGGTCCGCGACGCTGAGCAAGCAGTTCGCGTCGGGTGGCAAATAAATCCGCGTAATGCTTGCGCTCTTGTTGCTCACCACGTCGAGAAAGCCGGGATCTTCGTGCGTGAAGCCGTTGTGGTCCTGGCGCCACACGAGCGACGTGATTAGAAGATTCAGCGATGAAATGGGGGCGCGCCAGTCGATTTCAAGCTTTGCCTTTTCGAGCCATTTGGCGTGCTGGTTGTACATCGAATCGATGATGTGGACGAACGCTTCGTAGGTATTCAGCAGGCCGTGGCGACCGGTCAGGATGTAGCCTTCGAACCAGCCTTCGAGGGTGTGTTCGCTGAGCATTTCCATCACGCGTCCATCGGGAGCGATATCTGTTCCATCGGCGTCTTCGGGCTTGATTTCAGCGAGCCAGGTTTTGAGTGTGGCCTCGTAGATGTCTTGCAGTCGATTCGACGCATTCTCGTCCGGGCTGAACACCCGAAAGCAATTCATGTTGCGCCGCATCACGTCGCGCAGAAATTTGCCGAGCGTTTCCGTCGGGGAGATTTCCTTCGTTCCAGGGCTGTCAATCTGAATTGCGTAGTCGCGAAAATCCGGGAGATTAAGCTCTTTGCGGAGCTTCCCTCCATCTGCGTGAGGATTAGCGCTCATTCGCCGCTCGCCCTTGGGCGGAAGTTCGCGCAGTTCGGGAATCAGAGTGCCTCGCTCATCGAATAGCTCTTCGGGCTTGTAGCTCCGCATCCACTGCTCGACGATTCGCAGATGCTCCGGATTCGACTTCACGTTGAGCACGGGCACCTGGTGCGCTCGCCAGAAACCTTCCACTCGATGCCCGTCAACCTGCTTCGGCCCCGTCCAGCCTTTCGGCGAGCGGAGGATAATCATGGGCCAGCGCGGGCGCTCTGGCTTGCCGGTGGTGCGCGCCTTTTTTTGAATCGCGCGAATTTCCTGAATGCAAGTTTCAACAGTTGCCGCCATCATCTGATGCATCAGTGGCGGATCGTCGCCTTCGACCACGTGCGGAGTCCAACCGTATCCGAGGAACAAATTCTCGAGTTCCTCCGGCGTGATGCGGGCCAGGATAGTGGGATTGGCTATCTTGTAGCCGTTCAAGTGCAGAATCGGCAGCACGGCGCCATCGCGAATCGGATTCAGAAACTTATTCGAGTGCCACGACGTGGCCAGCGGCCCGGTTTCTGATTCGCCGTCTCCGATGACCACGCTGACGATCAAATCCGGATTGTCGAAGGCCGCTCCGAACGCGTGCGACACGCTGTAGCCAAGTTCGCCGCCTTCATGAATCGACCCGGGAACTTCGGGAGTGCAGTGGCTGCCGAGTTGTCCAGGAAACGAAAAAGCGCGGAAGAGTTTGAGCATGCCGGCTTCGTCCTGGCTTTTTTCGGGATAGATTTCCGAATATGTTCCTTCGAGATAGCAGTTCGAAATCATCGCCGGCGCGCCATGACCCGGGCCGGAAATATAGATCATGTCGAGGTCGTACTTGCGAATCACGCGGTTCAGATGAACCCATACAAAACTCTGTCCGGGATCGGAGCCCCAATGTCCGAGCAGCCGATTCTTGAAGTGCTCGGGAAGAAGCGGCTTCCTCAGCAGCGGATTATCGCGAAGATAGATCATGCCCGCGCAGAGGTAGTTGCAGGCGCGCCAGTAGGCGTCCATCTTGCGAAGCTCGTCAGCGGTGAGGGTCGGCTGGGGTGTCGCCGCTTTCAATTCGCTAGTCTGGGGAGGGGTCATCGGGATGTGCTCCTTCAACGCGATTGCGGCGTGCGATCGCGATTCTGCCGATCGGGCTTTGAATTCGTCGCCGGAATGCAGACACGCAATTTTCGCACACCTTTGATGTCTGTTATGTAAAAGTGGCGGATATGAATCAGCGAGCCATGCTGCAACCTGCGCGGCCGTCGAAAATGGGTAAAGACATCAGAACTGACAGCGGATTGCGCCATGCCTGATGAACCGATACTCGTCATCAACAGCGGATCTTCGTCGCTAAAATTCGGGCTTTACGCGCAGCGGGACGGCGAAGAGCAAGCCGTGCTCGACGGATTGGCTGACGGCATTGGCCGCGATAGCGGAAAGCTCGAATTGAAAGACGCGCGGGGGCAAATCCTCCGCTCTGAGAGCATGCGCTTCGCGTCCGAGGACGATGCGTTAGAGCATGCGGCGCGATGGCTGGCTGAGCTCTCGCAGACCGAGCCTGTTGCCGTCGGGCATCGCGTCGTGCACGGCGGCCCGCATTTGCTCACGCACCAACTAGTCACGCCTGCTTTGCTCAAGGAGCTGCAGAACTACGTCCATTTCGCCCCGCTTCACATTCCGACAGCGCTGCGCCTGATCAAATCCGCAGAAAGGTCATATCCAAAGCTTCCGCAATTCGCCTGTTTCGATACGGCCTTCCACACGACGATTCCCGAGGTGGCGGCTCGATTCGCGCTTCCGCGCCCGTTATTCGACGAAGGGATTCGCCGCTACGGCTTCCACGGGCTTTCCTACGAATCAATCGTCCATCAGCTCGGTAAAGACCTTCCAAGCCGAGCCGTAATGGCCCATCTGGGGAATGGCGCAAGCCTGGCAGCCGTCAAAGACGGCCGTTCGATGGACACAACCATGGGTCTAACGCCCACGGGTGGAATTCCGATGGCGACGCGCAGCGGCGATCTCGATCCCGGCGTGCTTCTTTATCTGATGCGAGTGAAACAGATGAGTGCCGACTCACTCGAGCATCTTCTGAATCGCGATTCCGGACTCACGGCACTTTCAGGCGGCAAGGGAGACATGCGTGACCTGGAATCGGGGGCCGCGAGCGGCAATCAGGGCGCGCAGCTGGCGATCGAAGTGTTCTGCGCCTCCATTTGCAAAGTGATTGCGGCCTACACTGCAGTGCTCGGCGGCCTCGACATGCTCGTTTTCGCCGGAGGCATCGGCGAGCACAGCGCGCCGGTCCGCAGCAGAGTGTGCCTCGGTCTCGGTTTCCTCGGCATTTCGATCGATGACGCGACAAACCAATCAAACGCCAGCACGATTTCTGCAAATGACGGCAAGGTGCGCGTCCGCATCGTCCCGAGCCAGGAGGATCGCCAGATCGCGCGCCACTCTCGCACACTGCTGAGGAAAAATAGTCGTAAGGCTGAGTGATGGACAGGCGATGGAAGAATTCGCATAGGCGTTCACTATGAGGAGGGGTCGAGAGTGTTTGGCTGGGAGGCCTGGACTCGAACCAGGATAATCAGATCCAGAATCTTGATATAGGGGCTAGAACGAAAGGACTTGTCCGTATTTTCAAAGACTTACATCCTCTTACGTTCTGTTCCTTTCCACTCCGTTTCAAGCCGTTAGGGCAAATTCGGGGCATATTTTTCCCTACCTGAAGTCAGTATTTTCGCTTTTTATTCGCTATACTCGAATCGGAAGGTTTGGCCGGGTTCATAGTACTATTCGTTGGCTAATTGACAAAACTCGGACATCCGTTTATTGCTAAAGAGATGACGTACATGTCAATTTACCTCTATGCCGAGCAGCGTTTCCCCATGGAACCCGAAGGAGTGGGAAAAGCACGTTCAGCTTCTTCTGAAGCGGCGGTATGCTCGCCCGCCCGGATCATACCAGCACGTTCCGGATACGGTCGGCGGCGATCATGGCATCGAGGGGTTTGCAACTGATGGAACTGCCTACCAGTGCTACGCAGCACAGGACTGGGTTACGGCGGAGGAGCTGCTGACAAAACAGAAGTACAAGATTACGAAGGACATTGCAAAATTCATTAGAAATGAAACTGTCTTAGCGTCCTTGCTAGGCGCCGTAAAGATTTCTATATGGAATCTGGTCGTTCCCTACTGGAACGATAAGGCCTTGATACGGCATGCAAATGAAAAAGCCGCACATGTGGAAAAACAGATGCTGCAGCACGTCGCGACTACCTTCAGGATTTCGATCCTTACGGAAGAGGATTTCGCTGCCGAAAAACAGTTGCTGGCTAACCTAAATCTTCACAAGTTTAATGCCGCAGCTCCGTCCATTACGCCCGTTAAACTAACTGAATGGATGGATCGAAAGAGGAATCTTCAGATGGTCAGCAATTTACGTCGCAAAGCCGAGGTACTGGGGCAGGGGAAATCCCAGGATGCGAGAGAAAAGTTCGAAGCGCGCATAGTTGCGAATTACATTGGAGGAAACATCGTGCTAGGTCATCTTGAACGCGAGCTACCGGAAACCTACGGCAAGATTATCGAATATAAGACCACACGCGAAGCGAATCTTGAAAGCGAATCCTTCGTAACGAATAGGGTACCATCCGATTTTTTCGAACGGACTCTGGAGCAATACAAGGAAGAAATATCGAACATCCCAGGAATAGGTCCCAGCGCTGCGGACACAATTGCCCGTGAAGCGGTATCGGACTGGTTGTTGCGTTGCCCTATGGATTTCTAATGTCAGATTTGAAACTGACGCTCGCTAGCGGCGTAGATCTGCCGTTCACTTTTAAGAGAAGGCCGGTCCCGGTTCCAGCGGAGACCCGACCACTCTGGAAAATAGCCGCGCTCCTTTTTATGCTGCGGCTGAGTTCCCGTGGTGGTAAGAGTTCATTGAAGCGCCTGCACTTACTTAATTGGGCGGTTCGCTCGCAAGCAAATCGCGTCCTCTTCTCAGACCTGCGCCAAGCTTCGCTGCCGCTTTTTAGGTTTAACGTTCGATTTGAGCCAGCATTCTCGCGAGCAATCGACCTAGCTGTAGGTAACGGTCTGGTCGCTTGGGTAGGCGGTGACAGGATACAAATCTCCGCAAAAGGCTACCATTTGGTCGACGACTTCCTCAAGGACGACTCAATCCTGTCGGACGAGCGGGCTTTTTTGACCAGCCTTGGAAAAAGCCTTACCGAATCAGAAGCGGACTATGTTCTCGGGATTAAAGGCACGCGATGACGCTCCGACTGAGACATCTATTCATCGAGGTCACCACTTCTGATGGCCGATACGGGGTAAAACTCGATTTCACCGACGGCCTGAATATCATTCGTGCTGATAATTCGATGGGAAAATCCACGGTCATGCAATCTATCGTTTATGCGCTAGGACTTGAGGGAATGTTTGGCCCTTCGCAGGACGTTCCACTAGCTCACGTTGTAACCGACTATTTGGAACACCCTCATGGAGTCACCAACGTTATCGAATCTACGGTCTACTTGGAAATCGAGAACCTGAGCGGACAGCACTTTACTGTGCAGAGAGCGATCAAGGGCACAAGAGATCGACACTTAATTACGCTTGTTGAAGGACGAGCAGTCACCCAGGCCGGCCCCGTCGGTACCAGCGCGGACTATTTCGTCAGGGAACGCTTTGCGGCGACCAGCGGTAGAGGGTTTCATAGGAAGTTATCCGAAATTTTGGGATGGGATCTTCCAAAAGTGCCCCGTTTCAACGATGTGGATTGCCCGTTGTACTTGGAAGCTATCTTCCCATTATTTTATGTCGAGCAAAAACTAGGTTGGGGTAAATTGCCAGCTCGATTTCCAACATACCTAGGTATTCGTGACACCGCGCGACGAACCATTGAGTTCGTTCTTGGATTGGATGCTTACAAAATAGCGATTAAGAGACAGGCGGTACATGATGAAATCGCAAGGTTACGTGCGCGTTGGAACGCGCTGCGAATCCAAACGGCCAAGATAGCGAGGCCAGCATCAGGAATCGTCAATGGAATTCCAAGCGAACCGATCGCGTCGTGGCCGCCAGAAATCGCACCACAGATACTGGTTTCTCAAAGCGGGGCATGGGTTCCGTTGCAGGTGTACGTTGTAGAACTGCGAGACAGGTTTTCCCGCCTTCAGGCAGAAGTCATTCCGACCGCTGGCGAGACGCCTGGGAGTAGCGCCGAACTGAGCAATCTTGAAAATCAGTTAGGACAACGCGAAGCAACGATGACCGCATTGGTCAGCCAAGTTGAGTCTGATAGATCCGAAACCATGGCTCTTCAAGCCAGAATTTATGCTGTCGAAGACGATCTCCGCAAACACAAAGATATCGGGCGATTACAAAGGCTTGGTTCAGCTGACGACGGAAATCTTCCGTCCCACATCTGTCCGACGTGCCATCAAGATATCCGAAGTTGCCCCGCGCGTAGTTGAAATCTGAGCAAGGGAAGCAGCGGCTCTCGCCCGAACTCGGATAGAGTTCGGGATGATCAATCTCTTTTTGAGAGGAGAGCCGCTGTGAAGAAAACCTATCAGGG